>Ga0265780_10010507_pt1 | contig 11020 bp, 6 predicted proteins | sample P1T30metagenome_FD_192432 | JGI IMG/M metagenome (GOLD analysis project Ga0265780, IMG submission 192432) | Plant litter microbial communities from East Loma Ridge, Irvine, California - P1 T30 | ecosystem: Environmental > Terrestrial > Plant litter > Unclassified | place: USA: California... | reverse complement strand
GCCGTAGCGCGTCGGCAGCGCGAAGTAGTAGTGCGTGACGACGGACACCCCGAGCACGAGGACCGGGCCGATCACCACCGACGTCACGAGCGCGGCCCACGAGAGCGACTTCTCGATCGAACCCCGGGACGACGTCGCGACGAGCCCGATGACCCCCGCCACGGACACCCACGACACGAGGACGCCGGCGACCCCGATGATCGTCCCGTTGATGCCCCCCGTGGGATCGAGCCCCGAGCCGCTGAGGAACTTCACGCTCTCGGTGGCCAGCCCCTTGAGCGTCAAGGGCATGGCCGTCCCCTGGTCGGCCGACTCGCCCACGGCGATGGCCGAGCGCACCGCGAGCCAGCCTCCCTGGGCGAGCACGGCGGCGACCACGGAGCCGACGGCGGTCACGACCGGTCGGGACACCAGTGCCCGGGCCACACGACGGCCACGTCCGTCAGGGCCGTCCCCTGTCAGGGCCGCACCGACCGCCCACAGCAGCAGCGCGAGGGCGCCGAGGGCGACCGCCGCGATGTTCTGGACCTTGAAGAGCACGCCCACGACGGAGATGACGGCGAAGAGCAGCATCCCGTTGCGACCGCGGGAGATCCGGAGCACGAGGAGCGTGAGGGCCGCCCCCACCGCGAGCGACGGCGCGTCGGTGCTGATGTAGGTCGACGACCAGAACGCTGACGGACTCGCCACGAGGAGTGCGCCCAGCCCGACGGTGACGACATCGGGGACCCTCAACGCCCGGAAGACCCTCCAGAGGAGGACGAGCGCGAGTCCCAACCACAGTGCCCCGACATAGGAGGCGGCGTCGAGGATGCCCATGCCGGCAGCGACGAGCGGCTGCGCGAGCGCCCACGTCGTGACGAAGTAGAGCGGCGTGTAGATGTCGGCGGAGGTCTTGCCCTCCATCACGAACTCGCTGGACGGAGCTGTGGCGGCTTCCTCGCACGTCGGGCCGGGAGGAGCAACGATGCCCCTGTTCCCCAGGCAGATCAGGTCCTCACGCGCCTCGGGACCGGTCAGGTCCCCCCGGGCCACGACGGGACGCTCCGGGATCTGCATCATGTAGTCCGCGTAGACGTACTCGTCGATGGGCGAGATGGCCTGGTTCTGGGGAACGTGGACGCCGACCGACACGAAGGCCATCAGGACGAGGACGACAGGCGCCCACCACCCCCTCAGGACCGACGCGGCCGACCGGTCACGAGGAGACGAGGTCTTGATCACGGGTCAAGTCTGCCGCACGGGAGTGCCGAGGACGGACCAGGCGAGATGCCGTCGGCCCGCCGTCCTCGTCCACAGCTCACGGGACGGTGACGGTGCGGCAGCCGAGGAGCGGGTTGCTGCCGCCGGCGCTGTCGATCGCGTAGGCGCACACGGTCTGGGCGCCCCGGGCAGCCGGGACGACGGCGTCGAAGCCCCGGGACGCCCCTGCCCCGGGGTTCAGGCGCTCGACGTCCGGCCGCGACGTGCCGGTCGTCAGCACCGAGCCCCGGCTCCCGATGTAGACGTGGACGGCGATCGCGTCACGCGTGTCCCGGTCCCAGGCCCATCCCCGCACCGAGACGCCGCCCGCCACGCCGACGACGGCGTCGAGCGACCCGACGGGCGCCGCGTTGACGACGTCGACGGTCCTGCAGCCCAGGAGGGAGTTGTCTCCCTTCCCGCCGGTGTTGATGCCGTACGCACAGACCGAGTGGGAACCGGGAGCGAGCGCGATCGACGCCGCGAAGCCGTGAGCGCCGCCGTACCCGGGGAAGATGCGCGCCATGTCGGTCCGCTGCTGGTCCGCCACGACCGCGGTGAAGGTGCCGTCGACGTAGAGGTGGACGGGCACGGCTGACGTGGTGTCGCCGTCCAGCGCCCAGCCGCGGGCCGTGATGCCGCTCGACGTGGCGACGACGTCGTCCAGGGCGCCCTGAGGGGCGTCCGTCGGGACGCGGACCGGCTTGCACCCCAGGAGCGTGTTGCCGCCCCGGGCGACGTTGATGCCGTAGGCGCAGACGCTCTGTTCCCCGGTCGGCGAGGGCACCACGGCGTCGAACCCGTGGAGCGGGCCGTGCGTGGGCCAGGCACGGGCGACGTCGGGCCGGGACACGTTCGCCGTCAGGGCGGTCCCGCGGGCACCGGCGTAGACGTGAGCGGGGATCGCCGACTGCGTCTCGGGGTCGAGCGTCCACCCCTTGACGGCGACCCCGCCGGGCACGGCGACGGCCGAGTCGAAGGAGCCGGCCGGCGAGGCGGAGGCGACGTTCAGGCGCTCGCACCGGAGACCCGCGATCTTCTCGCCGGGCCCCACGGCGTAGACGCAGACGTCGGCCGCGCCCGGGGCGGCCGCGATCGTGTAGTCGAAGCCGTGCTTGTCGCCCTTGCCGGGGAACGCGCGGGCGACGTCGGGTCGACTCTGGTCGGCGTTCAGGGGGGTGCCCACGGAGCCGACGTACACGCGGACCTGGATCGAGTCGCTGGTCCGGGGGTCGAGGGCCCAGCCGCGGACCCGGACGGACTCGATGCCCGCCGTCAGCTCGTCCACCGCGCCGACCGGGCGGACGTCGCCCGTCGGCGATCCGAACCAGTTGTTGAAGTAGACCCAGAAGTTGCGGTTGCCGTACGCGGAGCAGCCGTCACCCGTGCCGTAGAGGTTGGACAGCGCCGCCTGGTTGGGCGTGTAGGGCGTGTAGTAGTAGAGGTTCGCCGTGGCCTGGTTGTGGATGTAGACGGACTTGGAGCCGCAGGCGGAATTCGGGTTGTACAGGACGTTCCGGTTCGCACCGGGGGCGTACTGGGTGAAGAAGGCGGAGGTGCCTGCGGGGTTCGCGTAGCGCTTGAACTGCCAGGCGGCCCGGTAGATCTGGTTGTAGACGCCCGCGTAGGTGGGGTCGCACACGCCGCCGACGTTGTCGGGGCACGCGTAGCCCATCGCCCGCTCGAGACGCGCAGCAGAGGGCGCCTTCGCGGTGGCCCCGTTGACGAGCGACTGCTCCTTCTGGAGGGTGACGAGGATGACCTGCGGGTTGATGCCGCAGGCCGCTCCGACCTTGGCGACGATGCGGGCGACCGACTCCTGCGCGGCCCCCTCGTAGCGACCGCACATCGCGTCGGCGGCCCGTGTCGTGGTGTCCGTGCGCTTCACGTCGAGGCAGTTGCCGTTGGTGCAGCCGCCGATCTGGCTGGTGAGGAACGACTGGACCTGCGCCTCCGACATCGCGCCCCCGTTGAAGAACACCGCGTCGGAGATGATGTAGCCCGGGTCGAACTCCCCGCCGGAGAGCGCCTTGGCTTCGTCGGGCGTGGAAGCCTGCAGCCCCACGAGGCCCACCGCCACGACGACGACCGCCGTCAGCATGGCCAGGCGTCTCGTGACCGCGTTCTGTCTCTTCATCGCTAGCGCCTCCCTGGGGCGTCGGGATGGAGATCGGTCTGCGGCGTCGCGCAGGCCGGACGCCGCACCGGACGTCGGCTCGGCTGTTGCTCCCCTGAAGCTGTCAAGTTACTGCAGATGCGGACCAGAAGCGAGATCAGCCCCGAGTCTCCATGAGCTGCTCGACGCGACGCCGATCGGCTCGGCTGCGGCCGTCCAGTCGCCGTCGGCGAACCCCCGTCGCGACGAGCCGGGGCAGCTCGCGCGCCAGGCGACGCCAGCCGGCAGCGTCGAGCTGGCCCCGGCCGGGCCAGACGAGGTCGCGAACGGCACGGGCCGCCGTCCTCGCGACGACCCGGAGGACGAACCCGGCCGAGCCGTTCCGGACGACGACGGCGAGCCTGTTCCGCATGCTCTGGTACCTCACGAGCTGCCCGCTGCTCGAGCTGCTGCCCGCGTGGCGGTGGACGACCACGGCGGCCGGGGCGACGACGATGCGCCGCCCGGACAGCCGCAGCCGCCACGAGACGTCGAGGTCCTCGTAGTACATGAAGAGGGACGGGTCGAAGCCGCCGACGTCGTCGAGGGCGTCGCGCCGGACGGCGGCAGCTCCCCCGGAGAAGCCGAAGGGCTCGGGACCGCCCTCGAGATCGTCCAGGTCGTCCACGGGGAGCAGCCAGCCGCGATCGGCGCCGTTCCCGTCGCGGCCCACCCCGATGCCCGCGCTGTTGACCAGGGACGCCCCGAGGGCGTCGGCCCGTCGGGTCCAGCGGACTCCGTCCACGGACGTCAGGACGTCGGGGTCGTTCGCGGCGCCGCCCTCGTCGAAGGTGCCCTCGAGCAGCACCAGGGGGGCGACCGCGGCGACGTCGTCCGGTGCCCGGTCGAGCGCGGCGAGCACCTGCCTGACGAAGTCGGGCGCCGCGACGGCGTCGTTGTTCAGGAGAACGACGACGTCGCCGCCGGACCGGGCGACTCCCCGTTGCACCGCGGCGGCGAAGCCGGTGTTCTCGGCCTCGGGGAGGACGACGACCCCGGGGTGCTCGGCAGCCACCTGCTCCACGAACGCCGGAGCCGCCTCGTTGACCACGAGGACGATCTCGAACGGCGCGGCGTCCTGGACCGCGAGGGAGGCCAGGCAGCGGCGAGTGAGGTCCGGGCGCTTCCAGTCCACGACGACGACAGATGCTTTCACGTCGTCAGTGTCTCAGGTCGAGGGCCGTTCCTGGCCGGTGGTTATAGTTAGTCCGGCCCTCGGGCCCCCGTGCCAGCAGACCCCTTGGAGCGAACGCCTTGACCGTCACCACAGCCGGGACCGTTTCGGTCATCATCATCAACTACCGCGGAACGGACGACACGCTCGAGTGCGTGGCCCGCCTGAACGAGGTGGACTGGCCGGCGTCCCAGCTGCAGATCGTCGTCGTCGAGAACGGGTCCGGCGACGACAGCGAGGCTCGTCTCCGGGCCGCGCTCGGCGGGCAGGACAACGTCACCCTCGTCGTCTCCGACGAGAACCTCGGCTTCACCGGGGGCAGCAACCTCGGCGTCGAGCACGCCACCGGCGACTTCGTCGCTTTCCTCAACAACGACGCCAAGCCTCACCGCGACTGGATCCGCGAGGGTCTCGCGGCCTTCGCGGCCAGCCCCCGGATCGGCGCGGTGGCGAGCAAGGTGCTCGACTGGGACGGCAAGGCCATCGACTTCGTGGAGTCCGGCCTGTCCTGGTTCGGCATGGGCTACAAGAACCACACGAACGAGCAGGACGACGGCCGCTTCGACGAGCAGCGCGACCTCCTCTTCGGGACGGGCTCGGCGCTCTTCGTCCGCCGGGCCCTCTTCCTCGACATCGGCGGCTTCGACGAGGACATGTTCATGTTCTACGACGACGTCGACCTGGGCTGGCGCCTCAACCTCTTCGGCTACCGCGTGCGCTTCGCGCCCGACTCGATCGTCTACCACAAGCACCACGGCTCGATGAAGAGCTTCGGTGAGCACCGCGAGATGTACCTCCTCGAGCGCAACGCCCTGCACATGCTGTACAAGAACCTCTCGGACGACAGCCTCGGCACCATCCTCCCCGCCGCCTTCGCCCTGCTCGCGCGTCGGGCCGTCGCCAAGGGCAAGCTCGACTCGGAGTCGTTCGACCTCCGCCGGTTCGACGGCGCCGCCGACGAGTTCGACGAGACGACGCCCGTCCACAAGGACACCGTGGCGGGGCTCTTCGCTCTCGACCAGTTCGTCGCCGATCTCCCGAAGCTCAAGAAGCGTCGGGACGAGATCCAGTCGCGTCGCGTCAAGACCGACAAAGAGGTCTTCCGCCTCTTCGGCAACATCTTCCACCCGCTGTTCGGCGACGACTACTTCCTGGACGGCTTCACCAAGATCCAGGACGCGTTCGGCGTCAACCGCCCCATGATGCGCAAGCGCGTCCTCATCATCACGGGCGACGCACTCGGCGAGAAGATGGCCGGTCCCGGCATGCGCGCCTGGAAGATCGCGGAGGCGCTGAGCGAGCACAACGACGTCCGTCTCGTCACCTGGAACGTCGCGAATCGCAGCTCCGACCGCTTCGAGGTCGAGCGGGTCCGCCTGCAGGACGAGCGCGGCATGAAGGTCCACGAAGAGTGGGCCGACGTCATCTTCTTCCAGGGCTTCGCCCTGCGGCACTTCCTGACCCTGCAGCGCTCGAACAAGGTCATGGTCGTCGACCTCTACGACCCCATGCACCTCGAGCAGCTCGAGCAGGGCCGCGAGATGGGCGACGCCGCCTGGCGCAACCAGGTCCTCGTCACGACCGAGGTCGTCAACGAGCAGCTGCAGCGCGGCGACTACTTCCTCTGCGCCTCCGAGCGGCAGCGGCTCTTCTGGATGGGCCAGCTCGCAGCGGTGGGACGCATCAACCCCGACACCTACGCGGCCGACGAGAACCTCCGGGACCTGATCTCGATCGCTCCCTTCGGGATGGACAGCACCCCGCCCCAGCACACCCGCAAGGCCATCCGCGGCGTGGTCCCCGGCATCGGGGACGACGACAAGGTCGTCATCTGGGGAGGCGGCATCTACAACTGGTTCGACACGCCCACGCTCGTCCGGGCGATCGGCCTCCTCGCCGAGCGCCGGCCGAACGTCCGGCTGTTCTTCCTCGGCGTCGCTCACCCCAACCCCGACGTGCCCGAGATGGCGATCGTCGCGAAGACGCGCGAGATCTCGGAGCAGCTCGGCCTCACGGGCAAGAACGTGTTCTTCAACGAGAACTGGGTCGCCCTCGACGATCGTCAGAACTACCTCCTCGAGGCGGACGCCGGCGTGAGCACGCACTTCGACCACATCGAGACGACGTTCTCGTTCAGGACGCGCATCCTCGACTACATGTGGGCGAACCTCCCCATCGTCACGACCAGGGGCGACAGCTTCGGCGACCTCGTCGCGGCCGAGGGGCTCGGCGTCGCCGTCACCGAGCGTGACGTCGCGGGGCTGGCCGACGCCCTCGAGCAGATGCTCTTCGACGAGGCCGCGATCGCCGAGGCGAAGCAGAACGTGGCCCGGGTCGCTCAGGACTTCACGTGGGAGAAGGCCCTGGAGCCCCTCGTGGCGTTCTGCCACGACCCGCACGTGGCACCGGACCGTGCCGACTCGGCTGCCGAGTCCCAGCGCCTGGGAGGCGGCTCCGTCGTCGTCCCGGCCATCGGCAAGTCGCGGGAACAGCGCTTCAACGAGATCGCCAACAGCCGCCACGGCATCCGGCGCGACGTCATGCTGGCCCGCCACTACCTCACGGCCGGTGGGGTCGGCGAGCTGCGGGGCAAGGTCGAGAACCGAGTCCGGACGATGCGGGACAGCAAGAACGGCCGCTGATCCCCGACCTCGCGTCCGCCCAGCGGGCGCGAGGTATAGTTCCCTGTTTCCCGATCGAACGAGGTACACATGAGCACGACCGTCAGCGAGAGGTTCGCGCGACTGCGCGACGAGCCGATGGTCCCCGCGGGTCGCCCCGCGGGCGGCACCTTCGGATCCGTCCGAGAGGTCTTCGCCCAGCGACAGCTGCTCGACCTCCTCATCCGACGAGACCTGAAGTCCCGCTACAAGGACTCCGCGCTCGGCTTCGCCTGGACCCTGATCCGTCCGCTGGTCCAGCTCGGCATCTACTGGCTCATCCTGGGACAGATCCTCGGCTCGGCGCGTGCCATCCCCGAGTTCGCCATCTACATCTTCGCGGGGCTCACCCTGTACGGGCTGTTCAGCGAGATCGTGTCCGGGGCCACCGGGTCGGTCGTCGCCAACGCGGGGCTCCTGAAGAAGGTCTACGTCCCGCGGGAGATCTACCCGTTGTCCGCGGTCGGCGGCGCGCTGTTCAACTTCGGCATCCAGCTGGTGATCCTGCTGCTCGCGACGCTCGCGTTCCGCTCGTTCCCCGCCTCCACCGGGATCCTGTACTTCTTCCCCGCGACGCTGATCATCCTCGTCTGGGGAACCGCCCTCGGCATCCTGCTGTCGGCGCTCAACGTCTACCTGCGGGACATGGCCTACCTCGTCGAGGTGCTGATGATGCTCCTCATGTGGGCCTCGCCGATCGTCTACTCCTGGCAGATGGTCTTCTCGCGCGCCACGGACGGCCCCTGGGAATGGGTGCTCCCCTTCTACACGAACAACCCCATCACCCTCGGCATCCTCGGGTTCCACCGGGCGTTCTGGACGGCCGGCGGTCCCGACCAGTACCCCGACCACCTGCTCATGCGCATGGGGATCGCGATCGTCGTCGGTCTCGTCGCGCTCTTCTTCTGCCAGCGCGTCTTCGCCCGCCTGCAGGGCAACTTCGCCCAGGAGATCTGAGCCGTGTCCGCGGAAAGGCAGCAGTCATGACAACCGACAACATCCTCGCCGTCGACGACGTCGACTTCGCCGACGCGCCGACGGTCGTCAGCGTGCGGAACGTCTCCAAGCGCTTCGTCATCCGGCGCGACAACTCCCTGAAGGAGCGCATCGTCACCCTCGGCCGCGCCGGCCGTCGGCACAGCGAGGACTTCTGGGCCCTGAAGGACGTCTCCCTCGACATCCCGGCCGGGACGACCATCGGTCTCCTGGGGCCGAACGGCTCGGGCAAGTCCACGTTGCTCAAGGTGATCGGCGGCATCCTCGAGCCCACGTCGGGAGACGTCTCCCGACGCGGTCGCCTGGCAGCCCTGATCGAGCTCGGCGCGGGCTTCCACCCCGACCTCACGGGCCGCGAGAACGTCTTCCTCAACGCGGCCATCCTCGGCATCTCGCAAGAAGAGGCCGAGGCCAAGTTCGACGACATCCTGCTCTTCAGCGGCATCGGCGACTTCATCGACACGCAGGTCAAGTTCTACTCGTCGGGCATGTACGTGCGGCTCGCCTTCGCCGTGGCCATCCACACCGATCCCGACGTCCTGCTCGTCGACGAGGTGCTGGCGGTCGGCGACGAGCAGTTCCAGAAGAAGTGCCTCGACAAGATCCGCGAGTTCCAGCAGCAGGGCCGCACCATCGTCCTCGTGAGCCACTCCCTCGGCCAGGTGCAGGAACTCTGCGACAGCGCAGTGGTGCTGCACCACGGCGAGGTGAAGTTCCAGGGCTCGGCGCGGCACGCCGTCAAGAACTTCCGCGAGATCCTCGAGGGTCGCCGTGTCGCCGAGGCCGAGGCCGCCAACCCCGACGAGGACGCCACCCCCGGCACCGTCGACAAGGTCGAGATCGCATCGCCGGGCCGCGCGCCGGGCGAGGAGCTGCGACCGGGAGACGACCTCGTCATCCGCATGACCCTGTCGCACACGACTCCGCTCGAGGAGTGGAACTCGGGCTTCAAGATCGAGAACCAGCACGGTCACCTCGTCTACGGGACGGACAGCCGCAAGATCGGGCTGGTGCACTCCCCTCTCCACGGGACGACCACCGTCGAGTACAGGCTGAACGACATCCAGTTCGGCGGCGGCCCGTACTTCGTCCACTGCTTCCTGGCCCGCAAGACCGGCGAGCACATCGCGATCCTGCGCGAGGGCGCCCGCTTCGTGATGACCGACGACGACCGCCACGCCGGCATGACACGAGTCGAGACCGCCGGTCGCGAGCTCACCGTCTGACGGTGGGCTCCCTTCCCGTCCTCGTCGACGCGACGTCGTTGCCTCCTGACCGGGGCGGGGTCGCCCGCTACATCGGCGGCCTGCTCTCGGGCCTGGAGGAGGCCGGGCACACGGTCCACGTCGTCGCGAAGCCGCGAGATCTCGCCTGGCTGCGCGAGTCGGCGCCGGGGCACACCTACCGGGCTGCGCCCGGCGCGGTCTCCCGGCGACCCGTGCGGCTGTTGTGGGAGCAGCTCCTCTTGCCCCGCGAGGTCCGCCGGGCGGGCGCCACGACGCTGCACAGCCCCCACTACACCTTCCCCCTGGTGCTGGCCGCGCGCACCGTGGTGACGCTGCACGACGCGACGTTCTTCAGCGACCCCGGGGCCCACTCGCTCGTCAAGCGCTCGTTCTTCCGCACCTGGACGCGCCTGGCCCGGCGACTCGCGCGTGCGACGCTCACCCCGAGCGCCGCGACGGCCGACGAGCTGAGCCGGTGGGTCCCGTCCTCCGTGCCCAACACGGTCGCGCACCTCGGCGTCGACTCCGCTCTCTTCACAGTCCCGGCCAGGGACGCCGTCGTCGAGTTCGCCGGTCGCCATCAGCTCGACCCGAACCACGGGTGGGTCGCGTTCCTCGGGACTGTCGAGCCGCGCAAGAGCGTCCCCGCGCTCGTCCGGGCCCACGGCGAACTGACCGCGACCAGGGCCGACGTGCCGCCCCTCCTCGTCTCGGGCGCCCTCGGCTGGGACGAGGAGGCGGCAGCCCTGCTGCGCGAGGCCGGTGACGCACCAGGGTCCCCCCTCCGCTACCTGGGCTACCTCCCCCTCGACGAGCTGTCCGCGTTCCTCGGAGGAAGCACCGTCGTGGCCTACCCGAGCACGGGGGAGGGCTTCGGCCTCCCCGTGCTCGAGGCGATGGCCTGCGGCGCGGCCGTCCTCACCACCCGACGTCTCGCCCTCCCCGAGGTAGGCGGGGACGCCGTCGCGTACTCGGAGCCCGACGCGGCCTCGCTCGCGGTCGTGCTGGGCGATCTCCTGCACGACGCCGAGGCACGGCGTGCGCTGTCCGTGGCCGGCATCGCGCGTGCCGGGCTGTTCACCTGGCGTGCGTGCGCGACGAGCCACCTCCCGGTGTACCAGCCGTGACGGCCGCTTCCCGCGTGGCCGTCGTGACGGTCAGCTACAACTCCGGCAAGTACCTCACCGACTTCCTGGTCTCGACCCACGACGCCGCCTCCGTCCCGCTCGAGGTAGTCGTGGCCGACAACGCCTCGATCGACGCGGCGGCCCTGAGGCTCGTGGCGGAGACGCACGGGGCGTCGTTCGTCGAGATGGGCCGCAACGCCGGCTACGGTGCCGCGGTCAACCGAGGGGTCCAGGAGCTCTCCGCCGGGGTCGAGTGGATACTCGTCTCGAACCCGGACGTGGTCCTCTCCCCCGGCTCTGTCGACCGGCTGCTAGCCGCCGCCGAGTCCGATCCGGGGATCGGCGCAGTGGGGCCCGCCGTCATCGAGCTGGACGGCTCCGTCTACCCCTCGGCCCGTCGGGTGCCGTCCCTGCGCACCGGGCTCGGGCACGCCTTGTTC
>Ga0265780_10010506_pt1 | contig 11024 bp, 12 predicted proteins | sample P1T30metagenome_FD_192432 | JGI IMG/M metagenome (GOLD analysis project Ga0265780, IMG submission 192432) | Plant litter microbial communities from East Loma Ridge, Irvine, California - P1 T30 | ecosystem: Environmental > Terrestrial > Plant litter > Unclassified | place: USA: California... | reverse complement strand
ACCTGTCGCCGGGGCTCGACCTGTCGGACATCGACGAGATCGTCAACACGGTGAACTATTGCACGCAACTGCCGGTGCATCCGCGCACGCCTTATGCCGGCGATCTGGTGTTCACCGCCTTTTCAGGTAGCCATCAGGACGCGATCAAGAAGGGTCTCGCCGCGCAAGAAGCCAAGAACGATCCGCTGTGGGAGGTGCCGTATATGCCGATCGACCCGGCCGATCTAGGTCGTAGTTACGAGGCGGTAATCCGCGTCAACTCGCAATCCGGCAAGGGCGGCGTCGCCTGGGTGATCGAGCAGGACAAGGGGCTGAAGCTGCCTAAGCGCCTGCAGGCGGATTTCAGCCGTCACGTCCAGGCGCTCGCCGACGAGACCAGCCGCGAACTGAACGCCGCCGATATCTGGGGCGCGTTCGAGCGGACCTATCTCGCCAAGTCCAGCGACCGGTTCGTGCTTGGCGCGTATAACGAGACACGGGGTCCGGGGAACGAGCGCATCTTCGTCGGCGATATTGAAGTGGCTGGCGAGCACCATTCGGTGAGCGGGCGCGGCAACGGCCTGATCTCTAGCGTAACCGCTGCGCTCGCCGATGACTTTGATGTGAACCTCGAAGTGGCCGACTACGTCGAACACGCGATCGGCAAGGGGTCGGACGTGCGCGCCGCCGCCTATGTCGAATGCCGCACCGTCGAAGGGCGGACGGTTTGGGGTGTTGGCATCGACGAGGATATCGCCACCGCCTCCGTCCGAGCGGTGCTGTCGGCGGCGAACCGGTTGTAAGCGATCGCGGCTACCCGCTTCACTGCTTGAGGAGGGTAGCCGTCACCGCCGCCGCAGGATTTCGCAGCCGATCCGCGCGTCGGGGTAGATGTCCGCCTTCACAGTTCGCACCCGCACGCCGACCACGCGACGATCGGTCATCGCCACTGCGGCGATCGCCTCGCACAACGTCTCCTGCAACTCGAAATGGCGCGAGCCGGCGAGCGCGTGGATGCCAGTGCGCAAGAAATCGTAATCGACCACTGCGTCGATCCGGTCGACCGGGGGGGCTTCACCATAATCGCAGTACAGCCACACGCTGACCAGCACGCGCTGCGGCCCGGCGCGTTCCGCCGGATGGATGCCAAGGCCCACGGAAATATCCAGCGTGTCGAGCAACGTGATGTAACTCGCCCGACCTGCGGCGGGGTCGTCCAGATCGCGAAAATCAGTCAAGCGCACGCTCCCGGGTCGCGAACATCACATCGCTGTCGCGGGTGATGAACCGCTGCCCGCAATCCACGAAGATGTTCTGTCCGGTGATGCCGCCGCACATCAGCAGCCATGCCACGGTGCCGGCGATATCCTCTGCTGAAACGGGGCGGCGCAGCAGATTGTCACGCGCTACCGCCTCGAACTCGTCCGCGCTCTGGTCGTGGCTGACCATCGTCAGCCCCGGCGAGACCGCATTGACGCGCACGCGCGGGGCGAGCGCCTGTGCGAGCATCACCGTCGCACTGTCGAGCGCAGTCTTGCTGAGTGAGTAGGAGAAGAAGTCCGGGTTAAGGTTAGCAATCTTCTGATCGAGCACGTTGACGATCGCGCCATCCGCGATCCCGTCCTGCCGCGCCAGCGCCGTCGCCAGCGCGATGGGCCCGGCAAGGTTGGTCTGGATCATCGTCGCGAACAGATCCGGCTTTTCGTGCGGCGGCCGGTCAAAGTCGAACAGCGATGCGCAGTTCACCAGCCCATCGACAATCCCGCCCGCCGCCGCGCGCGCGTCCGCGAACACCCGGTCGGCGTCGACCGAAATGTCGCCGTGGATCAACCACGCGTCCGCGCCGACGGCGCGCAAATCGCTCACCAGTGCTTCGGCATCCTCGGTCGAGTGGAAATGGTGGACGACGACCCGGTGTCCTGCATCCGCCAGGGTTCGGGCGATCCCCGCGCCGATCCGTCGCGCCGCGCCGGTGACGAGAACGGTACGTCGCACGCGGATCAAAGCCCCATCAGCGCGAGCACTTCCTTCCGGCTGCGGTCGTCATCGCGGAACACGCCCATCATCCGGCTTGTCGTCATCGACACGCCGGGCGTACGCACGCCGCGTGCCGTCATGCAGGCATGGCTCGCCTCAATCACGACGGCCACGCCGACCGGCTCGAGGTTGTCCCAGATGCAGTCCGCTACCTCGGCGGTAAGCCGCTCCTGCACCTGCAGGCGTCGCGCGAACGCGTGCAGCACGCGCGCCAGTTTCGAGATGCCAACAACGTGGTTTTTTGGCAGATAGGCGATGTGCGCCTTACCGATGATCGGCGCCATGTGATGTTCGCAATGCGACTGGAACGGAATGTCTTTCAGCAGCACGATCTCGTCATAGCCGCCAACCTCTTCGAAAACGCGCGAGAGGTGATAGGCTGGATCGTCCTCGTACCCGGCACAATATTCCCGCCAGGCGCGGGCAACGCGGTTGGGCGTATCGAGTAGACCCTCGCGCGCGGGATCGTCACCGGTCCAGCGGATGAGCGTCCGCACCGCTTCGGCGACATCGTCCGGAACGGCGATCTTGCCATCGTCGCCGATCAGATCTCCGGATGTTGCGGTGCCCGATCGTTGGTTCATTGCACATCCTCAGTGATTAGCTTCACGGTGCGACGCGCGCCCGACGCTTGGGCGCGATTATCTGCGACGTCCAGAGCAGATACGGTCTGCCTGCTGGCTCCGCAATGGTGGCGGGCAGATAGGGTTCTGGCGGCACGGCTCACCTGAGATCAAGCCGCCCTGAGCGATCAGAATTTGCAACCCCCGGCGTCTCTCTTTATCGAGCGCGCCCCGGCTCGCTTCCGTAACGAAACGGGCCATAGCGGTCAGGACGCGCGACATCGAAGCAAAGGCGGCGCACAAGCGCACTCACGCTGCGCGCCAGCGTGCAACCGATGTCGCGAAGAACGACACAGCAGGAAGGACCAAAGAATGGCAAAAACCGAAACCGCAGCAGCGCCAAAAACCGGCGGCATCCACGCGCCGATCCAGCCTTCGGAAGATCTGGCGAAGATCGTCGGCAGCGATCGGCTTCCGCGCAGCGAAGTGATCAGCAAGGTCTGGGAATATATCAAGAAACACGATCTCCAGAACCCGGAGAACAAGCGCGAGATCGTCGCGGACGAGAATCTCAAGAAGATCTTCGGCAAGGATCGGGTGACGATGTTCGAGATGAACAAGCATCTCGCCGGCCACATGAAGGCCTGAACGGTCCGACGGGGCGCCGGCTCATGGCTGTCGCCCCGCGTTTCCAAGGCAGTCGCTACGCGGGGCGGACTTGGTGGTCCCGGAGGGACTCGAACCCCCGACGCCCACATTAGGAATGTGGCGCTCTATCCGGCTGAGCTACGGAACCACGCTGCCCTCCCCCTAACCTGCCGCGCTCACGCGCTCAAGCGTGTCGATCAGTTGATCGTCTCGGGCGGCAGAACCGGAAAGGGAAGCGGCGCGACCGCGACGCCTTCGTCGATCAAGGATTTGGCTTCTGCCAGTGACGTTTGGCCGTGGATCGGCCCCGCCGGCAACTCACCGGCATGCATTGCCCGCGCCCGTTCCGGGAAAGCGGTGCCGACCCATTCAGAACCGGCCAGCGCCTTTGCTTGCGCTGCCGCCATTGCGCGCATCGCCGCCTTGATCGCTGCCGGGTCTAGCGGTGCATCGGTCGCCGAAGAAGCGGCGGGACGGGTGTTGCCCTTAGCCGCTACGTTCGGCGCCATGACGGCTTTGACCACATCGCCGTCCCCGCAAAACGGGCAAGACAGCAGGCCACGCTCGCGCTGCTCCTGAAAAGCCGCACTCGATCCGAACCATGCCTCGAAGACGTGTGCCTGCGAACATCGCAGGTCAAAGACGATCATGTGGTCGATACTTCGGGGATGGGTCGGCGGTGCGCGATCACCGGTACGCGTGCGCGCACATCGGCGATCCGCGCCGGGTCTATGTCAGCAAACCCGAGTCCGGCAGCCTCACCCATGTCGAGCAGCACCGTGCCCCACGGGTCGATCACCACCGAATGGCCGTACGTTGCGCGGCCATCCTCATGCGTGCCGGCCTGCGCAGCGGAAACGACATAGGCAGCCGACTCGATCGCGCGCGCGCGCTGAAGGACATGCCAATGCGCCGCACCGGTCGGCGGCGTGAACGCGGCCGGCGTCGCCAGCACCGTCGCGCCGGCATCGCTCAGCGCCGCGAACAGCGCGGCAAAGCGCAGATCGTAGCAGATCGACAGCCCGAGGGCGCCGACCGGTGTATCGACCACCACCGCATTGGCACCGGGAGCGTAAGCAGCGGATTCACGCCAGCTTTCACCACTTGGCAGGTCGACGTCGAATAAATGTAGCTTATCGTAACGTGCCCGGATCTCACCGGCGTCATCGATCACGAAGGCGCGGTTCGCCAGCCGGCCATCATTGCCGTGCACTGCAAGCGAGCCGAGGTGCACCCAAATGCCATGTTCCCTCGCCGCCGTGCGGGTCGCTGCCAGCACCGGATCATCACCTTCCGCGTGGAGCGAAGCGGCAGCGCGTTTCCGGTTTTGATCGATCAGGCCGGACATTTCCGGCGTGAACAGCATCGCCGCCCCGCTCCGCGCCGCCTCCGCCACTGCATCGACGATGGTGCGTGCATTGGCGAGCGGATCGACCCCGCTCGTCATCTGGAGCAGCGCGATCTTCATGCCGCGAGCAGCGCGTCCAGCTTGCCGGCCGCTTCCAGCGCGGCGAGATCGTCGGATCCGCCGACGTGCGTATCACCGATGAAGATCTGTGGCACCGTGGTGCGACCGTTAGAGCGGCCTAACATCTCGGCGCGCTTGGGGCCGCCCATGGTGATGTCGAACTCTTCCACCTCGACGCCCTTCGACGCAAGCAACCGCATCGCGCGCGAGCAATAGGGGCAGAACGCCTTGGTATAAATTTGTGTCTTTGCCATAGGTTTAACGTGTGCAGTCAGTCACCGCTTGTCAATCATGTAGCATCCGAATCGATCACCCGCGCCCAGCACAGAATGGCCACCGAAGCGGCACCCGCCGATAGCAATGCGTCGACGCATGCATCGGTCGTGGCGCCGGTGGTGTAGATGTCATCGATCAGCACGACCGCCCGCCCCGCCACCCGTTCAGGCTTGTCCACGGCAAACGCGCCATGGACCGCCCGGGCGCGTCCTTTCACCCCCAGACCTCGCAGCATCGGCGTGGCGCGTACGCGCCGTAGCAGCATCGGATCGGCCTCGATCTGCATCGTCTTCGCCAGCGCGTCCGCGATCAGCGCCGCTTGGTTGAAACCGCGCGACCACAACCGCCAGCGGTGCAGAGGCACCGGCAGGAGCAGGTCCGCGCCTGCCGGCACCAGCCGCGCCATCTGCCGCGCAACCGTTTCCGCAAAGGCGATACGGCCGCCATATTTCAACCGTAGCGCGAGCGTGCGTGCGACTTTGCCATAGGCAACCGCCGCGAATACGCCGGCATGGACAGGCGGTTCGGCTAAACAGTCGGCGCACTGTTCGGAAACGCCATCATCATGCTCGAACGGCATCTGGCACCCCGCGCACCACGGCGGCGCGAGGAAACGAAGATCACCCCAGCAGGTGGCGCAGAACCGGTGATCCGCCCCGGTCACCGCCCCGCACCCCGGGCAGCGTGGCGGCAACGCAAGACCGGCAACGAAACGCAAAGGTGCAGCAAGCCGTGACACAGCCCCTTGTCGCGTGCGCGGCGAACCGGCACAAGCCGCAGCGTGAGCGTACCCGATATCTTCGATCGCGCCGCCCGGCGTCAGCACCGTGACCGCGCAGCACCCGGCTTTGCTGGCCATGACTTCGTGCGCGCGGTCATGCTGGACGGCATCCAAGAGCGCCTCGACAGTGTGAAGCGCAGCTTTGCCGACGTTCTCGACCTGGGCTGTTTTGACGGCAGCTTCATGCCCGATCGAGCAATCACGCGCTGCGACGCCGGTCCACGCTTCGCGGCGGCGGCAGGCGGGATCGTTGCCGAGGAGGATGCCCTGCCGTTTGCGGAGGCGAGCTTCGACCTGATCGTATCGGCAGGCGTGCTGGACAGCGTGAACGATCTCCCAGGCGCACTGATCCAGGCGCGGCGCGCACTTCGACCCGACGGGCTGTTCCTCGCGGCGTTCGTCGGCGCAGGGTCGCTCACCACGCTCCGCGCCGCGTTACGTGTGGCAGAAGGCGACCGGCCAGCGGCGCGCTTACACCCGCAAATTGACGTGCGCTCCGCCGGCGATCTGCTGATGCGCGCAGGGTTCGCGCTGCCGGTAGCGGACAGCGAAACACTCAATGTGCGGTACGGGGATCTCGGGGGATTGTTGCGGGATCTGCGCGGCATGGGCGCCAGCAACGCGATGGTCGGGCGGCGGCCGTTACGCCGCGATACCCTGGCGAGAGCTTATCAAGCATTCGCGGACCTTGCCGATGCGGACGGACGCGTACCTGAGCGTTTCGAGATCATTTTCATGACCGGCTGGGCACCCGCGCCATCGCAGCCACAGCCCGCGCGACGTGGCAGCGCCACGGCCTCGCTGGCGGCGGCGCTGAAGATACCAAACGCTTAAGCAACGCTGATAAACGCCACGATCAGGAGCGCAGGCCGTATACAAGCAGGCGCTTCAGAGGCGCTAGAAGACGGGTTCCGACCGTTGCATCAGCGCCCGAACGTCAGCCGATCATGCCTTCGCCAGCGCCCTTGGCGAGCATGCGGCCGATCGCATCGAACAGTGAATCCATGGCGACGGGCTTGAACAGCACCTCGTCCGCGCCAGCCGCGATGCAGCGTTCGCGCAAGTCGATCGCGGTGTCGGCAGTGATTACGATTACCGGCAAATCCGCCTTGGCGTCGCCGCGTGCGCGAATATGGCCAAGCGCGGTCAATCCGTCCATGCCCGGCATCCGAAGGTCGAGCAGCACGATGTCAAAATCATTCTCATCAATCAGGCCCAGTCCGATCTCGGCGCTTTCGGCTCCGATCATGGTGGCGCCAGCCACATCGAGCATATCGTTCACGACCCGACGATTCATCGCATCGTCTTCGATGAACAGGATCTTCATGGCCGGTGGCCGGCGAAGAACGTCAAGATTTGCTCACGCTTCATGCCATGCTCATTATCGGATCATACCGCTTGCGTTACAAGCCTGCTTGTCGACTCGTCTCGCGGATTTCGACCGTACATCATGTCTGCCAGACGCGTGCCGGCAACCGGCTTCGCGACCAGCCGGTCGATACCAGCTTGCTCGGCGCGACTATAATCACCCATTTCGGGTATAGCCCACAACAAAGTGCTGCCCGCGCCAGAAGACCGGGCGGAGTTCGCGATTTGGCGCAGCGCGGTCGTTACATCCTCGCCGGCCTTGATCGTGGCGTCGTCGATCAGCACCTGCGCGATACCGCCAGCGTCGATTTGCGCTACTGCCTCCGCTACGCTGCTTGCATACGTCACCGTGCCGGCGTGTGGCGCGAGGACAGTGCGCAACATCGCCCGCGTAATGGGATTGCGGTCTACGATCAACAATCCACGCGTCAACGGCTCCACCGGCAGGGTGTCGGGCGTGGTGGCATGCACCAGCGGCAGGTCGATGGTGAAGGTAGACCCCTCGCCCGCCACACTGGTGACCGTCACGTCGCCGCCCATCGCACGCGCAAGATTGCGGCAGATCGACAGACCGAGACCGGTGCCGCCGAAGCGACGCGTGGTTCCCGCATCGACCTGTCGGAAGGACTCGAAAATCAGGTCGAACTTGTCCGCCGGGATCCCGATGCCGCTATCGCTGATCGCGATCCGCACGCGCTCCCCGTCGACGGCGGTCGCAGTGGTCACCGCGAGCCCGATCGTGCCCCGCTCGGTGAACTTGATCGCGTTCGACAGGAGGTTGAACACGATCTGCCGCAGCCGCGTCACATCGCCTTCAATGCAGCGACGTGTTCAGGTCGAGCGCGAAGATCAGTCCTTTGGCGCGCGTCTGCTCCTGCCACATCTGGCTTACGTCCTGTAGCATGGCGGCGAGGTCGAACGGCGCCTGCTCGAGTGAAAGGTTGCCGGTCTCCATCTTGGCAACGTCGAGAATGTCGTCGACGAGTGCGCGCATCGTCACGCCCGCGCTGTGTACGATACCGATGCGATCCCGCAACGTGCCGGCAAGCGCCTGATCCGCGAGCATCACCTGCGTCATCCCCAGGATGCCGTTGAGCGGCGTCCGGATCTCGTGGCTGGTAGTGGCAAGGAACTCGGTCTTGGCGGCGAGCGCCTTGCCAAGTGCGGTGTTGGTTTCGGCGAGATCGAGGTTGACCGCCCAGACATCGTTGCGGCTACGGCGGATCACGACCAGGCTGGTCGCCAGCAACGCTATGACAACAAGGGTGACAATCGCTGCGCCGGTGAAGATCAGTTGCTGGGATTCCGTGCGTGTATGTTCAAAGGCGTTGGTGCGCGCCAGTTCCTCGTTGCGCAATTTGGCTATACGCAACTCCTGATTGGCAAAGTCGAAACGAGCGGCGGCCAGCGCGGTGTTGGTGGAGGCGGCAAGCGTAGAGGTCTGGTCGTCGAAACGCTTGAGCGCTTCGAGGTGTTCGAGCGCTTGCTTCTCGTCGCCGACGCTTTTGAATGCCTTGTATGCAGTTTCGTGCGCCTCCCGATCCGACAGCGTTGAATGCGCCTGATTGACGCTGACGAACGCGTGCGTGATGAGTGCGGCCGCACGCCGCGCATCGCCATGCTGGAGCGCGGATTGCGCAGCCAGCGCCCAGAACTGCACAGTCGCGGCGGCTGCATCCGGATCGCGTTGGTAGCCAAAGCCTAGTGCAATCGTGCGATCGGCGTCGGCGACCTTGCCGGCGCGAAGCTCGCTGCGCGCGATGTTGCTCAGAACACGCGCTTCCAACGCAGGGCTGTGCAACGTCTTGGCCAGCGTGAACGCTTCGCGAAACTGCTGCTCGGCCTCGCGAAAACGGCCGAGTTCCTTGAGGGCGTTGCCGCGATTGTTGAAGATTGACAACAGCAGCTGGGGGTCGCCGCTATAAACGTCACGCGCCTGATCGTAATAGCGTAGCGCGTTCCCGTAATCGCCGGCTTCCTGGTACAACATGGCGATGAAAAGAAGCGCGACCGCACGACTGCGCGTATCGCCGATGTCGCGGAACAGATTGTGCGCTTGCTGGAAATCTGAGAGTGCGGCAGCGACCTGCGCAGTGGCGGTATGAAGTCCGCCACGAGACAGCAGGATGTCACCGGTCAGTTTGGTCTCTGGTCCAACTGCGGTCGCCGAAGCGTAGGCACTGTCGATCAGCGGACGCGCACGAATTACGTCGTCGAGGCGGACATAGGCTTCACCCTGCAACCACTGCGCGGTGGCGATGCCGGTCGTACGGCGACTGCCGGGTAAAGTCGCGGCCGCGACTTGCGCGATCTTCGCCTTTTCAATCGCCTGTTTAGGGTTGACCAGCATCGCCGCCCGAGCATCGGCGATAAGCGCATCGAACCGGTCGCCGCTCGCCGCCCAAGAAGCCTGCGGCGCGAGCAGCATGCTCAACACGAGCAGGATTAAAGAACTCAGGAGCGTCAGTCGCGCATGTGGAGAACTACAGCCCATCGCCGGACGCCTTACTCCCTGGATCGTTAAGGCGGCGCTACGCACCCATGGCGATCAGGCAGTGCGCCAGAAACTCGCGGGGCGCTTGAACATGGAGTCACGCGCGTCGCCGCCCAGCTTGAGCTTGTCGTCACGCAAGAACGCACGGAAGGCCTCGATCGAGATCGGCCGGCTGAGCAGATACCCCTGTACCATGTCACACCCCATCACGGTCAGCAACGCGAGCGCGGCCTGCGTCTCGACACCCTCGGCGGTAACCTCCATCTCCAGCGCGTGTGCGAGATCGATGGTGGAGCGCACGATCAGCGGGTCGCGGTTACTGCTGGTAAGCTGGAGTATGAACATCTTGTCGATCTTCAACTCGCGCGCAGGCAACTCCTTGAGGTACGCTAAGGACGAAAGGCCGGCGCCATAATCGTCAATCGCGATTGTAATGCCGACTTCGTCGAACTTGCGCAGGTTGGCGATCGCGCTCTGCGGATCGCGGATCACCGCCGTCTCGGTGATCTCGAAGCCGATCCGGGCGCCGCCCTCGCGCACCTTGAGACACGCGCTGGCGACAAACTCGGCATCGCCCAGCAACTGGCCGGAAATATTGATGAAGATCGTCAGGTCGCGACCTTCGGCACGCAGAATACGTTGGTCTGCGATGACGCGATCCAGCGTCCAGAGCGTCAGCGCGTCGATCTGACGCGATTCCTCTGCGAGGGTGATGAAGTCACCCGGCAGGATCAGTCCGCGGCGCGGATGTTGCCAGCGCACCAACGCCTCCGCACTCGCGATTTCCTGGCGACGGACATGTACCTTAGGCTGATATTGCAGGAACATCTCGCCACGTGCGATCGCATCGGGCAGATCGCGGATCAGCGACAGCCGGTCGAACGCCGGCGTGCCGGCGGACAGATCGCGCAAGACGGTACGAAACTCTGCCCGCGCCTGTTCTAGAGCGCCCTCCGCCTCCTCGACAAGCCGCACATCTTCCGTGCTGCCGACCGGTGCCGCGGCAGCAGCGAAGGTGATTTCGAGCTTGTGTCGCTCGCCCTCGAACTCGAAGGGTGCCTCGAAGGCGACGCGCAACATCTCGACTGCCGTCTCGATCGCGGCGAGATCTGTCGAGCCAAGCTCAAATTCTACCAGGGTGCGGGCCACCGCGGTTGCGCGCAGCCCGGCGATACAACCGGTCGCCCGATCAACCAGTGCGGCGGACAGGCGATCGGCGCAGAGCCGACCAAGATGCCGACGCAAACCTGCGAAGTTGGCGATCTCGGCAAGAGCGACAACGCACCACGCGACGGTCACCGACGGTCCGCCTGCGTGATCATTGAGTGCCGACTGCCGGACGTGTCCCAAATCGGAACGCATCGGCAGTCCGCTCAATGGCGCTTCGCCCCGCATGGGCGGCACGCCAGC
>Ga0265780_10010505_pt1 | contig 11024 bp, 9 predicted proteins | sample P1T30metagenome_FD_192432 | JGI IMG/M metagenome (GOLD analysis project Ga0265780, IMG submission 192432) | Plant litter microbial communities from East Loma Ridge, Irvine, California - P1 T30 | ecosystem: Environmental > Terrestrial > Plant litter > Unclassified | place: USA: California... | reverse complement strand
GCGACGGCGACGCGCTGGTTGCGGCCCAACCTCGACTGACGCACGCCTCGCTTTTTCGGGGAGCGCTCAGCGAGGAAACAGCAGGGGCCGGAACCGCCGTCGTGTCACGGCAGGCGCGTAAAGGTATCCGCGCCCGCGTTGATCGAACTCCATTCGTCACCCGGATCGGTCGCGCTCGTCATCTGCCACAAGGTGGCGAGTTCGCCGCTGGTCGCATCCTGATGCCCGACCCAGGCGGTGATCGCCTGGAAGTCGTCCCAGTGCACCACGAAGGCGATCAACGCACCGTCGGCCGAACCCTGCAGTGCCCCCGACGTGCTTGAGGTTCCCCCGCTGACCGCGCTGGTATAGATGCCGGTCAGTAGCGTTGCCGCTTGCGCGATCACCATGATCGACCCGAGTTCGTTGACCCATCGTCCGGAGAAATCGATCGTCGGTCCGGTGCCGGACAGCGCGGCGTGGAGCGGCGGTTGATAGGCCATGACGATGCTCCTGCGATCTGTACCGCAAGTATAGGCGCGCCGCCCGTTTCCGCGATTAGGGAATGTCCCCTATGACGAACGGCGCGCGTGGGGAGCGTCAGCGGCAGGGGTGCCCGTTGTTGGCAAGGTCGAGGCATTTGCCGTCCATCTGCGGCGCCACGATCCTCAACCCGATTTGCCTCGCGAGCGTCGGTGCGATATCCACTGTCTCGATCCCGGCAGAGTGTTCGAACCCGGCCATACCCTTGCGCCAGAACAGGATCGGCACGCGGCGATCATAATCATACGGGCTGCCATGGGTCGCGACCGAGCCCTTCGTGGGATCGGGAATCGGCGTGATGCGGGGCTTCAGAAAGACCAGCAATTCGCCCGAGCGGCCCGCCTTGTACGAAGCCCGCGCACGCTGCAGCATCGTCCAGTGTTCCGGCGGACCCTTGGGCGTCGGCGTGGCGGCAATCTGCGTGGCGGTGAACACCTCGGCGACTTGTGGCTCAGCTTTGTAATAGGCGACTGCGGCGTCCTGCACCGCTTTGCGTTGAACCGGGGTCAAGTCGCGCGCGATGTAAACGTCCCCGTTGGGCATGTCGCCGAACAGTATGGGCCTGGCGATCCCCAGCTTCGCCGCGACGGCCTTGCCAGCAACCGACGGGGCCAGTGAAATCCGCGCGCGCTGGGCGCCCGGCAGACCCGCGTTGATCTCGCGTTCGGGGATGTCGTTGCCGCCGTGATCTGCGGTCAGCACGACTTCGTAATCGACGCCCGTCGTATCGAGCAGATCGAAGAACGAGCCCAGCGTTGCATCAAGCTGCTGGAGCTGGATGCACATTTCCGCGCCTTCGGTGCCGAAGGTATGGCCGACATAATCCGTCGCGGAAGCCCCTACGTCGATGATGTCGGTGGTGTCGCCCTGACCGAGCTTCATGTCCTGCACCAGCCCCGCCGCAAGCGCGACGATCGCGCCATCGAATGCGGGGGATGCGCGGAACGCACTGGCGTTGCCTGCTTCGCGCGCGAAATGGCCTGCGCCAACGCTCTTGCCCGCGCCAATCGATACCGCGACGTCATGCGCCTTGCACTGCTGGGGCACGTCGAGCGCGGCTTGCGGGGCGGCGATGCGCGCGGCGATCGCGGCGTTGGCGCGCGCGACGACGGGCGGGGTCGCGCGCCCGGCATAGCTGACCATCGCCTTGCCGTTCCACCACCAGAGTTCATCGACATTGTGGCCGCCCATCATCACCGCGGCGCGGTCCTTGCCCGCGACCGATACGACTCGCACCTTGGGGTTTACGGCTTTCATTCGTTCGCCGAGCGTAGGGACCAACAGATGCTTGTCCGAAACAGTGTAGGTGCCCGCATGGGTGGTGCCGGGAACGGTCTCGTCCTCTGCGCAATAGATCTGCTTGTCTTCGCGGGCGATGCCGAGGTCGGTCCAGGTGTTGGCGATGATGCCGGTGTGCTCCGGGCGAAACCCGGTCAGGATCGTCGAGTGCCCCGGGCATGTCTCGGTGGCGGCATGGCTTTGATACCCGCTCGGGAACACCGCACCCTTTTGCAGCCGTGCGAGGCCCCCGGTGAAGGTGCCGCGATATTCGTCGAACAGATCAGCGGAGAATTGATCCACTGAGATCGCGACGATGAGTTTGGGCGGGGTCGCTGAAGTCGGGGCGACGACCGGCGCGACAGGTGACGGTACGGTCTGTGCGACGAGCGGCGCACTGGCCAGACTGCAGGCGATCGCCAGGATGGACGCGTAGCGGTTCAAACGAATTCTCCGAGTTGGACGGCGGGCCGATTTCGCCGCTATGGCCCGTGGGTTCGGGCTCGACAAGGATGAGCGATGCGCTGGTTTCATGACACGATCGTTACGTTGCTCGCCTTGCTGGTGCTAGTGAGTGGCACGCCGGCGAGCGCCGCGACTCTGGACCCGGTCGGCTCGGGCGCGCATCTCAAGATCACGCTGGTCGCCGAAAGCCGTACGCCTGCCGCGGGGCAGAACGTCACGCTCGCGTTGGACAGCGTTCCGGCACCCGGATGGCACGGATACTGGCAGAATCCAGGAGATGCGGGCTTCCCCGCGAAACTCGACTGGACGCTGCCGAAAGGCGTGACGGCGAGCGAACCCGCCTATCCCGTGCCGGGTCGATTGATCGTCGCCGACCTGATGAATTACGTGTTCGAAAAGCCGTACGCCCCGTTGGTGACGCTCAAGATTCCTGCGGGAATGGCAAGGGGTACCGCGGTGCCGGTGCGGCTGAAGGCCGACTATCTGGTGTGCTCGGCCGAAGTCTGCGTTCACGAATCGGCGGAACTCGCGATCGACCTGGTCGTGGGCGACGGTACGATCGCGTCCGAGGCGCGCGCACGGTTCGATGCATGGCGACGGGCCGTCCCCAAGCCGCTCGATTCGCAAGCGACGTTCCAGTCGAGCGGTGGGCGCGTGCGGATAGCGATCCCCTATCCGGCGGGTGCGGCCTTGGGGCAGGCGTATTTCTACCCGATCACGACGGGCGTGCTGGATTACGCCGCGGCGCAGACCGTGACGCAGGACGGCGACCGGATCGTCGTCGAGACCAAGGCGGGGACGGGTGCGGCTGCCGGTGCCGGACCGTTGCAGGGCGTCTTGCAGATCGGGGAGCAACAGGGGCTGGTGGTTACGGCGCGTCCGGGCACGGTCGCGGCATCCGCTGCTACGCCCGTGTCTGCGACGGGCCAGAGCGGTGCGGGCGTGTTGACCGCGACGTTGATTGCCTTCGCAGGCGCGGTGTTGGGCGGGTTGATCCTCAACATCATGCCGTGCGTCTTTCCGATCCTCAGCCTCAAGGCGTTGAGCCTTGCGCGCGGGCATCTCGACGAGCGGCACGCGCGGCGGGAGGCGCTGGCTTATGCTGCGGGGGTCGTCGCCGTGTGTATGGCGCTGGGTGGGATGATCCTGGCGCTGCGTGCGGGCGGAACCGCAGTCGGATGGGCCTTCCAGTTGCAGGACCCGCGCGCGATCGTCGTGCTGTTGCTGCTGACGGTCGCCTTGTCGCTCAACCTGAGCGGCTTGTTCGATATTCCGACGCCCGCGTTCGTCAACCGCAGTGGTGGTGCAGGCGGTGCGTTTGCAACGGGTGCGCTGGCAGCGTTCATCGCGACGCCTTGCACCGGTCCGTTCATGGGGGCCGCCCTGGGCGCGGCGCTGGTGCTGCCATGGGTGGCGGCGCTGGCGGTGTTTGCTGGACTGGGGATCGGATTGGCTCTGCCGTTCCTCGCGCTCGGGTTCGTGCCCGCGTTGCGGCGGCGCCTGCCCAAGCCGGGGATGTGGATGGAGACGTTCCGCCGCATCCTGGCGATCCCGATGTGGCTGACCGCGATCGCGCTCGCGTGGGTGCTGGGGCATGAGGCGGGAGTCGACGGCATGGCGATCGGGCTGGTCGTCGCGCTACTGCTGGCGGTGCTGTTGTGGATCGGCGGCGCGCGTCAGGCGAAGGGGCGTGCGATTGGTGCGGTGATCGTCGTCTTGCTGCTGGCCACGGCGGTAGCGAGCATCTGGTTGATCGGAGGGCGTCGTCCCGATGCTGCCGTGGCGGCGGCGCCGGGGGCTGCAGAACCGTTCACGGAGGCGCGGCTTGCGGCGCTGCAACAGGCGGAGCGGCCGGTGTTCGTCTATTTCACCGCAGACTGGTGCCTGACGTGCAAGGTCAATGAGAAAGCCGCGATCGAGACGGATGCGACCCGCAAGGCGTTTGCCGCCCACAACGTAGCGGTCCTGATCGGCGACTGGACGAACGGCGACCCGGTGATGGGCCGGTTCATCGAGGCGCACAATCGGGCTGGAGTGCCGCTGTATCTTTACTATGCGCCGGGAGCGACGAAACCGCGCGTATTGCCGCAGGTACTGACGCCTGCAATGCTGGCGGGGCTATGAAACATCGTATCCTGTCCGCGCTTGTCGCGCCGTTGCTGCTGTTGACCACGAGTGCGATCGCGTCGCCCGCATTGTGGTCACAAACGGTCAAGCCGTTCCACATTGCCGGGCCGGTCTGGTATGTGGGGACGCGCGGGCTTGCAGTTTATGCGATTGTCGGGCGCGAGGGCACGATCCTGCTAAGCGGGCCCATGGCGGGAGAGGCCGGACAGGTCGAACGCAATCTCGCGACGATCGGAGTGCGCCCACGACAGGTCAAGTGGATCCTCAATTCGCACGCGCACTTTGACCATGCGGCCGCTTTCGCGCAACTTCGGCGGTGGAGTGGTGCCAAGCTGGTCGCATCCGCAGGCGATGCCAGCGCGTTAAGGCGCGGGCGGCATGAGGCGGAGAACGACAACGGGTTTACGCGGTTTCCGCCGGTCCCGGTCGACCGGGTCGTTCGTGACGGGGAACAGGTTCGCACGGGCAACATTGCCATCACAGCGATGCTGACGCCCGGACATACCGCGGGTTGCACGACGTGGACTTTGCCGATCGTGGAAGGCTCGCGCACGCTGCGGGTCGTCTTCCCTTGCAGCATCACGGTGGCGGGAAACCATCTGTACGGCAACCGCGCCTATCCAACGATCGATGCGGATTACCGGCGCAGCTTTGCACGGATGGGGCAGCTGCACGCCGATATCGTTCTGCCGATGCATCCCGAGCTGACAGACGTCCTGGAACGCGCGGCACGGCGTGACGCCGGGGATGCGGACGCATTCATCGATCCGTCCGCGTTACCGCGGATCGTCGCCGAGGCACGGGCCGATTATGCCGCGGCTCGCGAGAGGCAGAGCAAGCGGTGATCCTCGGTCGGGACGATTCCCGGTAAAGAGACCGTTAATATCTGCTTGTGCGACGCAACAATCCATCGCAGCATGGAACCGGCGCACAGTTGGAGGCTTTATCGTCAAATGGGGATAGGGCGAGCGTTCGACGAAATCATGGGCAATGGCGGGAGCACGATCCCGCGATCGGAGCTTGCCGCGCTTGGTGAGTGGATCGAGAGCACGCCGTCCAACGAACTGCGCCGCCGGCAGCAGTCAGCCGAGGCAACATTTCGGCAGCTCGGCATCACCTTCGCGGTGTACGGTGACAGCGATGCAAGTGAGCGCATCATTCCGTTCGACATCGTTCCCAGGATCTTCCTAGCCGACGAATGGACCCGACTTTCCGAGGGGCTCGTCCAGCGGGTCGAGGCGATCAATGCGTTCCTGCATGACATTTATGGCGAGCGCCGCATTCTGGCGGAGGGCGTGCTGCCGTCCGACCTGATCTTCGGCAATCCGCAATTCCGCCCGGAGATCGCCGGAATCCGTCCACCCCACGACATCTGGGCCCATATCTGCGGCATCGATCTGGTGCGCACCGGCCCTGACGATTTCTACGTACTCGAGGACAATGCGCGGACGCCGTCGGGTGTCAGCTACATGCTCGAGAACCGCGAGGCGATGTTGCGGCTGTGCCCCGAATTGTTCCGGTCGTTTCGTGTAGCGGCGGTCGACTCCTACCCAGACAAACTGCTGGAGACGATGAAGTCGGTTGCGCCGGTTGGGGTGGCGGCACCGGTTTGCGTCGTGCTGACGCCCGGCCATTATAATTCAGCCTATTACGAACATAGTTTCCTTGCAGATTCGATGGGGGTCGAACTCGTCGAGGCGGCCGATCTGGTGGTCGATGACGACATCGTGTGGATGCGGACGATCGCAGGGCTGGTGAAGGTCGACGTGATCTATCGCCGGATCGATGATGATTATCTCGATCCACTGGTTTTCCGGCCGGATTCGATGCTCGGCGTGCCAGGCCTGATCGCGGCCTATGCAGCCGGCAATGTCGCCTTGCTTAACGCCCCCGGCAACGGGATCGCGGACGACAAGGCGATCTATTCGTACATGCCGGAGATCGTGCGTTTTTATTCCGGTGGCGAGCCTAAGTTGCCCAACGTCGAGACATGGCGCTGCCGGGAGCCACAGGCCTTGAAATACGTGCTCGACAATCTGAAGGACGTGGTCGTCAAGCTGGTCGATGGCTCGGGTGGGTATGGGATGCTGGTCGGCCCGACGGCGACCAAGGCGGAGATCGAGACGTTCCGCGCGGCCCTGATCGCCGAACCGCACCGCTATATTGCGCAGCCTACACTTGCTCTCTCGACCGTTCCGACACTGGCGGACGCTGGTTTGGCACCGCGCCACGTCGATTTCAGGCCGTTCGTGCTGACCGGGTCCAAGGGTGTGCAGGTCGTGCCCGGCGGACTGACCCGCGTCGCGCTCAAGGAAGGGTCGCTCGTGGTCAACTCGTCGCAGGGCGGGGGAACCAAGGACAGTTTCGTGCTGATGGACAATGGCGCGGGCGAGCCGGGCGAAGGGTTGGAGGCACTGGGCCAGGCGCAGGAGCAAACGCAGAGCCAGACGTTCGGGGGCGCACTCTGATGCTCAGTCGGACCGCTTCCGCGCTGTACTGGCTTGGGCGCTACGTCGAGCGTGCAGACTTCATCGCGCGGCTCGTCGAGGCGACGGTGCGGCTCGACGTATTGTCGCCGCGCCCCGCTGGTGAGGCGGCATGGGCGTCGGCGCTGGCGGTGACCGAGACCGATGCGGCCTTTGCCAAGACCGGGCAGCAGATCAGCAAAACCAACGTCGCGCGTTTCCTTACGCTCGATTCGAGCCATCCGGGATCGATCGTGCGGTCGCTCGACATGGCGCGCAACAATGCGCGCGCCGTGCGCACCGCGCTGACGCGCGAGTCCTGGACCGCGATCAACGGCGCGTGGCTGATCTTCGACCGCCGCGCGAGCGCGGGGAGCGCGATGGCGACGTTGAACCTCGTCGAGGCGGTCAAGGCGGAGACGCGCGGGTTCGAAGGCGCGATCCACCGGATGCTGCGCAACCAGACGACGTGGTTCATCCGGCTGGGTCAGGCGATCGAGCGCGCGGACAACACGGCGCGGCTGCTCGACGTCAAATATCATATCCTGCTGCCCGAGGGCGAGCGCGTCGGTGGCGTAGTGGACCGCGACCAGTGGACGACCATCCTGCAAACGGTGTCCGCAGTGACCGCCTATCGCTGGCTGTATTCGGAAGGGCTGCGGCCCGCCAACGTGATCGACCTGCTCATCGCGCGATCCGAACTGCCGCGCAGCCTGGCGGCATCGGTCGAGGAAGCCGTCGACATCCTCAACCTGCTTGCCAAGCGCACGGGGTTGCACGGCGAAGCGGATCGCATGGCGCGCGCGCGGCATACACGGATCGCGCGAACCCGATCGGGTCAGGTAATCGCGGGCGGGCTCCACCAGTATCTGCAGGGCTTCATCGGCGAGAACGACCGGCTGCACGAAGCGGTCGGCCGCCAGTTCAAGTTCAGCTGATGCGCCTGTCGGTCGATCATCGGACGATTTATCGCTTTTCCGCGCCGCAAGCGCGACTAACTCAGCTTCTTCGGCTCATACCGGAGGACACGCATGACCAGTCGGTGACGGGCTGGAACCTGCATGTCGATTGCGACTCGCGGATGCGGCATGGGCGCGACGGGTTCGGCAACCGGGTCACGATGCTGTATGTCGCGGGTCCCATTTCGGACATCGAGATCGCGGTGTCGGGCGAGGTTCTGACGCATCCGTCGAACGGGATCGTCCACGGCGCGCACGAGCCGCTGCCCCCCGCGCTGTTCCTGCGCGATACACCGCTGACGCTTGCAGACGCCGAGATCGCAACGTTCGCCGCGGACATCGGGGAGACCGATCCGGTCGCGCAGCTGCACGCGCTCAATATCGCGATCAAGCGGCGGTTCGCGCTGGATCATGGTCGACCGATCGCGGGACGGACCGCGATCGAAGCGTTTGCCGAAGGGTCGGTGAGTTCGCGCGACATGGCGCAGGTCTTCATCGCGGCGGCTCGCACGCTTGGCGTCGCGGCGCGCTACGTGTCCGGGTACAGCCCGGTGTGCCAAGCGGAGGCGGATGGGCGTCCCGCGCCGCATGGCTGGGCCGAAGCGCATGTCGACCGGCTCGGCTGGGTTGCGTTCGACCCGTCCACCGGGCTGAGCGCAGATACGGCATATGTCCGTGTGGCGGTCGCGCTGGATTCGGCGGGGGCAGCCCCGGTGGCCGGGTCGCGGCTGGGCGAGGGCGAGGAAACGCTCGACGTGGATCTCCACGTCGGCCGGAACGGGCAATGAGCGGACGATACGGCGTCCGGTCGACGCTTACCGCGTCTCGATCATCTGTTCGGCCATTACCGCATACTTTTCCGCTGGCGGGGCGAACTTCGCGTCCTCATCGACCAGCAGGCTCCACCCGGTCGGGCCGAGCGCCTCGATCGGGCGGTAACGGATCTTATACTGCATCCGCGGCGATCCCTTCACCCAATAGCCGAGATAGACATAGGGCAGGCCGACCGCGCGCGCGCGCAGGATGTGATCGAGGATGATCAAATTGCCGAGTCCCGCGCGGGTGGGATGCTCGGTATCGAAGAAAGAGTAGATCATCGACAGTCCGTCCGCCTGCTGGTCGGTCAGGCACGCGCCGACGAGCTTGCCGCGCTCTCCGTGGGCGGAGGGTTCGCGATATTCGACGATGAAGCTGTTGACCGGCGAATGCTCGACCATGTCGGCATAATCGCCCTCGTCCATCTCGGCCATGCCACCGCCGGGATGACGCGACCCGAGGTAGCGGCTGAGCAACTGGAACTGTTCGTCGGTGGCCCACGGACGGCAGGCGGTGACTTCGAGATCGCGGTTGCGGCGCAACTGCTTGCGCTGCGTCGCATTGGCTTCGAAATCGGCGGTGACGACGCGAACCGACACACAGGCGGTGCAGCCCGCACAACTCGGGCGATAAGCCACCGACTGGCTGCGGCGGAAACCGATCCGCCCTAGCGCGTCGTTCAAATCACTTGCCTGTTCTCCCCGCAACTCGGTGAACACCTTCCGCTCCTGCCGGCCCGGCAAATACGGGCAGGGGGCAGGGCTGGTGACGAAGAAACGCGGGAAACGAAAGGGCGCAGTCACCGAGCTGGAGTCCTCTGAAGCGGGAAAGTGCGGTCTGCATTTCCGGCTTGGCATGACGTTATGATGTGTCCTGACCGCGTTGAAAAGGACGTATACGAAAATTCCCGATCAAGCCTGCCCGACCGTCCTTGGACACATATAGGGATCAATTCCCTCCATCTTCTTAACGCGCACCGTTCAGGCGAGCTCGACTGTCGTCACGGTATATCCGGCAACCTGCAACGCATCGGTCAATCGGTCGAGATGCGCACGATCGCGCGTCTCGCATTCCACGTCGAGGAACAGCCCCTTTGCCGGGAGCTTGGTGAAGATCCGTTGATGCGACAGTTCGAGGATGTTGACGCGTTGCGCATCGAAGATCCGTGCGACGTTGAACAGTGCGCCGGGCTGATCCTGCAGCCGGATCCGCAACCGTGCGAGCCGACCCGACCGCGCCAGATCGCGCAACAAGACGTTTGCCAGCAAGCGCGTATCGATGTTGCCGCCGCACAGCACGACGCCCACGGTCCGCCCGGCAAATCGTTCCGGATGCTGGAGCAGCGCTGCCAATCCGGCGGCGCCAGCGCCTTCGACCACGGTCTTCTCGATCTGGAGCAGCAGGCTGACCGCCTGTTCGAGACTGCGCTCGCCGACCAGCACGATGTCATCGACCAGTGCTTCGACCATCTGCGACGTGATCGCGCCCGGTTCCTTGACCGCAATGCCTTCCGCCAGCGTATCGCCGGCGCACGGCATCGCCGTCCCGTTGATGCGGTTGTACATCGAGGGAAACAGTTCGGCTTCGACCCCAATGACTTCGATGCGATGTCCGCCGGGCTTGCTGGTGTACGCTTCCGCAACGACCGCCATGCCTGAGATCAGCCCACCGCCGCCGATCGGCGTCAGGAACGTGTCGATCTGCGGCACGTCCTCGAGCATCTCGAGCGCGACCGTGCCTTGGCCCGCGATGACGCGCGCATCGTCGAACGGATGGACGAAGGTCAGTCCGCATTCCGCTTCAAGCTCACGAGCGTGGGCATAGGCCGCGTCGAACGTGTCCCCGTACAGCACGACCGTCGCGCCGTGGCCCTCGGTCTGCGTGACCTTCACGATCGGCGTGTTGGTCGGCATCACGATCGTCGCGGGGATGCCGAGCCGGTTGGCGTGATACGCAAGCCCCTGCGCATGGTTGCCCGCAGACGCGGCGATCACGCCCGCGGTTTCCGGCGGCAGTTGCAGCAACGTGTTGAGCGCGCCGCGCTCCTTGTACGCTGCGGTAAACTGAAGGTTTTCGAACTTGAGATAGACGGTCGCACCGGTCATTCCCGACAGCGTGCGGCTGATGAAGCAGGGCGTGCGGACGATCTTGTCCGAAATCCGCATATGCGCCGCCTCGACGTCGGCGAGGATGACGGGGAGGGTTTCGGACTTCGCTTGCGTCGCCATCATTCACTTCCATTTGCCCCGAGCCTGGGGGGACAGCCTTGCTTTCCCTCGCCACTGCGGGACGGTGCGTCGACAGGCTCGGCACGCGGGAGCGTCCGTCGCCTAGACCATCTGGCGCGATGAAGGAACAAGCCTTATCGCGGGGGCTATGCTCATCACATTCC
>Ga0265780_10010504_pt1 | contig 11025 bp, 7 predicted proteins | sample P1T30metagenome_FD_192432 | JGI IMG/M metagenome (GOLD analysis project Ga0265780, IMG submission 192432) | Plant litter microbial communities from East Loma Ridge, Irvine, California - P1 T30 | ecosystem: Environmental > Terrestrial > Plant litter > Unclassified | place: USA: California... | reverse complement strand
CTCAGAAGGTACCCAAGGAAGGCAAGGCCGGACTTGAGTACGGCATGTCCATTACTGATGCATGCATCGACTGGGAGACGACAGAGATGGTGCTCGAGGAGCTTGCTGGCGCCGTTGCAAAGAGACGTACACTCCTCGGCTAGCATGGCGCTCACCTCACATTTCCTTCTAAATCGAGCAGTCTCTAGGGGCGGCATAGGAACGGTCCGGGCGTTTTCTTGTTTTCATCATTCCATGGCACTTCAACAGTGGCCAATGTGTACGAGTTACGAGGTCACGAGAAGAAAAGTTTGTGGTTGTATTTACATTCAGTATTACAATTCATCTACTTCTGAGTAATCATCATCGTCGCTTATTCCGCGTCCGGGATACTTACCGTACCAGTCGCCAGGATCGCCACCAGGCATGCACAAGCCAAGCCGCCAGAAGTAGTCGCGATGGGCAAAAAAGAGCTGCCAGAACTTGAAGCGAGTAGGTAGACCCCAAGCAGGTTTATTGTCGTCGCTGCCAGCGATACAGTGCGGATCTTCATCACCATTACAATAGTGCACGTCAGCAATGGAAAAGGGCAGACTAGACTCTGATATGAAGATCTCCTCGCTGTGCATGCTGAAGCCCCATTCGGACAATGGCAACAGAGGCACAGGGTCACCTACGTGGGTAACGCGGTGCATCTTGTTGCGATCGTGATTCGACGTTATGTTGAAACGGGCGTCCACATAGGTGTTGAACTCGTTGTTCCCAAGTCTTGGTTCCCCGAAGGTGGTCACATGCGGATCCCATCCACGCGCCTTGAAGTCTAATCCGGCTAGGGTTGCAACAGCGCCGCCCAGCGAATGTCCGACCAAGACCAGCTTGTAGTCGGGGTACCTCCGGAGAGCCTTAGACACGTGCGGGAGGACGACTTTGCGTGTGTTGAGCCAGGAAGAGTAGAAGCCTGTATGAACGGTGCAGTTTTCACATTTGGGCGGCTCGGCGGGCGGTGTGTCCTGGTCCAAAGGATCGACTCTCGGTGCTATGAACTCGAATGACTCGTTGTCATCGTCGGCTGGGTAGGGAACGTATTGCTGCGGTATGGTGGAGAGGTCGGCAATGGTATTCGCAACCGAGTAGGTGCCGCGGAAAGCGAGGATGAGGCGTGGGTTGATACGGGAGTGCGAGATGGCGATGTAGCCGCAGGAGTCTGAGAGGAAAGGGCCTGTGTTCCATGCCTGAGTGGGTGTGTGTTAGTACCTCATGCCATGCCATGCGACACTCTGCTGGATGCGGCCACTCACCGTCACCAACTCAAACGTCTCGAAGTCGCGATCGCTGCAGCGACTTGCACATTTGAAAGGCTTCTGGATTCCAAGGCCAGCGGTGCCTACACAGTACGCAATGTCTACTATGCGCGCGAGTTCTTCCAGCTCCCAGAAGAGCTTCTGGGTGATCAGCGTGTTGTTGGCCTTGTTGGCTCCGCGGAGCAGTGGCTGCTGTAGCGCATCGCCCCTGTGGCCGCCAGCGAGGGTTGCGGTGAGCACACAACAGTACACAAAGAGGCTGCGTATGGAGCCCATGAGGTTTTGCTCCTTCACATATCCAGTATGCAAGGGCCGTGTGTGTGGGCAGGCGTGCTGTGTGGATGGAGGAAAGGCGAGGGCCTGGTGGTGAGGTCACAGGTCCAGTGTGGTGGGTCTTGCTGGGGCAATCAGCAGAATGCAGCGTCAGCGCCGAGGCACCCAAGAGCCCAAGCGGCGCGCCAAGAGCGGCGCAAGGAAAGCGCGACGCCCTCGAGCGATTACATCATGGGCCAACGCTCAATGAGAGCATGGCTGGCTCCGTCTTTCCTGCCAACGGCCGGCACCATCCACCTCCACCTCCCCCCGAAAGGCCCAGTCATCTACTACACAAGACTCGACCGCATCCGCTGCCTTCCGGACAAGACACACCACCGGCATTTCTTGTTGCCCCCGCTCCCGCTGCTATAATTCTCCTGGTCATCACCACAGCCCACACGCTACCGCACAATGGCGACGCAACAAGCGTCAACAGAGCCCTTGAGGCCGACGACGCCCAGCACTGATGCTTCACAGCCCGTCATGGCTGGCCAAGCAAACACCATGCCAGTACCAGGCTTCCAGGTCGACGGTGCTGTTGGCAACGACGACGAGAGACAGCCGCGCAGCACCACGCCCGTCACCAACGGAGCAAGCCTCAACCCAAGCGCACAACCAAGCCGCGCCCCGTCACCAAATCCCAACGCCATCTTTCCTCATACGCAGGTCACATATGATGACCCCGACTTTACTCGCCCGCCGCCGCTCAAGTACTCGTTGCGCACCCGCAAGAAGTCCATCATCTACTTCTGGTGCCTTATTGTCGTCGACTGCGTCTTCATGCCCATTGGCCTCTACTTTGGCATGTGGTATGGCCTGACTCGCGACCAATTGTCTGCAAACGCCGTTTTCAGTATCAGCACTGCTCTGCTTGGGACAGTGTCAATCGTTGAGTACTTTATCCGCTTCTACAGACTGTGGAAAAAGAACTCCAGCTGCAGGGTCATTGGTGCGCAAAGATGGTACCTCGATTGGTTCCACTGGAACCTGTCTGTAGGCTGGTTTTTTGTCATGATTGAACTCATTGCGTATGTGCCCACCTTGCTGTCCAACAAGCTCAACTAACAATCTGCAGCGGCACATGTCCCCATGACCCCCCTATCCGTGTCCTAGCCATGCCAGCACCAACCATGTTATTTGCTATTGGTGTGGAACTTCTCATCGTCGACGTCATGCGCATTATGAACATGCCTGCGCCATGCCGCATCTCTTCACTGCCCCAGGGCGCGCCCCTACGTCCTGGCATCTATGCCTACATCGAAGACATTTGCGCCGTTGACGGTTCTGGTGGCACAGAGTTCCGCCAGCGATTGAACCTCCGCTATCAAGCCAGCAAGGCGTTCCGTGTAATGCTGCACCGCTTGACACTCTTTTGGGCCATTGGCGCCGTCGTTTGCTCTGTAGTTTGCACGGCCATCATTTTCACCATCCAGCGCGACGCTGCCTATGTTGTAAGTACATGTGAAATCTCTACACGTGCCGTTTTAATGCTAACTCCATATAGGTCGGATGGGTCCTTCCGTTTCTCTGGGCTGGCGTCTGGACAGCCATCACCATTCCATGGGTCCAACGCGAACTCAAGAAAGAATACCAAGAATGGACTACTGCTAACTTCAAGGCTTAATCTCATTGTTTCACTTGACGCTCGAGGATGTATTACTAGGATGGAAGAAAATGGGCTTGTACATGGATCAAGGCGTTTGTAGGGTGTATATTGGGTGCTTTTGTTGTTTTTTCAAGTCTAGATACCACTTTTTCACACACTCTTGTAATGGTATTACTTGGAGGAAATGACCTGGTGTAGTTGTCCAGGGATAATTTCCCATCGCATGCACAGTCATGATTAATCACGCTTGTCGGAGAACGCGTCAATGTGCGGCACATGAATGCACGAATCAAATACTTGCAAGCCGTGTCTTCTCGCGAGGCGGGCGAATGGCCAGAGCTGATGTTGGTAGCCCGAAAGAAGGAAGGATAAAAACGGCTGGCATGGAACTAAGCATTTCCGATGACATCGCCCAAGCTACTTGGAACATGAGGATGCATGCAGGGTGGTGGGGTCTCCCCTTTCTCCTCCAACGGGCTAGCCTAGCTCGGCTTAGGACTCATCATTTCTGATCCTCTGATGAAATGGCAACATGGGAGAACGAAAATGCAACTCAGTATTGATCGTGGAACAAGACAACCGGGCAACTTTGTTCAAACATTGTCTTGGTACTGTATTGTGTTGACTCGATTTTTTCCTTAAGCAGCAGACGCACTGACAACAACCGCATTGTAAATGTATATCGGGTATCATACAGTCGGCCAGCCCCTACTCCTCCATCTTCACATCTCCGTCTTTTTCCTGTTCTTGCTTCAATTCGGTATCCTCGTCCACCTTCACATCTTTGACCTTCTCCTTTTGCTGCTTTAAACTTTTGTCCCCCTCCGTCTTTACAAGTCCACTCTTTGCCTTTGTCTTCGTCTTCTTCTTCTCTTGCTTGAATTTTTGATCCCCCTTTGCCCTCACCTGGACCACCTCAACATCCCAGCTTTCCAGGTCGATAAGCACAATCTTGCCTGAAGTGCGGAACTTGGGCACACTGACTAGTAGCACCTTTTGTCCAGCTGGGCCCTTGATCGTCTTTGTTTCAAACTTCTTTTGGCAGCCTGCGATGTAAATATGTGGGCACTCTGTCATCATTAGCGGGTCGCCGTCCTGGAAAGGGTAACACCATAGTGTATCTGGAGCTGTCGGCGCTACACAGCGCCAGCGTAGCATCTTTTCCATGGCCTCGACAGGACTGACACCTTTGAGGTATTTGAGGAGGTCCTTGACTGTCTGTCCGCCTGTTCCTAGCACGCGGTACCCGTCGATGTCGCCTGTCCAGGGGTTTGTTACGGCGTCGAAGCCGTTAAGGCTTTGATTGCTCTCAATCGGTGGCTCGGCGTAGAGCCTTGTCTTGGGAAACAGCGCAGGGTGGAGGGGCTGTTGTGGTAATGCAACATTTGAGGGGTCGTTGGTGCCTGGAAGCATGGTGATGGGGAGTGTGGGGAGGATGTCGCAGAGAAAATCGTCGAGGCGTTCGGTGGGCGCTGAATTGTACGAAGAGGCGTCGTATCCATAGTGTCTGGCTGCGGCTTTCTTTGCGGCAAAGTCTTCGCGGGACAAGATGGGTGAACCCTGTTCGAGCGAGCCGCCTGCTATTACAAGGCGTGTTATTTGTGAAGTTAGGGCCTGTGTAGTTGGGTCTGCTGCTTCGCCTGTCAAGTATTCCACCAGCAGATCCAGGGAGATTGCATCATCATCTGCGCCCGTGAGCTCCAAGCCCGACACTATTGCCAACTTTCCAGCACGTTCACGTTTGGGTATTTTCTTCTTCTGCTTGGATAGCGCAATGTCATCGCGCTCCCACCGCGGTGGTTGCCTCGGTAGATCTGCGTACTGTGTTGCAATGACCAGGAAGCTTCCATCGTCCTGTTCGGTTCCCAATGCTGCTAGTATGCACCCGGTGACGACACGGCCTCGGAGTGGCTCGCCGGAAACGCGAAGGCGGCCAGACTCGTCCTCGAGCATCATTTCGTCGTCGCCAGAGGCAGAAACGTACGTGTCGCGTTGTGGGGGGTCGGCTATCCAGTTCTGCGTAGTGTTAGAAGGTGCGGCATGCATCGTGGAGACTAGGCGGTTGTACGTCTTTCTCGATGTCGTCGAGTACATTGGGTTTCCCTGCCATCTCCATGTATACTGTTCCCACCACCCAACACAACTCGCCCCGTCGTACATCCAGCACTCGCTCGACGAAGCTTGCCTTTTTGTCATCTAGCTTGCCCAGTGTCAGCATAGTCTTTGGCCGCACAACAAGGTCGTGTGTTCCAATAGCGCGGCATTGCATACCTCGAAGCTATGCCATGCTTCTTCTGCCAGTTGCTTTACTGTCTTCTTCAATTGCATCAACCGCAAGAAGTACATGTCGGCGAATTGCTGTGTATACTGCCTTTCTGTGGCTGGTGGCAGTAGAAATTGGTGTAGCGGGTTGTATGCAGACGCATCTCGAGACGGTGCGGGCGGCGCATCCTCGCTGTTGTTGCTGTTAGCATTCGTATGTGAGAGGGACATGCGGCCTTACAAAGGCTCGCCCTCGAGCAGGTTATCTGCCGAATTCGTCATGAGGGTGGTTGTGTAGCCTACCACGCTTTGAGCAGTAGAAAAGTTACAGGTTGTGTGGTAGTCGCGTCGCGCGTCATGGCGCCATCCCTAATCGGAAGTTTAAGAGCCATATCCCCCATCACCTGGGCAATTCCAACGTGCCAGCATATTCCTCACGCTTCTTTCTACACAGCCATGCTACGTTGTTCAACTGTTTTTGTATTTTACTTGAGAAGCCCGTAGACCGTCTCAACTATTGAGTAGTTGTGGACTAATTGATGCCCGATTCCAAGCTTTGGCTATCGCGACACAAAGGCCTAGTCTATGCATTCAACCTTTCTACGTCCAAATGCCCTTGATACGCCAGCAATTCCCATCGTCTCATCTAGACATGTCCTGGTTACCACGCTAACGCCACAAACCGATGATGCGCCAAAGTCGAATCCCAAAGTAAAAATATGTGGTCGAAGAAGGTAAATGCAAGAAATTGAGGCAAGTTGACATGCTTGTCAGTGCTTAAAGCATCTAATTCGGCGTTAGTAAGGAATCAGACTCGGTATCAAAAAGACCAAAAACGTACCAAAGCAACACCGCCAGCGACGACGAGACCAAGAGCTGAACCAGCCAGGTGTGAGGCTCCTCCAGTGAAGGGGAGCGTTGACCCAGTCGGCCGGGGGACAGCGCCAGTGCCAGATGGGTAGGGAGCCGAGGTAGCTGTGCCGTTGGTAGGAGTAGTGTAGGCAGCTGTAGCGGTAGCAGCGAGCACAGCGACCATGGTGATGATGGAGAACTGCATGTTGACTTGTTTGCAAGGTGTGGAAGGTCGGTTTATTGGAGGAGGTATGGGGTAGTGGTCGGAGTTTGGGAGTGGCAGTAGTAGATTTGATGAGTTTGTGAGTGACTCTCAGGTTGAGTAGCGCGTCCGTGTTTATATCCTTCAAGCCTCGCGCTCCAGATTACACACCTCCTGCCAGTTACCTTGTAGCCGTTGCAAAGTCCGTACCCACAAGCGTACGTAAACCGGCCACAAACAACGCATCCCAGCCATCAACAGCCCAGCCCTACCATTGCCCCCTGGGCCCACCGAGCCAGTCGCACAAGGTCAAGCGTAGTGTCGGCCTGTCTGCGGAGACGGCGTGGCTGTCAAAAGGCTGGCGTTTGTGGGCACAAGTCATCCGGCGAGGGCCGAAAACAGTGTGGGTTGTACTATTCTTAGCCCACCAGCCCACCAGCCCACCAGCCACACGGCTTTGAGCGTGCGGCTCTGCAACTTTTCGCCTCCTCACTTGTTTCCCCTTCTATTCGCCGCTGCTCAACAGCTGTCACGAATCCGCCGATGAACCCTCCGAAGAAGCAATTTTCGCCCGAGACCGCCCGTCGTGTTTCCAGCGCGATAATCTTTGCCCGGTGGTCTCGTAATCATCGGGACGGCTACAATGGTATGTTTCATAAGGGGCTGTAGATGGCATGCTTGCACACGCCAGTGGCCTCATCTTACTGGCTGGAGCAATCCTTGCTATTCATATCCGCCCCCTGCCATGTACGATCAAAGCGGCAGTCGGAGAAAGTCTGTTCTCAGCATTGTCGAAGCGCAAGATTACTCTCTATACCGCAGCTCCATGCTCCAGGGCTCATGGCTACCGGAAGTCCAAATGGGACTCCGTATGTGAAGGAGCAGGGCAGATGGAAGCAATTTTAACACTACAGGCGGATACTGCAAGTAGCACTGCCAGGGCAACGTACTTGTCGATTGTTGACTATTGATTGTTGACAAGCTTTGTTCCTCGGTTGTGAAACCGAATAAGGTTCATTCCGTGAAACGTCGCACTTTCCACAAATCTACTTTCCAGCTTGTTGCGCAATACTCTGGTCGTACCGGTGGTCCATGGCAATATCCCACATCGCACTCCAGTCAGCGCACTTGTGCGACGTGCCCCAGCCGTTAAACCCAAACTCATCGGGGACTACAGAGTGCTCCAGCGATAGATCGCCTGCGCACATGATAGCCTTGAAGCTCGTGTCAGCAGTCCAAGGTTTCCCCGGGTGCGTCAAAGAGGAGGGCCATCTCACCTGCCGAAGGTAGTCAAAACAATGATTCACGTGTGACTCCGGCACAAAAACGTTTCTCCTATGCATGTCTGCAGATGTATCATTGATGAAGCCTTCCAGCATTCCCAGCTGCATCCGAATCGAATTCTTGCGCTATCAGCGAACGTACCACCCACTCCACGAGCGTTACTCACCAAACAGTGTAGCTGATGAAACATGGACATGGAGTAGACCTCCGCATTGGAATTGTTTCGATCCTTGTAGCTTGAGGGCAGCTGGTATTTGGACGGGTCTGTGATAGAGAGGATGCCACCATCATCTACAATGATAATCAGCTTCATTCTTTCCATTTCACCTTTCGGAAGCATTACTGGGCATCAGCGCCGACCAAGCAGGCTCTCCGGCGTTCTTTGCGGTGTAATGAAACTTTGGGTTTGGCTCAAACGTGACGACGCGTGATGGCACTGGACATCTCGGTCAACATAACCGGTACAGCGTGCCTCTTAACGTGCTTCATACCCCGAGGAAATGGCATTGGATTCGCCGCATAGTTACCGTATCCGGGGCGGCCATGTGCTAGCAGCCAGCCAAAGGTGACTGAAGTTGCTATCCAGAGAGCAAGAGAAGCACCGAATAAAATCTTGTAGGAAAAGAGACAAGACAAATTGCGCGGTGGCCATATTGAAACATGTTCTTTCTCATCCAGAACTTCGATTGGAGAATGGCCAGGGAGTCGAACGTAAGCCATTATCGTCTATTCCCCAGGCTTCTGGTATCTCAAGTACGTCTCCGTCGACAGTGGAAGACTGAACAGCATATTCCTAGAGCGATGTTTCTCCATGCGTGTAGACTAATCGCCAGTAACATCGGCTCATACCGACGGGACAGCTCACCGCGTAACTAAGAGTGCGCTAATGCATTGCTCAGCAGCCACTTCCTACATCAGTACAGTTTTACTTTTTCGGGTTCCAGTGCTGATGCAGGGAGCACCATCAGCAAAGGCCACGAGCGGCCCCATACTCTAGTTTGCGGGGAGATTAGGCTATATGGAAGCTGACTACAGTTAGGCAACGTTGTACCATAGGTCGAATGCTTAACACATGCAAGACCACAAGGTGCATTGGTCGGGAAATGTATTTTCCTCCTTGATGTGGCGCTGGCTAACCTCGTAATAGTTTGTGATAGTTGAGCTAGGTGTGTCGTGGGTTGCATGTTTCCCACAACGTTTTATTGCCGGACCTTGTGGTAGCCGTGTACACCTCAGACTCCATCTCAAATGTGCCGGTGTTTCCGAAGATAAGATTGGACTTATCACTCTTCGAATGTCTGATCTAAGGAAGGGCCGTGGTTTGGCTTGGAGGGAGCGATTTACTTACAAACTAGATATAAAGATACAGTAGTTCACCCATAACCACACTGACTTTATAAAATTTGGGTAGAGCAGTCAATTAACCGGATTTCGAGCGTACCACCAGATTTATGGGTCTACTACTAGGGATGGCCATCGTCTTTGTAGAATGCACATCAACTGTTGCACTATCCTCACCCTGTAAGGGTCCACTGGACTGTACCAGTATGCTTCTCTGTAAAGTGCATAATCGATCCCCCCCCCTTCTTTTTTTATATCGCCGCTAAGAGAAGAAATGATCACGCCTTCTAAAGCATGGTTTCGTCTCAGACCGATCCAATACGGGGAAGGGACCGTCAGTGGCGTACGACGTGGCTCCGCAAAAACATAAGCTAGGCTTGGTCAACTTAGACCATTCACATCATCAGGCGCGCCGCAACAATATCCTCTGGTCCATCTCCTCTGCTAGACCCACGAATGGAGTTGAGTCTCCATCAGCAGCATGCATCTGCCATCTCCATTCGAGGAAGGAGATGCTGGACTTCAGGCTGATGAGACGAACAAGCCAATTTCGGCTCGTCGGCTCGTGCAAGTGATGAGACAGTCGAGATATGCATGCATCGTCAGCAAATGGTCTGGTCGCCGGCGTTACGGACCGCTCTGGTGAAGTTGAAGGTACGTATCCAGCTGGAAATATGAAGATCACTGGGGTTTACCACACATATATAAACCATCTTAGATGGCACCATATCTTTCAGCAAGCACGCAAGCACGCAAGCAATCAATACCATCATTGTTCCAAGGAGTCCCCCCAAACATCCTACATCATGCAGTTCACCACCCTCGCCCTTCCCCTCATCACCTTCCTCTCATTCGCTACCGCCGCTCCCAGCGAAGTTATGGGTCGCAGCCCAGCCCCGGTCTCGAATCTTATCCAGTACCCCGCTGACCACAGCGTTGAGATGATCAAGCGCGCCCATATGGAGGCTCGATGCAACATTGGCTGCCCCTGCAACTGGTGTGGCATGACCATCTGCTGCGAGTGCAACTGCTAGACATGTGCGGCGTAGGCCGGTAAGTTGTCTTCTTGCTGCTTGAAAAAGCCTACGAGGGGCTGACTATTTTCAAGTAATTTGGAGCATGGGTTGTTAGGCTCTAGCTGTGGACAATAGGACACTCGGGAATGGCAAGGAACTATAAAGAGTGGTTACGTACTATTGGGAAGACACAGTCTGTCACCCACTTTCTCAAAATTGGCAATACAAATATGGGGAACAATCCCATTGTCAAGCTGACAGCTCCCTCTTGAATATTGGATCTAGATTTTTGTTGTGTTTTATGTGAATGTGCGTATGACTCCGAAACATGACATCGTGAAATTTCATCACAATTGTAGTGATATGGAAATGATATGAATGCCACACCAACATGTTTTCCTAACACAGTAAAGTGGCGAAATAAGATATAAACAGTTTAAATATTAACACACGGTATCTTGGACTCAAAAGAAGTACAATATTTTGCAGGTAGACTCAGTGTATTTACAGTGAGAGTGAAGATATGCCAAGATTCAAAATGTCTACAAAAACTTACAGGATGACTTGTTCTATGCCAGCTCTCGCAGTCTAGGGCCGGCAATGCCCTCGAACTATCCAAAATGCGTGTACCGTTGTTCAATATGGATCTTTCATTACGATAAAGGGGCGACCCTGGCTGTCCAGAGTGATCATTCTTTTACACACATCAACTATTCTCCATAACTACCGATCCTGAGTTGCAGAAGATGCCCTAGTGCATGCCTACAAGATTCGAAGATCTAGAGGAAAGCTCGAACATGCATACTGCGTTAGAGACTCATTGAGCACAAGTCGTAAGACGTTCGTATTAGAAGCCCCACTTGACGT
>Ga0265780_10010503_pt1 | contig 11026 bp, 10 predicted proteins | sample P1T30metagenome_FD_192432 | JGI IMG/M metagenome (GOLD analysis project Ga0265780, IMG submission 192432) | Plant litter microbial communities from East Loma Ridge, Irvine, California - P1 T30 | ecosystem: Environmental > Terrestrial > Plant litter > Unclassified | place: USA: California... | reverse complement strand
AGCTCGACGCCGTGACGCTGGCCCTGGTAGACGCCGACGCCGACATCTACACGGTCATGCACAAGCTGGGCGTCGACTTCGAGCCGCTGCCCGATCTGCTGTTCTACGAACACGCGGTCGAACTGGGTTTTTCCGCCATCGACGGCGCCCGGCCCCAGCCGCGCCTCGGGCCTTACGATGCCGGCCACCGCAGCATGTTCCCGCATGCGCGCGACCAGCTGGCCAGCGTGGCGCGCGTGCCGCTGCTACGCAACAAGCGCCTGATCGGCAGCCTGAACCTGGGCAGCCGCGACCCGGAGCGCTTTACCGCGGCCATGGGCACGGACTTCGTCGAGCACATGGCCTCGATCATCGCCATCTGCCTGGAAAACGTGATCAGCAACGAGATGCTGAAGTACATCGGCCTGACCGACCCGCTGACCGGCATCTACAACCGCCGCTACATCGACCGCCGCCTGCTGGAAGAAATCGCGCGTGCGCGGCGCCAGGACTATCCGGTGTCCTGCATGTTCATCGACGTCGACCGCTTCAAGCAGGTGAACGACCGCATCGGCCACCAGGCCGGCGACGAGGTGCTGCGCGAAGTGGCCAGCCGCATCAAGACCGAGCTGCGCCTGTCGGATGCGCTGGCGCGCTATGGCGGCGAGGAATTCGTGGTGCTGCTGGTCGACGCCGACCTGTCCGCCGCCGCCATCGTGGCCGAACGCATCCGCGCCAGCGTGGCCGACAAGCCGGTCGACCTGGCCGAGTCGCGCTATCTCGACGTCTCGGTCTCGATCGGCGTCGCCACCCTGGCCGACGTCGACCCCGATCACCCCCTCGAAGCCGCAGCCCAGCAACTGGTAGCGCAAGCCGACGCCGCGCTGTACCAGGCCAAGGAAGCCGGCCGCAACCGCGTTATTACCGCGCGCTGAATGTCGCTTTTACGCGGTGCACAACCCAATTGTCATCGGCCGACAATGTTGAATGACTGAGTCCCGCTTTTCGTAGGGTGGGCTCTCGAGCCCACGCGGTACCACGCATGCATGTCGATCATTGACGCAAAGCGGTCGAAACCGTATCGTCATCCGTTAACAACATTGTTGACATTGCGATGTGCCACGCTACGACCGCGTGGACACAGGTGTCCACCCTACGGCGCGGCCATGGCCATGACCAGCGTGTTCGTCACCTACAACAACCGTCCCTCGGCGCGCGTCACCGCATCGGCCGAGCCGCGCAATACCACCACGTCATCCGCCTGCAGCACCGTCCCGGCCACCGCTTCCACGCGCATGCGCGCGCGCCGGATGCCGGTTACTTCCGCCCCCAGCTCGTCGAGCCCGAGTTCATCGAGGCGGCGCCCGGCCGCCTTGGCATCCGCGCCCAGCACCACCGAATGCAGGCGCACGTACATGTGCTCGGCGTCGTCGCCGGCGTCGCTGGCGCCGTGGAAGTAGCCGCGCATCGAGGCATAGCGTTCGTCGCGCGCGCTCTGCACGCGGTGCACCACGCGCCGCAGCGGCACGCCGACCACCACCAGCGCGTGCGAGGCCAGCATCAGGCTGCTCTCCAGGGCTTCCGGCACCACCTCGGTGGCGCCGGCCGCGCGCAAGACTTCCAGGTCGCTGTCGTCGTGGCTGCGCACGATCACCGGCAGCGAGGGCGCGAGCTCGTGCACCAGGTGCAGCACCTTCAGGGCCGCGCGCGTGTCGGCAAAGGTGATCACCAATGCACTCGCCCGATTGATGCCGGCCGCGATCAGGGCTTCGCGCCGGCCCGCGTCGCCATACGACACGCTCGACCCGGCTGCCTGCGCCTCCTGCACCCGCTCCGGATCCAGGTCCAGCGCATACCAGGGCAGCTTTTCATCCGACAGCAGCGCCGCCACGCTTTGCCCGCTGCGCCCGAAGCCTGCCAGGATCACGTGCTTCTGCGCCGCCATCGTGCGGCTCGCCAGCTGCGTCAGCTGCAGCGACTGCATCATCCATTCGTTGGCGGCGATCTTCATCACGATCTTGTCGGCATTCGCAATCACGAAGGGGGCAACCAGCATCGACAGCACCATCGACGCCAGCACCAGCTGCATCAGGAAGGGATCGATCAGCTTCGAGCCGGAGGCGAGATTGAGCAGCACGAAGCCGAATTCGCCGGCCTGGGCCAGCGCCAGGCCGGTACGCATCGCCACCCCATCCGAGGAACCGAAGGCCTTGGCCAGCAGCGCGATGAGGCCGAACTTCAGCAGCACCGGCACCACCAGCAGCGCCAGCACCAGGGCCCAGTGCTGCAGCACCAGCTGCACATTCAGCAGCATGCCGATGGTGATGAAGAACAGCCCGAGCAGCACGTCGCGAAAGGGCTTGATGTCTTCTTCGACCTGGTGCTTGAACTGGGTTTCGGAAATCAGCATGCCGGCCACAAAGGCGCCCAGCGCCAGCGACAGCCCGGCGCGCTCGGTAATCCAGGCCGCGCCGAGGGTCACCAGGAGCAGGTTCAGCATGAACAGCTCCTGCGAGCGGCGCTTGGCCACCAGCGTGAACCAGCTGCGCATCAGCTTCTGGCCAAAGAACAGCAGCAGCGCCAGCACCGCCGCCGCTTTCACGCCGGCCCAGGCCAGGGTCGCGGCCAGGTCTTCCGGGTTCTTTGCCAGGGAGGGAATCAGGATCAGGAGCGGCACCACGGCCAGGTCCTGGAACAGCAGGATGCCGATGATGCGCCGTCCATGCTCGCTTTCCAGCTCGAGGCGTTCGGTGAGCAGTTTCACGACGATCGCGGTGGACGACATGGCCAGCGCCCCGCCCAGCGCAAAGGCGGCTTGCCAGCTCACCTTCAGCGCCGGCAGCCAGAGCGAGAACAGCAGGGTGCCGGCCATGGCGGCCACAATGGTCAGCACCACCTGGGCCATGCCGAGTCCGAACACGATACGGCGCATCGCGCGCAGCTGGGCCAGCGAGAATTCCAGCCCGATCGAGAACATCAGGAACACCACGCCGAATTCGGCCAGGGCGTGGGTGGAAGCGGTTTCCGAGGCCAGGCCCAGGGCGTGCGGGCCGATCAGCACGCCGACGGCCAGGTAGCCCAGCATGGGCGGCAGGTGCAGCGAGCGGAAGGCCACCACGCCCAGCACCGCGCTGCCGAGCAGGAGGAGGGTCAGTTCAAGTCCGGATGCCATGCGAAGATGTGGGTTTTTGTACGCCGTATGTGACAGTGAGCGTTGTTTGATTCGACTGGCAAGTTTTTTGCTTTCGCAATTCGTTTATACTTCGGGGATGAGTGTAACCGATGAAAAAACAATGCAGAACAGTTTTGACGAGAACCAGTCGCGCCGCGTGATGGCCCTGGCGCGCGAGACCCTGGCGATCGAGGCCGACGCGGTCAAGGCCCTGCACGACCGGCTCGACGCCGACGACTCGCTGGTGCGCGCCGTGGCGGTGCTGTACGCCTGCAGCGGCCGCGTGGTGGTGTCGGGCATGGGCAAGTCTGGCCACATCGCGCGCAAGATCGCCGCCACCCTGGCCTCCACCGGCACCCCGGCCATGTTCGTGCATCCCGGCGAAGCCGCCCACGGCGACCTTGGCATGGTGACCGCGCAAGACGTGTTCATCGCCATCTCGAACTCCGGCGAATCGTCGGAGCTGATGGACATCCTGCCGGTCGTCAAGCGCATGGGCACGCCCCTGATCGCCATGACCGGCAAGCCGCAATCGCGCCTGGCGCTGCTCAGCGACGTGCACCTCGACATCTCGGTGGCGAAGGAAGCCTGCCCGATGAACCTGGCGCCCACCGCCAGCACCACCGTGACCCTGGCCCTGGGCGACGCCCTGGCCGTGGCCCTGCTCGACGCGCGCGGCTTCCGCGAGGAAGACTTCGCGCGCTCGCACCCGGGCGGCGCCCTGGGCCGCCGATTGCTGACCCACGTGCGCGACGTGATGCGCAGCGGCGAGGCCATTCCCGCCGTGCGTCCCGACGCGCCGCTGGCCCAGGCCCTGCTCGAAGTCAGCCAGAAGGGCATGGGCATGACCGCCGTGGTCGACCCTGACAACCGTCCGATCGGCGTGTTCACCGACGGCGACTTGCGGCGCCTGATCGAGCGCGTGCAGGACTTCTCGAACATCGCCATCCGCGACGTGATGCATGCCGGCCCGCGCACCGTGCACCCCGAGCAGCTGGCGGTCGACGCGGTGGCGATCATGGAAGAATTCCGCATCAACCAGATGCTGGTGGTCGATACCGACGGCAAGCTGGTCGGCGCCCTGCACATCCACGACCTGACCCGCGCAAAGGTAATCTGATGACGCCTCTCGAACACAACGTGCGCGCCGCGCGCATCAAGATCATGATCTTCGACGTCGACGGCATCCTGACCGACGGCAGCCTCACCTACGGCCCGGACGGCGAAGTGACCAAGACCTTCAACGTCCTCGACGGCCTGGGCATCCAGCTGCTGCAAAAGACCGGCGTGCAGACCGCCATCATCAGCGCGCGCACATCGCCTATCGTGAACGCGCGCGCGAAAGACCTGGGCATCAACCACGTCTGGCAGGGCTTCCACGACAAGCGCATCGCCTTTGCCGAGCTGCTCGCGCAAACCGGCGTCACGGCCGAGGAATGCGGCTACATCGGCGACGACGTGATCGACATGCCGCTGCTGGGCAAGGTCGGCTTTGCCGTCACGGTGCCGAGCGGGCACCCGGAAGTGCAGCACCGCGCCCATTACGTCACCAAGGCGCCGGGCGGACGCGGCGCCGTGCGCGAAGTCTGCGACCTCGTGATGCGCGCCCAGGGCAGCTACGAACAGGCGCTCGCGCCTTACTTCGCTTAAAGCATGGCGACCCTGGTCAACCGCCGCACCTCGCACCGCTGGAAGCTGCTGGCGCTGATGCTCACGGCCGTGTTCTTCGCCTTTGGCAGCTTCTGGCTGCTGCAGGCGATGCAGGCCGACGACCCGGCAAAGGGCGGCAATGCCGGCAACGAGCCCGACTACATCGTCGAGAACTTCAGCTTCGTGCGCATGACGCCGGAAGGCCAGCCGCGCTACGTGGTCTCGGGCGCGCGCCTGGCCCACCATCCGGTCACCGACGTCTCGGAAGTGAGCAAGCCGGTGGTCGAGAGCATGGCGCCGGGCCGGCCGCGCATGACCATGAACGCCGAACGGGCCCAGATCCACCACCAGCAGAACCGGGTCGAACTGATGGACAAGGTCGACATCGTGCGTCCGGCCACGGCGACCTCGGAAGCCATGCGCGCGCGCACCGATGCGCTGACCGTACTGGCCGACGAGGAAATCGTGAAGACCACCCACCCGGTCCAGATGACGCTCGGCGCCGCGTCGCTGAACGGCGTCGGCATGGTGGCCGAGAACCCGACCCAGAAGCTGCACGTCGGCCGCGGCCAGATCGTGTATCCGCCGCGCCCGCGCTGACCTCGCGCCGACCGCCGCACTGCCCCCTACTTTAGGAACCAGCCAACCAATGAAAAAAATCCTCGCTGCCGCCATCCTTTCGCTGCTGTCCTTGTCGGCTTCGGCCGAGCGCGCCGATTCGCTCAAGCAAGCCGTCGTCAGCTTCGATTCGCTCGACGTCGACGAAGTCACCCAGACCCGCATCCTGACCGGAAACGTGGTGCTCACGCGCGGCACGCTCACCATGAAGTCGGACCGCGCCCTGGTCAGGGAAACGCCGGAAGGCTACATGAGCGTGACGCTGACCTCGGGCCCGGGCCGCGTGGCCACCTTCCGCCAGAAGCGCGACGGCGGACCCGACCTGTGGGTCGAGGGCCAGGCCGAGCGCATCGAATACGACGAGCGCCTGGAGCTGGTGAAGCTGTTCTCCAAGGCACGCGTGAAGGAGCTCGAGAACGGGCGTCCGACGAATGAACTCGACGGCCCCTACATCGCCTACGACAACCGCAAGGAAGTGGCGACCGTGCGCAACGACGCCAGCGGCGAAAGCAAGGTTGGCGGTGGCCGCGGCACCCTGATCATCGCGCCACGCCGCACCGCGCCGGCGGCAGGCGCCCCTGCGCCGGCCGCTGGAGCGGCTTCGACCCCTCCAGGAAAGTGAACATGAAAGAAGCAAGCGCACGCAGCACCCTGGTGGTCCGGGGGCTGCAGAAAAGTTACGGCAAGCGCCTGGTGGTGCGTGACGTGTCGCTCGAAGTCGGTTGCGGCGAAGTGGTCGGCCTGCTCGGCCCGAACGGCGCCGGCAAGACCACCTCGTTCTATATGATCGTGGGCCTGGTGCCGTCGGACGCCGGCGCCATCGAGATCAACGGCACCGATATTTCCAGCCTGCCGATCCACCGGCGCGCGGTACTCGGCCTGTCCTACCTGCCGCAGGAAGCCTCGGTGTTCCGCAAGCTGACGGTGGAAGACAATATCCGCGCCGTGCTGGAACTGCAGCGCAACGACCAGGGCAAGCCGCTCTCGAAGGACGCCATCAACGAGCGCCTCGATTCGCTGCTGGCCGAACTGCAGATCGAAAAGCTGCGCGAGAACCAGGCCCTGTCGCTGTCGGGCGGCGAACGGCGGCGCGTCGAGATCGCGCGCGCGCTGGCCACCAATCCGCGCTTCGTGCTGCTCGACGAACCCTTCGCCGGCGTCGACCCGATCGCCGTGATCGAGATCCAGCGCATCGTGCGCTTCCTGAAGGAGCGCGGCATCGGCGTCCTGATCACCGATCACAACGTGCGCGAAACGCTGGGCATCTGCGACCGCGCCTACATCATCAACCAGGGCGCGGTGCTGGCCTCGGGTCGCCCCGACGACATCATCGCCGACGAATCGGTGCGCCGCGTTTACCTGGGCGAACACTTCCGCATGTAATCCACCTTTAGCTAACCACCGCCACCGCAGTAACCGTAGCCGAACCGCAGTTGAATAGTAAGAAGCGATGAAACAATCCCTGCAACTCCGGACTTCGCAACACCTGGCCCTCACGCCGCAGCTGCAGCAATCGATCCGCCTGCTGCAGCTGTCGACGCTTGAACTGCACCAGGAAATCGAGCAGATCCTGTCCGATAACCCTTTGCTGGAAAGGCTGGACGATCCGCTCGACCGTTCGGTGCGGCTGCTGGCCGACGGCGCCATCAACAGCGCTCCGGCACAAGGCGAGGCGCCGGCCGCGCCAACGGGCGAGGACGCCGCCCCCGCGGCTGCCGAGGCCCCCGAAGGCCTGGACAATGCGGGCGAGCAGGAACACGGCGAGCCTGATGGCGACTGGGGCGAGGGCGGACGCGCCTCCGGCGGCGGCGAGGACGAAGACGGCCGCCCGCAGCTGGAAGCGAGCAGCGTCACGCTGCGCGAGCATTTGTCGGAACAGGTGCGCGTGACCGGCGTGAGCCTGCGCGACCGCGCGCTGGCCGAGCTGGTGATCGACGCCATCGACGACAACGGCTACCTCGAAGAGCAGCTCGACGAGATCCACGCGCGCCTGCCGCAGGAACTCGAAGTCGAGATGGATGAACTGCGCTGCGCGCTGGCGCTGGTGCAAAGCCTGGACCCGCTGGGCGTGGGCGCGCGCAGCGCGGCCGAATGCCTGGCGCTGCAGATCCGGCGCATGCCGGGTGTGCCCCTGGTGACGCGGCGCATGGCCCTGAAGATCGTCGAGGGCTACCTCACCTGGTTCGCCCAGCGCGAATTCAACAAGCTGAAAAAGGCGCTCGACTGCGACGACGAAGACCTGCGCGAAGCGCAGGCCGTGATCCGCCAGTGCAATCCACATCCGGGCGCGGCGTTCGCATCGAGCACCTCGGACTACGTGGTTCCGGACGTTATTGTCCGGAAAATGAAAGGTGGCTGGGGCGTGACCCTGAACCACGAAGTGATGCCGCGCCTGCGCGTGAACCACCTGTACGCAGGCCTGCTCAAGGGCGGCAAGGGCGAGGGCCAGATGAGCGCCCAGCTGCAGGAAGCGAAGTGGCTGATCAAGAATATGCGCCAGCGCTTCGATACGATCCTGCGTGTTTCCGAGGCAATCGTCGAGCGCCAGCGCAACTTTTTCAGCCATGGCGCGGTTGCCATGCGGCCCCTTGTGCTTCGCGAGATTGCTGATACACTAGGACTACACGAGAGCACCATCTCTCGTGTCACCACGCAGAAATTCATGCTGACCCCGCACGGCATGTTTGAGCTGAAGTATTTCTTCGGAAGCCACGTCGCCACTGAAGCGGGGGGTGAAGCATCTTCAACGGCGATACGGGCCCTCATCGCGCAACTGACAGGAGCAGAAGACCCCAGGAACCCATTATCCGACAGCAAGATCGCGGAAATGCTCGGTGAACAAGGAATGGTCATCGCGCGCCGCACGGTTGCAAAATACCGTGAGGCACTCAAGATTCCTCCAGTTAGTCTCCGCAAATCCTTGTAACGGCGGCACCCACGCGCTCCCTTGTTGCGCGGCGCGGCGGTCGCCACATCTTCAAAGGAGTGTGTATGAATCTCACTATCAGCGGTCACCACCTCGACGTAACTCCCGCCATCCGTGAATACGTACAGAACAAGCTGGAACGCATCACCCGCCATTTCGATCAAGTGATCGATTCCCACGTGATCCTCGCGATCGACAATCTCACCGAAAAAGAAAAAAGGCAGAAGGCCGAGATCAATTTGCGCGTCTCCGGCAAAACCGTGCACGTGGAAAGTGTGGCGCAAGATTTGTACGCTGCGATCGATCTGTTGATGGATAGGTTGGACAGGCAAGTGATGAAGTACAAAGACATGCTCAAGAGTCATAACCGTGACGCGCTCAAGCGTCTACCTGAAGGCGGAGAAGCAGCCGCAGCCTGATCGGCCGGCAAGCACCGCTTGAACGAGGGCGCCCGATGGGCGCCCTTTTCATTTCTGTTCTTCGGTAGAATGCATGTTTTTTCGACATTCATTTTCCAGACCATGAGCGACCACGTCCAGACCCGCATTGCCAACGGTACCGCTACCATTACCCTCGACCGTCCGAAGGCCCTGAACTCCCTGTCGCTGGACATGGTCAGGCGCTTGACCGACGTGCTGCTGGCCTGGCGCGATGACGCGAACGTGGACGCGGTGGTGATCAACAGCAGCAGCGAAAAAGCCCTGTGCGCGGGCGGCGACATCCGCTTCTTCCACCAAGCCGGCCACGCCGCGCCGACGGGCGGCAGCGCGCTGCTGGAAGACTTCTTCACCGAAGAATACGCGCTGAATCACCTGATTCATTTTTATCCGAAACCGTATATCGCCATCATGGACGGCGTGGTGATGGGTGGCGGCATGGGCATTGCCCAGGGCGGCCCGCAGACTGGCCTGCGCATCGTCACCGACCGCAGCAAGATCGCAATGCCGGAAGTGAACATTGGCCTGTTCCCGGATGTCGGCGGCAGCCATTTCCTGTCGCATGCGCCGGGGCAGCTGGGGAATTACCTGGGCTTGACCGGACTGACGATAGGCGCCGCCGATGCGCTGTATGTGGGGCTGGCGGACGTGTTCGTGCCGGGAGCGCAACTGGAAGCCCTGACCACCTTGATCGAAGCGACGCCAGGCGCGCAACTGGCGGATGCAATCCATAAGTTTGCCGCCGCCTTTGCAGGTGAAGTGGGACCAAGTGAACTGCAGGCCCAGCGTGGCGCGATCGATGCGCACTTCGGCGCGGCGTCGGTGGCGGCGATCATGGCATCGCTGGCGCGCGACGACAACCCCTTCGCGCAGAAGGCGCTCAAGGCGATGCACCAGCGCTCGCCCTTGATGATGTGCGTGACGCGCGAGATGCTGGCACGCGGCGCATCGATGAGCGTGGCCGATTGCCTGCGCATGGAGCGTTCGCTGGTGCGCCGCAACTTCGAGCACGGCGAAGTGCTGGAAGGCGTGCGCGCGCTGGTGATCGACAAGGACAATACGCCGCAGTGGAATCCTTCGTCGCTCGACGAGGTGACGCCGCAGATGGTGGAAGGGTTCTTCGCGCCGGTATGGCCGGCGTGGGCGCATCCGCTGCGGCACCTAGATTAAGAAGCCGCTGCGATGAGCGAAGTACCGGCCCTGTGGCGCGAACGTTTGCGCGGCTATCGCGGCACACGGCAGACTGTCGGCTGCTCCACTGCGCAGGTTCGCCGTCTGGATGCGCCGGGTGCGCCTTCATTATTCCTGAAGAGCGAGGCGTCCCGCCCGCTCTCCGAATTGCGCGACGAAGCGGCCCGCTTGCGCTGGCTTGCCGACGCAGGCCTCCCATGCCCGCAGGTGCTGGAATTTGCCGAGGAAGCGGGCGCGAGCTGGATGCTGCTGTCCGCGGTTCCCGGGCGCGATCTCCTTGCGAGCTGCCTCGATCCGGCCACCATGGTCGGCATCGTAGCCGATGCGCTACGGCGCCTGCACAGCCTGGACATCGCCGGCTGTCCCTTCGATCAGCGTGCAAGCCCGCGCATCGAGCTTGCGCGTGCGCGCATGGCGGCGGGGCTGGTCGACGCGGATGACTTTGATGACGCGCACCAGGGACTAGCGGCTGATGCGTTATTTGCGCGGCTGCTTGCGCAGCAGCCGCGGGACGAAGATCTGGTTGTGACCCATGGTGATGCCTGTTTGCCGAACCTGATGGCACTGGACGGCCGGTTCACGGGTTTCATCGATTGCAGGCGCCTCGGCGTAGCGGACCGGCACCAGGATCTGGCGCTGGCCACGCGCGATATCGCGGAGGAGCTGGGGGAGGCGTGGGTAGGGCCGTTCCTGGACTGCTATGGTAGCGAACCCGATGCGAAGAAGCTCGCGTTCTACCGTTTGCTGGATGAGTTCTTCTGATTCGTAGGGTGGGCCGGCCGCGCTAGGCACGGCGTGCCCACGCGGCTACGTGCGCATGCTTGCACCTGCGGCCGTAACACATAGCTCGTAACGCATCCTAAGGCCGCCATATGAGGTTGGGCCCTAGATGCTGTGCGAGCGAACAGTCCACGCTGCGTACGCCAGAAACGCACGTAACCGCGTGGGCATGGAGTGCCCACCCTGTAAGGGCAAAGTAGAAATGTCCGGTTTGGGCAAAGTAGAAATGTCTGCTTTTGCGCGATAGCTCATGCTGTCGACTCCGAAAAGTTT
>Ga0265780_10010502_pt1 | contig 11026 bp, 10 predicted proteins | sample P1T30metagenome_FD_192432 | JGI IMG/M metagenome (GOLD analysis project Ga0265780, IMG submission 192432) | Plant litter microbial communities from East Loma Ridge, Irvine, California - P1 T30 | ecosystem: Environmental > Terrestrial > Plant litter > Unclassified | place: USA: California... | reverse complement strand
TCCCGGCAATCGTCCGCGGTTCAGATCGCCGCCAGCGCCTGTTCGAAATCGGCGATCAGGTCGTCCGCGTCCTCCACGCCGATCGAAATGCGCACCAGATTGTCGGTGATCCCGAGCGCCGCCTTGCGCGCGTCTGGCACCGACAGATGCGTCATCCCCGCCGGATGGCTCGCCAGCGTCTCGGTGCCGCCGAGGCTGACCGCGAGCTTGGCGATCTGCAACGCATCCAGGAAGCGGAAGCTCTCCGCCTCGCCACCTTTGAGGAACAGCGAGAAGGTGCTGCCCGCGCCCACGCAATGCCGGCGGTAGATGTCGGCCTGCCGCGCATCGCCCTGTTGTTCGAGGAAGCCGAGATAGCCGACCCGCTCGACCTTCGGGTGCCCGTCGAGGAACGCGCAGACCTTGGCGGCATTCTCGCCTGCGCGGCTCATGCGCAGTTCCAGCGTCTCGAGGCTGCGCAGCAGCATCCATGCGGTATGCGGGTCGCAGATCGTGCCGATCGTGTTGCGCATCGAACGGATCGTATTGATGTGCGCCTTCGATCCCAGCACGCCGCCCGCCACGAGATCGCTATGCCCGCCGGCATATTTGGTGAGGCTGTAGACGACCAGATCTGCGCCATGCCGCAGCGGCTGCTGCCACAGCGGCCCAAGGAACGTGTTGTCGATCGCAATTGGCGGCTTTTCGGCCGCGTCGGCGAAGATCGCGTCGCGGCTCGCCGCCACCGCCTCAATATCGACCAGCGCGTTGGTCGGGTTGGCGGGGCTTTCGAGATAGATCAGCGCGACCTTGCCGGTCGCCGCCTCGCTCATCACCGCGTCGATCTCCTCGCGGGTCGCGCCGGCCGGGAAATCGAGCCACTTCACCCCGAACTTGCCGAGGATGCGCGCGATCAGCGTCTCCGTCGCGGCGTAAAGCGGCCCCGAATGGACGATCGTGTCGCCCGGCGCGACCATCGCCAGGAACAGGGTGGCGATCGCCGACATGCCCGAGGAGAAAGCGAGCGCGTCCTCCGCCTCCTCCCACACGCCGAGCCGGTCTTCGAGGATCTCCTGATTCGGCCCGTTGAAGCGCGAATAGACGAGGCCGTCCGCGCCGCCGGGCCGCTTGCCGGTAACGCCCTCGAAGTGGCGCTTGCCTGCCGCGGCATTGGGAAACACGAAGGTCGAGGTGAGGAAGATCGGTGGCTTCAGCGATCCTTCGGACAGCATCGGGTCGTAGCCATGCCCCATCATCCGCGTTGCCGGCGAAAGCTTGCGCTCGCCGATCGTTTCGAGCGCGGGCTTGGCGCGGCGCTGCGGTACGCCGCCGGTCAGGTCGGCTTCGGTTTCGTCGGTCATGCTGGTCTCCTGCGTACCCGGCTGATGCGGGCCTGATGCGGGTGTAACCGATCAAGCGGGGAAAAGGCAGCATGGCTTGGCGCGGCTTCTCGGCTTCTCCGCGCGAGCCTCACTCCAGTCCGATAATCGCGATCTGCCGCCCGTAGCCCGGCTCGCCCCGGTGGGTCGCGCGGCGGAAGCTGTAGAAACGGTCTTCGTCGGCATAGGTGTCGAGGCCCAGCATCTCCACCCGGCCCACGCCCTCGTTCGCTAGCCGGTGCGCGACATAGGCTTCCAGATCGAACTGGTGATGGCCCTCGCGTCCGCTGGAGAAGAACCGCTCGTTCTGCGGGTCGGTCGCCTCGAACGTGCGTGCGAACGCATCGTCTACCTCGTAGCTTGCGCGCGCGATACACGGGCCGATCGTGGCGACGATCCGCTCGCGACGTGCGCCCAACGATTCCATCGCGAGAATGGCGGAGGTGGTGACGCCGCCGAGCGCACCCTTCCACCCGGCATGGGCGGCGCCGACCACGCCCGCCTGCACGTCCGCCAACAGCACCGGCGCGCAATCCGCGGTGAGGATGCCGAGAGCGAGGCCTGGCCGATCGGTGACGAGCGCGTCGGCATGCGGGCGCAGCCGCTCCTCGAAGCCGCTGAGCACCGTTACCGCATCGGCGGAGTGGACCTGATAGAGCGTGACAAGTGCCGCCTCCGGCAACACCGCCTCCGTCGCGCGCCGGCGGTTCTCCGCAATTAACACGGGATCGTCGTCCGAACCGAGCCCCACGTTGAGGCCGGCGTGGATACCCTGTGACACGCCGCCGCGCCGCCCCAGGAAGCCGTGCGCCACGCCCTCCAGCGCCCGCGCGCGGATCACCTCGACAGTGGCGGTCATACCACCAGCCGCATCAGGCGATCGTCGTCGATCGTCTCGCCGACCTGGAAGGCATAGGCGCCGATCTCCTCGAAGCCGTAGCGTTCGTAGAAGCGCCGTGCGCGGTGATTGTCGACATAGACGCTGAGGATGATCTCGCGCGCGCCGTGGTCGCGCGCGTGGAAGATCGCCCACTCCATCATCTCCTGCGCGACGCCCTGTCCCTGCCACGGCGCGAGCACGTAGAATTGGTACAATTCGATCGCGTCGGGCCGCCACTCGCCCGGGAACGTCACCGGCCCCATCTTGGCAAAGGCGATGATCTCGCCCTGGTCGATCGCCAGCCGCACGGTGAAGTCCGGATCGGAGAGCTGCGCGGCCAGACCGTTCACCCCGAAGGCATCGTCAAGGAAGGCGGTGAGATCGGACGGGCTGTAAAGCGTGCCGAACGTCTCGACGAACGATCGCCGCGCCATCGCGGAAAGCGGCACGGCATCGGCGGCGCGCGCATCGCGGTAGGTGATCATGCGAACCCCGCCGGCTGCGGCCAACCGGGTGCGGTAATGGCGAGCGCCCTGAACAGCGTACCCATGTCCTCGACCAGCCGGATACGATCGGCGGCAATGCTTTCCGCACGCTCGGGCGTGGCCCGGGCAAGCGCTGCGGCGCGCGCGTCGATGCCGAGCGCACGCAACAGCGCGCCCTGCCCGACGACCGGCGAGGGCACCGCGCCTTCCTTGGCGGCGGCGGCGGCAAGGGTGGCGAGATCGACGTGAGCGGTCAGGTCGTTGTCTCCAGGGTGATCGAACGGGTTGGCGAAGGCGTGGCCGCGCACCGCCTGCAAGGTGTCGCCGACCGCCGGGCCTTCATAGCCATAGTCGATGGTGAGGATCGCACCGCCCTGTTGCGCGATGCGCCGGGCCAGCGCGCGGAAGATCGCGACGCTGGCGGGCGAGGTTTCGATGATCGAGCCGGGCGCTGCGTCGCGCAGCGTGTCCGGGATGATCTCGGGCGGCACCGGCTTGCCCGCGATCGGCACGAACAGCGTGTCCTGACAGGCGACGAAGCGTTCCGCCCAGCCCTCGCGCGTGCGGACCAGCTGGCGGATCGGCAGCGCGTCGAAGAATTCGTTGGCGATGACGATCAGCGGCTGGCCCTCGGGCAGCGTCGTCACGTCGTCATGCCATGTCGCGCCGCCCACGCGCTTCGCCTGCTCGGCGCGCAGCACCGGACTGGTCTCGACGAAATGCACCGGCGGGGTGAAGCCGGCCTTGGCGGCGGCACGCAGCGCATCGGCGGTGAGCGTACCGCGACCGGGGCCGCACTCGACCCACGCCGCATCCGGCCGCCCGGCGCGATCCCACAGGTCCGCCGCCCACAGCCCGATCAGCTCACCGAACATCTGGCTGATCTCGGGCGCGGTGGTGAAATCGCCGCCGACCCCCAGCGGATCGCGCGTCGCGTAATAATGGGCGTTGGCGGCGGTCATGAACTGCGCGATCGGGATCGGCCCGGCGAGTGTGATCGCGCGCGACAGCCGATCGGCGAGGGTCGCCTCGTCCGGCGCGCTCAGGCGACGCTCTCCGTGCCGGCGATCGATTCGACGCGGGTGCGGCGGCCCTTGGCGGTGGCGACCAAATACGCGCCGCCGAGGATCATCGGCAGCGTCAATAGCTGGCCCATATGGATGGTGGTGGCGAAGAAGGTGCCGGCGAACTGCGAATCGGGCTCGCGGAAGAACTCCACGGTGAAGCGCGCCAAACCATAGCCGATCAGGAAGATGCCAACGAGCTTGCCCGGCTCATACCGCGCCTTGGTGCGCCAGAAGAAGAACCACAGCACCGCGAACAGCGCGATGCCCTCAAGGCTGGCCTCGTACAGCTGGCTCGGGTGGCGCGGCACGTCGCCGCCGCCGCGCGTGAAGATGATCGCCCACGGCACGTTGCTCGGCTTGCCCCACAGTTCGCCGTTCACGAAATTGGCGATCCGCCCGAAGAACAGCCCGAACGGCACGCAGCACGCGAGGTAGTCGTGCACGCGCAGCCAGTTCAGCTTGTGATTGCGCGCGAACAGGATGATGCCGAGCGAGGTGCCGATCATGCCGCCGTGGAACGACATGCCGCCGTCCCACAGCCGCAGGATGTTGAGCGGGTGCAGGAACATCTCCGGTGCGTAGAACAGGGCATAACCCAGCCGCCCGCCGAGGATGATGCCGAGCGTCGCGTAGAACACCAGATCGTCCGCGTGCCGCCGAGCCATCGGCGAACCGGGCTGCGCGATCAACTTGAGCAGATACCACCAGCCGATCAGGATGCCGGTGATATAGGCGATCGAATACCATTTGATGTCGAAGAAGCCGAGGCTCACCGCCACCGGGTTCAAGTGCAGTTGCTCGAACCGCAGATGCGTCTGCGCTGCGCTGGCAAGCGCGGTGGCGGCGATGAGAGTCAAGCGGCAGGTCCTCGGTCGTTCGTTTCGCCTCCATAGTCGCCGTCGCGACCAACACCAAGCGGAAGACGCGGCAGGTGCCATGCGAAGGACGCATTGGGGATGGTGGCGCGGCAAAGCGCACGGTAGAGCATGGCCATGGCAACGCGCGGAGAGGGAAGCGAAATCAGCCGGCGCGGCCTGCTGGTCGGCGGCGGCGTGGGCGTGGGGCTGGTCGTCGCATGGGCGGTGTGGCCGCGCAGCTATGCGCCCAACCTGCCGCTCGCCCACGGCGAAACCCTGTTCAATGCGTTCCTCAAGATCGGTGAGGATGGTGTCGTCACCGTCGCGGTGCCGCAGGCAGAGCACGGCCAGGGCGTCTACACCGCGCTACCGCAAATTCTTGCCGACGAACTCGGCGCGGACTGGCGCACGGTCGCGGTGCAGCCGGCGCCGCTCAACCCGCTCTATGCCAATGTGATGGCGGCGGACGCGTTGTTCGAAGGTATTTTCGACGTGCTCCCGGTTCCGTTGCGCGAAGGTCATGCCCGGCGCAGCGCGCTGCTGCTCACCGCCGGATCGACCTCGGTGCGGGCGTTCGAGGGACCGTTGCGGCAAGCCGGCGCTGCGGCGCGCGTGCTGCTGTGCAAGGCGGCGGCCAAGCGTTGGAACGTCGGCTGGCAGACGTGCACGACCGAGGGCGGGTTCGTCACCCACGGCAAGGACAGGCTGCGCTTCGGCGAACTCGCGTCGGTCGCGGCGGGCGGCACGTTGCCCGATCCGCTGCCGCTGCGCGAAGAGGGCGGCATGCGCCTGTCCGGCCAGTCGCTACCCCGGCTCGACGCGCCCGCCAAGGTCGACGGCTCGGCCAATTTCGCCGGCGACATCCGTCTGCCCGACATGGTGTTCGCCGCGATCCGGCAGGCCCCGGCCGGCGAATCGAAACTGCTGTCGGTGGATCGCAACGCCGCCGCCAAGGTGCACGGCATGCTCTCGGTCGTCACCAATGACGGCTGGGTCGCGGCGGTGGCGAGCAACTGGTGGGCGGCGAATCGCGCGCTCGATGCGCTCGCGCCGAGATTCTCGACCAACGGCGCACCCCTCAACACCGACAGCATCGCAGCCGCGCTCGGCACCGCGATGAACGGCGAGGGCACGCGGATTTGGTCGGGGGGCGATCTTGCGGCGGTGTTCAGGGGCGCGAAACTCGTCGCCGCCACCTACTCCGCCGGGCTTGGCGTCCATGCCGCGATCGAGACGATGGCGGCGACGGCGCGGGTTACCGACGGCAAGCTCGAACTCTGGCTGCCGACGCAAGCACCCGCTCTCGCGCGTGCCGCCGCAGCCGCCGCGCTCGGCATCGCCGAGAGTGCGGTGATCGTCTATCCGATGCTGATCGGCGGATCGTTCGGCGCCAATCTCGAACACCTCGCGGGCGCTCAGGCGGCGGTGCTGGCGCGCGATCTCAAGCTGCCGGTGCAGCTCACCTGGTCGCGCAGCGAAGACCTGCTCCACGATCGCTACCGCCCGCCTGCGCTCGCGCGGATGACGGCGCGGCTCGGCGGCAACGGCCAGATCCTCGGCTGGCAGGCCAAGATCGCCGCGCCCTCGACCGGGCGCGAACTCGCCAACCGGCTGCTCGCCACCGACGAAGCGGCGCGGGCGGTGCTGGCGCTGCCCGGCACCGGCGACAAGTATGCGGTGGCAGGCGCGCGGCCGGCCTACCGTATCCCGGCCTATGCGATCGATCATCACCCCGCCGACATCGGCGTGCCGACCGGGCATTGGCGATCGGGCGCGCACAGCTACACCGCGTTTTTCACCGAATGTTTCATCGACGAACTCGCCCATGTCGCCGGCACCGAAGCGTTATCGTTCCGCATCGGCATGTTGGGCGGTGACGCACGGTTGGCGCGGTGCCTGTCGACGGCCGCGTCGCTGGGTGGTTGGGAGGGCGGCGTGCCGGGCAGCGGGCAGGGCATCGCCTGCCACAGCTTCCGCGGCAGCCATATCGCCGTGCTGGCCGAGGCGCATATCGACGATGACGGCTCGGTCGCGGTCGACCGCATCGTCGCCGCGGTCGATTGCGGGCGGCAGATCAACCCCGATCTCGTCCGCCAGCAGATCGAGGGCGGGCTGATCTTCGGAATGGCGGCGGCGATCGGCGCCTCGACCGGATTCAGCGAAAACCTCGCCACCGCGCGTGGGTTTGGCGATCTCAACCTGCCGCGTCTCGCCGAGACGCCCGACATCACCGTCGAACTGATTTCCAGCGAGGCCGATCCGGGCGGGGTGAGCGAACTCGCCGTCCCCGCCGTCGCGCCAGCCATCGCCAACGCGCTGCAAGCGGCAACCGGTTCCCGGCGCCGCACGCTGCCGCTCGTCGCGCCCCCCGCATGACCCCACCAGCCGATCACCCACCCATCCCGCGCCGTCGCGTCGGGGTGCTGCTCATCAACCTCGGCACGCCAGATGCTGCCGACGCGCGCGCGGTGAAGCGCTACCTGCGCGAGTTCCTGTCGGACCGCCGCGTCGTCGAATTGCCGCCGCTGTTGTGGCAGCCGATCCTGCGCGGCATCATCCTCAACACGCGGCCGAAGAAGTCCGCGCACGCTTACGGCCAGGTGTGGCGCGAGGATGGCTCGCCGCTCGCCGCGATCACGGCCGCCCAGGCGCGCGCGCTGGACGGTGCGTTCGGGCCGGGCGTGATGGTTGATTGGGCAATGCGCTACGGCAACCCGTCGATCGCCGAGCGGCTCGCGGCGATGAAGGCGGCCGGGTGCGAGCGCATCCTGCTCGCGCCACTCTACCCGCAGTATAGCGGCGCGACCACGGCCACCGCCAACGATCGCGCCTTCCTGGCGCTCGCCGGAATGCGCTGGCAGCCGGCTATCCGCACGTTGCCGCCCTACCACGACGACCCACGTTATATTGCCGCGCTGAAGGAGTCGGTCGAAGCGTCGCTCGCCGCGCTCGATTTCGAGCCGGACGCGATCCTCGCCAGCTTCCACGGCATGCCACAGCGGACGCTCGAACTCGGCGACCCCTATCACTGCCATTGCCAGAAGACCGCGCGGCTGCTGTCCGAAGCGCTTGGCCGATCGCTGACGATCACCTTCCAGTCGCGCTTTGGACGCGCCAAATGGCTCGAACCCGCCACCGACACCACGCTGGCGGCGCTGCCGGGGCAGGGCATCAAACGAATCGCGATCGTCGCGCCGGGCTTCTCGGCGGATTGCCTCGAAACATTGGAGGAGTTGACGATCCGCGGGCGCGAGCAGTTCCGGGCGGCGGGCGGCACGCACTTCGCCTATCTCCCCTGCCTTAACGACAGCGCCCCCGGCGTTGCGCTGTTGCGAGAAATACTCGGACAAGAACTTGAAGGCTGGGCTTCCGCCGCTTAGTCCCGACATCGTCAGTCGTTAGGAGAGAGAGCCATGTCACGGGTAGCAATTGTCACCGGCGGAACGCGCGGTATCGGCGAGGCGATCAGCCTTGCGCTCAAGGAAGCCGGCGTCACCGTCGCTGCCACGTACGCCGGCAACGACGAGCGCGCGCGCGAGTTCACCGAGCGGACCGGCATCAAGGCCTACAAGTGGGACGTGGCCGATCATCAGGCCTGTCTCGACGGCTGCGCCAAGGTTGCCGAGGAACTCGGACCGGTCGACATCGTGGTCAACAATGCCGGCATCACGCGCGACGGCACCATCCTCAAAATGACCTACGACATGTGGAAAGAGGTGATGGACACCAACCTCGGCGGGTGTTTCAACATGGCCAAGGCGACGTTCCCCGGAATGCGGGAGCGCAAGTGGGGCCGGATCGTCAACATCGGTTCGATCAACGGTCAGGCCGGCCAGTACGGACAGGTCAATTACGCCGCCGCCAAGTCGGGCATCCACGGCTTCACCAAGGCGCTTTCGCAGGAAGGCGCGCGCGCCGGCGTGACCGTCAACGCGATCGCGCCCGGCTATATCGACACGGACATGGTCGCGGCCGTTCCGACCGACGTGTTGGAGAAGATCGTCGCCAAAATCCCGGTCGGCCGCTTGGGGCAAGCGCAGGAGATCGCGCGCGGCGTGGTGTTCCTGTGTTCGGAAGACGCCGGCTTCGTGACCGGTTCGACGCTGAGCATCAACGGCGGGCAGCATATGTACTGACGGGCGCAGGGCCGGCAACGTCCGGCCCGCTTGCGCCCGGCAGGTCGGCGCCAGCCGAACCTGGCCGACGGCTTTGCCGTCGCCCCGCCCGCAGATAAAAAGAAGGAGCCGCGCAATACACCGCTGCGGCTCCTTCGTCCCCGAAACGCAACACGAGGGGTAAAATCTGGTCTGCATTGCAAGGGCAAGAGGACCGATACCGTAAGGCATCGGCCCTCCGCTCCAACCCGGTACGCCACACGGGTGAAGACTGTTGATCGCTGTTATGGGCGCTAGGCGCCTTCGCGCTGGAGCGGCCGCCGCCGGCCGGCCAGACGGTGCTTACGCGCCGGCCCGGATCGCTGGGCCCCTTCGCGCCATCAGCGACAATTCCTCGGATTATCGGACTGGTCGATCGCCCGACCGGCCAGCGCGCCTGCGCCAGCGCCAAGCACCGTGCCGACACCGCGATCGCCGCGACCCGCCACCGTATTGCCGAGCAGGCCGCCCGCGATCGCACCGAGGATCGTGCCGGTCGCGCTGCTGCACCGGTTGGAGCGGTAGCGGCGCCGGTTGTAGCCCCGGTCGTAACCACGATCGTCATAGCCACGACGCTCGTAGCCTCGATCATAGCCGCGATAGCCACCACGATTATACCCACCGCGATCCACGTCATGATAGCCGTAGCGGTCGCCGCCATAATATTGCGCCGACGCCGGCGTTGCGGCGATGCCGCCAGAGGCCATCACAAGAGCAGCAGCGGCGAGCGAAACGGTCTTCATCATCGTCCTTACTCCCGTAAACTGGTTCGAACGCGTGCGGCCGGCGTTTGGGGGCGAATCGCCGCTGCGTCATTTCGATGATGGCGTTATGGTCGAGTCGGATTGAGCCGAGACTGAACGCGCCCGTTATCCGCCGTTCATCCGCGCAGGCCATTGCGCAGCGCGGCGGCATCGCCCACGGCGGGCGACATGCGTGTCTTCGCCTCCTGCCTGCTGGCGCTGTTCTTCACTCCCGCCTGGGTCGGCGAACCTCGCCTGGCGCTGATGGGACGCCGCGCGATCATCCACACCGCGCCCGTCGCGCTCGACCCCGCCCACCTGGAGCGCACTCGCGTAGGGGCACTGACGTGGCTAGGCGGAGTACGGCTGACCAGCCCGGACGGGGCGTTCGGCGGCTTCTCCTCGCTCCATGTCACGCGCGACCACCGCTTCACGCTGCTGAGTGACGGCGGCAACATCGCGCAGTTTTCCTTGGGCGACGATTGGCAGCCGCGCGCGGCGGCGTTCGGCGATCTGCCGGCGGGGCCGGGGACCGGCTGGTCGAAGATCGACCGCGACAGCGAATCGATGAGTGTCGACCCGAAGGACGGCAGCGTGGTGATCGGCTTCGAGACGAGCAACATGCTGTGGCGCTACACGCCCGATCTGCGCCATGCGCTCGGCAAGGTGTCGCCGCAGGCAATGGCGGCGTGGCCGGCCAACGAAGGTGCGGAAAGCTTCACCTTCCTGCCCCGCAAAGGCTGGGGCGGTGGCGCGCTGACGATCGGCGAACAGGATCCATGGCCGAACGGCAAGGGGCGCGCGGCGATTTGCTTTACCGGTGATCCGCTGAGCCAGCCGAATCGCGGGTTCCGCTTCAGCTTCGTGCCGCCCAGCCATTATGATCCGAGCGACGTCACCGTACTGCCCGACGGACGGTTGATCGTGCTCGTCCGGCGCTTCGACCTGCCGTTTACCTTCTCAAGCAAGCTGATGGTGATCGATCGCCAGGCGATTCGCGCGGGCGCGGTCGTGCATGGCCGCGAGATCGCCACGCTGGCGTCGCCGCTGATCCATGAAAATTTCGAAGGGATCGCCGCGACCATCGAAGGCGGGCAGACGATCCTATGGCTGGTGTCCGACGACAACCAGTCCGTGCTTCAGCGCAGTCTGCTGCTGAAGTTCAGGCTCGACGGGCCGGGCACGCCCGCAAAGGCAGCCCGGCCCTGAACGTGCGTCAGGCAGCGACCTGCGTGCTGAGCTTCTTCGACACGTCGCGCTTAAGGCGGCGTGCGCGCAGCGACAGCTTGTCGTCGCTGGTCTTGACGAGCCAGTTGTCGAGACCGCCGACATGCTCGACCGAGCGGATGCCGTGCGTCGAAACGCGCAGCTTCACGCTGGTGCCGAGTGCTTCGGACATCAGCGTGACGTTCTGCAGGTTGGGCAGGAAGGTACGCTTGGTCTTGTTGTTGGCGTGGGAGACATTGTTCCCCACCATCCGGC
>Ga0265780_10010501_pt1 | contig 11026 bp, 12 predicted proteins | sample P1T30metagenome_FD_192432 | JGI IMG/M metagenome (GOLD analysis project Ga0265780, IMG submission 192432) | Plant litter microbial communities from East Loma Ridge, Irvine, California - P1 T30 | ecosystem: Environmental > Terrestrial > Plant litter > Unclassified | place: USA: California... | reverse complement strand
TGAAGAAGCTCCTATTCATCCTTTGGCTATCATCTGTTTCTGCTTATGCGCAAAACATACGTGATTATGGTGTAACCAAAATAAGGCTCAATGAACCCGGCAGAAGCATTGTGATGGAGGTACTCCCCACGAATAAGCCTAGTCTCAGATTAAACCGTTTATATTACTGGTTTAGCGGTAATGTGATCCACACTACTCAGGGCGGTTACAGCGGCAAACTCCTTAACGGGAGATACAATGAATACTTTCCTAGCAAAAGTTTGAAGGAACAAGGCAGCTTTGATAAAGGCCTAAAAAGCGGGATTTGGAAAACATGGACTGAAGACGGTGTGCTTACCCAAGAGATCACCTGGAAAGAGGGTGTTAAAAATGGTGAATTTACGTTATATGATGAGCAAGGAAATATTAAGCAATCAGGCACATTTGATGACAACCAGTTAAACGAGAATGTACTGACCTATCATGGCAAAGATTCCATTCAGACGGTTAGATATAAAGCAGGTGTACCAGTAATTAAAACTGCTCCTTCCCAATCGCTATGGCAAAAGATCAAACGGTTCAGATTTAAGAAAAAAGCCACTGCTACTAACGCAGGCTAATACAATGCTTAAGGCCTCTGCTTTATACATCGTCATTGTTATTGCCCTGGTCATGGCGGTGATTTGTTCCTCTTTAATTGTTGCAGCATATTTTTACAAAGTACAGTATCAAAAAACATTTCGGTACAATCAACTCAAAAACAATCTGGAATCAGGTATCAACATCCTGTTAGAAAGCAAGAACGATTTGTTATCTGAAAAAAAAACAAGCCTGTTCGGCGCTGAGAATGATACAGTCCTGTTAAAGCGTCAACCCTGGGGAATCTATACCGTAGGAACAGCTAAAGCTTTCATCCAGCAGGACACCATCGCTAAAGCCTTCTCTATGGGTAGCCAGATAGATTCGGCACAATGGTCGGCCTTGTACATTATTGATGAAGACCGGAACATTTCTGTAAGTGGGAAAACCAGTATTAAGGGAACCGTCTATATACCTAAAGCTGGCATTAAGGAAGCGTACGTGAATAACCAGGCTTACCAAGGCGATAAGCGATTAGTGATCGGTGATAAAAAGACCAGTAAGCGGACCTTGCCAGTACTCGATAATAAACTGTTATTACAGCTGGAACAAAGCTTTAAAGAGACTGATAGCCATAATGACAGCTCATTGATTAGACGAGATTCCGTTAAGCAGTCGTTTTTAAATCCAACGTTAACATTTAACTTTGGCAAGAAAGAATACACGATTAACAACCATTTGGAAGGAAACATTATCCTACGTTCAGATACACTTTTAACTATTGAAGCCACCGCAAAATTGAATAACATATTAATATTTGCTAAAGCCATTAAGGTTAAAAGCGGCTTTAAAGGTAACTGTCAACTGTTTGCCACAGATTCTATTCAAGTGGAGCAAGATTGCAACTTTACTTATCCATCGGTTATAGCAGTACTTAATTTTGAGGATAAGGCACAGGGCCAGCGTAAGTTAACTTTAGGAGATTATAGCGGATTTCATGGCACTATAGCAACCTACGAAAAAGCAAAGAATGAATTAGTACCGGTGATGGACCTAGGTAAAGCAACAAATATTACCGGGCAGCTTTACTCCCAGGGCTTACTGAACTATAAAGATGGTACTGTAATCAACGGCAGTGTATACACTAGCCGCTTTCTTTATCAAACGGCTTATACCCGGTACGAAAACTATTTGATTAACATCAAACTAAATGGCCCTGCTTTATCGCCTTATTATTTACCCAGTGAGCTGATTCCCGTAGCTTCGAAAACCCAAAAAGTATTACAATGGCTTCAATAGAACATGTAGCTAAATTCAGGTTGGCTGCTTCCAGTATACTGGAGGTAGTGGTTTCTATGGTTATCATTGTGATGGTGCTGGGTATATCACTCATGATCTACTCCAATGTGGTCAGACAGTCATTGTCTACCAGGCAGCTTAAGGCACAGTTCTTATTACAGCAGGGCTTATTGAAGATTGATAATGGTTCGTTCGAGCAAACAGATGTCATTGATCAATGGCAAATTACTCGGGACATCATACCCTACAAAGCTGACACCCGGCTAATCCTGGTACACGTTACGGCTTATGACGAGGGGCATAATTTGATTGCTGAAATTCGCAAAGTAATGATTAGCCATGAAAAAGATTAAACGCAGGTTACCTGCCTTTACCATTATGGAGCTAACTGTGGCCATGCTGATCTCGGCTATCGTCATTGCGATTACTTATACGGCGTTTGGTATGTTAAACAGCTCCTACATTACTTATAATGCCAAGCATAATGAAATGTCGGTATTGATCAGGCTGGACGAATTATTGAAGAAGGATTTTATTAAAGCCGATGATATTTATCAGGATCAGGATGGCGTCCGCTTTCTCATAAACCAACAGCCTATTATCTACAGGTTCCAAACGGAGCACGTGATCCGCATATCTACCATTACTGATACGTTCAAGGTAGCTTCCGATGGTTTGGTATTATTGTTTGAGAGCCTGCCCCTACCCTCTGAATCTTCAACTGACCAAGAGCATAACAGGATAGACGAATTATCCTTCTCCTTAATATACCAAAAAGAAAAGTTTCCGTATCATTACATTAAGCAATACAGCTCCGAAAACCTGATAAATAGAAATTCCAATGCCATCCATTGATATCAGTCGTTACCAGGGCAAGAAGCCGGTTAAAGTTAAGGCTAGTGAACCACAGGAGAACCGACTTCTGGAACTGCTGAACCGTGACATTAGCTTTGGTAACAATGAACTGAGCGATAAAAAGAAAGAGTACCTGTACCTAGAATTAAGCTCTCTACTGCAAGCTGGTATCAACCTAAAAAGCAGCTTTGAACTTATAATGGCCGACCAGCAAAAGGAGAAAGACAGAAAGCTCTTTAACGGCATTCAGCAAGCGGTGTTGGGTGGGACGACATTTGCTCAAGCCTTGAAGGCAACCAAAAAATTTTCCTTATATGAGGTCTATAGTTTGCAAATTGGTGAGGAAACCGGTAAACTGATTGAGGTATTAAAGGACCTGGCTAAATATTATCAAAACAAGATTAAGCAGCGGCGCAAGATTGTCGGAGCATTAACCTACCCTTGCATTGTACTTTCCTCTTCGCTGGGTGCTGTTTTCTTTATGCTTAAGTTTATCGTACCCATGTTTGGCGAGGTGTTCAAACGCTTTGGCGGACATTTACCCTGGATTACTGAGAAGATTATTAACATATCCGAAGCATTGGAGAATAATTTCTTCCGGGTATTTGTGGTGTTGGCACTCTTGGGTGTCTTTATGTTTGCTATGCGCAAGACTCAAGCCTTCCGCATGTGGTCGGCCAGGATATTGCTTAGGATACCCATAGTGGGTAATCTGGTTCAGAAGATCTACCTGGCGCGCTTTTGTAACTCAATGCGGTTGCTCATCAGCGCGCGCTTGCCGCTGCTGCGGGCTATTGCGCTCATCAGGCAAATGATCGATTTTTATCCGATTGAAAGTTCTTTGCAGCAAGTGGAGGACGAGATCATGAAGGGTAAAACATTACATCAGAGCTTACAGCAGTTTCCCATCTATCCGTCTAAGATGATTCAGTTAATTAAGGTCGGTGAAGAAACTAACCAATTGGATTATTTTTTTGCCAAGATCTCCGAGCAATATGTAGAAGAGGTGGAATATAAAACCACTACATTGAGTAGCGCCATGGAGCCTCTGATTATCATATTTTTAGGGTTGATAGTTGGCGTTATTTTGGTTTCGATGTATTTACCGTTGTTTCAGATGAGTAATAGTTTTCAGTAGTATTCCTTACTTCATTGTAGCAGCATGAAACTCGATAATCGGAAACTATCATAGTACAGTGATGCCAAGCCTTGATCATCTGCAAGTTTGCCTGCGGTATCATGCCATATAAAAACTTATTTGATTTGTTCTTTGTTAATGAATAGTCGCTCCCCCCGATGATTCTCATATTGATGAAGCAGGTCAACAACAGAGACCGTGCCAGCCCAGTTCACTCCCCCAATTTGGCAAGTAAGACGGTTTAAGAAAGACCAAGTTGCGCGGTCTTTCAATCCCACCGCCCACTGGCAGTAGGGCATGTAGGTTTTTGGGTGCCACTAAAACACAACTTGCAGCATAAAAAGCAAACGCATTAACAGATATACAGATAGAGGTATATATAGACAAAGCCCGGCAATCCTGCCAGGCTCTGTTATTTTAATTACCTTTCAATCTATCTATATTGTTTCCAATCAATTTGCCCCATTTGATAGAATGCAAAGATTAAATTGGCGATAACGAGTAATATTATAATCCACACTACTAATCCTCCTATTCTGTTATTCTTCTTTGGCAGCTGGTCAAATTCGTGTACGAATTGCTTCCATTGATCTTGATGATGAAATATAAAGTAATTTGGTAGCGCTATAAGGAGCAGATAAATGAAAACAACATATTTTCCACTTCCAAAATCAATCTTTTTCTTATTAATTATTGCATAATAGCAAATTCCAGAAAGTCCCAAGAAAATCCCAAAAACATCTATAGATAATTCCGCTTTCCAATCATTCCAAAATTTGGGTGTAGATATTGCTTCCCAAAACTTATATAGTTTATAAAACAGATAGTAATAAGCTCTTTTTATTGACATAATAGGTATTCTGTGTTTGTTGTATGATGATCCAAATTAAAAGTGTGACTCCCTCAAAAGTTGATTTTGAATCGGGCCCGCTTTCGAAACATCATTAAAAGCACCAACAGTTCCACCAGGATAAAATGCCTCTAATCCAAAATAAATAAGAGCTGGTGCAGTTCCCCAGCCGGTGAGCCCTATAGCACCTATTCCGGTATTTACCCCAAATTTAGCAGGAGATACCGCATTCGGATTATTGGGGTCTTGCAAATAATAAACAACACCTATTCCATCCAATACAACACCAACTCCAAAAGAAGCCTTACCCAAAAAATTTCCTGCTTTTGCTAAACTAAATGTTTTGACATACTGGTTACCCATAAATACACCACCTTTAGCAGTAGCTGTGTATAAACTCATATTACTACCAACTCTTGCTATGCCAGAGAAATTTTCGGTTGCTGCGGCAGATAGTCCAAAAAACCAGTTTCCTTGCCCTGCGGGACGTTCCCAATTCTGTTCTCCCCCCTGATTGGCATTCTTATAGCCTACTCCAATTTTTTAACGCCTTTTATTTCCGTCCTGCTCCACTAACCGGCTTACCGTCTCGCACGATAAGGTATTTTTATACTGCACATTTCCAGCACTAATGTACACAACTGATTTTTATTTTTTCAAATGAGCTGTTTTCAGTTGAAAGAAAAAAGGGTCGGTCTTATCTTGGATAACTGCATCAATATTACCGTTTTATGCCTCGTCGCTGGTTGTGGCTAGTGTCGTCTTTTTGAGCTGCCTGCTGTTGCTGTTTCAGTATGTCGGCTATATAGGTTTCCATCATCCCTGGAAAGAACTTTCCTGTGGTCAATATCTTGCGCAAGTCGGCCAGCATTTGCTGGTTATTCTTTTTAAGCTGTACATTTTCAGTGGACATGTTTTTTATCCGTTGTTTCAGGTGCTTATTTTCCTCCTTGACCTGTATGGATGTTTTAACGATAGGCTCATATTTACCGGCCACCACCTGGATCACTTCTTTGATCATCATTTCCTGCTCTTCCTTCCATTTTTTTTGGCCTAACAAGGGTGGTGCCTCTAAGGTGATCCTTGTCGGTCGTCAGCTTGGTAATGCTTTGCTTGCTCATGAACTCCCGCAGCGGCAGCAAGGCGTTATATACGCCGTCCAGGTCTTCGATCAGCAGCACGATATGTTTCCAGAAGTTTTTGGGGGAATAGTACAGCGTATTTTCGCTTAGGCTGGTGGTGGCGCGCACGCTTTCTTCCGGCAGGCATTCGCTGATCCGGGTTTGCAGGTAGGTCTTGCCGCTGCCGGATTTGCCGAAGATAATCGCGTGCAGCGGTTCTTCAAAGAAGCGGGACAGGTACAGAAAGTACAGCAGCAGGCCGTTCTTTTGCTCACCGATCAGCCCGGTTCGGCTTAGGGTGTCGAGCGTCCTTTGCACCAAATCAGGTTCCTTTAAAAAAGCTTCGGCGGCCTGTTTTTCGGGGGGCGGTCATTTGGTAGGCTTGCGGCACCAGGGCTTTCAGCTGCTGCGCCCTCTCCTCGGAGCGGTATTTTTCCAGGGTTTCGATCAGGTCGGTGATCGTGGCGTTAACCAGGCTCGTGCTTAGTTCCAGCGTTTCGGCAATGCTTTTGACCAGCTTTTGGCTGCTGGAATAGCTGTACAGGTTTACATCATCCCGGAAGCTGCGGTATTTATTGCTCTTTAGCCGGATATGCAGGCTTACTTTAAGGCGGCTTAGATTTTCCTGCTCAATGCCGCCCCATATCGTAATGATCAGTTCTGCCGTTTCGTAAAACAGTTGCCCCGGGTTGGCCGTGTTCAGTTTGCCTGCCGGTGGTGTAGCCGGGGTAATCGGTGCCGGGCTTTCTTTCTCAATTGAACTTTTATTTTCAGTTAAAAGAAAAAGACTTTGATCTTGTACGGTAACTTTTGCTCCCCCTTTAGGGGGCTGGGGGCTCTTTCTGCCAATAGCTGTATAAACACCGCTTCATCTTCATGCGCCTGGGCGGTTTCGTTGATGTCTTTTAACGGTAATATCAATTGTGACAGGCTTACACCGGGTAACATTTCGTGCAGCTCTGCCGTGTATTTGGTTACCGCTGCCTGCCCGGCCTCATCCGCATCAAAGGCGAAGATGATTTCTTCCAATTGCGGTAATTCCTGTATGGCGGTTTTGATCTCCTGGTTCAGCCCGTTGGTGCCGTAGGCGGTAACTATGCTGTAACTTTCCGTTATGGCCGGGATCTGCAATAGTGTCGCCGCATCGATCACCGCTTCTGTTAGTATTAGTTTGGTAGTTTCTGCTTTGGGATAGCCGGGGTAAATGCCCTGCCGGTCTTTCAGGTAGTAATGTTTAGCCGTATCGTTGTTGGTAACGGAGCGGAAGTAAAGGCCGCTCACCTGGTGCTGCCTGTTCTTTAACGCAAACACAATGCAGCCCTTGCCGAATACTTTATAGGCTTTGTCGCCGGTCTTGGCCGTAAGCCCCGCATCAATCAGTAACCATATTGTAAACACTGATTGATCAGCGTTTCGTCTTTCCGAGTGCCGTGGTGGAACTGCCCGGCGTTATAGCCGATCTCCTGTTTGGCAAAGTCCAGGTTACGGCTTTTGATATATTCCTGCGTGGGCTTGCTGTTATGTACCGCATTTTTAAAGTAGGTGAACATCTGTTGCAGGAAAGCGGCTTTGTCGATGCTCGTATTGGGCTGGCCTCCGTTTGCCAGGGCTTCGGCCTGTTTGATGGCTTCGTGCTTGCTGATATTTTCCTTGTGCATAATAAAGTCGATCACGTCCAGGCTTTTGCCGTGGGTCTTGCAGTTCGATGAAAAACAGTAGGCCGTATGGGTTTTATAATAGATCTGCAAGCTTGGGGTCTTGTCTTCATGGAAAGGGCAGTGTAGCCGCAGGCTCTTATCAGGCTTCAATCCGTAATGTTTAAGCATCTCGGCTAAGGTTAACTGCTGCTTGATCTCGTTTATTTCCATCCTTTAAATGAGGTTTTATTCAAAAAAACTATTTATTGCGATTTTCGACATAGCAAACGCTATTTTAAATAACTATTTTAGCAACTATATAGTTTACAAAAACGCAACATATTGATTAAAATAGCTTTTATGGATATTTTTGAAAGAAAAGTAAACGTCATGAGCTTAGGCGATAACATTAAGAAGATCAGGGAGCAAAAAGGACTGCTGCAAAAGCAATTAGCTGCCGAAGTGAACATACCTTATACCAGCTATAACAAGGTGGAGAACAACACCCGTGATATTGCTATTGATGAACTGGAACGTTTTGCCGGTACTTCGGAATGACCATTGACCAGGTAGTTCATTTTGATAACCAGCCGGTAGAGGTAACTATTCAGGACAAGCCCAACTTTGAACAGATCAACATGATTAATCAATTGGACGAGGACGACCGCACCGTGGTTTTTAAGATCATTGATACCATGCTCACCAAAAAGAAGTTTAAGGATTTCTTTAATAACAATGTAGCGGCGCTGTAAATGAAAAAGCCCGGCTTGCGGCCGGGCTGGTTGTGTTCTAAAAGACTAATATTATTGTTTAACCACAAACAACTTACTTCCCTTTATCATAAGTTATAAGTAAGTTATTTAATCGCTCAATTTCTTCCACCTTACTGACATCTAAATGAATTTCATCGACACGATTAAGTAACAATTCGTATTCTTGTGGATTATTTATTTTCCCTTTCTTTAGAACTTTTTCAATTGATTTTAAACGAGCTTTCTCAAAAACATCCAGATCGATACCAAGCTTAGCTTTAAAAAAAGATTTTAACTCTAGTGCCATTGACAAAGGCATATGTCGAATGACCTGATCATCTATATCATTACTTGCGGCTCTAAGTGGTTTAATTTTTCCTTCTTGATAGGCACTTTCCAGTAATCTATTTGATTCTATGTAGGCACCTACTAGTTCCTTTGGAATAGCGCCTCTTTCAATCATAAATTGATTAAACAAAATACACTTATCACGCAATTTTTTTAATTCTGTAGTTTCCATGTTTTTATTTCACGTATGGCCCAAACATTAAACTTGAAGCTCCCATATATAATGGACGATTAGGATTATATTGCCATATAGGATTAATACTATTGCCTAACTGCGAACTTCCTATTCCGCCATAAGCATTTACAGCATCTTGTTCGCGACCTCTTATCGCATAGTACCCTAACGGATAACCTTGTGCTACTCTATCAAGTTGTGGATTTCCATATCCCAAAGCTCTCATATGATGACTATAATATCTATTCATCATAATAGAATAGGGATCTCCATAACCACTTGACCTACCAACATAGGTTTTTCCACTAGCGTTGTTTAATGTATAAGTAATATATTTTATTTGAGTTAGATCACGAACTGCTGCACCAGCAATTATAACTGGGATGGCAACATCGTCAATTGCTCCGATACCTGTTACGTCATCAGCTACTAACACAGCACTGGCGGCAAGGGCTTTACCAGTATAACTACCGCCTTCACCTCCCCCCTGATTGGCGTCATTCATAAACTGCTCGCTGTGTCCCCACCAGGCAGGTCTTTTGCCATGGACGTAATAAGGAGGAGTGGTTACGCTTTGCATACTTTTTGCATAGTTAACCATATCTTCGATATTATTAAAGTTTAAGCTGGTTGCTACACCATTTATCGATGTTGAAGAGCCCGAAGCTGCCCTTTGCATCGCTGCTCCCTGGTCTTCTGCCGCAATATAGTTAAGTTGCGACTGCACATACTCTGCATTATTAGAGTTATACATTGGTGAATTAACTAAGGCCCAAACTCGCACATCCGATGTAAACATTGACTGCCGGACTGCCCAATCTCTTTGTAACCAATCGAGCGGAGGGCCAGGCACAATCCAATGTGGAGGTGCCCCGGGGCCATTCCCATCATTGGGGTCCGCTCCCGATGGATCATTTAGATTTACAGGATCGTTAAATGCGAAATTGTATGGTGTCCATGAGGCGTAAGTGTCTACCATAGGATCGGGGGCATTGAAGCGGCCTAAAGCCGGGTCATACTCGCGGTATGGCGTAGAATAGCTGTTTTCGTACCCAAGATCGTCTTGCAGCTCCGAGCCGCCGTTGTACAACTGCTTATTGGCCCCGGTGGGTTGCGCCGTTCTCACACCTATACCCTGCATGGTAAGGCCAAAGGCATAGTAGCTATTTTCCTGCACAATTTTGGCCGTGCCTGAGCCATTATCTTTGAAGCTTGCCCGGGTGTTACCTTGCTGGTCTTTAATGAAATACTCGTAGGTATATTGACTACCTGTAACCACCCGGCCTTCAGCAGTGGCCAGATAAGCCAGCGTACTGTTAACATATACAAAGCCGTCCATGTAATCATACCGGTTAATCGCCGTATGAGCTGCGTTGTAGACGATTTTACCTAAGCGGGCACCTCCGGCATCATAGGTGTACTCTATAGAGCCGGTAGCCGTGGATATTGTGCTTACCTTGTTTAAATCATTATAGGTAAGAGTTTGCCCTTTGTTGGCATCGCCCGTAAGATTGCCGTTAGTATCGTAAATGTACTCGTCGGCAGTAGCAGTACCATCGTTGAAACCCATTGTATTGGCAGCGGCATCAGCCACGCTTGCTAACTGGTTACTATTACCGTTATTGCGATAGCTATAGGTGAGATTGTCGATCATAGTACGGCTGCCGGCATCGGTGGCCTGGGCATAGCGCTGCAGACTCAATATGTTCCCGTTATGATCATAGCCACCTATGGTTTCGTTATAGGCACCAGCCTCCTTGTCCCAGGCGCTACCTCCCCAAGCGGCAAAGTAAGCCCCGGTAAGGCGGTCTACTTTATCATAGCTATACTTATAGCTGCGCTCACGCACGGGGTTAGCCGAGCCGGAAAACTGGTCATTCGTCTTCCATTTTATAGCCGATAGCTTACCATTGAAGACAGCTGTATTGCCTAAGGCGGCATCCGCCTGGTTATACAGCAGGGTCATGCCAAACACATCGCTGTTGTCATTGTTGGTTACTCCTCCATCGTTGGTCAACGCACTATTATTGATACTGGTGAGCCACCCGCGTATATTATAGCGATAATCAAGTGTTTGAAGGTAAGTAGCATTCGCTTTACGGTGCAAGTTTTTACTTTTGAGCTGCCCCAACTCATTATAATCATAACTGGCTATAACCTGATCAGCACTACCGTTAATGTTCATGGCCACCTGTTTAATGCGATCCTGAAAATCATATGTTGGCTTGTTGATGACTGCTATTGTAGCTGATGTTATCTTCACCTGTTTGGTTTCGATAACATGGCCTGCATA
>Ga0265780_10010500_pt1 | contig 11026 bp, 8 predicted proteins | sample P1T30metagenome_FD_192432 | JGI IMG/M metagenome (GOLD analysis project Ga0265780, IMG submission 192432) | Plant litter microbial communities from East Loma Ridge, Irvine, California - P1 T30 | ecosystem: Environmental > Terrestrial > Plant litter > Unclassified | place: USA: California... | reverse complement strand
CTGTTTTCCAACAGCTGGAACGGCAAGTTCCACCTGGAGATGCACCCCTGGCACTCGGCCCATTTCGCCGCATGGGGGCGTCCCGCGCTGCTCGACCGTAGCCTCGGCTGGTATGCCGGCCACCTACCGGCGGCCAAACAGGAGGCGGCGCGTCACGGGGTATCCGGGGCCTGGTGGCCGAAAATGGCGGGGCCGGAGGGGCGGGGCAGCCCAAGCACGATCAATCCGTTTATCATGTGGCAGCAGCCGCATCCTATCTATCTCGCCGAGCTGGCCTATCGCGCCCACCCCGACGCCGCGACGCTCGCCCGCCACGCCGAGGTTGTGGAGCAAACCGCCCGCCTGCTCGCCACCTATCCCACGCGGCAGGGGCGCAGGTTGTCGCTGGGGCCGCCGATCATCCCGGTGCAGGAGAACCATCCCGCACTCACCACGAGCAATCCCGCATTCGAGCTCGAATATTTCCGCTGGGGGCTGCAGACGGCGCAGGCATGGCGGGTCCGCCGCGGCCTTGCTCGCGACCCCCTGTTCGACAAGGCGATCGCCGATCTCGCCCCGCCGCCGCAGGCAGAGGGCCGCTATCTGCCCGTCGACGGCGACGGCAGCTTCTGGCGCGTTGCCGCATCGCCCTTGTGCCGGCGCAACGCGATCGATCCCAAGTGCCTGAACCGTGACCATCCCTCGTTCCTGATGGCCTATGGCCTGATACCCGGCGGTCGGATCGATCCCGAGACGATGCGCCGAACCCTGCGGGCGACGGAACGCGACTGGGACCTGCGCCAGACTTGGGGTTGGGACTTTCCGATGATCGCGATGACCGCCGCCCGGCTGGGCGAGCCCGAGGCGGCGATCGACTGGTTGCTGCGCGATCTGCCGAACAACCAGTGGGGCGTCAGCGGAATGACGCCGCGCGTGCACCTGGAGGAGCATGCCGCGGACCTGGTGCCGGGCGCCGCCGGGATCTCGGGTGAGGATGGCGCTCGCTATCGCCGCGCGGCGGAGACCTACTTCCCGTCCAATGGCTCGCTGCTGCTGGCGACGGGCATGATGGCCGCTGGATGGACGGGTTCACAAGGGCATGCTCCCGGCTTTCCGAAGCGAGGCTGGCATGTTCGCGTTGAGGGGATCCGACCGATTCCATGAAAGAGGCTGATGGTACCGCTACGTAGGCGAGCAACATGGTAAGAGGTGCGCCACGGTGACGCGAACCGCCTGTGCGTTATCCACGGCCGCGAGCACTCAACCGATCAGAAGATGCGGGTCAGCAGATAGAAAAGCGCCCCAACCGCCGCCGAGGCAGGGATGGTGATCACCCAGGCGATGACGACGTTGCCCGCGGTGCCCCAGCGAACGGCCGAGGCGCGACGCGCCGTGCCCGCACCGATCACCGCGCCGGTAATGGTGTGCGTGGTCGAGACCGGGATGCCAAGCCAAGAGGCCGTGAACAGCACGATCGAGCCGCCCATCGAGGCGCTGAACCCCTGATGCTGCGAAAGCTTGGTGATCCGCGAGCCCATCGTCTCGATGATCTTCCAGCCGCCGCTAAGCGTGCCGAGCGCGATCGCGATGTAGCAAGCGATCGCCACCCAGTGCGGCACCTGGAAATCTCCGCGCAGATACCCGGTCGAATAGAGCAGTACGGTGATGATCCCCATCGTCTTTTGCGCGTCGTTGAGCCCGTGGCTCAACGAATATGCTCCAGACGAAAGGAGGTGGAGCATCCGGAAGCTGCGCTCGGCGCGATGCGAGCTCGCGCGACGGAAGAGCCAACTCGTGACAAGCATGATGAGCATGGCGAGGAACATGCCAAGCATCGGCGAGAGCACGATCGCGACAAGGGTTTTGCTGAGCCCGCCCCATTTGACACCGCTGATGCCGGCATGCGCTATTCCTGCACCGATCAATCCCCCGACGAGCGCGTGGCTGCTCGACGATGGGATGCCCTTCACCCAAGTGACGACGTTCCAGAACATCGCTCCGACCAGCGCACCGAAGATCACGGCGGGCGTAATCAGGTTCTTCTCGATCAGGCCCTGCCCGATCGTATCGGCAACCTTGTGAAGGGCAGGAAAGCTGATCGTCAGGAAATAGGCCGCACCATTGAACAGCGCGGCGAAGATGACGGCATGGACCGGCTTGAGCAGCCTGGTGGCGACCACCGTCGCGATCGAATTCGCCGCATCATGCAGACCGTTGAGAAAATCGAAGGCGAGCGCGATCAGGATCAGCCCGATCAGCAGTGGCAAGGCCAGTTCATGCATCAGGCGTGGTCGATCACGATGCCGTCGATCTCATTGGCGACATCCTCGAACGCGTCGACGATCCGCTCGAGATGCTTGTAGATTTCGCGCTGCACCGAGAATTGTAGCGCATCGGCCGGGCCGAGCTGCTTGAACGCGCGCTTGAGACCGGCGGCATGGATGTCGTCGGCATGGCTTTCCATGCGCACCAAACGCTCGGTCAGTTCGTGCAGACGCGCGCCGTTGCGGGCGACGTCGCGCAGCAACGGCATCGCCTCCGCAGTCAAGCGCGCCGCGTCGACGATGATCGCGGCCATGTCCTTCATCTCGGGCTCGAACGCCACCACCTCATACAGGTCGATTGCCTGAGCGGTCGCCTGCATCTCGTCGATGGCGTCGTCGAGCGCGCCGATCAGGCTAGTGATGGCGCCGCGGTCGAATGGGGTGAGGAAGGTTTGGCGCACGGTTTTGAGCACCTCCCGGATGATCTCGTCGGCGTCATGCTCCCGCTCGATCACTTCGCGGATGTGTTCGCGGCTGCCGTCCTGCAGCAGCCGCGCTATCGCATCCGCGCCCGCAACGACGGTCATGGCATGCGCCTCGAACATCTCGAAGAAATTGCCCGTCCGGGGCAGCAGTCTCTGGAACCAGGCGAACATAGAACCTACTCTCGAATCTTGCGCCACTGACAGGAAGCCGGTGCGTCGCGTGGCAGCCTTGAACTCACTTTGATCGAAGGAGCGGATGAGCTTCTGAAGGTCGGGCTCCTCCACGGCCTCCGCTGCCTCGCTGAGGCTGAACCAACGGCGCTCGCGCTCGTCCTTCTCCTTCCACACGTCAAGCTCGGCGGTGACCGCGAGCGGAAACACTTCGACATCGAACATCAGTGACGCCCCGCTCCGGCGCTTTTTGCGATAGCGATAAGAGCCGATCGGCACCGGGCAAACGAGTCCGCGCACGCCGGCCTCTTCTTCAGCTTCTAGTGCCGCGGCGGCGTGCGGGCTCATTCGCCCCGGCTGATTCCCCTTGGGGATCACCCAACGCTTGCTCTCGCGAGAGGTGACCAGCAGGACCCGCACCGGCGCATCGCTGGCAAGACCATCGGCACGATAGGGCAAGGCGGCAATCTGACGGATGATGGACTCCAGGGGCTGCGGACCGCTTCCGTTACAGTTTTGTGGCGGCAACTCCAACTGCGGATCAGCTCTCTTGCGCGATCTTCTCACGACCCGCCCGGGGAGAGAAAAGGGATGAAGATCGGTATCGAGTTGGTAAAGGGTAATGCCTTCGCCGAAGTCGAGACATCCCATGCATCGCCGCTCGTTTCTGAAATCCTCTTCGCTCGCCACGCTCGCGGCGACGACCGGCAATGCGGCGGCGCAGACTGTTCCGGCGTGGAAGCGCCCGCCGCGCATCGCCGTCGGGGGTATTGCATCGGAATGCAGTACCTATAGCCGCATCCGGTCACGGATGGAGAATTTCGGCATCCTGCGCGGTCAGGAGATCCTCGACGACGAGCGTTTCGCTTTCCTCAAGCGCTATGACGTGCCGTTCCTGCCGACGATCGTCGCTAATGCCGGATCGGGTGGGCCGATCGCGCGCGACGCCTACGAAGCGCTGAAGCGCGAGTATCTGTACGGGCTGCGGGCGCTGCTGCCGCTCGACGGCGTGTATCTCTCGATGCATGGCGCGATGTTCGTCGAGGGCATGGAGGATGCCGAGGGCGACTGGTACGAGGCGACGCGCAAGGTAGTAGGCCCGGACTGCATCCTCTCGGCAAGCTACGATCTACACGGCAATATCAGCCAGCGCATCGTCGACAATCTCGACTGCATTACCGCGTACCGCACCGCGCCGCACGTCGACCGCGTCGAGAACTCGATGCGCGCCACCGACATGCTGACGCACTGCATCCGCTATGGTATCCGCCCCTGCATCGTCTGGGCGACGATCCCGGTGGGCCTGGCTGGCGAGCAAAGCAGCACCGAATGGAACCCTGGTCAGCGGCTATGGGCCGATCTTGGTGAATATAACCGACAGCCCGGCGTGCTCGATGTTTCGCAGCTGGTCGGCTATGTTTGGGCGGACGAGCCGCGTTCGGCGGCGGCGGTGGTCGTCACCGGCACCGATCCCGGTCTTCAGGCGCCAATCGCGGCCGAGCTTGCCAACCGCTACTGGGACGCGCGCAAGGATTTCGCCTTCGGCAGCCCTACAGGCACGATCGAGGAGACGATTGCCACCGCACTGGCTGCGAAGACCCAGCCCGTGGTGATATCGGATTCGGGCGACAATCCCGGGGGCGGCGGCAATGCCGACCAGACGCACTTCCTCCAAGCGATCCTCAAGGCAGGCGCCAGGAACGTCCTGATCGGCGGCATGACCGACAAGCCTGCGACCGATGCCTGTTATGCCGCGGGCGTGGGCACGACGATCCCGCTTTCGGTTGGCGCCACCCTCGATCCGATCGAGAGCAAGCCGGTCAAGGTGAACGCCACGGTGCGCTACCTCCACCCGGCGAGCGACCCGGCCAAGCGCGAGGCGGTGATCGAGTTCGACGGAGTCACGATGACGCTGTCGTCCACGCGGCGAAATTACCATTCCGCAGAGTCGTTTCGCGACCTCAAGCTGGAGCCGACCGCGTTCAAGATCGTGGTGCTGAAGTGCGGCTACCTCAACCCCACGATGAAGCCGCTGGCCAACCCGCACCTGCTGGCGCTGTCCCCCGGGGCGATCAATCAAGACATCCCTAATATCACTAACCTTCGCCGCGGGCGGACCTACCCATGGGTCCATGAGTTGCAATATGCGCCTCGCCCTTATCGATCAGCGCGCTGGAACCGAACTTAGGTCGAGGAGGAGCTCGCCCGCAGGCACGCCCCTCCGCACCTTCTATCGCTTCGCTTGCGTTCGCCGGAATTGGTAGCGGCCTAGCCCAGATTCATCGGAAGTGCGCCACCTGCTGCCTTCTGGAGCAGCATCGCGGATGCCAGACTTTGATGAAGTTGGTGGCAACATCATTGAACGGGCCTTAATCGTACGACCAAGCGTTCACTCGAAACCATCCCGCCTTTGACATCCGATCAGGGGCGCGAGCGGCTATTTCACCTTCGAGGAACAAGCATGTCCACTCCAGAAACGCTGCACGACATATACACGGACGAACTGAAAGATCTGTGGTCAGCGAATGACCAGATGCTGAAGGTGCTTAAGAAGATCACCACCAAGGCAAGTGACCCGGCCCTGAAGGAGATGCTGACCAAGTCGCATGAGGGCATCACCAGCCATACGGCCGTGCTGAAGGAACTCATTAGCGGTCAAGACGAGAAGGTGTCGAAGGAGCATTGCAAGGGCATGGAAGGACTGGCCGCCGAAGCGACCAAGCACGTCCTTGAGGAAGGGCCGGACAAAGGGCCGCTTCTCGATGTGGTGATCATCGCGCAGTATCAGCGGATGACTCACTATGGCATCGCCGGGTTCGGCACCGCCGCGGCCTACGCCAAGGCATTGGGCCTGAAGGACGACGACAAGAAGCTCCGCCAGGCGACGAAGGAGATCTATGGCGGGGATGAGTTCATGACAAAGCTCGCCGAAACCTCTGTCAATCTCAAGGCTGAAGACGCCTGATCAGTATGCCCGCCGCTTCGGCGGCGGGCATCTGTAGCAAGGCTCGCTGTAGGGTGAGCGGCTGTACTTGGGTCCCAACGTGCGGGCAGCGTCCGCAGACGCGACGTGGACGCGGTGTTAAGCGTCGAAATACATCCCCAGGCCTCCGCTAGTCGCGCCCGTTGATGTCTAGCCGGAGGTTAGGCCTCCGCGTTTGCTAGCGCAGCGCATCAGCCTTGAGTCCGGTGCTTCCAGAGATTTTTAGGAACCTAATCATGTGATTTAAAGGAATGGTGGACGCACTTGGGCTCGAACCAAGGACCCGCTGATTAAGAGACGAACCAAATTGGTTTCAGGATATCCAAGGGTATCTTGATTTCAAATACTTACGTGTCATGCCGTTCCAATCAATCCCGCGATATTTCGACCAGTTTCTACTTTAGGTAGCGGTCGAGTCGTGAAAATGATGGGGAATTCAGATGGCCCTAGGTAGCGACGACACGAACAATCGGGACGCAAAGGTAGCGGGCAACGTAAAGGCCGCGGTTCCGCTGAGCGATGCCAAGATTCTGGCCTTGAAGCCCCCCAAGTCGGGGCAGCTCGAGTACTTGGATGCAACCGTGCCAGGGCTGCGGCTGAGGATAGGCGTCACGGGCACCAAGACCTTCGTGCTGCGTAAGCGCATTGCCGGTAAGAATCGCAATCTCACGCTCGGACGATTTGGCGAACGGCTGACAGTCGGGGAGGCGCGCAAGAAGGCGCGACAGATCCTGTCCGATGTGGAACTAAAGGCGGACCCTGCTGCGGCACTCCCGAAGCCCCAGCGACGCGTCGTGCACGAGTATACGCTCAACGCCCTCTGGCCCGCTTACCGGCAGTCGAAAGCCCATCTGCGCACCATCGGTGAGGTGGAACGCATTTTCAAACAACACATACTGCCCGAGTTTGGCGACCGTGCAGCGGACGGCATTACGCGAAGCGAGATCACGCGGTTCATCGACGGGATCGGGAAACGCACTCCCGTCATGGCGCGAAACGTCCTCTCTCAGTTTTCCGCGTTCTATAGCTGGGCCCTACCACGTCTGGATCGCCTTCCCGGCAACCCTTGCCGTGACGCTGGTCGGCCGCCGAAGCCGAAGTCGCGCGAGCGCGTTCTCGCAGACACGGAGATTGGCGCGTTGTGGCATGTTCTCGAAGGGGAGGGGCACCCATTCGGACCTGCGATCAAACTCTTGTTGCTCACCGGCCAGCGCCGGAATGAGGTCTTCGAGGCAGAGCGATCGGAGTTCGATTTGGACAAAAAGGTTTGGACGATACCCGCAGCCCGCGCGAAGAACGGAGTGGCGCATCTAGTCCCCCTTTCTAATCCAGTCCTCGCATTGTTGAACGGGCTGCTGAGCCATGACCGGGGTGACAAACTGATCCCGGCGCGAGGAAATTGGGAGGCGGGCCCAAGCGGGTTCAGCAAGGCGATGAGCCGTCTTCGCACCGATCTTGAGGCACGCATCGGTAGTCCGGTGCCCCATTGGACCTTGCACGATCTGCGACGCACTATGGCGACAGGATTGCAGAGACTGGGCATTCGGCTTGAGGTGACCGAAGCTGTCCTCAACCACATCTCAGGTGCCAAATCCGGAATTGTTGGGGTCTATCAGCGGCACCACTATTTCGATGAAAAGCGCTCCGCACTAGTGGCTTGGGCAAAAGAGGTTCACCGCTTGGCCCGGGCAAACTCCAACGCCAATTCCGCTGTGAAGGGGAAGAGACGGACGACCGCGAACATGCGCGAAGCGGGGGAAGCCTGACGCGTCTTAAATTGGGCCGCTTGCAGACTGGCAGCTTTCAGGAAATCGGAGCGTGAAAGCTGCCATCCCTGGTCCGGGATGGCGTGTCAGCTTCCGACCCACAAGTAGCCGTTCAGGCGCATCGTTCAGCTTCTCAGAAGCGGTCAGTAGTTCAGCCTTATCTGCGGACGGTCTCGGTGCGGCTCACTGCCCTCGAAAAGACGAAGGATGATGTCATGCGGCCGTCAGACAATGCGGCGGACCTTTGCCTTATGGCGAGCAACTGGGCGGCTGAGGCCACTCTCGCTGGCGTCTAATGTTGCAGAACGGGCCATGTTGAAAAATCTTGCTGGTTTAACCTAAGTCGTTGAGCTGAACGTCACGTAGGAGGAATCAGGGTCCGGGGCGGGCGCAGAGACTCGGGAGCGTACCCATGAAAGCTCTAGTCTGGCACGGCAAGGAAGACGTTCGTTACGACACGGTGTCCGATCCTGAGATCGAGCACCCCCGCGACGCGATCATCAAGGTGACGAGTTGCGCGATCTGCGGCTCCGACCTTCATCTCTTCCACAACCTCATCCCCGCGATGCTGCCGGGCGACATCCTCGGCCACGAGTCGATGGGAGAGGTCGTCGAGGTCGGGACCGCAGCGAAGGGCACGCTCAAGAAGGGGGATCGCGTCGTCATCCCCTTCACGATCCAGTGCGGTGAATGCGACCAGTGCCGGCGCGGCAACTTCTCGGTGTGCCAGCGGACGAACCGGAAAGGCGAACTGGGCGACAAGGTTTTCGGCCACCGGACGGCGGGCCTGTTCGGCTACACGCACCTGACCGGCGGCTATCCGGGCGGGCAGGCCGAATATCTGCGGGTGCCCTTCGCCGACACGACGCACGTCAAGGTGCCCGACGGCATCGACGACGAGAAGCTGCTGTTCCTCTCGGACATCCTGCCCACCGGCTGGCAGGCTGCGGTACAGGCCGACATCCAGCCCGGCGACACGGTCGCGGTCTGGGGCTGCGGCCCGGTCGGGCAGATGACGATCCGCTCGGCGATCCTGCTCGGCGCGGAACAGGTGATCGCGATCGACCATCTTCCTGAGCGGCTGTCGATGGCGGCAGCGGCCGGCGCGATCACTATCAATTTCATGGAGGAGAGTGTCATCGATCGGCTCAACGAGCTGACCGGCGGCGAAGGGCCGCACAAGTGCATCGATGCGGTCGGCGCGGAGAGCCATGTCAACACGGGCCAGCCGGACACCATCCTCGACCGTGCCAAGCAGATGCTTCTAGCGGAGAACGACCGGCCGCACGTGTTGCGAGAGATGATCTATGTCTGTCGCCCGGCAGGCGTCATCTCGATCATCGGCGTCTATACCGGCCTGGTCGACAAGGTTCCCATGGGACAGGCGATGAACAAGGGCCTGACCTTCCGCATGGCGCAGGCGCATGTCCCGCGCTGGACGGGCGACCTGCTACGCCGGATCGAGGACGGGCAGATCGATCCCTCGTTCGTCATCACCCACAAGGTCGATCTTTCCCAAGGCCCGGAGATGTACCGCACGTTCCGCGACAAGGCGGACGGCTGCATCAAGGTCATGCTCCGGCCGTAGACCGGACCCGCATTCAGAAGGTGTCGCCATGTCTCTCACCAATCTGACGCATATCGCCCGCTCCGAAGGAGATCCCCGGATCGAGCGCAAAGGCCCAAGCTCGCTGACCGGCCCGGACCGGCTGGCGCGGGCACTGGGCTGGTTTTCGATCGGGCTCGGTGTTGCCGAACTCGTGGCCCCTGGCCGGATCGCCCGCACGCTCGGGCTGGACGGCAAGGAGGGGCTGATCCGCGCCTATGGCGCACGCGAACTGGCAAGCGCGGTGCCGACATTGTCGATCGACAAGCCGGTCGGGCTGGCGGCCCGGCTCGGGGGCGATGCGCTCGATCTCGCCACGCTCGCGACGGCGCTGCACCGCGACAACCCCCAGCGCCGCAACGCTGCTATCGCCACAGCTATGGTTGCCGGGATCACGTTGCTCGATCTCGCCGCTTATGCGGGCGTGAAGGCGGTGCATCGCCGCGATCCGGGTAACGAGCGCGACTATTCGGATCGCAGCGGCCTGCCACGCGGCCCGCAGGCCTCACGCGGCCTCGCGCGCAAGGACTTCCAAATCCCGCCGGACTATCGGGCGGAAGGCACAGTCGCCGACGCGCTGCCCACGTCGGTCGCTTAGCGCCAGGCGGGTTGAGGGATCGGCGATGACGCTCGAGCAGATCGGCGGGGCAGTGCTGATGGCGCTGTTCCTCGTCGATGTCTTCCTCACGGTCCTATATGCACGCGCGGGCACCGGATTGCTCGCCCCACGGTGGAACCGGCTGGTCTGGGCGATCGTCAAAGGCATCGCCCGGCCGTTGGGCCGGCACCGCGCGACCGTCCTGTCCTATGCAGGCCCGCTGATTGTCGTTGCCCTGATTGCGTTCTGGGCACTTGGGCTGACGCTCGGTGCGGCGTTCATCATCCGCCCCGAACTCGGTACCGCGATCCGTCCCAGCAGCGGCGACACGCCCACCGATCTCGTGACCGCGCTGATGGTGGCGGGGAACAGTCTGTCGATCGTCGGAAGCGGCGATTACGCCCCACATACCGCCGGCACCCGCCTCCTTTTCCTGCTCAACTCGCTGATCGGCGCGTCGGTGCTGTCGCTGGTGCTGAGCTATCTCGTGCAGGTCTATTCTGCGCTGCAGGAGCGCAACGCTCTCGCGCTCACTGTAGACCTGATGACGGCAGAGACCGGGGACGCGGCCGAGATGCTGGCCCGGCTTGGGCCCGGTGACGACTTTAGCGATGCGACGAGCGCGCTCGACAACCTCGTGCGTCCGCTCGCGGCGACCAAGGAAGCGCACCATTTCTATCCGCTGTTGTTCTACTTTCGCTTCAAAGAGCCCCGCTACTCCGTGTCGCGGTTCAGCTTCATATTGCTGGACCTGACGGCGCTGATCGACACCGCGCTTGATCGCCAGAAGCATCGTGCGCTCCTGTGCTCAGCCCCCGTAGAGTCGCTGCGCCGCTGCACCATGCTGCTGGTCGAGACGTTGGACCGAAACTTCCCGACGGCCAGCAGTGCGTCTGACGCAGCGCAGCGTCAGGCGTACGAAGCGAGCTACGCCGCTGCATGTGAAACGTTGCAGCAAGCCGGCATCGATACGCAGCAAGATGGCGGAACCTACGCCGATCAGCGCAGCCGGTGGGAGCCGCTCATCCAGCGTGTCGGACCGACGCTGGGCTATGGGATGGATGAGATCGATTGCCGCCGATCGCTGCATCGCTCGGCAGTCCGGTCCAGTCCGGATCGACCAAGAACTGCAGGCGCCGGGTCAGCTGCCCGCTGATTGAACTTCATGTCAGCA
>Ga0265780_10010499_pt1 | contig 11027 bp, 7 predicted proteins | sample P1T30metagenome_FD_192432 | JGI IMG/M metagenome (GOLD analysis project Ga0265780, IMG submission 192432) | Plant litter microbial communities from East Loma Ridge, Irvine, California - P1 T30 | ecosystem: Environmental > Terrestrial > Plant litter > Unclassified | place: USA: California... | reverse complement strand
ATCGACCATAGTAGCGTTGAATCAAATACCGGCGGATACCGTCGACCTTCACGGCACGCTTGAATTGATCGAGGAGCATTTCGCCGCGGTCGCCAAGGCGGTTGCGGAAGGCGAGTTCGCGCTATGGGTGGGTTCGGGGATTTCCCGGGAGAGGGCTCCCGACCTAGCCGTGTTGGCAGCGGACCTGATCGAGCATCTGCGCTCCGAACTCGATCCCACCGATGCTGGCGACCCATACCGCGCGACCCTTGAGCGAATCATGCGTGAACTGCTCGGGATGGACCAAGCAGCTGTGCAAGCACTGCCACTGGACGTCGCATTCAACGCCTGGCCCGATGCGCAGGCGATCGCGGAGGGCCTGCGCAACCGATATTCGGAGATGCTGAACCTTAGGGTGCCGGGAAAGGAAAAAGACTACCTTCTCTGGGCAGCGGTCGACGTCCGTGAAAAATATGGTTCGCTGAATGATCCCGACGTTGAGCACCTTTCCATCGCCCTGCTGGTGCTCGAAGGGGCCGTGACCGAGATCGCGTCCGGAAACTGGGACGGTCTCATCGAGGTAGCCGTCGATCGCCTGAGTGTTACTGGTCGCCAGGGCATCCTGCGCAAGGTCGTCAACCCGGACGATATCCGGGAGCCCGTCGCGGCCGCCACGCTATTGAAGTTTCATGGCTGCGCCGTTGCCTGCGTGGCGGACCCCGATGCGTTCAGGCCGTTCCTCGTGGGCGCGGAACGCGACATCATCGACTGGCCGAACGTTGACGATCCGCTTCGGCGCGAGGTCGTGCGGATGGCTACAAACCGCCGGGCACTGGTCGTCGGGTTGTCACTCCAAGACGGCAACCTGAAGGACGTCTTCTCGAGGGCGAAGGCCGTGCATGCCTGGCATTGGCCGGTAGCACCGACGGCCCAGCCGCACGTCTTCTGCGAAGATCAGCTCGGTGGTCCGCAACGCACCGTGCTCGAGGTGATCTACGGCGACGACTTCGATGAGCACGAGCAGGAGATTCTTGCCGCCGCGTTGTTGCGAGCGAGGCCACGGACCGCTTTACCTGCGCTGGCATTCCACGTTGTCGCCGACAAGCTATGCGCGCTCGCCGAGCGGTGCACGGCGGGTCTGCAGCCCCAGGAGCGGGGGGACCTGCTCCTCGGAATCGAGCATCTGCGGGACCTTTCGGCGATGGGGGCACCGGCCGACCGGAAGCAGCTGGGCGTCTTCCTTACCACCGCCATCGCCGCCTGGAGCCGATCAGTGGCACTCTTCCGTAAGGGCGAGGTTCCGCCGGTCGGCTCCCAGACCTACGCGGGCATCAGTCCGCTTCGCAGGACCGCCATGATGGGTGACGGGAACCTAGCGCAGTCGGGCCTCGACGAGGCCGCCACCGCGTTGGCGCTGATCGGTCGTCTCGTAAAATCCGGGCAAGCCTCAGTGTTGACTACCGACGGAGGCGCTGCGGACGGCGCGCTCGTCGTCAAGGCGGCATACGACAATGCCACTGCGAAAAAGGTAACATTCGTAGGCGGCTCCGATGCGGTGCTGCAGCTCGCGGCCGACGGCGCGCTCGACGACAAGGACACCATCATCGTGCACAGCAACGAGGTTTATATGCGCACCGCGTTGCGCTCGCGACGGTCGCCAAGCGGAATCGCTTCGACCGGTGCGCGGCACGTCAGCGTTCGACAGCTGATCGGCGAAAGCGTAGACTTGGGCATGCTTGAGCAACGGTTCCTCGAGGAGGCTGCGCTGTGACAAGCGGCCCTGTGACGCGCGTCTGCGAACGTTTGGAGAAGGCTAACTACGAGCGCGTCGGCGGTCGGTTCAAGGTGGCGTCCGTTACGTTCGACTTCCCGGCGGTCTTCACTGGCAGGAAGGAACGCGGCTCCGACCTCGTCGTCGTCGTTGATACCGACGAGAAGGAGGCGATCGGTGAGCGCGGGGTTCGGACGCGCCAGAGGCTGGAGGCGCTGACAATGGCGCTCGACGTCGCCAATTGGCGCGTGGTCGTGACGGCGGTTCTCGTCGGCCCCCCGATACCGTCGGAGACCGTGGACGAGATGACGCGGTCGTGCCGGGTGCTCACCGTGTCGAAGGCCACACTGGATGGCGCCGATGGCGCGCCGCCGCTTGACGATCGCCTGCGGGTCCTGCTGCCGCTGGATGCCAGGCTTGGCGAGGACGCTTTGGTGGCTGATCCGCTCGGGCAGCTTGAGCGGCAAATGGAAGGCACCCCGGATGCCCGCCTCGCAGAGCAGCTGCTCGCGGCGTCGCTGCGTGGGGAGGACGAGGTCCGGCGCGTGCTTGCGCGCGCGATCGAGGCGGCGACGGCGCCAGGGCTTGCATCCGCATGACCGGGCCTCGCCTCAAATCGATCGCCATCGACGGGTTCCGTAGCATCAACGCGCCGTTGTCGCTGCGCCTCGATGCGCCGATGGTCCTGATCCACGGGCACAACGGCGCGGGCAAGACGAGCTTGCTGTCGGCACTCGAGCTTGCGCTCACGGGCTCGGTCCCATCGCTCGAGCGTGCCGACAAGAGCTATCGCAAGGAGCTCGCCAACTACACCACCGGCGAAGGTCTGATCAGCCTGCGCGTGGATGGCCTGGGTGACGAGTTCCGAGACACCGACATCCGGCTGGCCCGCGGAACGACGCGGACCCAGGGTGGGCTGAGCGAGCAGGCGGCACGCTTCTACAGTGAGCGGTGCTATCTGGCGCAGACCACATTGAGCCAGCTCCTTGCGATCTACGGTGGCGACGACGCAAGCATCGACACGCCGCTGTCCCAGTTCGCGGCGGAACTCTTGGGCCTTGATCGGCTCGACGCTCTGCAGCGCGGCTTACAGCCCGCCCGAGACGCCAGAAATCTCAGGCCGCTGGCGCCGACCTATCGGACGCTTGAGGACCGGCGCGAGGCCTTGGCGCGGTCCGTCGCGGAGGCCACTTTAGATCTTAAGCGGCTCGACGCGCGGATCGCGGATGCGCGGGAACGGCTGGATCGAATCCGGGCCGGAATGCTCGAGATCGGCGGTGAAGAGGGGCAGACTGCGGAGTCGACGAGATTGGCCGTCTCGGTGTTCGACGACCAGATCCGGCGCATCGAGGAGCTGACGCGCTCATCCGCCCGGATCCGAGCCGATCGCGCTGGCGCCGGCCGCGAGGAGGTCGTTGCCACGGCACGAAGGAGGGAAGCCGAAGCAGCGGACTGGCTTACGGCCAATTCCGACCGCATCCAGCGCCTTCTGCTTGCAGTGGTCAGTCACGTCCCGGATGTCCCGACCGGCATCACTGCAGATGTCGGCGCCGACATCGCCCGCCTGGCGAACCAGCTCAAGACGCTTTCGAACGCGGCAGCTGCGGCAGTCGCAAAGGCTAAGGATGCGGAGCGCCGGCTGAAGGAGCTGGATGACGAATTGGTTTCGGCGAAGACCACGACGGATGATCTCGACCGCGAGATATCCGAACTCGGGCGCCAGGCTCCCGATCTGGCGGCTGCGCTGTCGACCGTCATTCCGCACATCCATGGCGACGACTGCCCTGTGTGTGGGCGAGATTACGGGGAGGTCTCCGAGACGCCGCTCGCCGAAGCTGTGCGTAAGCGAATCCAGTTGATCACGTCCGCCGCCTCGCGTTTGGCGGAGGCTACGGGTCGGCGGACCTCGCTGACAGCAAGGATCGCCGAGATCGGTCGCGAACGTGAGCTGCTCGTTGCACAGCTGCCGAGCGAGAGTCGGCGGTTGGAGGATCAGGCAGCTGCAGCCGCGCTAACCGGATTGGTCGCGGAGGCGTCGGAGCTGCTTTCAATCGCGAGGGAGGGCGGATCCTTGCTTCGTCAGCAGGCGGAGGCTGTCAGACTGGCCGTGGGTTGGTCGCGTTCCGACGTCGAGGACGACCTGCTGTCCAAAGACGTCGCGGCGCTTGAGGATCAGCTGGGAATCGTGTCCGCACGGACGGATTCCTCGACTGACCGGCTGGCCTTTATGACCCGGGAATTGGGCGGACGACGCGCGCGCCTGACGGCCTGGATCGAGCAGGAAACCATAGCGTCGACTGTGCAGCGGGAGCTCACGTCTATGACTGCGGAGCGAGTCGAACTCGATGCGAAGCTGCGGTCGCAGGTCTCGGCTAAAAAGCGTGCAGATGACGCCTTCCGCGCGACCACGGCGATCCGCCGCAGCGTCGGGAGGATCGCTGACGCGGCCGCCGAAGCTCGCACGAGGGTGGTCGCGGAGGTGTTCAACGACAAGCTGAACACGCTCTGGCGGGATCTCTTCGTGCGTCTGGCGCCTGACGAGGAGTTCGTCCCGGTGTTTGACGTGCCCGTCGGAAAGGGTGGCCGGATCCGGCCTGTCCTCCGCACGATGCACCGTTCCGGGAACGATGGCGGCTCTCCGGGCGTGATGCTCAGCTCCGGCAACCTCAATACCGCCGCGCTGACGCTTTTTCTGGCGCTCCACCTCTCGGTGCAGCCGAAACTGCCTTGGCTGGTCCTGGATGATCCCGTCCAGTCGATGGACGACGTCCACATCGCGCATCTCGCGGCGCTGCTGCGGACCCTGTCGAAGGAGCATGGGCGGCAGATCATCGTCGCGGTCCACGACAGAGCGCTGTTCGACTATCTCGCGCTCGAAATGAGCCCGGCGTTTCCGACCGACGAGTTGATCACGATCGAGCTGGAGCGGACCTCGGGCGGCAAGACGCGCTACAATACGGCCCGCCACGGATATCGCGAACGTCCAAAGATCGTCGCTGTCGCAGCCTGACGTCAGTCGAATCTGAAGCCGAACAATCCGCCCTGCTCGCCATCGTCCGATAGACGCGTGAATAGCACACGCGCTTGCTTATCGGACGCGGCCGGCAGCGTCAGTCGGTCGAAGATGTCCGAGTCTGTTGTAACGAGATACTGACCGCCGATCCGGTCCGAGCTAGTCGCGCACCACTGCTAATGTCTGCTTCTGCCACTTCGATTGATCACAAGCCGCAAGTCTGCTTGCGGCCCAATTCCAGCCGCCCAGCAGCACGTGAACCAGCGGCCGCTTTCGGGGCGCGCTAAAGGCGCCGCGAAGGTCGCCAACTGGGTCTTTAATGCGGGGCTAGGCGACGGAAGATATCCATCAGGACACGTTCGTCAATCGGCTTCTCCAGGATCACCATCGGCGCTTGGCAAGGGTGACATGCTGCTGGCGTCCCTGTTACGAAGATGACCGGCATCGCGCCATGTTCGGCGATGATCGCCTGCACGGCGTCCGGGCCGGTGCCGGTGGTCAGAATGACGTCCGACATGATGAAGGCGGGGCGGCGCAACCGCGCTTCGGCAATCGCCTCGTCCCGCGATCTCGCTTGGGCAAAAGACATCGCACCCGCCGCCTCGATCAGTTGAATGATGTGATCGGCGATGAGGAAGTCGTCCTCGATGACGAGCACATGGCACATGATGTTGATCCCGGCTAAGCCACTCTTCAACCGGTGGCGTCGACCAATGTGTCCGTCGACCTCGGATTATTGCTGGAAAGAGGCAATCGTCGATCAGATCGGCGCTTCGATTTCGAAGCGGATGCCTTCCGGCAAATAACTGATCTCGGCCTTGCCCTTCACGTGCCGCGACAGCACCCGTTCGATCATCCGTGTACCAAATCCTACGCGGGTCGGCGGGACCACCAGCGGACCGTCGCGCTCGACCCAGGTGAAGTCAAACCGACGTCCCGCTGCGTTGCCATTAATCGCCCAGCGGATCGCCACCTGGCCGTCAGGTACCGAGAGCGCGCCGTATTTTATCGCGTTGGTCGCAAGCTCGTGCAACGCCATGGAGAGCGCCAGCGTCACCTCGGGTGTCAGTCGGATCGCGGGCCCCTCAGCCGAGAAGCGCTTGCCGCCACTGTCCACGAACGGGTTCAGCACGCGTTCCACGATATCGCCAATCGCGGCCCCTTCGATCTCGTCCTTCAGCAGCAGCTCGTGCGCAGACGCCAGACTCGCGATCCGCCCGGACACTGCGTCGCGTGCCGCGTCGAGCGATGATGCATCGCGCAGCGTTTGACTGACGACCGCGCCGACCGTTGCCAGCGTGTTCTTCACACGGTGGGTCAGTTCCTGCGCCAGGACGCCGCGCTGTTCCTCGGCGAACTTGCGTGCCGAAACGTTGCTGGAGAAACCCGATACCGCAAGCGGCGATCCATCGGCCCGCCGTTGCAGCGACCCTTGCGAATGTATCCAGCGCTGTTCCCCCGCCGACGTCAGGATGCGGTATTCGATATCGTATGGGGCGCCCTGCTCGATGGCGGCATTCAGCGACAACGTGACGAGGTTCCGGTCGTCCGGGTGCACACAGGCCAGCAGATCGTCGATCGACAGGACTTCGCCGACAGGCCGCCCAAAGTTGGCAAGACAACGCGCCGAATAGCTGAGCCGCCATTCGGGCAAGTCGATTGTCCAGGTGCCAAGGCCGCCGGCGTCCAAGGCGAGCGCCAGCCGCGCTTCCCGTTCTGCGAGCGCCACTTCCCGTTTGGCGACTTCGGCACTCAGGCTGTCGCGGTCGCGTTCCAGTTGCTGCAACTGGTGCCGTTCCAGCGTGACGTCGAGTTGCGACGCGACGAAATAGCGCAATTCCCCGGCACCATCGAACACCGGAGCGACCATCAGCCGGTTCCAGAATGGGGTCCCGTCGCGGCGGTGGTTGAGCAGATCGACGTCGATCCGTTCGCGGTGTGCGATTGCGAGACGCATACTGTCAACGTCCGCCTGTTCGGTGAGAGGTCCTTGCATGAAGCGACAGTTGCGTCCCACCACCTCTGCCGCCGAAAAGCCGGTCAGCTGCTCGAACGCCTGATTGACATAGACCAGCGGGTTGTCGGGTAGAGTGGGATCGCTGACGACCATCGGAGTAATGCAATGATCGAATGCGGCGACGAACGGATCGCTGCCGTCTACACTGCGTGTGAACGACTCCACCGCCCGCCGCACGGCGGGTGGCGCATCGAACGGTCTGCTCGGCACAAAGGGGAGTGGCTTACGGTCCAAATCGAGAACAGCCTAGCGATAAGCCGCTGGTCGAGCAACGTTGGCCGGCGTCCGCACCGACCGAGCATGTATCGCGCTTAGGAATGGCGGACCTGCTTCGCAGACGTGCCTCTTCATCCGATCAGGACCACAGAGCGGCAAAGGCAGGCGCGGCGATGAAGCTTGCGGGTTGGGGCGAAAGGGGCGGGGGATCGCAGACCCCTTCCTCAATGAACCGCATCGCGGAGATCAGGCCGTTGCGGGAAAACGGTTTTGGGATCACGCCGTGTCCGCCAGCGAAATCCGCAGGTATTTTGAGCGGATTGGCCGTGACGAACACGACCACCGTACCCGCCCAGCGTTCACGGATGACCGCGCAGACGTCCAGTCCGCTCGATCCTTTCGCAAGCTGGATATCGACGAACGCCAAATCAGGGCGCAGCGACCCTGACAGGTGTTCGACCTCGTCCAGCGACGCCGCCTCGCCGATCACTTTATGCCCGGCATCCTCCACCATCGCCTCGATATCCATGGCAAGCAGTGCCTCGTCCTCGACGATCAGGACACTGAGGGGGGCATGGGGGCGGTGCGTCATCACTCGGTCACCGGAAAGGATACGGTTACGCGCGCGCCGGGGGCGGCGTCCGACCAGCGGACATCCGCGTTCACCTGACGCGCCAGACGCGCGATAAGCGTCTTGCCCATACCGTCCGGCTTGGCTTGCTGCGTCGACAGGCCATGGCCGTCGTCGCTGATTTCAACGACCGCATCGCTTTCGTCCACGCCGGCTCGGATGGTGATCGTACCCGCCTTCCCATCGATAAAGGCGTGTTTGATGGCATTGGTCGTGATCTCGTTCAGGATCAGGCCCAAGGCGGCGGCCTTGCTGGACGGCACTTCGATCCGGGCGATCTCGGTTGCGATCAGAATGTCCGTGCGGCCGCTCGCGCCGACGACGTCGGCAACGAGGTTTTCCGCAAACGCGCCGACGTCGAAGCGGGTGATATCATCGGATTGATACAGGCGGCGATGCACGGTCGCGAGCGCATCTACTCGTTCAAGCATGGTTTCGAGCTTCGACGTGATCGCGGGATCGGCGATGCTGCGCGCCTGGAGGCGGAGCAGCGAACCGATCATCGTCAGGTTATTTTTGACCCGATGATCGACCTCATGGAGCAGCAATGTCTTCGCCTCGAGGGCCGCCTTAAGGTCTGCCGTCCGCGCTTCGACCTCTCGCTCCACTGCCGTTTTTTGCTCGGCGATCATGGTCTGCGCCTGAACACGATTGGAAACGTCGAGCTGCGACGCGAAGAAGAATACCACGTCGCCGTCATCGTTTCTTACCGGGCTGAGATACAGGGCATTCCAGAATGTCGAGCCGTCCTTGCGATAATTTAGCAGGTCGATTGCGATGTCCGTCTGCGCCTCTATAGCCGTGCGCACCCTTGAGACATCATCCTGGTTCGTTTCGGGGCCCTGTAGAAAGCGGCAATTGCGGCCGATGATCTCATTGCGATCGTACCCCGTCAGCTTCTGGAACGCTTCGTTGCAGAACACTATGGGATTGTCGGGATCCGATGGGTCGGTGATGACCATCGGCATACGCGTCGCGCGTACCGCAGCGGCAAACGGGTCCGCCCGCCCATGTTCATAGTCGAGCGCCTCCGTCAGGTGCCAATCGTCCCGCTGGTTCATCACGTCTCCATGGAGACGCGCTGACAAGCCGAGCTCCTTTCGTCGAACTAAACCATTATAGTGCTTTTCATGTTCCGCTTTGCGCCTCCGCATTCGCGATCAGCGCCATATGAGAGGACGCCTAACGCAGCCGAGCAAGCTTTTGCGCTTAGCTCAGGCTCGTGAATGAACGTCCGAAGATGGGCACCGCGAGGGGCCGATTGGATGTCTGCTTATGGGTCATCAGTTTTGCAGGTGAGATGTTGATCGTCCGCCCGCCACAAGTACTAATCGACAGAGCCCCTTGGCGCTGCCAGAATTGCGCCATCGGCAGTCAGGCCGCGATGAGACTGATTGTCGCGCGGTCTCTACCCTCGCGCTTGGACTGGTAGAGAGCCACATCGGCTGCCTGGATGAGGGTCGAGCCGTCGCGTGCCATCGTATTTGACCACGTCGCGATGCCAAATGACATGCTGGTTGATCCAAGGCTGCGGTTGCCATGCCGGACGGTCAGCTCCGCGATTCCACGCCGGACGATCTCGACGCGACCTGCCAAAGCCTCCGCGGTCGTGCCCGGCGCGATGATCGTGAATTCCTCACCGCCGAAGCGGCAGACCACGTCGCCGTCGCGAAAGCGGCTGCGCATCTCCGCCGCGACATTCTGCAAAACCGCGTCGCCGGCATCATGCCCGAACTCGTCGTTGAATCGCTTGAAATGGTCGATGTCACACATGACAAGGCTGACCGGCGTACCGGCGCGCGCGGCCCGCGCGATCTCCAGTTTTAGCGTCTCCTCCATATAGCGGCGGTTGAACAGGCCCGTGAGTGGGTCGCGGATCGTCTGCTCGCGCAGCGAGCGCTGGAGGCGATGGTTCACCAACGCCGAGGCGATATTCTCGGTCAGCACGTTCATGCGAAACCGATTCTCGCTTTCGACCTGACCCTGAAGGTAAAGGACGCCGATCACCTCACCGCCTGCGAGCAGGGGCTCGCAGTGGTAGATTTCGTCTCCGCCGACATGGCCGCACACGATGTCGTGACCGGGTTCGGCCACCGAGTGGCTCTGCCCGCGGCGCAACGCCCAGCATCGTTCCGGCGCGAAGCCCTCGGGCGGAACGTCGGTGCCGCCCCAGCTGGCGATGGGCACCAGGCAGTTGCGTGAATTGTTGTGCGCATAAAGAGCGCCGGGAAGGTTTGGGAGCACGCGCGGCACAAAGACCTCGATGATCTGAGCCAGCTCGTCGTCAGTGCGGGCGGCTTGCATGCGATGCGACATGCCGCCCAGCAACTCGATCACCGAGCCGCGTTCGCGCAGAGTTTCGCTGTTCCGGTGCAGTTCGGCGTTGGCGGTCTGCAATTGACGCTCGCTCGTCGCCTGATCGGCGATGGCGTTCCTTAGCCTCTCCGCCATGGCATTATAGCCGTGTGCCAGTCGGTCGAACTCCTCGGAACCCATCCTCGTATCGATCCGCGCGTCCTGTTTGCCGTCCCCCAATGCCGTCATGGCGCGCATCATCGTCGCCAACGGTCGGCGGATACCGCGGGTCAGCAACGCGAAGCTGCCAATGACCAGCAGCGCGACCACGACCGCCCCGATGATCGCGAGCCGCCGCCCGCTGGCGAGCCGCCGGTCCGCCGCGTCCTGCCGGCTCGTCTGCAAGGCCCGCTCCTCGTCGAGAAAGCCGTTGGCCCGGACGTTGATCGCATCCATCAGCTCACGGCCGCGACCACCGGCGACGATAGCGATGGCACCGGAAAAATCGTCATGACGCGCTAGGATCAAGGGCTGCCGGAGAAAGGCGGCGCGCTGCGCCATGAGCGTTGCGATCTCGCGCGCTCTAGCATGTTGCAGCGGGTTGTCGGTGGTCTGCCGAACTGCGACCGCCATGTTGCGCGCCGAACTCTCCACCCGCTCGGCGAACGACCGGGCGTAGGCGGGATTGCGCGTGATGATGAAACCGCGCTGGCCCGACTCCGCCTCGCGCAGATCCCCCAACGCTGCCTCCGTCGTCTCGATCACCTCCGCCGAATGGCCAGCCCTTTCGAAGCTCTGGCTGGTCTGCCGAGACGCATCGACTAGGAGCCCTGCCAGGGAGGCCAGGGCGATCAGGACCACGAGGCCGATCGCCGCGATTCGTGCTGAGAGCGACGACAACATTCCTTTGGCCGTACCTGTCAGGGTTTAGCATCCTGTTACTTTGGCTAGCATCGTGCACACGAGAGGCTGCACTGATGCCAAACCTCGGCGGTGAACGAATGTCCGATTTTGGGCAGAGGCTATAGACCGCGGAGTGACCGCAATTGGGTCAGAGCGGCGGTGCGGGTCAGTGTTCGGCACCGAGACCGCTTCTTGTTCCTGC
>Ga0265780_10010498_pt1 | contig 11027 bp, 8 predicted proteins | sample P1T30metagenome_FD_192432 | JGI IMG/M metagenome (GOLD analysis project Ga0265780, IMG submission 192432) | Plant litter microbial communities from East Loma Ridge, Irvine, California - P1 T30 | ecosystem: Environmental > Terrestrial > Plant litter > Unclassified | place: USA: California... | reverse complement strand
TGTTGATGGGAAATTCGGAAAACTCGAGAGAGATGAAATGAGCGTAAATGCGAGTAGCAGCAACAAACTGCTGGCGGCGGTGCTCAGCTGTGTTTGATTTTGGTGTGAACCAGTAGCGTCGCCAGTCCGCAACGTGAGTGAGGAAGCTGACGTTTTCGCCAGAAAAGTCCTTAAGGGCAGCAAACTCGAGGAGTGGCAACGCGTTGGTTCGGAGCGCGTTCTCCAGAGCAGTCATGGTCAAAATGTCAGACTTGTGTGACTCAAACGACTGCTTGCTGTAGCTGATGTCGCCGCCGGACTTGACCGTGATTGTGGTGGTAAGCGAATCACCAGTCTTGTACTCGTTGGTGTTCTCATCCAAGCCAGCTGCTGCTTGACGTGTCTCCCAGTCAGCGATAGCATCAAGTGTCTCTTGGGCAAGTCTCTTGCTCTTCAACAGATTGATGATTGGAAATCCGATACTGAAGATCTCCATCATGCAAAAGCAGATGGCGAACCAGACAGGCGGAGGAAGCACTGCGTTCACGGGAGCGAACTGAGGAGTGTAGAGACCAGCAAGCCAGAGAGGAGATGCGGGTAGGCCAGCTAGGCAGCAGCAGATGGTCTGTAGCCGCCAACCATGGACATCCTTGATGCTGCGAGATTTAAACAAGATCCAAGGTGCGTAGAGCCAAGACCAGAACAGCTGCCAAACAATGGACAGCCACCACTCCCAACCCTTGACACAGTTGGCAGTAGCCTCCATGCCAGTGCCTTTGATTGTGTAGTCGAAAATGCCAAAACTCGGATGGAACTTTTCTGACGCAAGAAAGACGAAGAGAACGAGTGCGACCTTGACTTTAGGTTAGACTAGCATTGAAACGTCGTAGTCCGAGTAGCTTACTTGAGCAACCATGCCGAGACCAATGAAGATGAGGGTGCGTTCAATGTTGTCGGCACGCTCAACTCCATTCAGGATCCGCTTCCACCGGCTGTTGGAAACTTCCTGGGCCTTGTTCTCATCAATAGGTTCGTGGTCCTTCAATGAGCTCATGTGCGCAAAGCGCTTCTGACGACTGGCAAGGTGCAGGAACTGGCTGTTGGACGCATGGAACAAGGCTGATGTGATGTTAGTACGTGGTTTGGTCTAGAGGTATGTCAAGCTGTCTTACCCATGCCTAATGGAACAGCAATCGACATCATCCAGAAGACGACTGAGCAGGGAAAGGCTTCAATGAATGGATATGCTACAGGGAAGCCGCAAAGTTAGCAACGAGGCCAATCATAGAGAATCGCATGGTACGTACCAAGGCAGCAGATTGAGCCATAAATGTGAAGCGCGATGATACCAGTGAACAGCACTGGCAGCCTGCGCATGCGAAGTGTAGGGTGCTCCCGGTTGAGCCAGAGGAAGGTGAGTCCTGATACTAGCAAGACGTTCCAGATGATGAAAATAGAGATATAAGTCCAACCTATGCGGTCGAGAAAGAGTCGGTACCCCATGGTGTTGCGAAAGGAAATGTTCAAGGAGTGTATTAGGTACAGCTGGAGAGGCTGGTATCGTGCTATCCGTAGACGTTCCCCCTCGACCTTATACTCAGAGTGCTCTGCAGGACGAAGATCATGCAGAGTACAGTTTGTCGGCGAGGAATTAGGTGGAAGGGTCTACGGCACCCTGCAGGTATTCAGATCGACAGTTACCAACAAGTTCATTTTCAAAACGGGAGACGTTCGTGGGTCAACCAGGGAAACAAGGTTAGCTGGCGCAACTGTCAACGAATAACGTGGCGCTAACGTAAACCGACGCCATGTGCTAAGGTGCTTTATGCCTTCTAACCCAGCTAGTACACGATCTGGCACCAAAGTATCCTGGTCTAGTTTTCAATGCAAAGTTTATCGCCCATACCCCAGGATGACGTTGGCTCGCCGATGGTGAGTTCATTCTGATGGACGAGGGGTCGAACGCGTGGTTGGTGTACCAAACTTGTGCTTTTTTCTTCGAGAAGATGTTTGCTGCAGGGGACACCTAATCCGCAAAAGTGCCTCGCGCGTGTGTATACCCAAGGTAGACTTGCGGAACCTGATGTTAGGGCCTGCCTTGCCACCGTATAGTACAATCCAATCAGTCGTATCGGTTGCGGCAGGGACAGTTGACACGGTGTCGCCGACCTGGAACCGATGCAGTTCTAGACGCCATTGCCTGTTGACGACTTCTACCGAGTATGGCTTCTCCCTTGAAGCGGATTGCGAATTGTGTATGACTCGCCTGACAGCACGTGTCCCCGTGTCCGGGTTTTGGGTTGCCCGGCGCAGAGATCTTCACCACCAACTCCCTACTACCAGGTCGAAGAGCGCTATTGTGATATTCCCGCGGAGTTGTGTCCTGCTTTTTCGATACAATGAAGGTTTACTTGGACATGGCATTGGGTATAGACATGTGTTTTCGATAGTTGGTATGAACATGTGCTTGACAGACATGCGCAACGGGCCAAGGAGATCGTCATAATAATGCGCGGGTCAGAGCAATCTCCCATAGTGCGAACTGTTCCTAAAAGGAGCAACGGTGAGCAGGGAGAATAGCGCCGAGCCGTGAACGTAGATTTCCGTTTGCTAGTGACGCATGAGGCGAAAAGAATCACAGGCACACACCAATAGGACAAGCGCCAGGAATTGCACGCTTCCGGTCGAGTGCAAGACATTGAGTGGGCGGGCAACTCCGTATCTGCCGGTTTGTAGCCGATAGCGTACCTGAGGCTTGATCATCCAACACACCACCACACCACGCCATGCGGGATGGAATTGCTTCTGTGGTCTTAGCCAAGAATGTAACCTGTGCTTGTCTTGCATCTCCGTGACTCTAGTCACATGTACACCACGTGTCGTGGGCTTGTCCCCGGAAAGTGCCATGAAACGTCTGCGTTTTTTTTATGCTGCGCACAAACGTTGGTCAAAGCCGGGGTCGTTGTCAGGGTCGGAAGGCGCACGACTGCAGGCAAGGACTCAAGCTCTATGGCGGCGTATGTCTAAAAGACATACTCTGGATTGCAGTTGGGCGTTTGGGAAGACCAGGCAACGTTTTGGAGGGGCAAAGGGAGGAGGAGGAGGGGGGGAAGTGAGGATGGGATCGACATGGTGTTTGCCAATCCTCCATGATCGCTGCTCGGGCCCCACAACGTGGAAAATGACCCGCATGCGAATCTTTCCTCTACCGTCCCTCTTCGCGTCACACTTAGGCACCACCTTCCTTCCAATATGGCACCTGCATCCTGCGCTCTGTGCCAGGTGAATCGCGCCCTGATACTGAGGCCAAAGGATCATTCCAAGCTATGCAAGACGTGCTTCATTTCCGTTTTCGAGACGGAGATCCACCACACAATCACCACGAATGCCCTCTTCCAGCGGGGCGAAAGGGTCGCAATCGGTGCGTCAGGCGGCAAAGACAGTACTGTGCTCGCATCAGTGCTGAAGACACTCAACGAGCGCCATGACTATGGACTCGACCTTGTCCTGCTGTCAATCGACGAGGGAATCAAGGGCTACCGCGATGACAGCCTGGAGACTGTGAAGAGAAATGCGGAGCAATATGGGATGCAACTAACGATACTGGGCTACGACGAGCTATATGGCTGGACTATGGACCAGGTCGTGGAGCAGGTGGGCAAAAAGGGAAATTGCACCTACTGCGGCGTCTTCAGACGGCAGGCGCTTGATCGCGGGGCAGCAAGACTTGGTGTGCGACACGTGGTTACGGGCCATAATGCCGACGACGTCGCTGAGACTGTTTTGATGAATTGTGAGTGTCACCATCCTTCCACTTTCTGACTCGAGGTGGGACGGAGACTGACAAGTACAGTGCTGAGAGGCGACTTGCCCCGGCTATCGCGCACAACTTCGATAGTCACGTCCACACCCTCTGCATCTGCGGATCCTGCTTCCAATACGAACATCAAGCGCAGCAAGCCCCTCAAGTATGCATACGAAAAGGAGATTGTGCTCTACGCTCACCACAAGAGCCTCGACTACTTTAGCACCGAATGCATATACTCTCCCGAAGCCTTCCGCGGCAGCGCGCGTGCTCTGATCAAGAATCTTGAGCGTGTCCGCCCAAGCGCTATACTGGATGTTGTGAGGAGTGGTGAGGACATGGCCAAGCTAGTGCCAGGTAGCGATGAGGGCTGTGGGGGCACATGCTCGGCCAGCATAATACCCGCGGCCGAAGAAGAAGAGGGCGGATGCGGAAGCGCCCAGGGACGCAGCACAGGCGGTGAGATGGCCAGTGTCGAGGCACGACTCAGGCAGAACGAAGCAGCTGCCGACGGCAACCTCGAGACGGAAATCACAACCAAGAACATCAGCGGCAAACAACACTCGCGCCACGATAGCGACGCCCTGTCGTTGGCGAATGGGAACAAGCCAAGGAAAGGATTCACGCCGAAAAAGACAAGCAAGCAGGTCATGGGACAGTGCAAGAAGTGTGGCTATCTGTCCAGCCAAGACATCTGCAAAGCCTGCGTCCTTCTTCAGGGCCTCAACAAATCGCGACCGAAGAATAAGATCGAAGTCGGATACGAAGTTCAAGACGTAAGTCTAAACAGCCTTCGGGACGAGCTCGAGGTGACAACCATCGGGGGAGAATGAGCGTGCCGCATCCAAGCACCGTCTTCTGAGCGTCGCGCATGCCGACACAGCCTCGATACCAAGCTCAGAGCCTTTACAAGTTGCATTTCCGACAAACTCCGACCCAACTTCCGCACAATGGTCACACCACAGTACGCGGAATTACCCAGACTAGTGACTGGCTTACATTCTGTAGCCTCGCCTCAACAAAGACTACTCGACAGACTACACTCGGCTACATGCATCATCTAGCCAGACCACTAATCATGCCTAGAGACATGCAACACTTGAATCCACATGCGCCCCGCACTCAGCCACCACGCGCAAGCCACCCGAACAAAATGGCCGCCACTTCTTAGCCCAAGTACCAACGACAAGCGAGGGGAGGGGTACCACAAGGCACGCGGGCCTGGCTGATGAATCTTCAACGTGACCGCTGTAGTCTCAGTCTTACACACACGAGCCGACCAACTCCACATACCCCGCACAAGTCATCTCACGCAGCCCCAGCCGCCTTGTCTTACCCTCGTGCTGTGACCATAGCTAATCTGCACGACGTTGACGTAGTACGTACCGACGTGGCTGTTGTTGCATTCGCGTGCCTTGAGTTGTACCTGGATTTCTCCTGGCATGTTGGTGGAACGATGCTCCGAGGCAGTAGTGGAAAGCAAGGGCGGAGACAGCACATGTTGCAGTTGTGAAGAATAAATGCCAAGTCAATCGTCACAGAGTGAGAGAGAAAGCAGTTCGAGAATGCTGAAATGATGAACATTAGAGCTCTAGGGGTAGGGGTGGAAAATCGCCATGCCGTAGCACAAGGGCGCCTCCTGTTGGTGTCTCAGAACCCAACCAACAACCGTTATCCAATCCTCGCTCCATCCGAGATGAAGATGCCCGTGAACGCCTTGTCTATGCAGAGCTGGAAATGCCGCACAAATCCTAAACAACGCCCCCCCTCGTTCTATCCGAGGCCCTTTACCCAACTAAACCAAACACAGGAAAGAAAGAAAAAACCACTCCCACATAAGCCTCTACAACTGAAACCCAAACTCGCCACTCATCTTCCAAGGTCCTTTGACCGTAACAGCGCCCTTGCCAGCGTCGAAGTCGCCAGTCGCACCTGCCTTGTCCTGGCCCAAGATAACAACGTTGGCAACTGTGACACTCTCGCCATTTGCGCCAGCGTAACCAAAAGAGCCGCTTGCACTAAACTTGCCGCCGTCAAACGAAAAGGAGATTTCGGTTGTGCTGGGCTGATCCAGGCTCTCGCCGTCATCAAGGTACAAACGACCAGTCGCCTTTCCATCCGTGCCTGGAGCAACAAGGATGCTAAAGTCCTCCTTGCGCAGTGCCTTTGTAGTGTTTGCGCTGTTTACACGCTGCGGGATGATTGTGCCGCCGCGGATGTGAACAGGGATGTCAGTGTAAGTCAGGTTACTAACGGTAACGTTCTGGCCCTGTCCCTCGACCACGCCGAAAGTCCAGTAGTCGTAGAAGCGATCCTTGGGCATGTAGTAAGTCACCGTGTCGGAGTAATCAGCCGTCACAGGCGAGATGAGCAGTGCATCTCCGTAGAACCACTGGTCTTGGAGAGCAAATGTGTTGGCGTCTGTGGGATACAAGAAGAAGAGAGGGTTGATCATCGGCGTGCCCTCCTTGGTCTGGTAATACAGGCCCGTGTAAATGTAGTCTAGGAGCTTGTAGCGCGCTTCGATGGCCTTCTTCGCTGCAGCTGTGACAATCGGCCACTGGTAGAACTCCTGTTGGATGGTGCTCAACTCGGCGTGGTTACGGTAGAAGGGTTGGAAGGCACCGAGCATCGCCCACCGCGCACACATGTACTGGTCTGCGTTCCCGTTGAAGCCGCACACGTCTGAACCGACCATGGGCATTTGGTGCATGGACACGAAAGCCAACATTTGGCGAATCGAGGTGCGGTAGTCTTCCCAGTCGGAGAAGTTGTCGCCGAACCAATGCGCCACTTTGCGGCCGGCACCAGCAAAGGTGGAGCGCGTCAACACGAAGGGGCGGAGTGCAGGACGACGAGCTAGCATTGACTCGCGCGTCGTGGCGGCCATCATATCACCGTACATGTTGTGTGTGTCGTACTGACGGCTGCCGTCGTAGTTGGTAGTGTTCATGGGAATGGTCTGGCGGGAAATGTCGCCCAAGTGGCTGTTCACGTGATATGCAGGCGAGAACCATTCACGGTCGGGGAGACCCTTCATATTACCGGCGGTCTGACGAGTGGCCAGCGACCTCTTGGAAGAAGCTACCTTGGAGCCACCGGGCTGGAAAGAGGCGGGGAAACCAGGGATCGGACGGCCAGTGTTGGGTCGCGGAGAATTCGTGGGCTTAGGCGGAATACCCTGGTCAATAGCCTGCTGGCGCGGGTTGCATGTTGTCACATCCTGGCAGAAATTCGAAGCTTCGTTCATATCGACCCACACACCGTCAATGTCAACACCAGAGTCGGGGTTGAAGAACGTCTTGAATTGGTCCGTCCACCACTTCTCAGTGTTGGGCGCGAACCAATCGGGCCAAGCTACAGCGCCGGGCCACTGGACACCGAGCATGTCGCTACCGTCGGCTGCCTTCAAGAACACATCCATGTCGTGGCCCTTCTGGTAGGTGTCATAGTTGCTCACAGCGTGGACACCAGGGTCGAGAATCAGGATGTACTTCTGATCGCGTGAATGCAGAGTGGTGGTCAACTCGTGCATCTTTGTGATTGGGAAGCGGTCGGGGTCGGTCGTGAAGTCCTCGCGAAGGTTCATGTAGTCAATGTCGGTCCACATGACCTCAAGGGGAATTCCAGCAGTCGAGTAGTTACCGACAACCTCGGCGACCATGTTGACGTCCCAGTACCCGTACTTGCACTGGTGGAAGCCAAAGGTCCAGTAAGGATACATTGCCGAGTAGCCTGCAATGTCTGCATACTGCTTGGAGACGTCGGCGGGCTTGCTACCAGCCATGAAATACAGATCGATGACGCCACCGATCGTGTTGTATTCCAGATAGTTGTATCCGCTGTCAGCCTTCTTGACATTGATCTGCATTGGGCTCGAATTCAGAAGGAAAACACCATGTGTGCCCTTGTCGCCGCGGTGATCGAAGTAGATGGGGTGAGTCCCGTACAGGTTGGCATTTTTCGGGATGTTTGGAGATTCCGCATTCAGTAACACACGCTCATAGTTGTCGGTGTGGAAACGGAAGGAATCGCTGTGTTCACCGAGTCCGTAGATGTTTGGGTTGTCGGGCAGCTTGGTGCGGAGACGAACGTACTGCTTTTCGAAGACCAAGGGAGTAGCGCTAGTGTCGAAAAGAACCTCGCCGTTATCCTTGCGCCTCACAGCGAAGGAGAAGGGGTTCTGGGTGAGGCCGACCTCGAGAGCGGAGTTTGCAATGCCTGCGTTCTCGTTCTTGGGGCGGGGAAAGACCTCTTCCTGAACCTGGAAGACTTGCTCGGCGGCGTCGTAGATCTTCACATGAAGACGCTCGTCTATGTTTTGTCAGTATGTGCAATCAATCTAATCTGCAGAGGCAACATAACAGGGAAGACGCTTACTGGTTTGGTATTCGACGACCAACTTCAAGTCCTTGATGTCCTCGCTGTACAGATTGCACCCGGCGCCCGCGAGAGTAAGGTCGGCAGTGACGCTGGAGTCTGTCTGTACAACATTCGAAGCGGTGTAGCCCGTGCAGTTGTCGACCGGGGCCCTGGAAGCAATGAACCTGGAAATCTCGGTGTGGTCTTGCGATATAGGAATTGCGGAGATAAGGCTCGAGCAGGCGGCGAGCCCGAGCAATAGACGGGTGAACATCTCTGTTGGTTATTGATATTACCAAAGGAGCGTTGAGAGGTGTTCGTGGAGAAGAAAAAAAAAGTAGGTGAGAGAGAGCGCGGTTTCGCATAGACTATATACCCTGGGGGGAGCACTTGCCCGCCGGAAGGTCCGTGCGTGTATTCACGATATCGATAGAGGGTGGTAGCAGTGACTGGGGTAAGTCTGAGACCAGCGGACTACCACTTGACCCACAATATACTCTTTTCAGCCTGGATCAAGTCAACCAGGTGATGCTAACACAGCAAAAGAGCCCACCTTAAAAGCGCGATGACGGACTCGCAACGGTAATAATGTGCCGCCCGCCGGCTGCTGTGGGGATTAACAGTTGTCATGCAGCAAACCGGTCAGAAAGTGGTACCTGTAGAATTGGCCCAAAAACATGCAACAAATGGATATGTGGCCGGGGCCTGTAAGCCGGCGCTTACACGAAACAGAACAGCATTTGTTGTTTGTTTGGATGCTAGCATCTGGGTCGGAAATGACGCATTGGCAAGTTCCCCCTATCGTAGCATCCCAGTACCCGGTCCCGCCTCGGCAGCTTCTCAGAGGTTCCGAAGGTAGCAAGTAGTAATCCCTGGTGTACATGGCCGCCCGTTCCATTTGTCTGAACATGTCGTCCAATGACACGTGCATCTCGGTGGCCAAGATGCTTGCCGTGATCGTCATAAGGGTTGGCGGCTTGGCTGGGTTGTACTCGTGACATGCAAGTCAACTCCAAGGTCAAGTTTAGGAAGGCCGCAGGCGAGAGGGTTTGTTTAGAATGCCACCGGTCTCGCATTCCAGACATCGTGAGGTGTCTTCGTGACGCACGCAGACTCGATGAGATCAGACGCAAGGTTCGCGTGGACTGCGGGGGCGGCGCTCCCGCGCTAAGCTTTTTAGCGTGATGCGGAGTGCCGTGTCACCTGCGCTGAATGGTCAGCGTGCTGCATTTGCAAATCTCCGCCATCGTCCGCCTTGCTGTTCCCCCACCAACATCCGTCATCTTGAGCATAGGTTCACGCTTTGCGCGTCAAAGTCGACTTCACATGCAGGATCATTGAGGTATTGCCACCGTCGACTCTGAACTGTGAAGGAGTAGGTTCAACGCTAGACGACGTGAAACAAGAGTTATTCTTTTGACGACACCAAAAAAGAACATGCCGTGACCTGTTCACCGCCTGAACATCGCAAAAAACAAGTCTGTTCCTGCACACAGTACCAAGCTTGTGGCAGTCCTGGTCCATTTCTAACCCATCTTTCTACCATCATTCACTTCCCCAACTTGCTGCCAAGGCTCACGCTCCAAGGCTCCTCCGTCTGCGACAGATGCTTCTATCGCTCCATATTCAGGCCACTGGAACCAACGCCGGCATCAGAACTTGCCACCAAACCCAAAGTTTCTTTCGTGAGCATAGGGCGCTGCCCATCGCCCCGCTAGAGAAACACCATTAGCCATAGCGTATCGAAAGTGCCAACACAGGACACAGGCTACGTACTGGCTCTTCTCCCTCTGACCATGTCGTCTTTGGCTTGGCTGCCATATTTGTTGAGATTTTCGACGATTTCGGGTTATGAGAGGATTTCCCTGGGTCACAAGTCGCATGGTTGCTATTGCGACTAGCCATGGCTTTCTATAAACTCGCAACTGATACAGCTCGTATGGAATCACGCACAAACTCACAGTCGACATCATCCTGTTTATCTGGAGTCGAATTATTCTGAATACGCAGCTTTTCGGTTCAGTTACTGATGCCCAGAACATGCGAGTATGGCCTCCATTTTAATACTAGATGCTTAATGAGCTAGATTGGGAGGCCGCAACGTCTTTCTGCTCATCCACTACAAAGAATTGGTTATCATGAAAGGCCACAAGACCTCGTTTCAGGTGGTAATATTACATCTCGACTGCTGGATATATCCCCCATCAGATCCGGAGTGGTTTCCTGGGCTTAGAAGCTCCCAGGTGATGCCGAGTCTGTTAGGCTAACCCGGTCCGTCAAGATCTAGCGATTGGCTGTGAAGCAAGACCGCAAGATGTGCGTAAGTAAGCCTTAAGTTTTAGCCTAACGGCGTTTCCCTCCATCGTTTTCATACACATCTTTCTCTAAAAGGACATGACGAGCATCTTCAGTCACCGTGACCATACAAACGGCGAACTTGTCTACTTCCGGACAACATCCCCTGCACGCCCAGAGGGTCACCATGCGTGCATCGTGATCCCAGTATTATCACAGCAGATGATCACATGGGCTGATTATTTTTTATTTCCAATTCGCATTTACACAAATTCACTGTGTGCTTGAAACGCGAAGTGCGTATTGAAAGATCAGAACCAGCATTTTCAACGACAGCAAAATAAATTGCATTTCTAGAGGGATAGATCTACTGTCCTACATCTACGTGCGTGGCTACCATAAGTAGGTGGTTGTTCCTGAAAATTTTAATGACGAGAAAAGGTATTTATTAAAGCGAAAAATGGTTTAGGCATTATGCCGAAGACAAACTGTGTAAACGATGGAAAAAAACGCATAGAACCTTCGGGCTTAGCCAAGTTGAAAAGCGCCAAAGCGAAGAGATGAACACGCAAAAGACTAATTGAGA
>Ga0265780_10010496_pt1 | contig 11031 bp, 11 predicted proteins | sample P1T30metagenome_FD_192432 | JGI IMG/M metagenome (GOLD analysis project Ga0265780, IMG submission 192432) | Plant litter microbial communities from East Loma Ridge, Irvine, California - P1 T30 | ecosystem: Environmental > Terrestrial > Plant litter > Unclassified | place: USA: California... | reverse complement strand
CGATGTCAGTCGGCGGGTATACGTCATCCCTTTCGACTTCTTCAACGAGCAGCAGCCACTCTTCCTTTGAGTTCAATACTATGCGAGCACGTATCGCAGAGCTAGAGGACAAGCTTTCACGAACTACTAGCGCTACTGGCTCAGTGTACTCACCACCATCAACTTCCACTCCAGCATCAACACATGCCGTACATACTGTCAGCAGTTTTGCATGTACCGTCGATGTACTCCAAGATACGCGGATGCCTGACGGTGCAGAAATCTCTAGGGGTATCGCACATAAGAACCGGGTGTTTGGACAGAGTCACTGGATGAATGGTTTCGTAATGGTCAGCACTAATCATCAAGCTCAGCATACAAAGCCGCTGACTACAATACAGTTTCGTGATGTGATTGAGATGATGGAGCCACATCTGCAAGACGGGTCGTCCAACCTGGTTGAAAGCATACAGCGTGCCAAGGCTCTAGCCCGTATCATCAAGTCGAAGCGCTCTCCAAGCTGGCCTACCTTGCCGACACGCGATCTCCCATCGAAGCACGTGTGCGACCAACTCATTGATGGCTACCTTCGTACCATGGAGACAGTGTACCGTGTTGTACATGTGCCGAGTTTCATGCGCAACTACGAAAACTTGTGGACTTGTGATACGGAGCCTAGCATAGCTTTCATGATGATGCTGAAATTGGTTTTAGCAATCGGTGCCACCGTACATGACGAGCGAATGTCGATGCGCATCGAGGCGACACGCTGGGTATACGAAGCGCAAACTTGGGTGTCGTTGCCTACATTCAAGTCGCAGCTTGGCATCCAGTATCTGCAGATCAGCATACTTCTACTGCTCGCGCGTGAGTTGGTTGATGTGGGGTCTGAGCTTGTATGGATCTCCATTGGTGCAGTGCATCGATCAGCCGTATATATTGGCCTGCACAAGGATCCGTCGCGGCTTCCACAGATGACAGTTATGGAAGCCGAGATGCGCCGCAGAATTTGGAATACTATTCTCGAGTTGTCGCTACAGATGAGTATGCAGTCGGGCGGACCGCCTTTTATCAGTCTCGACGATTTCAATACTGCGCCGCCGGAAAACTACGATGACGATCAGCTGTTGAATGCAGATCCCGTCGCAAAACCAGACTTTGTGTATACGCAGACTTCCGTAGCAATCGCTCTTAGGAATACCTTCCCAAGTCGCCTGGCAGTCTTGAAATTTCTCAATGATCTTGCCTCGACCGGAACGTATGAGATGACACTGCATATCGATACGGAGCTGAGAGCGGCACACAAGACGTTGCGTCGCACGATGCAAGGATATATGAAGGATGTATCGCCTTCCCTATTCCCATTCGAGGCAGTCGAGTTCATCATGCAGCGCTACATGACCTCTCTCCACGTCCCATTCTTCGCTCCGGCGTTGAGCAATCCTCTTTACGCCTTTTCGCGGAAAGCGACTGTCGCATCCTCCCTGAAAATCTGGAGCCTCGCGTTTCCGGTTTCAAAAGGAGGGCTGTATCCGCCAGGCGAGACTGATCTCACTCGCATGTCGCGTTGCGCAGCGGGCTTTTTTCGCATGTACGCCTTCCATGCATCAACATTCCTAGCTACGGAGCTGCGCACACGATTGCAAGAAGAGGAAGATCCGGATATGCTATCGGCATCTCTTGCCAGTGTCATGGGAGATGCTGGGAACTTTTATCTGCGCTGTATGCAAGCCGGCGAGACGGGCTGTAAAGGCTATATTCTCCTGCGCCTGCTTGATGCGTGGGCTGATGCAATCACTCGGCGTGTAGATGGATCCGAATTTCCCGCATTACTCGTCAAAGCAGCGGAACAGGCAACAGAGGTCTGCATACCAATTCTGGAGGTGCTGGCTGGCGCACAACAGCCAACCGCTGGTACAGCTGGGTCTCTTGGGGCGGACGGGACGGGGAGCCTGGGAGACTACGACTTCCAGCTTTCGCCTGATCTCATGGAGGATTGGGACGTGCTGATGTCCGACACGTTCAGACTGAGCGATGCAGAGAATTTCGACGCGTTCCTGTCGTAGCCTGCCGGAGCTGTGTGGGCGTGCAGTGTCGAAGTTGGAGTGAGTCCTCGTAGGCCTTCCGGGTGTGTCTCCTGCCGGCTGTTGAAGGGTAGTCGAGATGCATAGAGGCGATCAAATTGCCGTCTGAATCGGCGAGGCCAAAACGAGGTACGGGTGCTCTGATCAAGTACTGCCAGTTTCGCAACATGACGGCTCTGACGTTGCCGGCGGAGAATAGCGACGAGGCCGGGGCGATGGAGGCCCTCGCTTGACCCCTGCGCATGAAGTGGCCAGGGCGCGGCATGCCAATCAGCCGCGATCCAAAGCCACTCTCCCATCGCCCTATCATCGCGTCGCACATCTTCTTCTGCCAGGCTGCCAGCCACAACTGGCAAACTCGCGAGAACAAGGCCATGGCTTCGTGAGGACGGATTGGTGTTGGCGGTGATGACGAGGAGCTGCAATATTGCGTCAATACGCTACGAAGCGGACTAGCGCCGACAGCGGCGCCTAAGAGGCTCCCTCCAACCTGACACACGGAGAGCCTCATAACCACCCTTCATCCGGCAATGTGTGTCGCAGCACAGTCTGAATGACAGCCAGCAGGGCCTTTCCCTCCTCATATATCACCTTGAAGTGGCCTGATTTTTCTTTTCGCCCTTGTCGCCTTTCTACACATCTCTTGGTAACCTCAGGCAGCGGAACCCAAGACAACTACAACGCTCTTTTTTTCTTTTCGTTCGTCATTCACTTCTTCGAGCGTGCCGGTCACCTGTTTTGATTACGTTTATAATATCCTTCTTCTCTTTCCTACCAAACTTTTAGACGACAGATATTCTCATCCAAAAACACCCAACCCCCCGCCGCCCACGATGCATACTTCGCTTCTTACCAACATCTTCCTCGCCCTCTCGGTTTTCCAGCTCGCAGCCTGTGCACCGGAGCCCAAGAACTTCCTTCCGCTCCCCGGCAGTGTCAACACCAAACTGGAAGTCCGACAAGTCTCGGCCACACCCTCTCAGGCAGAGCTATGTCTCGACTACCAGACTACAGCCAACATGTCGACCATTGGCGCCAATAGCTCATATCGCACCGTCATCCTCCAAAGAGCACCCGTCGGCACTCTCGTCAGCGCGGGTATGCTGAATGCAGCCATGGCCAAGCTTCCCGCGCTCACGGCTAATGCTGATCTCAACTTACGGTGTGGAAACTGGACGGAGATTGCGGTCGTTGAGGCAGCCAAAAACTTCTCTATGGGCATTGTTGCCCAGTATGAGACGGCAGGCTTACCAGTCGGTATCAAAGCTGGACCTGAAGTGCTCATTATTGTTGGTGTTATTGCCATTCTCTTCTCTGTTGTTTGGGTCTTCCCTGCTTAGACGGTAGGCTTGGCTTGGAGGTGTATGATAGAGTAGAGGTGGAGTCCTCGACAAGAGAGAGAGAGGGTGTATGTGATTATAAGAAGCTGCTGTTGGACATGCGCGGAGGTGTCGCAGGAAGGATCGAGAGAGAAAGAGATGATCAGGTCGAGAATACCCGAATGTGCTGTGCTTACTACAATCAAATACTACGCTTTCATGTTCGCATGAGCTCTTTCATTCCACAACACATTTTCTCTTTCCATTGACCCAGCTCTTCGAATTGACACATACAACTGCGACTCGCTGATGCTCGTCAACATGGTATTGGAAGCCCCACTTGCCATAACGAGCAAATTTCCCAAGCCGCTAACATGATGCAAGGATGTCTTCTCCAGGATGAGAGGCCAAGTTGATTGAGAAAACGCTTAGTTCCGGGTACTGGATGGTTGACGCAAGAGCACGAGTCGTATTGACAGCAACTGGGAGAGAAAGATTGAAAAGAAAAACGCCAATGCTAGCAATGGCTGAACTGGCCGCTACTTATAAGGTGGTTGGGGGGAGGGGGGGGAGAGGGGGGCTACCAGCGATGCCGGGATGCATGAAATGCTGCAGGGACACGCGAGGTGTTTGTACACGTCGCCATTTCTAGGCTCCTTAGTTCTGATTCGTTTTGCGTTACCCTCGAACCGCCGCAATCAGTCTTCTCCTTCCGCACGCCTTGTCGATCAATCACACAATTTCGTCGATAATATCCTGCCGAAAAAAAGTCACGTTTCCTGATCACGTCATCCACCACCCGCTGATCCAGAGGAACGTCGACGCAATTTCCACATCGACCATGGCCACGACGGGCAACATCAGCAGATATCTCCGCGTGTCTGCATATTGCTTTTTATGCAACCGGCCCTTCTCGACTGACCACGCGCCCGTCGCCATACGAGCGTGCGGCCACATCTTTGGCTATCGCTGCCTGTCCATCATCCTCAACGGCGGCGACGTCGACGTAAAAGCCACATGGTCCGACGTCTCCATGCTCGCGCCAAAGGGCGCAGAGTGCCCCGAATGCAAGGTGCCGGTTTCCCACATTGACAGCGAGCAAAGAGCGTTATCAATACTGCGCGACATTAGCAGCGACGCCACGGGCCAGCGCAACAAACTGCACAGCTTTGTCGAGCAGCTTCGCGAAAGCGTTGCCAAAGAAGACCCGGACGTTGAGCCCAAGGACTACATGCAGTTCTTCCGCAGATGCTACACTAGTGATGGCGACGACATCTTGCAAAAGGCGCTGCAGGATGCGGCGAGTGCGGGCGATTACTTCTCACCCTTCCACGATGCAATTACGGCGTCGAGGGCGAGCGATCCGCAGCCCATGGGTTTCGCGCTGCTTCGGTTTTGCTATCTGCTTTGGGATGCCCATCATGCGATGAGGCGGAAGTCTAGCGTGTCAATCAATGTGCTACTGTGGGAGGGGAATCGCTGCCTGGGTGTTAGTAATCCGTTGGTGCAATGGGAAGATGTCGAGGAGGCGGCTGAGATGGAGGATACGAGGCTTTTCCCGCTGCTGCATTGCTTTACCATGCTGGTTTCGCAGGCACTGGCGAGGAACAATCTAGTTGAGCCGTGGGTGGGTGAGGAGAGAGTTGGGTTGGCGAGGAAGCTTGCATGTGAATCTATTGGACCGCATTTCGAGGGGAGGCCGGGGGATATGTGGTTGGTCAAGTTGGCGGTTGTGGTTAATGAGTTGAAGAGGCATCAGTTTGAGATGGGGAGGAGGCCGTTGGCAGGGCATACAGCTGAGAGGAGTATTGTGAGGGGCTGGTGGGCGTTGGGGAATATGGAGGCTGAGAGTGATGAATGAGTCTAGAACGTGATGCCACGACTATTGCTGCGTACATCTCCACTCGAACTAATCTTAGTGATGGGAAAGCAGGCTCTCCGTCACTGATACCAACAAAGGCATGTTGGTTGTTAGATAGGTACGAATGACTACCCCAGGAGCCTATGCATACGAGCCTCGATTCTCACAGCTTTTGATACGCCCACTGCATAACCCCACAATGCATATTACATTCTGTGGTTCAAAAAGAGGCAGTGGTAGTGGCAGTGGACGCGTTGAGGGTGTCCAGTAAGGCTGCCAAGAGGTGGGTCAATCCAATTTCCGAATTCCGACGGCGGATCGGAATTCAGGCGGACATGTTGAATCCCGCCGTGCCACCAGCCTTGCGCTCTCCTTATCGCACAATGTCGGTGTCGCTTCATTCACATCCAGAGACCGCCTGCGAATCGCCTGCGCGTAACACGACCCGGGATTCATCATGGAGACCGCTGCGGTCCGAAAGACGCCCGCGCCATACGGTCAAGCGTGCAGCAACTGCGTGAAGACGAAATGCCGATGTGTAGTACGCGAGGGAGGTATTTGCGAGAGGTATGCTACTTTTTGTCAAAGTTGATCATTATAGAGTTTAGTAGCTACATGTTACTGCAAGCTGTTGACTGACTCAAGGCTAAGCTTCGTATGACAGATGCCATCGCCTCGGAAAGCAGTGCACACCATCGTCATCCGCACGGAAGCGAGGAGCAAATGGTGCGCCAGCCTCGAAAAGAGCAAAACTAGAAGACAAACTTGATGAAGTCGTGTCACTGCTCCGATCCCAGCGTGCGGTAACATCCGCAGTTCCTTCGAACGACGCTTTTGGGCTAACTCCCGAATCCTCCATCATCACCTCCAGCGCGGCTGACAGCCCGTCAGTTGAGGAACGTTTAGCAGACGCTCACTTTGTCGATTTTCGAACCAACTACCTTGGATACATACCTTTTATGCATCTACCCGAGCATACTACTCCAGATGATCTCCAGGCTGACTACCCCTTGCTTTGCCTGGCTATTCGTACTGCATGCACCAAGGCAATCACTCGCCAAATGCGGATGAGTAGCCAATTACGGGAAATATTGGCGTCCAAGATACTGGCTCATGGCGAAAGAAGTATGGACCTGCTCTTCTGTCTCATCATGTGCATCGGATGGTAAAACTGCACCCATTTCGCAAATGCGCTGAGTCTGACGTTTACATAGGTCAAAATACTTTGCACATAGGAAACAGTTCCTGGGATCAACCTGTAGTCTTGCAAGGACGCTAGTCAGCGATCTCCGCCTCGATAAACCCAAAGACCCATCAGGATGCCCTAGCTTAGGCCCGTACGATAGAGGGACTGAAGAAGTTCGAACAGCTGAAGGCATCCGCGCACTACTTACCGTCTTCGTCTTGTGCGCTAAGTGAGTCAAGTACAGCTATCAAATTGGCTTGTTTGACTGACCTCGCAAGCGTTTCAAAAACCTTTGGATATGACCTTATGCTGTGGTCCTCACATTTTGAAGAGGCATGTGAATGTCTCAGCAAGAGCAGCGAATGTGAAGGTGATGTCGTGCTGGTCAGCTTAGCACGTCTGGCCAAGATTGCCGTTTGTGCCATGGAGGTGTATCGAAGAGCTTCAGAGGACTCAAGTTATGCACAACATGCCACAATGGCCATCGAACCTCTAAAGTTGGCTTTGCAAAATCTTCGGATGTCATTCTCTCCAATAATCCTGCAACATCGTAAGTCGTCCGCGTCTATCTTGCCTTAACTACTCAAAGACGTCCAGGCACTGTCATCGCTTCCACATTCACGGCTGAGGTTGCCATTTACGAACTCGCCATCCTTCAATCTCCCGCATCACTCGAACCTTCTTTGTCGAATCCCCGTTCTATCTTTGCACCCAGACGAGTAGAACATCTTCTTGCATGCCTGCAAACTTGCAAATCTTGTTGCGATCATACACTTGCCGGGGATGTTCACGACATCAGCGTGACTTCAATGCTGATATTTCCCTACTGCCTCAAGATTATATATAAACTCGCCATACTCAAGGATGTTCCTGGTTGGGATCCAACGATTGCCACAGCAACGGTGGATATTGTGCATTGCTTGGAGCAAATCGCTGTAATTGCCGAGGACGCCAACGTCAAGTTTAAGGAGGAAACAGGGGAAGACAGTGTATTTGGTGAAGCGGCGGTAATGTTGAGAGCAACAGCACCGAATTGGAGAGTCCCTACGGTTGAGCAAGAACAAACAGTAGGCGATGTCTCCGCGACAGCATGGAATTGTGACATTGGAGGAGATTTCTCGCTGACGGATTTTGCTAATGACTTCTGGCTGGCTGGTCCTATGAACTTTTGACGTGTGCAGAAGATTCTCAGGCTGAAAATACAGAGGGAAATAGTAGAGGCGTTGGCGAGCTTGCAGCAGCGCTTTGGAGACAATACCGATGTGTGTGTGTCTGTGTGACCGCTCAACAATCGATAGGACGAATGGAGCACATGTTCTTGGATAGAGAGGGTCATTTGCTCTCATTCCCTGCATCTGGGCTTGTCTTACCAATGACGTTTTGTATTTGTGGTTGCCTGATGGGCGTGACACCCAACCCCGAAATCCGACCAACCAATAGCGCCTTGGCGAATGCGGTTAGGCAAGAGCATTTCCATACAAAGCAACTTGTCCCTTTCTGCATTGCCCGTTCACTCTCTAATCAGCTTTCCGTTTCACATGGTCTTTGCAACTCGTTCTTTGCTAGTCACTGTTTCTACTACTCCTGGTCAAAAGCACGCGAACTGGGAGACACTAACCCATCCGGAAATATGACTGAAAAGGCTAACGATGCATCTCCAACAACACAGTATCTCACAGGATTCAAGCTGCTTACCATTCTCGCAAGTCTCACGCTAGTCACCTTCCTGGTACTACTAGATTCGTCCATCATTGGCACCGCGATTCCTCGCATCACCACTGAGTTTCATTCACTTCCAGATGTTGGATGGTATGTTGGTGCCTACACCCTCGCAACTGCAACCTTGCAGCCAATATCCGGTAAACTATACACCCATTTCAGGACCAAGGCCGTCTTCCTCGCATTCGTCTTCGTGTTTGAGCTTGGGTCATTGGTCTGCGCGGTTGCGAGCTCTTCCGTGGTGCTCATCATAGGAAGGGCAATTGCAGGGTTGGGAGCTTCTGGTATCTTTAATGGGGCAATGACTGTACTTTCTGGCGCGGTACCAAGGGATAAGAGTCCTTTCTACACGGGGATACTTTTTGGGGTGGCTCAGTTGGGAATTGTGCTTGGCCCACTCCTTGGAGGTGTTCTCACTGAGCACGCCTCGTGGCGATGGTGTGAGTACACTCATGCATTCTACCCGTTTTCTGAACGCTGACAAGTCCCTTTTGCGCAGGCTTCTGGATCAATCTACCCATCGGGGGAGTGGCGGGCATTGTGATTACTTTGATTCAAATCCCCGAGATCATACCCAAGCAGCCAGTCACCATGGCGCTTATTCGCAAAATCATTCCAGATCTTGATCTATTTGGTTTTACGCTCTTCGTCCCTTGGTCCATCATGCTACTTCTTGGCCTCCAGCTAGGCAGCGGTGACGCTTACCCGTGGGGTTCTTCCACGGTAATAGGCCTGTTCTGCGGTGCGGGTGTGTGCGGCATATTATTTGTTGCGTGGGAATGGCGTATGGGTGACAGGGCTATGCTGCCAGGGACGCTGTTCCGTAAGCGTATTGTATGGACCAGCTACCTGTATGGGCCCTGTATCGCTACCTGCATGATGACAGCTAGCAATTGGCTTCCGACATACTTCCAGGCAGTCAAGGGTAATGGACCGACGGTCAGTGGTGTCTACGTCCTTCCGAGCATTCTCAGTCAAATTCTTCTTGTCGTTGTGACGGGTGCTGCGGGTAAGCACAATTGTCTTCAAGGGTATTAATCCCCAGTGACTGACATCTCGCAGTCTCGCGCACGGGATACCATCTCCCATTCGCATTCACCGGCAGCGTCATCACCGCTATCGGCAATGGTCTTGTTTCAACCTTCTCGGCATCGACTAGTACAGCAACATGGATTGGCTATCAGATCATCATGGGCGGTGGCAGAGGCTTCGGCATGCAAATGGTATGTCACCAAGCCGACTATTGTACTTGTCTATCCTGACCAGAGTATCTAGGGCATAATAGTTGTGCAGAACGCTGTTTCACCCGCCGAATACCCAGTCGCCATAGCCTGCCTCATCTTCTTCCAATCCCTCGGCACCGCCATCACCATCGTAATCGCAAACACCATTTTCGCACAAACTCTCACATCCGCGGTTTCCCGCTACGCGCCCTCGATATCGCCTCGTGCGGCACTGCATGCTGGGTCTGGCGCTGGCGCTGTTCGAGCTCTTGTACCAGTTGGGCATGAAGATGAGCTACGCGGTTTGCTGAGGGCATACTCGGAGAGTTTACGCAATGTCTTTTACTTCTTGGTAGGCGTAGCGTGCTTGGCTACAGTTGTAAGTTTGGGGATGGGCTGGAGAGATAATCGGGGTAAAGACAAGAAGGCGACGGGAGTAGTGGACGAGGAGCATGGAGAAGGGAAGATAGCGGGCGAGAAAGAGGAAGAGGGTAAGAAAACGGACGAGGAACGTAAAGAAGAGGAGACACAGGAGAAGAAAAATGAATAAAAGAAGTGAATGGCGTGGTGTGTACTAGCGCCATTGCAGCTGCTTTCAACATCAGAGATTGAGGATATGGTCGCATCAGACTACGAATAAATGCGGCATTAGTACAGGTTGCGGCTGCAAGGCATCAGGTTTCTCTATGAGAGATTTCCGGTATGACCTATACTTCCAATTCTTTCTTGTCTTCTAGACTAAGTTTAGCACCGCCGCTACATATATGAATTATTCTACAAATTTCCTGTGCTCTTCTCTACACCAGGGTATGTTCAGGTCTGCTCTCTTTTCCAAATATCAGCTCTTAAGAATTAGGTAGTGTTTCTAGAAGCCTCAATTTCAATCAAAAAAGAAGAAGAACAAGGACACCGGCATGAAGTCTCGTTGCTTTCAAATTCGTCTCATTCTCAAAACCGCTTCTTCCGATATGTACGGGTGACTCTGCATCTCCGCAGCGGTTGCAACAAAAAACCAACAAAATGAGTATCAATTTGATCTCGGGCTTGTGCGCTGTCTGAATAGCACTCTAAAGCAAGAATTGAAACAGGTAAAGGTTGGAAATTCGATAATAGTACTCTTAACATAGAAGGAAAAGCACATAGTCTATACATCTGCTAATTTCAACACCTTTAATCTTTAAAATGAATTGCGAGCAGTAAAAAAGGTAACTCGAATACATGTGATAGGTGGGACTTCTAGTACTACGAAATTGAACATATAAAAACTTCTTTTTCTCTACCGTTCTTGCTTTCTCCTTACCTATGGACATTATTACATGGTCTACTAAAGGCAGAGAACAAATATCCTATGTCTTCTGCTTTCCAAAAACGACGGAGATTATAGCGACATGGCTTCTCGCCGCTGTATCAGAAAGTTTTTTCTAAAACTATGAGAGGGTGTGGTTACTTGTGCTTGCCTTTCCATGGGGTGCGATCAATGCGCTTCTATCCCAACAATGTTTCTTTGCGAAAAAGTATAAGCCATACGTGACATTGGTTGTTGGCTTTCAGACTAATGTATAACGAGCTAGTGTACGCAGCGAGTGGTATATAAACACCTCTTCGTTCGTGTAAGCTTCTTACCACATTCCTCTAAAAAAAGATGTTTACACAATTTCCA
>Ga0265780_10010495_pt1 | contig 11031 bp, 9 predicted proteins | sample P1T30metagenome_FD_192432 | JGI IMG/M metagenome (GOLD analysis project Ga0265780, IMG submission 192432) | Plant litter microbial communities from East Loma Ridge, Irvine, California - P1 T30 | ecosystem: Environmental > Terrestrial > Plant litter > Unclassified | place: USA: California... | reverse complement strand
GCCTTCCAGCCGCGCCTGATGCTGCCGCTGTCGCTGTCGTACGACCACCGCGTCATCGACGGCGCCATGGCTGCGCGCTTCACCGCCTACCTGGCCGATGTCATGGCCGACCTGCGCAAAACCTTGCTGTGATTGGAATCCTGCGATGAGTACAGTGGAAGTCAAGGTCCCGAACATCGGTGACTTTAAAGAAGTCGAGATCATCGAATTGATGGTCAAGGTTGGCGACACGATCAAGGTCGACCAGTCGCTGGTCACCGTTGAATCGGACAAGGCCAGTATGGAGATCCCGTCGACGCACGCAGGCGTGATCAAGGAACTGAAAGTCAAAGTGGGCGACAAGGTGGGCGAAGGCTCGCTGCTGTTGATGGTCGATGAAAGCGGCGCTGCCGGTGGTTCCACGGACACGCCAACGCCGGCTGCCGTGCCGGAAAAGGCTGCGGCAACGGCATCGTCCACCGCGACGCCAACCGAATCGCAGGCGCCGGCGCGGCCTGAAGCGCCAAAAGCCGTCGGTTCCGGCCCTGCGCCAGGCTTTGGCACGTTCGATGGCAAAGCCGATATCGAGTGCGAGATGATGGTGCTGGGCGCCGGTCCCGGCGGCTATTCGGCAGCGTTCCGCGCCGCTGATCTGGGCATGAACACGGTGCTGGTCGAGAAATACGCGCAGCTGGGCGGCGTGTGCCTGAACGTCGGCTGCATCCCGTCGAAAGCGCTGCTGCACGTGGCAGCTGTCATCGACGAAACCGCGAGCATGGGCAAGCATGGCGTCAAGTTCGCCGCGCCGGAAGTCGACATCGACGAACTGCGCGCGTACAAGGATGGCGTCATCAAAAAGATGACCGGCGGCCTGGCCGGCATGGCCAAGGCGCGCAAGGTCACGACCGTGCAGGGCGTGGGCCAGTTCCTGTCGCCGAACCATATCGAGGTCACGGCAACGGACGGCGGCAAGAAGGTCATCCAGTTCAAGAACGCGATCATTGCGGCCGGTTCGTCGGTGGTCAACCTGCCGTTCGTGCCGAAGGATCCGCGCATTGTCGATTCGACCGGTGCGCTGGAGTTGCGCCAGATTCCGAAGAAGATGCTGGTCATCGGCGGCGGCATCATCGGCCTGGAAATGGCGACCGTGTATTCGACGCTGGGTGCGCGCATCGACGTCGTTGAAATGATGGATGGCCTGATGCAGGGCGCCGACCGCGACATGGTCAAGGTCTGGCAAAAGTTCAACGAGAAGCGCTTCGACAAGATCATGACCAAGACGAAGACAGTGGGCGTGGAAGCGCTCCCTGAAGGCATCAAGGTCACGTTTGAATCGGCTGAAGCGGGTGTTGCACCGCCTGAACCGCAAACCTACGATATGGTGCTGGTGGCCGTGGGCCGCAGCCCGAACGGCAAGAAGTTCGCTGCCGATAAAGCTGGCGTGATCGTCACCGACCGCGGCTTCATCAACGTCGACGCGCAGATGCGCACCAACGTGCCGCACATCTTCGCCATCGGCGACCTGGTGGGCCAGCCGATGCTCGCGCACAAGGCCGTGCACGAAGCGCACGTGGCAGCGGAAGCCGCGCATGGTGAAAAGGCGTTCTTCGACGTCAAGGTGATTCCATCGGTGGCGTACACCGATCCCGAAGTGGCATGGGTCGGCATCACCGAAGACGAAGCGAAGGCGCAGGGCATCAAGCTGGAAAAGGGCCACTTCCCGTGGGCCGCTTCCGGACGCGCCGTGGCCAATGGACGTGACGAAGGCTTCACCAAGCTGTTGTTCGATGCGGAGACGCACCGGATCGTTGGGGGCGGCATCGTCGGCACGCACGCGGGCGACATGATCGGCGAGATCGCGCTGGCGATCGAGATGGGCGCCGATGGCGTCGACATCGCCAAAACGATCCACCCGCACCCGACGCTGGGCGAGTCGATCGGCATGGCGGCGGAAGTGTACGAAGGTTCGTGCACGGATTTGCCGCCAGCTCGGAAGAAGTAAGAGGCTTTCATCACGGCGTAAAAAAACCGGGGAGACCCGGTTTTTTTATGGCTGCTTATCACTGCCTGTCACTTCCAGTCAGTCAGTATGGATCCCGGCGTTCGCCGGGATGATGTTCTTGTGAGTACGGCTCACAGTCAGTATCGATCCCGGCGTTCGCCGGGATGACGCTTGTGTGCGCTGCAGGCAGCGCGCAAGAGCGTCAGTTGTAACTCGTCCAGGTCTTCGGAATCTCGATTGCCCCGCTTTTTGCTGCTTCCGCGTAATCGCGCATCTGCGCCACGACGGCTTCCATATGTTCTTCATCCGGCTGCGACATGAAAACTTTCAACCGCTGATCCAGCGCCGCCTGCTGGTCGTTCCATTCCAATCTCGCTGTTTTACTCATGCTGTTCCCAACTGCGCACACGCGCAAAAGTCATTATAAAAAATTAGCTTGTCAGCCAGTGTACAGGATAAGAAATCGAAATTCCACCCCTCGCACGGTACCGGGAAATTGAACGTTAGCGCGAGCCAACATCGTCAGCATGAGGACCGCAGCAGCGCAGGATGCACGGCCAAAATCAGGACATCAACACGCGCCCATGCGATTGCGAGACATGGATTTCGCGGTCCAGGATCCGCAGCTTGAGCGCCTGTTCAAGCATGTCGTTGAAGTCCCGGCTGGCCAGATGCGCGTCCAGGTCGGCCTGGGTCGCCCAGCCTTCTGCCAGATGAAACACGTTCGCCTGCGCCAGATCCTGCGAGGCGGTGTAGTACAGGCAGCCGGGTTTGTTGACCGTCGCCAGAACAGAGTGCGCGGCAATATTTGCAAAGGCCGCAGTGTCCTGCGGATCGACCTGGTAAGTGCCGACGATGCTGACGAAACTGTCGGTAGTGGATGGACTCATTGGTACTCCTCTGGATAAATGTGAGCGGCGAGTGTGCCGCTTCCACCCGCTGGCGGAAAGCCATGGCACGACCATATCATTTATGCTGGGGGTGCATAAACTGGGCAGCAGGATGTTCGACATGGATAAATTATTGTGGATGCGGTGCTTCGTGCGCGCGGTCGAAACGGGCAGCTTTTCCGCTGTGGCGCGCGAGATGCACATTGGGCAGCCGAATGTCAGCCGGCATATCGCCTCGCTGGAAAAGTCGCTTGGTGTACGCCTGTTGAACCGGTCGACCAGGCAGATGGGGACAACGCCCGAGGGGCAGCGGTATTACGCGCAGGCGCGCCAGGCGCTTGACCTGATTACGCTGGCCGAGGCGGAGGCGCATGGGGAGCAGGACCCGCATGGGCAGCTGCGCGTGGCGTGCGCGGAAAGTCTCGGCACGGAGATCCTGGTGCCGGCATTGCCGGCGTTCCTCGATCGTTATCCGCATGTCGATGTCGAACTGCGTCTTGGTGATGCGTACATCGACCTGGTGGCGGAAGGGGTCGATATCGCCATACGGGGTGGCGTACTGCAGGACAGCGCATTGCGCGCCCGGCGCGTCGGCACGTCGGAGCGGATCTGTGTCGCCAGCACGCGGTACCTGCAACGGCATGGCGTACCCAAGGAGCCTGCCGACCTGGCGCACCACGCGTGCATCCTGTACACCTTGTCCACGGGCGGCAGCCAGGTCTGGCCGTTCAGGGACGGCAATGTTCAAGTGCATGGGCGCCTGCGCCTCAATCATCTCGAAGGCATTCGCCGCGCAGTTTTGCAGGACCTGGGTATCGCGTATTTGCCATCCTGGATGGTTGCGCGAGAGTGCGCGCGTGGCGAACTCGCGCCAGTCTTGTCCGCATACGCGGTGCCGGCTGTTCCCGTGAACGCGCTGTATTCAGCGCACCGCCTGCTGCCTCAGCGTGCGTCGGTGTTCATCGAATTTGTCGCGACCGTCTTCGACAAGGTGCCGGGACTGCGCATGCCCTGAAACGCCAGCCGTGCAAACCGTTCGCCGATCAGCTGATGCGCCCTCGCATCCGGATGCAGGTTGTCCGGCAACGGCATCGCCGCAACATCGTCGGCGCCAAACAATGCCAGTCCATCCAGGTAAAAAAGCGCCGCATCGCCGGCCGCGCGCTGCGCCACGATGCGCGCCATCTCGGCGCGGATGGTCGCCAGCGTCAGCTTGCCGGCCAGGCGCTCGGCCGGGTTGCCGGTGGCCCGGAAGCGCAGCTGGCCCTGGCGCAGCGCGCTCACATCCGGCAGCGTGGGGCCGGGCGTGTCTTCGTGGATCGGACACGCGATGGGCGAGACGACCAGCAGCGGCGTGTGGGGATGGCCTTCGCGGATGGTGTCGATGAAGCCATGCAGCGTCGGCCCGAACGCGCGCAGGCGCATGACGTCCAGGTTGACCAGGTTGATGCCGATCTTGATGCTGATGAAGTCGGCCGGCGTGTCGCGCATCACGCGCGCGACAAACGGGTCGAGCAGGGCGCTGCCGCCAAAGCCCAGGTTGATGAGGTCCCAGCCGCGCCCGCGCGCGGCCAGCGCCGGCCAGGTGGTGCTCGGACTGGCCGCGTCAGACCCGTGGCTGATCGAACTGCCGTGATGCAGCCAGGTCTTCCCGGCGACTGCCGCCGCGCACACCGGCGCGTCGGCCCGCAGCGCGATCAGTTCCGTGGTCTCGTTATAGGGTAGCCAGATCTCCACCCGCTTGGACCGTGCCGGCAGGCCGGCAAAACGCACCGTGCCCGCCAATCCAGGCACCGTGCCAACCGCGCCGGTGCCAAGGTTGATCGACATGACGTTGCCGCCATCGACGCTGGCCTGCGCCGCCAGCGCGCCGTCGACCAGCAGATCGTAGACGCCGTCCGGCCGCGCCGGCATGCCGGTGTAGACGCGCCTGGTGCGCAGCGTATCGAGTTCGACAACGGTTGCTGCCGTCTCGAACACCAGGCGCACGCCCGCCGGCTGCGCTTCGACCATCATCAGCTGCGGATCGGGATACTGCGCGCGCGCCCATGCGGGCAAGCGGTGGGGAAGGAGACCGTGCGGCGTTGCTTCGAGTTCGCACGCGCCGCGCAGGATGGTGAAGTCGATGGGGTAGGTATGCATGAACGGCGGGGAAGTGAAAGTCATTGCCGCATCATACCCACACCGCCGCTCAGGGCTGGCGTAACACTCCGTGGTAAAACAGGTCGAGGCGCTGGTGCAGGCTGCGCAGCTTTTCTTCGTCGCTGGGAATCTCGCGGGCAAACACGACGCAGCGAAGCAGGTCGCCTTTGACGCAACCGACCAGGTGCCTGGCCGCCTGTTCCGGTGTGACGCCAATGCGCAGCTGGTCGCGGATGTCCTGGCGGGCAAAAAATTCCGTCAGCATGTTATTGGTGCGGCGCGGGCCGTGCTCGTAGAAGGTTTCGGCCAGTTCCGGGTTGTCGGCAGCCTCGACCATGACCACACGCTGGATGGCGATCACGTCGGCGCTGGCCATGAGATCCATGAAGCGCACAGCGAAATCGTCAACGATTTCCTTCAACGGGCGCTGGTCGGCCAGCATCTCGCCGCTGCCAAAAAAACGGTCGCGGCGCTGCTCGAGCGCGGCGCTGAGAAGGCCCGCCTTGCCGCCAAATTTGACATAAATCGTGCGCACTGCGACATGGGCCTCGCGGGCGATGGCTTCCAGGCTGACCTTGGCGTAGCCGAATTTCAGGAACATTGTCCCGGCTGTGCGCACCAGGTCTTGCAGGCGCGCTTCCGCATCGGACGCCTTGGGGCGCCCAGCGGATTTGCATGCAGGTGTATCTGCTGGTAAAGATTTGCTCATGGACCGCACTGTACCCCGGTTCAAAATGAAATGCAATCGTTTCATTTCTTGACTTGTCCGGTTTTTTATCCAATAATGCTCTGTATCAATGTCGATCCTGACCATTTCCTATACGGAGCCGCTCCATGTCCCAGCCTGTTGAACTGAAAAATCCTCCCGCCCCGGCTGCACCGGGTTCGGCTCCTGCTTCGCCTCCTTCTGCGCCGCCTGCTGGTCAGCCAGCTGCTGCCCCGGGCGCACCAGCTGGCGGCGCTCCCGCCGGCGGCGCCGCGCCCGGCAAAACCCCGCCGAACAAGCGCGTGCTCATCATCGTTGGCATTATCGCCATCGTGGCCCTGGCCGCCGGTGGCCGCATGTGGTACCGCAGCGAGAACTTTGTCGATACCGACAACGCATATGTAGCAGGCCACGTGCACCCGGTGTCGTCGCGCATCGCCGGCATCGTCACCAAAGTGATGGTCGACGATAACCAGGTCGTCAAGGCCGGCGACGTCATCGCGGAACTCGATCCGGCCGACCAGAATGTGCGCGTCGAGCAGATCCAGGCGCAGATCGCCAGCGCGAAGCAGCAGGTGGTGCAGGCGGAAGCCGGCATTGTCCAGGCGCGCGCCCAGTCGTCCGCGGCCTCGGCCCAGGTAGCGCAAGCCCAGGCGCAGGTGGTGCGTTCCAACCAGGACGCCACCCGTTTCAGCCAGTTGTACAACAGCACCATGAAAGCGGTGTCGAAAGCGGAAGTCGACCAGGCCAACGCGACCAAGACCGGCGCTGCCGCCGATTTGAAAGCGCGCCGTGACAACGTCAAGGCCGCCGAAGCGAATATCGATGCCGCCGAATCGGCGCGCGATGTGCTCAAGACGCAGGTCAAAGTGCTCGAGACCCAGTTGAAGGACGCCCGCCTGCAGGCCGGCTACAACCGTATCCTGGCGCCGGTGTCGGGTCGCGTCGGCAAGCGCAGCGTGGAAGTGGGCGCGCGCGTCCAGCCGGGCCAGCAGCTCGCCGCCATCGTCCAGGACGACGTGTGGGTCACCGCCAACTTCAAGGAAACGCAGTTGCCAGGCCTGGCGCCGGGCCAGGAAGTGGAAATGAAAGTCGACGCACTGCCGGACTACAAAATGATCGGCCATATCGACAGCTTTTCGCCAGCGTCGGGCAACCAGTTTGCCCTGCTGCCAGCCGATAACGCGACCGGTAACTTCACCAAGGTGGTCCAGCGCGTGCCGGTCAAGCTGGTGTTCGATCCGAGCGACCTGAAGAAATTTGCCGGCCGCCTGGTGCCGGGCATGTCGGTGGAAGTTGAAATCCGCCTCGGCCAAAAAGTGACGCAGCCTGTTCCCGGTACCACCCCTGACGTTCCACACTAAGGACTGGCCATGACCAGCACTACCAAGTCACCGCCGGCCGCGGCAGCGAACGCCGGGCCGCCGCAGATCAGCGAGCAGATCAGCTTTCGCACGTGGATCGCCGTGGCCGCCGGCATGCTCGGCGCGTTCATGGCCGTGCTCGACATCCAGATCACCAACTCGTCGCTGAAGGACATCCTGGGCACGCTGTCGGCGACCCAGGAAGAGGGCTCGTGGATCTCCACCGCCTACCTGTGCGCGGAAATCGTCGTCATTCCGATGACGGGACTGTTCGTGCGCGCATTTGGCGTACGCGGCTACATGATCGGCACCACCTCGCTGTTCCTGCTGTTTTCAACGTTGTGCGGCGCGGCCTGGAGCCTGCCAAGCATGATCGTGTTCCGCATGTTTCAAGGTTTTACCGGCGGCGCACTGATTCCGATGGCCTTCACGCTGGTGCTGACCAAGCTGCCGCCGTCGCGGCGCGCCACCGGCATGGCCATCTTTGGCCTGACCGCCACGCTGGCGCCTTCCATGGGCCCGACGCTGGGCGGCTACCTGACCGACCTGTATGGCTGGCCGTCGGTCTTCTACATCAACTGGGTGCCGGGCGTGCTGCTCATCGGCGGCATGTGGTACGGGCTCGACCCGGAGAAGAAAGCATTGAGCACGTTGCGTAACGCCGACTGGCCTGGCATCGCCTTGATGGCGCTGGGGCTCGGCAGCCTGACGATCTTCCTGGAAGAGGGCAATACCAAGGACTGGTTCGATTCAAGCTTCATCGTCACGTTCGCGGCGCTGGCCATCGTTGGCATCCTGGGCTGGGTGGCGCTGTCGTTCTCTGGCCGTAACTCCTTCGTCAACCTGCGCCTTTATGGCCAGCGTAATTTCATCGTGGCGTCCGTGCTGGCGGCATGCACCGGCATGGGCCTGTACGGTTCGGCGTTCCTGCTGCCGCTGTTCCTCGGGCAGATCGCCAATTACACGCCGATGCAGATCGGTGAAGTGATTGCCTGGTCGGGCATGCCGCAGCTCGTCATCATGCCGTTCGTGGCGAAGCTGTCGGGGAAGATCGACAACCGCATCCTGTGCTCGTTCGGCCTGGCGCTGTTCGGCGGCTCGTGCATGATGAACGCGTTCATGGACGCATCGACCGGCTACAACGAGCTGCTGTGGCCCCAGGTCATCCGCGCCTGCGGCCAGCCGTTCGTGATGCTGACGCTGTCGAACTTTGCGTTGCATGGCGTCGCGCCGAAAGACATGCCGTCCGCATCGAGCCTGTTCAACATGACGCGTAACCTGGGCGGCTCGATCGGCATCGCCCTGCTGGCCACCGCGCTGACCAACCGCGAGCACTTCCATTCGGTGCGCGTGGGCGAAGCGGTGACGATGTACTCGCCTGCGACGCAAGCGCGCCTGGACCAGATGACGGCAGCCTTTATCAGTCACGGCATCGACCCGGCCACGGCGGCGCAGCAGGCCATTGGCGCCATCAACCGCATCGTGCAGCGCGAGTCGTACGTGATGGCCTATAACGACTCCTTCTTCATCATCGGCGCCGTACTGATTGGCTGCATCGGCGCGATCTGGTTTGCCGACAAGGTCAAGTCGCCAGGCGGCCCGGGTGGCGGCGGCCATTGATGGCGCCTCTACCCCCAAGAATTCATCGAGAATCGAGAAAAAACATGTCTGATCGCTTCATGCAAACCGCTCCCGCCAAAGCCGCTCTGGCGCTGGCCATCGCCGCTGTCACCTTCACCCTGGCCGGTTGCGGCACCGTCGGCCGCAACTTCACGGCGCCCGCCGCCATCGACGCGCCGGCTTTCCGTCACATCGACGACCAGGCCGCAGGCGCTGACGCGGCCCGCCTGCCAGCCGAGTGGTGGACCGTCTTCAACGACAGCACGCTGAACGGCCTGGAAACGCGTGCTTTGCGCGAAAGCCCGAGCGTGCGCGCCAGTGCGGCCCGCCTGCTGCAGGCGCAAGCACAGCTCGGCGTGGTGCAGGCCAACCAGCGGCCCAACCTGTCGGTCGGCACGTCGGTTGCCAATACGCGCAGCTCGGCCGAGTCGGCCCAGGGCCAGGCGCTTGGCGGCAGGGCCATCAAGGGCATGGATTACCAGGTGGGCACCCAGTTTTCGTACGAGCTCGATCTGTGGGGCCGCGTACGGCGCGTCGTGGAAGCAGCCGACGCGCAAGCGCTGGCGGCGCAGTACGATCGCGACGGCGTGCTGCTGATGCTGTCGAGCCAGGTGGCGTCGACGTACTGGCAGCTGCGCGGGCTCGATGCCGACATCGCGATCCTCCGGAACGCACTGGCGACGCGCCAGGAATCGAACCAGCTGGTGGAAGCGCGCTTCAACGCCGGCCTGTCGAACGAGCTGGATGTGTCGCGTACCCGCATTGAACGCGCCAACGCCGAATCGGATTTGCACGACGCCCAGCGCCAGCGCAATAACCTCGAGCATGCGCTGTCGACGCTGGTTGGCGCCACGCCCACCGCGCCGCTGCTGGCGCTGACCGATGCGCCGCTGCCGCTGCCGCCGGTGATCCCGGTCGGCCTGCCGGCCAGCCTGCTGGCGCAGCGTCCCGACCTGGCGTCGAGCGTGGCCAACCTGAAGGCGGCGAATGCGCAGATCGGCGTCGCTGAAGCGGCGTTCTATCCATCGCTGTCGCTGACCGGCAGCTATGGCTACGCGTCGGAAAACCTGCACACGCTGTCGCACGGCAGTGCACGCCAATTCTCGGCGGGACCCCTGTCGCTGTCGCTGCCGATTTTCGACGGTGGCCGCAACAAGGCCAACCTGGCGCTGGCGCGGGCGCGTTACGACGAAGCCGTCGCCAACCACGAAGACCGCCTGCTGACGGCCCTGCGTGAAGTGGAAGATGCGCTGTCGGATGTGCAGGAACGCTCGAAGCAGGGCGATGTGCAGTCTGGCGCCCAGCAGGCTGCGGCGCGCGCGCTGGTGGTGGCGCAGGCGCGTTTCGACCGCGGCGTCTCGACGTACCTCGATGTGACCGATGCGCAGCGCAGCTCGCTGTCGGCGGACCGTGCGGCGTCGCAGATTCGTACCGAGCGCTTGCTGGCTGCGGTGGCGGTGGCCCGTGCGCTGGGCGCAGGGTGGACGGAACAGGCGCCGGTGGCAAGCCTCGCGTCGAAGTAGTCGACCTGGTGACGTAGTTACATAGCAATCAAGCCAACAAAGCCGGCCGTGTTCAGCAAATGAACCGGCCGGCTTGTTTTTTGGGTAATGACTTCTCGCAAAAATCGCACGATGTGTTGCAACACTTCAACAGTGGTGCAAGCAATCCTGTGCAGACGCATGCTATAGTTCGTGGATTGCCTCAAAGAATTATTGTTGCCGGGCAAGTGCGATCAGGCCGCTCTGCCTGACAACTTCTGCGAGAAAACCATGCGTCAAACTACACAAACCATCGGGGCGCGCCTCGCGATGGGTTTTGGCATTACCTTTATCCTGATGGCGGTCCTGGCCGGCCTGGCCATCAACCGCGTCGGCAGCATCGACCAGACGCTCAGCCTGGTCAACGACGTGAACAACGTCAAGCAGCGCCACGCGATCAACTTCCGCGGCAGTGTCCACGACCGCGCCATCGCCGTGCGCGATGTGGTGCTGGCGCCGGATGCCGCCGCCCTCCAGGCGCAAGTCAGCAAGATCAAGACACTGGACGAGAACTATCAGCGTTCGGCCGGTCCACTTGACGCCTTGTTTGCAGGGACTGTTACGGCAGAAGAAAAATCGGCGCTGGCCGCGATCAAGGACACCGAACGCCGGGTCCAGCCATTGATCACCAAAGTGATCGAACTGCGCAGCGCCGACAAGTTGCCGGAAGCATCGAGCATGCTGGCGCAGCAGGCGGCGCCGGCGTTTGTCGACTGGCTTGCGTCAGTCAACAAGCTGATCGACCTGGAGGAAAAAATGAGCCAGGACGCGACCGCCGGCGCGCGCG
>Ga0265780_10010493_pt1 | contig 11032 bp, 7 predicted proteins | sample P1T30metagenome_FD_192432 | JGI IMG/M metagenome (GOLD analysis project Ga0265780, IMG submission 192432) | Plant litter microbial communities from East Loma Ridge, Irvine, California - P1 T30 | ecosystem: Environmental > Terrestrial > Plant litter > Unclassified | place: USA: California... | reverse complement strand
GCCGATTCGCCGGTGGTCACGCTCGGCCACGCCGACCAGGCCCTGTACTACGCCAAGGCCCACGGCCGCAACCGCGTGTGCCACTACGAAGAGCTGGTCGCGGGCGGGCTGCTGCAGACCGTGGCCGCTAACGACACCGCCGAATTCTTCTGAATTGCTGCAACCAGGCCGCCGCCTGCTTCCCTAGGCCTCGGCCAGCTGCATGAAACGCAGCGGCTCGACCTGCCACTTGGCGGCCGACTCGTGGCGCACGATGCGGTCGCCGCCGCCGAAGCCCACCGCGCGCGACAGGTCGACCGTCTCGGGGCGGATATACACCTGCCGCTTCGCATGGAAAAACACGTTGACTTTCGGTGTGAGCAGGCTCGATTCGTGCGGCTCGACCACCACGCCCAGCCGGCCCGATTCCAGCAGCACCAGGGTGCCGACCGGGTAGATGCCGACGCAGCGCATGAATTCCTGGGTCAGCGCCGGATTGAAGTGGTGCTTGCTCCACTCGTAGATCTTGCGCAGCGCCTCGGCCGCCGGAATGCCCTTGTGGTAGCAGCGGTCGGAGGTGATCGCGTCGTACACGTCGACGATGGCCGCCATCTGCGCCAGCTCGCTGATGCCGTCCCCGACCTGGCGGTCCGGATAGCCGCTGCCGTCGCGCCGCTCGTGGTGATGCAGCGTGATGTCGAGCGGCACCGGGCCGATGCCCGCCGTGCGCACCAGGATGTCGTGGCCGTCGCGCGGATGGCGCTTGACGATGTCGAATTCGTCGTCGGTCAGGCGGCCCTGCTTGTTGAGGATGGCGTCCGGCACCATGGCCTTGCCGGTGTCGTGCAGCAGGCCGCCCAAGCCGGCCTGGTAGATGGTGTCCTCGTCCATGCCGCGCGAGCGGCAGAAGGCGACCAGCAGCGCGCATACGCTGACCGAGTGCAGGAAGGTGTAGTCGTCCTTGTTCTTGAGCTGCAGGAGGCTGGGCAAGGCGCCCGAGTTGCGCAGGATCGATTCGGTAATGCTCTGCACCACCGGGCTCACCTGGTCCAGCTCGACGGCCTTGCCCAGGCGCGCGTCCTGCATCACGGCGCGCACCAGTCCCTCGGCCTGGCGCCGCACATGGACGGCGCGCTGCAATTCCTCGGCCAGCGGCACCCGCGCGCGTCCGTGCGCGGTGGCCGCCTGCGCCAGCGCCGTCACCTCGGCCTCGGTGGCGGCCGCGCTTTCGTCGGCGGTCGGCGCATCGACGTCCAGGCCGCGGCGGCAATCGATCACTACGCCGCGGATGCGCGCCTCGACGATCTTGCTGATCTCGGCCTCGTTGGTGATCAGGAACTGGTTGCGTACGAACGGATGCTCCATCCAGCCGCAATCCAGGTCCTGGATGAACATGCCCACCCTGAGCTGTGAAGAATCCACTTTTTTCAGCATCTGTCGTGTCTCTTCTCGTGCATGAATTCCCGGCGCCAGGCGCCCTTTATGCGTCGAGTATAACAAGTAGCTTGCGTAATGGAACCTAATGTTGCCCCAGAGATACGCAATGTGAAATGGATCGAAGGCGGCCGTATTACTTCGGCGCGAGCTTGACGTTAACGTTAACGTCATATAACTTACCAGCATCCCGTCCTCACCGATCTCAAGGACCCTCCCCTCATGAACGACATCACTCCCGTAGCGAAGCTCGACCTGCCCGAACAGCCGCGCCTGGCCAACAAGGTCCGTTTCGTCACCGCCGCCTCGCTGTTCGATGGCCACGACGCCTCGATCAACATCATGCGCCGCATCCTGCAGTCGAACGGCGCCGAGGTGATCCACCTCGGCCACAACCGCTCGGTCGACGAGGTAGTCACCGCGGCGCTGGCCGAGGACGCGCAGGGCATCGCCATCTCGAGCTACCAGGGCGGCCACGTCGAATACTTCAAGTACATGATCGACCTGCTGCGCCAGCGCGGCGGGGCCCACATCAAGGTGTTCGGCGGCGGCGGCGGGGTGATCGTCCCGAGCGAGATCGAGGACCTGCACGCCTATGGCGTGACGCGCATCTTCAGCCCGGAAGACGGCCAGCGCATGGGCCTGGTCGGCATGATCCGCTCGATGCTCGAAGCCTGCGACGTCGACCTGTCGCCCTACGCCCCGACCTCGCTCGCGGCCCTGCGCGAAGGCGAGATCGCGGCGCGCCACCGCCCGCTGGCCCAGCTGATCACGGCGCTGGAAAACGACCGCGTCGACCCTGCGTTGCGCAAGGAAATCCTGGACACGGCCGACACGCTGCGCGTGCCGACCCTGGGCATCACCGGCACCGGCGGCGCCGGTAAATCCTCGCTGACCGATGAGCTGATCCGCCGCATCCGCCTCGACCAGGGCGACCGCCTGAACATCGCCGTGATCTCGATCGACCCCTCGCGCCGCAAATCGGGCGGCGCCCTGCTGGGCGACCGCATCCGCATGAATGCGATCAATCCGTGGAACGGGCAGCAGCGCGTGTTCATGCGCTCGCTGGCCACGCGCGAAGCGGGCTCCGAGATCTCGCAGGCCCTGCCCGACGTGATCGCCGCCTGCAAGGTGGCCGGCTTCGACCTCGTGATCGTCGAGACCTCGGGCATCGGCCAGGGCGACGCCGCCATCGTGCCGCACGTCGACACCTCGATGTATGTGATGACCCCGGAATTCGGCGCCGCCTCGCAGCTCGAGAAGATCGACATGCTCGATTTCGCCGATCTCATCGCGATCAACAAATTCGACCGCAAGGGCGCGCTCGACGCGCTGCGCGACGTGGCCAAGCAATACCAGCGCAACCGCGAACTGTGGTCGATGAGTCCGGACCAGATGCCGGTCTACGGCACCCAGGCCTCGCGCTTCAACGACGACGGCGTCACCGCCCTCTACCACGGCCTGCTGCCGAAACTGGCGGCGCTGGGCTTGACACTCGAAAGCGGCAGCCTTCAGGCGCCGGCGCAGCGATACTCGAGCGGCAAGAACGTGATCGTGCCGCCCGCGCGCAGCCGCTACCTGGCCGAGATCGCCGACACCGTGCGCGGCTACCACCGCCGCGTCGGCAAGCAGGTGACCCTGGCGCGCGAGCGCCAGCAGCTCCAGGAAGCGCAGCGCATGCTGGCTGCGGCGGGCAAGGATGCCGACTTTGACGACGTGATCGCGCAGCGCGACAACGCCATGGACGGCGAAGCCAAGGCGCTGGTGGCCTCCTGGCCGCAGCTGCAGGCGACCTACGCGGGCGAAGAACACGTGGTGAAAATCCGCGACAAGGAAATCCGCACGCGCCTGATCTCGACGACCTTGTCCGGCAATCCGGTGCGCAAGGTGGCGTTGCCGCGCTTCGAGGACCATGGCGAAATCCTGCGCTTCCTGATGCTGGAAAACGTGCCGGGTTCCTTCCCCTACACTGCGGGAGTATTCCCCTTCAAGCGCGAGGGCGAGGATCCGACCCGCATGTTCGCCGGCGAAGGCGACGCCTTCCGCACCAACCGCCGCTTCAAGCTGGTCTCGACCGGCATGGACGCCAAGCGCCTGTCGACCGCCTTCGACTCGGTGACCCTGTACGGCGCCGATCCGGCGCTGCGGCCTGACATCTACGGCAAGGTCGGCAACTCGGGCGTGTCGATCGCGACCCTGGACGACATGAAGGTGCTGTACGACGGCTTCGACCTGTGCAGCCCGTCGACCTCGGTCTCGATGACCATCAACGGCCCGGCCCCGACCATCCTGGCGATGTTCATGAATACCGCCATCGACCAGCAGATGGACAAGTTCGTCGAAAAGAACGGGCGCCAGCCGACCGGCGAAGAGACAGCGCAGATCCGCGCCTGGGTGCTGACCGCCGTGCGCGGCACCGTGCAGGCCGACATCCTGAAGGAAGACCAGGGCCAGAACACCTGCATCTTCTCGACCGAGTTCTCGCTCAAGGTGATGGGAGACATCCAGGAATATTTCGTGACGCACGGCGTGCGCAACTTCTACTCGGTGTCGATCTCGGGCTACCACATCGCCGAAGCGGGAGCCAACCCGATCTCGCAGCTGGCGTTCACCCTGTCGAACGGTTTCACCTTCGTCGAAGCCTATCTGGCGCGCGGCATGCACATCGACGACTTCGCGCCGAACCTGTCGTTCTTCTTCTCGAACGGCATGGACCCGGAATACACGGTGCTGGGCCGCGTGGCGCGCCGCCTGTGGGCGGTGGCCATGCGCGACAAGTACGGCGCCAACGATCGCAGCCAGAAGCTCAAATACCATATCCAGACCTCGGGCCGCTCGCTGCACGCGCAAGAGATCGACTTCAACGACATCCGCACTACCCTGCAGGCGCTGATCGCGATCTACGACAACTGCAATTCGCTGCACACGAATGCCTATGACGAGGCGATCACCACGCCGACCGACGAATCGGTGCGCCGCGCCCTGGCGATCCAGCTGATCATCAACCGCGAATGGGGCCTGGCCAGGAACGAGAACCCGAACCAGGGTTCCTTCATCATGGACGAGCTGACCGACCTGGTCGAAGAGCAGGTGCTGCAGGAGTTCGAGCGCATCGCCGAGCGCGGCGGCGTGCTGGGCGCGATGGAGACCGGCTACCAGCGCGGCAAGATCCAGGAAGAGTCGATGCTGTACGAGCACCGCAAGCACGACGGCAGCCTGCCGATCATCGGCGTCAACACCTTCCGCAACCCGAAGGGCGCGGGCGCCCCGGCCACGATCGAACTGGCGCGCTCGACCGACGACGAAAAGCAATCGCAGCTGCAGCGCCTGGACGACTTCCACGGCCGCAACGCCGATGCGGCGCCCGCCGCGCTGGCCGCCCTGCGCCAGGCCGCGATCGACAACGAGAACGTGTTCGCGCGCCTGATGGACGCGGTGCGCGTGTGCTCGCTGGGCCAGATCACGACCGCGCTGTTCGAGGTCGGTGGGCAGTATCGGCGCAATATGTAGAATGGTTCCGTGTCCCCCACGGAGCCATCCATGACCATCCAGCCAGACCAGCTCGCCGCCCTGATGCGCGAAGTCGAACGGGAAGACCCGATCGACTTCGCCGACCTGCCCTTCCCCGAGGACGAGATGCGCGCCATCGTCGCCAACCACCTGTGCGAGATGGCGGCGGCGATGGAGAACTTCAGCGAGGAAGACCGCACGCTGACCTTGCTGGCCGTGTCGGCCAAGCTGGTGCTGGAAAACCTGGTGCTGCACGTGCAGCTGCTGCGGCGCCATGGCCTGCCGGTGGGGGAGAACGTGGAAGCCCTGCTGGGCCGGCTGCGCCGCGAACCGGGCCCGGCAGGCGGCGGCGAGGGATAATTTTCCCGCGTGGTAATTTTTTCAACATTCATGCAACACGCGTCGAATAAGTTTTGCAATAGCTGTGTCCGTTTGTACACTGGTTGCGCGGTTCCTTCAGGTATGATTTGTTGTTGAGAATTTCGCCTGCCCGGCGAAACGACCGTCTCCACTGCCTGAGGAATTCCACATGCCGCGCCATCCCACCAAGCTCAAACTCACCGCCGCCCTGCTCACCGGCGCCCTCCTGACCGTCGGCCTGGCCGGATGCAACCGGACCCAGTCGACCGAAACCCTGCTGGCGGAGGCGTCGCAGTACCAGAAAAAAGGCGATATCAAGGCTGCCCTGATCCAGCTCAAGAACGCCGTGGCGAACAGCCCGGAAGACGGCGAGGCGCGCCTGGCGCTGGGCACCCTGCAGCTGTCCTCCGGCGACAACGTCTCGGCCGAGAAGGAACTGGGCCGCGCGCGTTCGCTCGGCATCGCCGACGAGCGGGTGCTGCCGCTGCTGGGCCAGACCCTGGCGCAGCAGGGCAAGTTCAAGGAGGTGCTGGAACTGATCACACCGGAAAAGGCCGGCAAGTCGGCCGCGCTGCTGTCGCTGCGCGGCGACGCGCTGCTGGGCAGCGCCAAGCCCGACGAGGCGAAACAGGCCTACGAGGCGGCCCTGGCCGTGAACGCCAATTCCGGCGACGCCCTGATGGGCCTGGCACGACTGTCCGCCGTACGCGGCCAGCGCGACGCCGCCCTGCTCTACGTCGACCAGGCGGTGGCCAAGGATCCGAAGAATCCCGAAGTCTTCATCATGCAGGGCGCCATGCTGCGTTCGATGAACAAGCCGGACGAAGCCCTGGCCGCCTACGACAAGGCGCTGGCGCTCAAGCCGGATCACCGCGGCGCCCACATCGAGAAAGCCTATATCGAGATCGCCCGCGGCAAGTTCGACGCGGCCAAGAAAGAAGTCGAGGCGGCGGAAAAGAACTCGCCGGGCAGCCTGCTGGTGGTGTACACCCGCGCCCTGTATGAATTCTCGCAAGGCAAGCACTCGGCGGCGAAGGATGCGCTGGCCAAGATCCTCAAGGTCGCGCCCGACCACTATCCGAGCATCCTGCTGGCCGGCGCCTCCGAGCTGCAGCTGGGCGGCACCCAGCAGGCCGAGCAGCATCTGCGCAAATACCTGGAAGCCAATCCGAACAACGTCTATGCGCGCAAGCTGCTGGCCCAGGCCCAGCTCAAGAATTCCCAGCCGGCCGATGCCGCCGCCACCCTGGCGCCGGCCTTAAAAGAGGCGCCGCAGGATGCGCAGCTGCTGGCCCTGGCCGGTGAATCGTATATGCAGGTGCGCGACTTCGACAAGGCCAGCAACTACCTGCAGCAGGCGGCCACCCTGGCGCCGCAGGCGGCCGCCGTGCGCACCTCGCTGGGCCTGTCGCGCCTGGCCCAGGGCGATCAGGCGGGCGGGCTGAGCGACCTGGAAATGGCCGCGACGCTCGACCCGAAATCTCTCCAGGCTACCATGGCTTTGGTGCAAACCGAGATGGGCATGAAGCGCTACGACAAGGCGCTGGCAGCCGTCAATGCGCTTGAAAAACAGCAGCCCGACAGCGCACAGGTGCAGCAGCTCAAGGGCGCCGTCTATATGGTCCAGGGCAAGACCGCGGAAGCGCGCGCCGCCTTCGACAAGGCGTTGTCCCTGCAGCCGACCTTCCTGCCGGCGGTGACCAACCTGGCGCGCCTGGACGTGCAGGACAAGAAGCCGGAAGCCGCCAAGGCGCGCTTCACCGCCTTCCTGGACAAGAACAAGGACAGCACCGAGGCCATGACGGCGCTGGGCGAGCTGGCCATGTTGCAAAAGAACCAGGCCGAGGCCACGAGCTGGTTCGAGAAGGCCAGCAGCGCCAGTCCGAACGCCACCGCGCCAGCCCTCAAGCTCGGCGCGCACTACCTGGCGACCGAGCAGGCGCCCAAGGCGCTGGCGCTGGCGCGCAAGCTCCAGACCGCGCATCCGACCGATGCCGGCGTGCTCGAACTGCTCGGCCAGTCGCAGGCCGCGAACAAGGACCTGAACGGCGCGCTTGACACTTACAGCAAGCTGGTCAACGTGCTGCCCAAGGCGCCCGGCGCCCAGCTGCGCCTGGCCCAAGTGCAGATGGCGCTGAAGAATGAACCCGCGGCCGCCAGCCACCTCAAGCGCGCGGTCGACCTCCAGCCCGACTTCGTGCCGGCGCGCCTGATGCAGGTCGAGCTGGCGCTGCGCGGCAAGCGTCCGGACGAGGCGCTGGCGGCGGCGCGTGCGCTGCAGAAGGCGGCGCCCAAGGCGCCGGTCGGCCACGTCATCGAAGGCGACGTGCTGATGTCGCAGCGAAAATTTGCCCAGGCCGAGCAGTCCTATGAAAAAGGCCTGGCCCTGGCGCGCTCGTCGGAACTGACGGCCAAGGTGATGCAGGCCATGCAGGCCGGCGGCAAGAGCAGGGAAGCGCTGGCGCGCGGCCAGGCCTGGCTCGCCGCCCAGCCGGACGACGTGCGGATCTCGCTGCTGGTCGCCGAGCTCAACCTGTCAGCCAAGGATTACAAGGGCGCCATCGCCAAGCTCGAGAACGCGCAGAAGCGCGCCCCCGAGCATCCACTGGTGCTGAACAACCTGGCCTGGGCCTACCAGCAGGTGAAGGATCCGCGCGCGCTGGCGACCGCCGAGAAGGCCTACAAGCTGGCCAGCGACAGCCCGGGCGTAATGGACACCCTGGGCTGGGTGCTGGTCGAGCAAGGCGACACCGCGCGCGGCCTGCCGCTGCTGCAGAAGGCCAGCAGCCAGGCGCCGAACGCGATGGAGATCCGCTACCATCTGGCGCAGGCCCTGCACAAGAGCGGCGACAAGGCCGGCGCACGCCGCGAACTCGACAAGCTGCTGGCGTCGGACGCGCCGTTCGCCCACGCCGACGAGGCGCGCGCCCTGCTCAAATCGCTGTAATCGGGCCGTTCGCCGCGGACCCTTGCCGGGCTCCGCGGCGGCCCCCGCCCGCGCGCCATCGCCCCTGTCAGTAAAGGCACGCCGATGGCGCCCGGCCTCATCCTATCGAACGCTGGATTTATTAATGTCGCGATAAGATAACGTTCTCCTAAATGAGGATGTTTATCGTGGACGACGATTCGTACGGAATCCGGCTTACCGATACTTCGGACGGTCGTAACACGGCCAGTATGCTGATCAACAGGATGTATGCCTGGCGCGGCTACTCCGGAAATCACCAGCCCAGCAGCGACCCCAACCGCATCACCCTGACCGCCACCGACAAGGGCGACGTGGTCGGCACGCTCAGCATTGGCATCGATTCCGAGGTCGGCCTGATGGCCGACGAAATCTTCAAGGACGAACTCGACGCCCACCGCGGGCGCGGCGCGAAATTGTGCGAGTTCACCAAGTTCGCCTTCGACCCGTCGGTGCGCTCCAAGACCGCGCTGGCCAATGTGTTCCACCTGGCCGTGATCTACGCGCGCGACATGCATGGCTGTACCGACATCGTGATCGAGGTCAATCCGCGCCATCGCCGCTTCTACGAGCGCATGCTGGGCTTTCGCAAGGAAGGCGAACTCAAGGTCAATCCACGGGTCGATGCGCCGGCCTACCTGCTGCGCGTGAACCTGGCCTTCGTCACCGAACAGATCGAACGTTTTGGCGGCAGCTGGGCCGCCGACGGCGAGACCGAGGAGCGTTCTTTCTATCCGTATTTCTTTTCCCCGCGCGAAGAGCGTGGCATTATCAATCGCCTGTTGCGCATGGATGAATCGCACCCGGCATGAGGGCTGGCGCCCTTGCTCTCCACCTCTTTCCTGAACCGTCAATGACTACACCGTTCAACTACGAACAGGCTTTCTCGCGCAATATCGGCTGGGTCACACCGGCTGAACAACAACAGTTGCGCGGCAAGCGCGTCGCCATCGCCGGCGGCGGCGGCGTCGGCGGCGTCCACCTGCTGACCCTGGCCCGGCTCGGCGTAGGCCGTTTCCACATCGCCGATTTCGACACCTTCGACATTGCCAACTTCAATCGCCAGGTCGGGGCCATGATGTCGACGGTCGGCCAGTCCAAGGCCGAGGTGCTGGCGCGGATGGCGCGCGACATCAATCCCGAGATCGAAATCGAGATCTTCCCGGACGGCGTCCACGAGGGCAATCTGGACGCCTTCCTGGCCGGGGTCGACCTGTACGTCGACGCGCTCGATTTCTTCGCCTTCGACGCGCGCCAGCAGACTTTTGCCGCCTGCGCCCGCCTCGGCATCCCGGCCACCACCGGCGCGCCGCTGGGCATGGGGACGGCCTTGCTCAACTTCATGCCGGGCAAGATGACCTTCGAAGAGTATTTCGGCTGGGGCGACCTGCCGGAGCAGGAGAAGGCGATACGTTTCGTGGTCGGCCTGGCTCCCGCCGGCCTGCACCGGCCCTATCTGATGGTGCCGGGATCAGTCAACCTGGCGGAGCGGCGTGGCCCATCGACCATCATGGCTTGCCAGCTGTGCGCCGGAGTATGCGCCACCGAGGCGCTCAAGATCCTGCTCGGCCGCAAAGACGTGCTGGCGGCGCCCTGGGGCATGCAGTTCGACGCCTACCGCAACAAGCTCAAGCGCACCTGGCGGCCGGGCGGCAACCGCCATCCGATCCAGCAGCTGATGCTGATGATCGGACGCCGCCAGTTCGCGCGCATGGCGGCGGCCGGACGCTGAGCGCCTGCCACTGTAGAGCGGCTTGCCGAACGTAAAAAAGCCACTGCCGGATCGCTCCGGCAGTGGCTTTTTTCAAGCCGTCGACGTCAGGCCTGCCAGGCAGGCCCGTGCGTGATTAGGCGGCTTTCTTGTTGCGGCGGCGGGCTGCGTACAGGCCCAGCATGCCCAGGCCCAGCAGGCCGACCGATGCCGGCTCAGGCACTTCGGCGGTGTTGCTGAAGACCACGTCCAGCGAACCGTTGATCTCCTGGGTGCCGACCGGGTTGAAGTTGTTCAGCTGGCCCGACTGGAACGACAGGTTGTAGAACGGGTTCGGCGAGGTGAAGAATTCCATGCCGAAACCGACCAGGGCGAAGTCCGAGCTGGCGCCGAAGCTGCCGCAGTTGATGCCGCTAGGGCCGCAGGTCGGCAGGGTTGGGTCCAGCACGCCGAAGCCCGACAGCGGATTGCCTTCGGCCAGCAGCAGGTCGTCGTCCGAACCACCCACGGTGACCGCGTTGGCGCCGTTGCCAGGCATGGTGAAGGTCGAGTCCAGGTTGGCGTCCAGGTACATGCCCAGGCGGCCGCTGCCTTCGTTGAAGCGGAACACGTTCGTGCCGTTTTCGACGGCGAAGGTACCCGACGCGGTGTACAGGGCATACAGGCCGTAGTCGTTGTTCAGGCCGGTGCGGGTGACCGGGGTGGTGCCGCCGTTGCCGACGAACTGGCCGGCGTTCCACACCAGCGACACGTTGAAGGTGCCGTCGGTGTTGAAGGTAGCGATTTCGTTGTAGTTGCCGGTGATCTTGTCGGCGGTGAATTCACGACCATCGTATTCCACGGTGAACGGATTGAAGTTGGCGGCCTGGGCGGCGGCGCCGAACATCGAGGTTGCAGCGATTGCGCAAGCGATAATGGTCTTCGAAACTGCTTTCATCTTGGATCTCCTGGTTGTAGGGTTCGTACTAACAACCTCTATCTAGCAACCATCGTGCCAACTAATCAGTTTCCTTTTAAATCAACCACTTAGACCAGTGTTTCGTAATAGAAATTACAACACTGTCAAAGATCCC
>Ga0265780_10010490_pt1 | contig 11037 bp, 12 predicted proteins | sample P1T30metagenome_FD_192432 | JGI IMG/M metagenome (GOLD analysis project Ga0265780, IMG submission 192432) | Plant litter microbial communities from East Loma Ridge, Irvine, California - P1 T30 | ecosystem: Environmental > Terrestrial > Plant litter > Unclassified | place: USA: California... | reverse complement strand
GAATGGCTATATTCTTCACTCTCTAAAGCAATATTGCGTAAGGATATCGACATAGTGCAATTCCTGTTCGAGAGAAAGGTTGCGGACAAAGATCTTCTAAGCGATGAGGCTGTGCGTTCGCGAGCCTTTGAGATCTTGGAATTATTTCTTCGTTGTGGATGGGATATTAACAAGCTAATAGGATAGAACCAGCCCTTTATATTAGGGTATTACTATGGATCCTTTGCAGTAAATTTAATACGATGTTTACTAATATTCTGTTAGCATTCCTTTATCTACCACTAATAAGAAGATAGCTACGTAGTTATTTGACCACGGCGCAGATCTCAATAGCCGCTGCGAATGGGATTTGATACCTACATCATATGCTATGTTGAGAGCTCCTCTTGAAACTATTAATATGCTGTTCAAACGAGGGGCTAATGTGGTGTGGATAACTCCTTCATTATGCTGTTCTCAGGAACAAACCTGATGCTCTCGCGGTAGTCCGCCTGCTAGTAGAAAAGGGGCAGCAATTAATAAGATCAAATATGAAAACGATCTAAACACGTATTCAGAACGAAAGTTATCGAGGCTTAGGACATCCCTCTATCGAGCTGCGGAGTTTAGGAAGACAGACATTGTGAGGTATTTGCTAGGGAAAGGCGCTGACCCTCTCAAACTGGATAGCAAAGGGCTAGCACCGCGTTTCTGGGCTGAACAGAAAATCCATACGGAGGTGGCGCGAGTGTTTGAAGATGCAGAGAAACATTGACATCAGCGTGCAAACAGTGGCTCCACCAATACATAGCTATTTCTCTGCTAGACCCGAAGACCAAGGCGATGTCAAAGCCAACAAGTTACTAAAAGACAAGGTGTGCGCTTCTTACAATTCCCACGTTCAATTGTTTCCAACTTGCTGCTCGGTGCAGCTCCGACGCAGAGCGCGAGCACGAGGGTGAAGGTTCGGTCTTGGCAACGGCAGGGACTGGTGACGTCTTCACGCTTGCCAAACACCGAGCCGCACTTGGTTCAACGTCAATCTAGTCTCCACGTGCGACTTCTCGTTTGCTTTGTTGCACTATTGCGGTTCCTTGTAGTATTTGCTTGCTTGCTTCTACGCGTGCTGTACAGTAATAAAATCCTGCATTTAGCGCCTCATCTCCACCGTCACGCGTCATGTCATCTCTCCCGGCTCAGCAGCGCCCCGCGTCGCAACATAGGCCCTCATCCCCTCCCGAGCCATCTGTGTCAGAGCAAGAGCACAAGCAAAGGGCAAGCAGCTTTTCCGAACAATCGGTAGACTCGCAGACGCTTCTGCTAAACTCGCCGCCCACACAGTCAGCCACTTCGGCATTCGAGGAGCAGAAGGAGACGCCTACACAACACGCCAGGCCGCAACAAGAAGAGGACGACGACGACCCGCGCAGATGCTGGATTTGCTTCAACGACGAGACGGAAGACGACGAGACGACGTCGGAATGGCGGTCGCCCTGCGCTTGCTCACTAGTGGCGCACGAGACGTGTTTACTGGATTGGATAGCAGACATGGAGGCACCGACTTCAGGGCGGAGGGCCGGGACGACTGCAGGCAAGGTTCTATGTCCACAGTGCAAGGGCGAGATTATAATACAGCGACCTAAAAGTTATGTCGTCGAGGCAGTAAGAGGCATGGAGCGCTTAGTGGGTAGTCTGCGTCTTCCGGGCTTCGCGCTGGTGACGGGCACGGCACTGTACTCAACTTTGACCTTGTCGGGCACGGCGACGATATACCAGATCTTTGGAACTGAAGATGCGCTGCAAATCCTCGGTCCGTTATATGAGACGCCGAACGCAGCAGTCAACTCAGTGGTGGTACAATGCCTAGACCATCTGAGGCAGCACTGGAGACTCGATCTTGGCCTGCCGCTTATACCCGCTGTACTTGTTGCGAGCAGAACGACTTTCGCCGACTCGTTCCTGCCTTTCTTACCACTCATCTTCTTCGTCAGTTCCGGCCAACCAGGCGATGAGATGATGCAACTGCAATGGCCACCGAGCGCTGCATTCACTTTCGCGACACTTCCATACCTGCGAGGCTTTTACAACGCATACTACGATCGCTTCTGGCTACCACGAGAGCAAAAGTGGTTGAAGGAGATACAGCCCAGGCAAGGTGAAGACAGTAGTGCGGATGCCCAGGTACATGACGAGGGCCCTGCATTCGGTAATGCTGCCGATGACGAAGTGATACAAGAAGTAGAGATAGAACTCGACTTTGACATCTTCGGAGGCTGGGGTGATGGCGAAGAGGCGAATAACCACGACGTGCATGACCATGCTCCTGAGCCGATTGCACCAGGTGCTGCGGGTCCAATCGATGCCCCACCACAAGACGAAGATGAAGAGGATACCGATACCGAAGATGATGCGCCCGAACTAATCGCTGCCCCCCTTCAAGCAAACCCCGTACCTGCACCCGTACCCGCACCTGCACCTAATATTCCTGTGCAACCGGCAGCCCCACGCCCTCGACGCGTCAGGCGTGAACGGGCCGCAACCTTTTCCACCACTTCCCTTGCCGACACTATTCTCGGCGCCCTCATCTTCCCCACCATAGCCGCGGCCATGGGCGAGCTGCTAAGACACACGCTACCTTCTGACTGGGTTACACCTCCCTCAAGCTCACCTGCCGTTTCTTGGCTTGGTGGCTGGATCAAGAATGGTGGCAAGGCTGGTGGTGCTGGCGGTGTGGGTAAGCCGACGGGCTTCTTGCAGACTCGCTGGGGGAGGAGCATCGTCGGAGGTTGTATGTTTGTGGGGTTGAAGGACGCGGTCATGCTGTATGTAAGGTGGAAGTCGGCCCAGAATCACCGTAAGCGGGGGATTGTAAATCACGATAAGAAAAGGGGCAGAGGTGGATCTGCAGCATAGTAATGAGTGCTGGAAGCTGTAACTTATTGGAAGCTGTAACTTATTGGAAGCTCAAGTTGACCTTCTTGGCATTTGTACATTACACTTAATCCCACATCAGCCTGGAGATAAGGTTGCTAGTTAATATCTTCCACTACATGTGTGTGTGTGTGTGTCTGCGCACATGGGCGGCTGGTATCTGATTTCTCGATATTCTGCTTACCCAAACCTCTCCTGCGCAATCTGCCTCAAGAAATCCATAGTCTTGCCCTCCTTCTCCCTCCTCTCAGCCAACCTCACATTCCGCTCCGCATCCCTCGCCCTTGCAATCTCCTCCCTCCGTATCTCCCGCTCATTCTTCTGCCTCTCCTGCTCCTTCTTCTTCTTCTTATACAAATCTATCCCGTCGTCGCCCATGAGATCTGATTCAGGCACTTCCACTTCACCAGCTTCTTTGGCGTCGCGAAAAGATTGCAGCGTATTGCTAACTTCACGCTTCTTCTCCAGTTGCCGCTCGCGGGAACCGGGGTCTGCGCGGGGTGCGAGGTCCTCTAAGCGGTCCTTTTGCTCGGTGCGGTCTAGCTTGCGGGCATACTGCAGAGCGCTGTGGGAAGAGGATTGGGCATCCGCATGATCAGCGCTGATGATTTCATTGCGGTATGTTAGGTCGTGGATGTTGGGGATTGTGGGTCCATGGCCTGGGTGTTGGTGGAGATGCTGCGGCGGCGCTGGGCCGAAGTCGTCATCTTCACTATCATCGTCGGCGACGGGTTCATTTTGCGCATCTTGTTTAGTGGTATAGACAGGCGATGCTCGCGCGGTTGCACGGTACAAAGCTACTGTTTCCCGCGCTGTCTCGAGCATACTGGGGTCATACCAGCTGCGCGCTAGGTCTCCTCGATTCCTGGCATGTTAGCACGTCTTCTCTATCCAAACTTGCAGCCTGTACGCCTGCTTATGGGAAGGGGGAAGTGCATACCAACGGGTGACAAAGCTCTTCCATCGCCCTTTTACTTCGCGCTCGTCTAGCTCGTCTAGCTGGATCTGCTTCTGAATATCTAGGTACGACTGGAATAATGGCTTATATGTTTCGTATTCGCGCTTCGATAGTGGCTTTGCCTTGTAAGGGAGAGCAACAGGTTTAGAGACGGGCGAACGAGTGCGGCGGCGCTTATGTCGATGGCTGTCATTGTCGCGATGAGGGGAGCGCGAACGCCGACGCGATGCTTCGTGCTTTTTGTGGCTGTGTGTGTCGCGGGATGGCGAGTGGCGCGACGGTGGGGTTTGAGCTTTGGATGCCTCTGGCGTCTGGCTGCGGCGTGGCATTGTTGGTGTTGGAGGGAGAACACAGACGGTTAGTGACGTGAGCCTTACTTGGCTTTGGAGTGCCGGAAACCTGGTAGTATGCGGGAGGTCTAACTTCAACAGCCTTAGTGCCAGGAAACGTAGACCTCGGGATGTGACCACACTCAGCGAAGCTCTATGATATCTTGAAACCACTTTCTAGACGACGAGAATCATGTCAACAATAGGGACCTAGCCAACAAACTCCGCCCAACTGTACCTTGTCTTACAACTGGTCAAGATCGTTCCTTTGCATCCAATGGGGTTGACAACAATCCCCGCATTACGCAGACGCGCATCGCGCCCCTCAACCTAATCATCTCCACACAAAATACCTTGGAACTAAACCGATGTATATCCAGTTGAGGAAGCAATGGTGACTACCAATTTTTATAATTCGGATCAAGCCTTCAACTGTACAGAGGTCGCGAAACAGCCCCGCGTTCTGCGTTCAACGTTGACGGGAAGGCATAAGACACAGATGCAGCTCTCCCAAGCTTGTCCACCTAGAACTCTGCCCATGACAGGAGAAGTGACTTACATGATACATGATTCCGCGCCTTACGCGCGTGGATATGGTAGCGTCATAGAAAGGTACCGAATGCGTTCTCGGCCTCTTAGCGTCCTAGACAAGCGCTCGCTGATTGGTGCAAGTCGCTCGTCGATGAACATTGCGATACGGTAGCAGAGTCCCGTTCCTGTAAAATGCCGCAATATTGATTAAAGGGCTCATTGCCATCTTCGGGTCCTCCCTAATGCAGTAGTAGCGTTACGCCACTGGCCGTGTTGTTTTGCGGGGTCGTCAAGGTCATGTTCACGATATTAAGCTTTGCTGGTTTGTGTTTGATAGTGCGGCTCAATCCTACATCAGTATCATGGTTGCTTGGCGCCACCTTAGGTCTTGTCGTATTGTTACGCTACTAGCATCTTGTGAGTTTTGCGCCTCAGGGAATAGTTTTCCGTACGGGGTAATGACGATATCCAACAAAAGATCAAGGTTTCACCAAATACGAGTTACCTAGGTAGAGATGGTACGAGGCACGTAGGTAGGGATGATACGAGGCACCTAGGTAGGGATAACATGTGGTACGAGATTAGAGATATGTGGCAAAACAGACCCACAATAGATCAAGGAACCTACCATGGTTTTAACCCTATCAGGAGGCTGCGGTTATGCGCTCTCTCCGTTGATTGGGAGCTACAATACGAATCAAAGTATATGGTCTGTTCAATGCATAAGAGTAAATTGGTTTGTTCCATAGACTAACACTGCTCCTCTTTTCGAGGCAGCTATCTTGCAGAGGACGTATCAAGTCGAAGACTTCCCTAGAACCATGACTTAGAAAGCTTCTTGATTACGCATATTTTGTACTCGTGTTGACTGTTTTCGTTCGACAGGTCCTTGCGCCGAAAATACTTAGTAGTGCCTGCAATCTTCCCGAGCCTAACGGACCTCGTACTATTCTGAGGGATGTCTCTACTACCCTCCCGAGCCTGACATAGGTCTCGAACGCTTAGGTTCGACGTCATACTACTACTGCATGCGTCTAAGCCCAAATTGACCCCAGAGATACGAATACTCTCCTATCTTCCCAAGCTTGACAAGGCAGTTGTTCACAATTAGAACATGGCTTGAAAATAATTCACAATAGCCAATACGTATAAAGCTGTCCTCACACAATTTCTATGATATCAGTACTACGGCATCACTCTCAGCTCAAACCGTGCTAATAAATAAGAATGACATTTTAATATCTTCAGCTTGACAAGGCCTTGAACACGTTGGAGCGACGTCATACTTTTATCCCAGACCAAATTGAACCCAGAAATGAGGACTCTCTGCTATCTTCTTAAGCCTAACAAGGCCTCGAACGCTCTGGATGGAGTAAACTACTATCATCCAAGCCTAATAAGGCCATTACAGCTTCAGAGAGGCATGTCTACACTCCCCTAAGTCCAACAAGGCCTAAGATGCTCATCAAGGACGCGCTTATAACGCCGTAAATGCTGGAACTTTTGTATTGTGGATCTTTGCCAGGCATGTCCATGACCTTGTACACATATCCATTGGCGTTATTGTGTTAGTTAGTGCATCCAAAGGCGCCCGACGGATGCCCCACGAATAGAATCAGTGCGGAGGGCACATGTGGATCTGTCGTTTTCAATGCATGAAAGTGTTAGGTAGTTTTAGGTGTAACAAGAAATGCATATATATATGGCTGTGTTCCTTCTCGTTTTACATCAACATCAACAACATCAGCAACATCGACAACATCAACATCACTTTCAACCAACCATCATCTTCTATATTAAAAATGAAGTTCTCAACAATCATCACTCTTCTTTCTGCGGGCATCGCTATGGCCAGTCCCACTCTCAACATGGGAAACTCAAGCCCTGAAGGTCTAGAAAAGCGATGCAACAAGGAACTGTACGCGGAATGCACGGCTGGCTGCTCCGAACTTGGCCAAGGTTGTATAAACTCATGCTGCATTGTAAGATACCCCAAAGGACATATTGTCTAGATAGTACAAGAACTGATTGAGAAACAGGAGGCCGCTTGCTGTTAAAGACGGATACAAAGGCTGGGACTGGGCCAATTGCTAGAGTTCGTCACGTCAACTCGATAATCTCGCCAGCTTCACAAATATGCATCTGACGGGGGGCTTGACTTTTCCTTTTGAGTCAACGATCCTAGACTATAGCTGGTTTGGCTGATTGATTCAAGGCCTGGGTTTTCGTTCATAGCGTAGCTTCAAGTCTAACCACTCCCTTTACCTCTGCATTGCTTCACATCGCTTCACGTGAATTTCCATGACTCTTTTATTGCGTAACGTATAATCTTACTATTGGACCATATAACACGCACAGTTCATGATGTCAATAGTGTATTTAGAGTTACACATACACTTGTCTTGTAGTCAAAGACCCTGGTAGAGTAGCAGAAAGCTACCAAACAGCGCGAGTAACAGTGTCAGCTTTGCTGAAGGAAACATGAGAGTCTACAGTAATCTGTTGACACTTTTATGAGGAAATAAGCTTGAGGACAAGTTGGAAAAACCGAATAAGAGTTATTTGAATAAGCTATCTTGACATTATCAATGCTTACAATGCTCTACTTGCCTGCATGCAAAAGAACCTCCACAGGACCGACACGTAGTTGTCTACTAGAATTTGCCATTGTCTTGTTCTGTCTCATGACACAATAGTGGGATAGAAGAAAGTAGAAAGTTCTTATATAAGAGGGTGAGCAAATTGGAGTGTTCGGTAATTTTATATGTGTTAACTAGTGTCGTTGGGAAGGGGCATTCTCTTGGTCATGTTACCTTATATTGTCGTTAATCCTATGTCTAAAACTAGTACAACAGATCCTGTTCATCTCCTAATTTGATACATGTACCACGAGAAACCGAATAGTAAAGAAGCTGGGGCGAGCGAAGTTAAATAAAAAAATCAGATAGAGCGTTTGGGCAAATTAGTTAAGCGATAGTTCTTCAAATTTGGCCGGTACCGTACGCCAAGCGTGGAAGCTTCGGTTCCAAAAACTTCGGGATTTTCAACTATCACTGTTAGATTTGACCTCAAACACCCGCTAAGCGATATGGACATGACCACAAATTGAATACCGACCCGAGAAACCTCAGGATACGCGCTAACCACCTGCTGCATTAACCATCAACTATCGCAACCTCACCCGCCAGAATCCCGACACGTACTACACCGCGTTCTCGAGAATGTCCTTCTTCACACCCCAATTCCAGATCGTGTCTGATCTTCACCTGGAGACGCCTCTGACGATGCCGCAATACGCTGCCTTTCGTCTCAACGTGCAAGCCAACAATCTGTTTCTAGTTGGCGACATAGGGCTCGTTGTGGACGCTAGACTATTCCAATTTCTACGACGCACGCTCGAGCAGAATAGAGGGTGTCGCATATTCTACGTAATGGGAAACCACGAGCCCTACCAGATAACATTGGAGCAAGCACACAAATCTCTACGCGATTTCGAGCAAGATGCAAAAGAAAATTTTGGCGGCCGCTTCAAGTTCCTATGTCGCGATCGCTACGATCTGGACAAGACGATTACCATTTTAGGTTGCACGTTATGGTCCGCTATCCAGCGCAGTCAGGAATCAGATATTGCGTCTCGCTCGACTGATTTAAATAGCGAACGTGGTATCAGAAATTGGACCCTGGAACGTCATGAGGATGAGCACAGAAAAGACCTGGGATGGCTGAATTCTCAAATATCAACGATTGAGAGGGACGAACCACATCGCCAAGTCATAATCGCAACCCATTACAGCCCTACAATAGATCCAAGAGCCAACGATCCACGGCATGATGGGAGTTCTGTGTCAAGTAACTTTGTCACAGACTTGTCGAACGAGCGTTGTTGGCTTTCTCCAATGGTCAAGCTCTGGGTATTCGGACATACGCATTACAGCTGCAGTTTTTGCGACGAGAAAACGGGAAAGCTTGTCGTTGCAAACCAAAAGGGATATTCGAGGGTTGGGGCTAGAGGGACACAGGCAGGAATGAAAGCAAAAGTAGTAGAAGCGGGAGAGGTGTGGGCGGTGGTTAAAATCAGAAGGAGCAGTGGAGAGGAGCATATCCAAGCGGTAGATGCACGTATCGAGGAGCAGGTGGTAAGCGGTAACAGGGGGAAAACGAACGTGCAAACACCCAAAGACCCACTTCTACTTCGCATGACCAAGCGGATGCGAAGCCTTTGCGGTTCGTAGCACAAAATCTCATAGTAGAAAGTGCGATTACTCAGGAGAGGCAAGAACATTGTAATAAAGCAAGCATAGAAACTAGAAAGTGCGATCGGTGGTAGCCCCCAACAATCGAGTGAAAGTTGTATAGCCACACGTATCCTACTTCCTATCAAAACGTACAACGATCCCGCCACATAAACAGCATGGAGTTTGGCAACGCGTTTCAGCCCATTTTGCGTGGCGGAGGGATCTGTCACAGCCGTCGCGACCACGAAACGAGCCCACCGACACCTACACCTCCACCTAATCCAATCGGCAGTGTCGAAATTATCGAGAAGCTCCCAATGTCTGACGATGCCATGCAACGCGGCCTAGATACCATCGGGTCTGCTCTGGCTCCGGATAATCAACCACTACAATACCGCATCATTGGTGCTGGTGCTCTTTGGACAATGGGGATGGGATTTAGAGAGACTGCCGACTTCGATATACTCGTAGCGGCAGGAACAGCAGCGGCAGCCAAGAAGAAACTGTTGCAGAATAGCAAATTTGGAGAAACGATGCTGAAGTCAATCTTCATCAAGATCGGCGGCAAAAACTACAACATCGATATCATCCCCCACCCTCGGGCTCACCTCCAAAACTTCCCGCTCGAAGAGTACGCTCAATATGCAACCTCTGCTTCAATTGCATCACTTGAGTGTATGATAGAATCAAAAATCGGGGCCTATAGAGACAGCTCTCGCGCGGTTAAACTCACCAAACACAAGAAAGATGCCGATGATTTGGAATTTCTCTTTGGAAAGGCGGTAGAAAGGGGCCTAAAATTTGGATTCTGTAGCATGCCTGGTCTTGACCACGATTTTGTGGACGATTTTCGAAAGTTTCGGAGAGAAGCAGCAAAGTCTCTGGATTCTTTGACCACTTTAGTGGATGAGGATGGCGATGTTGATATGCTGGATGCTTAAAATAATAGTATTTTTTGCATTTAAATGTTTAAATCGTTAAAAATATCTTTACTAGTTCAATTAAGGTTCAGCAAATTTCAGATTTCTTTATTTCTTTTAACAAGAACAGCTGGTCTCTCTGTAGATGCCATTTCAAAGTATAATCCTACATTTCTAAAGCACACCCAGCCCCTAATGGTAATTCACCTTCTAAACTGCATATAAAAATCAAATAACGGTAACTACCAAGGGCGATTTCTGAAATAATCAAGGAAAAACTACTGGCGAGATGACTAGTTGCATTATCCCTAATAGCTCAAACTTCCTCTTGCTACCCTACAACATGCCTGCAGCTTCTTGTTTCTTCTTGTTTCTTGAAACTACATAGGAGTACCAAGCGATGAGGCAGGTAATGGTGCAGGGAAATGCTGGGGTAAGCGGGCTACAGTTGGAAGAGCAGGTAATATATCGGTCAGAGTTTGCACAGGCATCAGCTCGAGCGTCTGGTTTGGCGGCTACAGTTAGCTAGGAAATTTAAGTTTACAGTCGTTATCTAGGTATGTATGCAACAGATGAGATAATAAGGGGGTTGTCGCATACCGAGAGATGCACCAGTCTGCTCTAGAGAAGCAGTGTTCGCGGTGGGTACTGTAATTGCCGTAGCGGCGAGACTGGAGACGATGGCGGTGAAACACATGAGTATTGGAAGGGGGGTGGAGGTTTTTGAAGGGAAGTTTGTGGTTTGGTGTTTGTGTGTTGAGGAGTGTGAGCTGCTCGGATAGTGGGGATATTCTAGAGGTGACCCGAGAAGGACTTTATATGCGTTGTGAAGTCTTTGCATATCATGGGTTCTTGATAGGGGTCAGGTTATAATTCTCCCAATCCAGGACTACGGAACGAACGGCTATACGAAGGGTTGTCAAAAAAAGCAGCGCTGCAATGCCTTCGGATTCGGAAGATTCCAAAGATAACCTACATAGCGACATTGTTTGACACTGTTCTTATGTTCGTGGGTTGGCGATTGGCCAAGTTTGCAACCCTCTGGGCGTTTCGGTGGTTAGATAGCATGGGGCTAGTCTTAAGTACGTGATAAATGAACTTATCTAAATTAAAGTTATTGTAACACCAGTTTACCTATTTCAACAAAAATGTAC
>Ga0265780_10010489_pt1 | contig 11037 bp, 12 predicted proteins | sample P1T30metagenome_FD_192432 | JGI IMG/M metagenome (GOLD analysis project Ga0265780, IMG submission 192432) | Plant litter microbial communities from East Loma Ridge, Irvine, California - P1 T30 | ecosystem: Environmental > Terrestrial > Plant litter > Unclassified | place: USA: California... | reverse complement strand
TTTAATGTATAGAAGTACTTTATGCAGCGGCTACTTGGGAGCATCTCTTGTCCCCCGCAAGTTGTGACATGGAGGGATTAATCAGTAGAATAATAGACGTGTATCACTATACTAAGACTTCTACACCACGGTGTAACGAAAATGATGTCAATAAAGCAATAAAATGTCTGCATTTGGTAGTGAATCAATTTTTTTTTTCAAGTGACTGATTCGCTCCTTCTATACCCAAAAGATCAGGGCTTCATAAATCCGATTGCAATCTAATAAAGAAAAGAAAGAGAAAAAAACGCTATCATTATGCAAGCGCTGATAAAGTAATAACGCCAAACACGTATATATATGCGCTGTTCACACGAATAAGGCTTTCTCATCAAACATCTCATGACCACGACCACTTACACTACAAGGGGATTATAGCATGAGCGCCACAGTAATCGCGACCACAAAGCCAAAGTACGCAGCACTGGGTTGAAGCAGCATGTTTCCCAGAGACGCTGTACCACAGCACTTGCGGTTATATGTGACGTTATTGGCTCGCGCAGCAACTTCGAACACGGAGCCTTCAAAAGAACCCTCATCATAGAAGTCGACGAGAAGAAAGTTTGGTGGACGGTCCCAGTTGCCTGTGACACACTTATTAGTACATTGTTTGGAAGAAGGCAACAGAGTGTGTGAAGGAAGGGGAACACATACTGATGCAGGTGTTTGTCATAAGACCCAGACTGCCAGTTCCATTCAGTCCGTTGGTCTGGTTGATCTGAGCGACGTTGGGGACCAAAAGGTTCAGACCGGCGAACGAGATTTGAGCGTTCAAATTATGGTTTGCCATGTACATGATCTCTCTCATCTTGTTTTCTGACATGCCCTCAGGCCTGCCCAGCGTGCAAGGGAACTGAATGTCCGTAGGCGAGAACGGCGTCTCCCACATGTTGTAGAACTCCCAGAGCATATATGGAACAGCATCAGTATCAAAGTTGTAGTCGATGAATGTAATAACGCGATTGTTGTTCAAAATTAGCTCGGCGAGTGTGGGCCAGTCGTCCAGCTCCATGGCGGTCTTGGGCGGTTGGTAGACGTATTTGAGGAGACCGGAATTTGAGATGGGTTCGGCAAAGTTGGCAGAAGTGACGAGTGGTTTGCCGTCACTGCCTGTTTGATCCCAATCGGAGTTTCCAAAAAGAATGGTGATAACGTCAAAAGGATGCGCCTCCACCCAGGTTGTGACTTCGCGGAGATAGTCTTCTACAGTACCCGCGTTGAGCAAGTTGCAGGAGGTGTGGCAAAAGTACAGCGTGCCATTGACATAGTGAGCAGATCCTTGCAGCATGCGGATGCCATCGTTGAGTTGTTGCGTTACACTATACTCTTGGTTGCGCGCAATGTTATTCTTTCGCGTGTACGGCGAGTTGTGGGCGGCCACCTCAGTGATGTTGGAGTACTTGCGGGTGCAGAATTCGAGGTAGTTGTTGCACGGCTGAGTGTTTGACGGAAGAGCTGGGGCCGTTTCGGTGCCAGTTGGTGTGGTCGTAGTCTTGTTCCCGCCTCCGATCATGGTGACAGGGTCCGCGCTGCTGCTTGTGATTGAGGCGGTTGCGTTTGACGACATTCGGCTACCAGTTGATGCGGACGCCCCAGACGAGGTTGTTGTTGCGAATGTGCTGCCCTCAAAATCTGAGGGGACGGTTGGGTTGGGCGCATCGTCCGAGAAACTTCGTAGCGATCCAGTTAGAGTAATGACGGATGCAGAACCCGAAGAGCTGCTCTGGCCTGCAGCGAGGCCCGTAAGCCATACGAGGGAGAGTATCGCGGCCTTCATGATCGTCACAGGGGTGGAATGCTCTATCAGCCTTGCGTTCGGATGCTACGCTCACGAGGCGGGATCCTTGGTCGACTTTGTGGTTCCAACACGAGCGACAGTGAAAAGTGTGCAGTCGGCGAACAATAGGCAGTGAATGTGCTAGCGAGTTTCGCAGCCGTTTGAGCCGATTAGGGGGGAAATACCAATATATTAGCTACAGCGTGGTATAGCAGCCGTATCCACAAAGAAACAAGAACAGCGTAGAAGAGAAGGATGTGGTAGAGGCAAAGCAACGTCAAGCACTGCGTATCGAAAAGGAAAAGCACAGCCACTATTGAGGCTTCGAGAAGAGCGACGCAGCAATTGTTTTCCAAGGCCCGAACGGGCCTTCCGAAACATCCTAGCTAAGTATGACGTCATCTCCTATGTTAAGCTTCTCGGCCCTTTCATCTCACCCAACGATCTGCAATAGCCGCGCGACCAATGTAGCGCGACACGTCATGCACATGAGCCTGGAACTACGAAGTTGTTGGCTTCACGCTAGTCTGTCACGGAGAAAATGCATGTCAATAAGCTGCAAGCAGTCGGTGGAGACTGTTTGACAAGACTCTCAGTGCCGTCTCTTGCGGTGTGATGTGGCTATGCTACACTAGGTCTTCGTTGCTAGGGCGACCAAGGCTCTAGGAAGTGCGCGTACAGGGCCTTTTCGAGGACATGCAGACTATGCAGATTACAATTGCCCGCAATGCATTATCGATATCTTCAGCTACCGCCGGCCTCTCAAGAAGTAAAGAAGTCCTCAATTTTGTTTTTGCCCTTCAACGCCTTGATCTCACTCTCCAAAACATCGATCCGATAATTCTTGAACGCCTTCTCGATCCTCTCCCTGCTCGCTGGGTTCTTTGTGATCGTCCGCGAAGCACTGGCCGTGCCCGTCAAGAGGCCTAATTCGCCTCCCAGAAACAGACCGCCGATGGTGAAGAGGAAGTATGTTGCTGCATCACCCCAGCGCGAGGGGCCAGAAATGTGGGCTGAGATATCGGGAACAGGCTCGGTGCGCCCGTCTGCGAAACGGACTTCTACAGGCTTCTCCATGGCCCTGAAGGCCTTGAAGTAAGCGAGGCGCATCGTACGCAGCCTATATGCTGTGTAGATGCCCAGGCCCATTCCAACTGCCGATGCGAAGCCGGCGTGTCTTGACACTTTTCCGGCTGCGCTCTTCAGGATATCGCGATCTTCCTGGTTTAAGCTGTACACTATTAGCGGTTGCGTAACTCCTCTGCAACAACTTCATCATACTCATGCTGGAAATGCTCTTCTGCAAGTTTACGAAGGTCCTTTGACCGGCGGTCACGGAACGCTGCTAGGGACTCGGCCATGTTATACTTTGCGTGTGGGTATTGTGTTATGGGATCGATTAATGAAACCGAGTAGTTATAAGACAGCAGCTGTCAGTTACTAGGGCGGTATTTAACTTTGGCAGCTTCGCAGAATTCGTTCATGATGATTCTAGTCGCTGCCATGACATCATGCAGAGATCACGGACCCTAACCACGCTGAGAACATACACACACATACGAGCACATGTAAAGATCCACTTGTTAGGTAAGATAGAAAGGTCTTTTTTCCAGATTTGGTTCGGAGACCAAACTTATGCTAACATTCATTCCGAACAAAGATTGCCCAAACGTGTGTTATGCTCCCACTCAACGCCATGCTCAGAAGAGCCCACAAACGCCATGGTGCGTGCTAAGGCGCCCAGAGTAGAAGCAAGCATGGGTATACATCCGTACATGAGGAAACCATGACGATGAACATCAAGACACTCTACAACTTGGCCTTGGCCTCGGGTTCTGCTGCGCTCGCCTCTTTGTTCAAAGTGACGTTTCCCGTGCTAGCACCTTCGCCAAAGAAAATCACCTCGACAGTCAAATCGTCCCTGTATCGTCGCGAGAAGGGGCTTGGAAGGGTGAGGAGAGCACTTAGTTGATCCTGGTCTTTTCCTCCAAGCGCATTGCGGACGAGATGGGTCGCTGCATTCTTATCCTCCACAACAAAGCGCTCGTTCAAACTTGTCTTTGTACCCCATTGTTGTTGACGGATCGGCGCTCGCTGTCCTTCTCCGGTCTCACCGGTCTTTTGCTCAACTGGAAGTTGTTTCTGAGTGGACCACCAGCTTGTGAGCCAGGATTGCGTCTGTGAGCCTTGGCTACCTGGATTGCCCTGAGCATCAAGCCACTGGCCAACTAAGCCAACGACCTCCTCGTTGGTAAGCATCTCCCACAAACCATCAGTGGCCATGACCACAAAGTCGCCCTTCTCAGGCTCTACTTTGGTCGTGGTGATGATGGGCTCGGCAGTAACGTAAGGAGGGGTCTTGAGTAGGGATGACGGGGTCCGCGCAAAGTAGGACTTCTTTAGTTCAGCATTGGTTTCGAGCGACCATTTGTAGTAGGCGTCACCAAAGGCACGAGACGGTTCTAGTCCGCCCAGAATGCGACCGTTCCTGACTACGTTGGGTTCGCCTGGGTGCTCTTTACGAAGTCGCTCTGCCTCGCTGGTTGTTCCACCAGTCTGGTCTTCTGACAGAGGAGTCACTGTCCATTTGCCGTTTGCGCCTCGCCGACCAAGGATGGCGCGAGAGTCACCAGTACAGGCCACCCGAAGTAGCTTCGATCTGCTATCATAGAAGGATAGGAGTGCGCATGAACCAGAGAGGGCGGGTGCAAGAAGCTCAGCAGCCGCAACCTTGGACTGTGCCTTCCGTACCTTCTTGACAGACTCGTGCACGATTTCGTTATCTAGCTTAATGAAGCCCGTCTTGATTGCTTTATCGATAGCGTCCGGGCTCGGGAATTGCATTTTGGGGTCTTCGACGGCGGATTTGTAGGTAGTGTTGAGCTCGCGAGCCACATAGGAGATGAGCGTCTGGCGGAGCTTGGCAGACGTGACCCAGCCGCTGTGCAAGGCAGAGTTAGCAGTGGCCTATCACTCAAAGGAGCGTTTTCGCGTACCTGTGTCCGTCAAAAACACCCCAGAACATCCAGTCGCTCGCCGTGGCACCGTTGTCTGTAGCCGCCAGATTCGATGGCACTTCGATAATCTTCTCGGCATGGTCGTCTTCAATTGGAGAATTGGAGGGGCCTGAATATGTCAATAAGTAAGTGTCTAATAGTGTTGGGGACATGTCTTGAGTGTGAATGTTATGTATGTAAACACATATCGTAGGAGGCAGGGACTACCTACATTGTACCACATCGTAGCGCACCACGCCTTGTCCCCGTCCAACAAGCCATGACTCCTCATTCTTCCTCAGCTTGGCGGTGGCTTGATCCGGGTCCAGCATCTCGAGAACCTTCCTGCCGTAGTCATCCGTCTCTTTCGAGATGGGGCCACTGCCGGTAATGGTGCCAGTGTACAGCTCACTGGGGCCGACGACTAGGGCCTTCCGTGTGGGCTCGCTGCTCAGAGCACTGGAAAGGTTCCTGGCTTGGTCGGCGGGAGAGTGCGTATGACCTGTCGCCTGGTTGCCGTTATAAGCGTAGAAGGCACCAGAGGCGACGGCGGCAGCTACCAGTGCACCTGTCAGAGCGCGGAACTGCATCGACGACGCGAGGACGATGGGGGATGCGCGCTGGCGCAGATGGTGATGATGAACCCGGAACGTTAGCCCATTGCTCGGCAAAAAGCCGCCGACACGGCCGCGAGCGAGCTTTCGCAGGCACGGGCGACGTGCAGAGCGAAGCACTTGGAAGGCAGCCCGCATCTGGCAGGTGGAGTGAATGGTCGTAGGGTGATGTCGCTTGGTTCGCTACGGCTGTGGAATCATGGGAGGCTTGCTTAACGAACGCCTAGTGGGGGGGCCAGCCAGACCCTGTAGTATAAAATGAGCCACCCACGACGACGTCATAACTTCAACACCACCACCCATTTTCCGGCACAGTAGAATATTCCACACACGAATATGTCGTCACGAGCATTACGGAGGGCACAAAAGGAGCTGGAAGAGAAAAAAATCCAAGAAAGACTAGCACAGGACCAGCAAGATGAGGAAGAGTCAGAGCCAGAGCCCGAGGTGGCGCCAAAGACAAAGGCGAAACCCAGTTTGTTTGCTATGCTAGGGGATAGTGGCAATGTCGATGATGAAGATGAAGACGAAGATGAGCCACAAGGAGACGTTGCGCCAAGCGCAGAAGCTTCGGACGACCATGCGCAAGTTGCATCAAACCCCTCAAAGAAGAGCAAGAAGAAGAAAAAGAAGGCAAAAGGCAAGGGCAAGACTGCAGACACAACCGAGAGTGCCGCCCTGGCCAAGAGTAAATCAGATGTCGATGAAATTGATCAGGCACTTCTTTCCCTCAACCTGAGTGCAAGAGGACGGGCAAACACTGGTTCGGGCGAGCAAGAAGCTGCGGTCAGCGAGGAGAAGAAGCAACTTTTTTCCGTCCTGAGCGTAGACAGCCCAAATTTGCATGATGCCAACGAGATGAAAAAGTTGTTCGGCCGGGCTACTCTGCAGAACAATGAGGATGAAGGGCGGCATCGACAGCGGGGCCAGCAGGGCGGCATCGCAGCTGCGATTGCAGGGCGTAATGGTCCCGGCGCCCGCAATCTTGCCTCCCTAGGACTCCGTAGGAACATCTTCATACAAGGCAAAGAGGAATGGCCACGCGGTACATCCGGGGGTCTTGGGATGGAGATTGTCGAGAAGCGAGCAGATGGCTGTGTTGAATACAAGTTTGTGCATAACCGGACGTATCAGGATATCCAGCGGCAGTTCCAGCTGTGCGTTGCAAGTATGGATCCTGAACGCATGGTTCAACTTCTTCACCACAATCGTAAGTCTCACTGCTCCCTATGAACGTACAGTGCTAACACTACTCTCAGCCTACCACATCTCCACGCTACTCCAGGTTTCTGAAATCGCGAAACAACAGCAAGAGGGTGCCGCTGCCTCGGACATGCTGGAGCGTGCTCTGTTCACTTTCGGACGCTCAGTACACTCTACCTTTGCCGCTAATATGGCTGCTGGAAAAGCCCGATTAGACTTCCGCCGTCCCGAGAACCGTGAATTCTGGCTCGCTGTGTGGCGCTACATCGCCACACTAGGGATTCGCGCAACATGGCGAACATCTTTCGAATGGGCTAAGCTGCTGCTCGCCATGGACCCGGAGCAAGATCCCTACTGTATCCGACTACTCATTGATCAACTAGCTCTAAGAGGTCGAGACCCCGAAGCTTTGGTCAATCTGGTCGAAGCAGATTATCTACAGCGACAGTGGAAGGTACCACCAAACCTCGCTTTCAGCGTTGCACTTGCGTATGATCGTATCAAGGAACCGCAAAAAGCACGCTCGGCGCTGCGCAACGCTGTCAAGGAATATCCATGGATAGCAGCCCGACTGTGCAAGGAGCTCGACATCTCGCCAATACCGAAGCCAGTATGGGGCAAGGAGCCAAATAACAACTACCAAGAGCTCCTATGCCAGCTTTATGTGCCAAAAGCAAAGGATTTGTGGAACACTACAGAAGGCACTACATTACTCGTGGAGATATGCTACTCGTTCGAAGAGGAGTTGGGAGCAGGGGAAGATCCATACTGGCTTGCCCAGATACCTGAGATTGATCTAGCTAGGCATGTCATCCTATCGGATAACCAGACACTCATGTCACTCCTCGACGTTCGTGTCAAGTCCAGATTTACGTCCGTGTCAGACCCATTAGCTCCTGACGACAGCATGGAATGTTACGACACTTCGACTTCGACAGCCGCAGAATTTTCTGGGCGTGCCCGGAATCCCGCTGTATTACAAGCGCTACTAGCTGAACTCGAACTGTACGGAGGATATTTTGAGAGGATAGGAATCAACAGAGCGACGCAACAAGACGTGAATGACGAGGATTTGTTACGGGCGTTGGAAGAAGCCAACAGTAGCGTGGAAGAGTTGAGGGGCTATACAGAACGCTTCCAGCGTGTTCAGGAGATGCTCCGCGAAGCGGGCGTACATGTGGTATTGAACGAGCCTCCTGAGGTGCGGGGCATTGACACCGGCTCGGAGACGGATGAGTAGAGCTGGTGGTTGGTTAGGTTACGCAATGTGCAAGGTGATGGAAGCGAACGCGTCATAGGGCATGAAATGACGCCTACAGCAGGAAAAAAAAGGAGGTGGTAGGCGAAATATTACGCCCAATCTCAGTGCATCCATGGATGTCTTGTCTTTTCTGCGATGCGTGATATCACACTTGACCCCCCACGCGTCGTCTCCAGGGTAGATCCCGACTGCGACCCACTCTAGGATGCCGCACCGCACTTGACAGAGTCGTGAGCGTACAGGTAAAGCACAAGGAAATGCGGAGTTGCAGAGATGCAGAGATGCAGAGCGAGTATGACAGCCAACCACGTCCGTGCGACTTGCGCTAAGGAGAGAGCTGAACGACCCTGTTGTCGCTCACGACTGTGACGTACGCCGGATTTGTTTATAGCTGGGCTCCACGCTCCACCTAAGCCACACTGCCTCTGACCTACATTGAAGCCCCGTATAGCAACCCGCACGTGCTCATATACTGCTTCCGCTCTAACAATTACATCTTCGACACCCGCCCCGCTGCTGAAGTTTTCCCATTTCCCTACCCGTCGCCATGAGCGGCGTGCGTGCCCACATCGCCAGCCGGCTGCGCAGCTCGTCACTCTCAGCGGTGCCCCCACCACAACACAGTTCCAACTACTCGCCAGATCTCGCCAAAATCGCGGCTTCCATCCTCTACCGCTCGCCGCTCCCCTCGCCAGAAGGCAGGCCCGTCTTCATCCTCAACGCTGCCGCCCTCCCTGACTCTCACGAGGCCGATTACGACTCGCTCCTCCCCTATGTCCTGGCACGCCTACCAGAAGAGGACGAGCTACTGAAGGGGTTCGAATATGAAGTCGTCTTCTTTGCCGGTGATGGCGACGGCTCGGCCACGAACAGGAAACATCGGCCCGGCTGGGGCTGGTTCCTGCAGGCGTACCACGTCCTGTCCAGGGCAATGCGAAAGCGACTGCAGCGGCTGTATATTGTGCACGAAAAGGCATGGGTCAGGATTCTGACTGAAATATTCTCTACCATTGTCAGTCCAAAGTTCAGGCGAAAGATCTACCATTGTATGCTCCCCCTCCCCCTCGACTGCCTATACCTATGCTGACTCCCGACAGTGTCCAGTCTGACTCAACTTGCCCGCGAAATCCCCATTGAGGATCTCTTGATACCCCCGTCCACGTACCTTGCTGACCGCCGCGTGTCGGAAAATATCTCCGCACTCAACGGCAGCGGCAAACGAGCATTTGGCACTCGCAACCCATTTCCTACAAGTGTCAGTGGCAAGACCCGCTTCCCCCGCGTTCTCAGGGAGACGACGAGCTTTGTACTTATGGAACATAACATCACGTCAGAGGGTCTGTTCCGGGTCCCACCCCACTCGAGACTGCGTGATTCATTAAAGGAAGCCTACGACAGGGGCCAGAAGTACATTATCTGGAAGGACAATGAAGTAACACTACCTGTACCACCCTACCCGCATGCAGAGCACCAGGACGAGATAATAGCTGAGGTGGTCCCCACAGACGCATACTCAGTCTACATGGCCGCTGCCATCATCAAGGCCTGGTACGCCTCCTTGCGGCAACCCATCTTCCCAACAGAGTCATACAGAGACCTACGCAGACTATACGGCGACAGCCAAGAGGTCCTTGAACTCGACAAACTGACTGACCTATTTTCGCCCACTTCCGAATGGTCTCTGTTGCCTGGCCAATCTCGCGAGATCCTCTGCAGGCATCTCCTGCCCCTCATGAGTGCCATATCGGCACGACGAGAGCAGAATAAGATGAACGCCGATAACCTGGCTGTCTGTTTTGCGCCGGGACTACTATGCGGCCCCGATCAACTCGAAGACGCGAAAATGTCTTCCATCATACGGAGAATATTCGCGCAAGCCGTCAAGATGTGGTCCGAGGGGCTGAGGAAGGCCTGTGGTCAAACCGAAGAGGCATTCTATGAAGAACTGAAGCTGCCCTACAACGAGAATGACTGGGAAGACCCGGTAGACACGACGAGGGATTCAATAAATAGTGACGGGTCGCTGGAAGATCAGATCAGCGGCATAACCTTGCTGGATAATGAGAAGTTGCCCACCTTACGCGAGCCACGTCGAGAGCAAGGTGATGAACTACCACCCCCACTACCACCGCGCTCCCGCGCTCCATCCGCTAAATCATCCACGGACTCGGTCCAGAGAAAGCCCGCGCCGCCTCTTGCAGTACCTCCTCGCTATTCCACCATCATATCAGACGCCCCGGAGGACGTCGCCGAGTCACCTGTCACCTACGCCGCGACCACGGACGGCTTCTCCCCACGCCGAAACGATGGGAACAAGATCGGGAAAGCACCTGCTTTGCCGACGCGATGGAACGACCAGTCGGATGAGAAGAAGTCTGGTACGAGCAGCCCAGTCCTTCCTATGTCAACTTCTATTCGCGTGCAAGATGACGCGCGTTCACAAGTTTCCACTCCTCTTACGCCTCAACTCAATATTCCTAAGAGGAAAACCCTGACTGCGATGCAGATTGACAATGTCTCCAAGGCCGTCGTCGCGCAGGATGAAGCCCACAAAGCCCAGCCTATGGGTGGGATGGCACTTCCTGGACTCACAGGTAATACGTCCGTCAAATGTGGTCCATCATCTGTATACAACGCAAACAACGAGACTGCAACGTCGCCGCTACTGACGTCGCCTCAAAGCGCTGTCTCAGCACCAGCAACAGAACCAGCTTTCCGCCGCCCAAGCATCCACTTTTCTGCAACAACAACAACAACACCACCACCACCAAGCCGTAGTCCCAGTATCAATTCACTCGCTCGCCCTGTGTACCCCAAGGTACCTCAGGTCCCCATCATAAAGCACCCTGCACCACCAAAAGCCACAACGCTCCCCGTCCCGACTGCAGCACCTAGACTCCGCACTCCCAGCCCAGGCCTCATGCAGCGTATGCCTAGTTTCGAGAATTTTGGCGCAAAAGACCAGGCCAAGAAAGCTGACGGTGATCAAGAGAGTGGAGTCGACACGGGCAGGACGCTAAAGCCCAAAAAGATGAATTTAAAGAAGCAGTCGGTCGAAGATTTAAGACGGCTGTATGAGGAGAGGGCGGGGACAGCAAGTGCGCTTGTGCAAGCGGGTAAACAGAGGAATGCTTGAGGAGTACCCTT
>Ga0265780_10010488_pt1 | contig 11037 bp, 14 predicted proteins | sample P1T30metagenome_FD_192432 | JGI IMG/M metagenome (GOLD analysis project Ga0265780, IMG submission 192432) | Plant litter microbial communities from East Loma Ridge, Irvine, California - P1 T30 | ecosystem: Environmental > Terrestrial > Plant litter > Unclassified | place: USA: California... | reverse complement strand
ACCAGTCATGGAACGGCCTCGAAGACCCTGAAAAACTTAAAAACGACCGTACTTACAATACATCGGGCGAATATGTTGATGAAAATGGCGTAACCCGCTTTTATAACAATGAGACTGATAATTACCAGCAGGACCATTACCAGTTGCACTGGAACGAAAGGCTGACCGATAACTGGAATACCAACCTTGCGGTACATTACACTAAAGGTAAAGGCTACTACGAAAACTACAGGGATGATGCCGATTTTGCCGACTATGGACTTGCTCCGCTTACGGTAAACGGTGAAGATGTTAGCGCGTCTGACCTGATTACCCGCAAATGGCTGGATAACGACTTTTACGGTACTACATTCTCTACCAACTATAAAAAAGATGAACTTAACGTAACCGTAGGTGGTGCTTGGAACAAGTACGAAGGCGGACACTATGGCGAGGTTATCTGGTCGCAGTTTAGCGGCAATGTGCGCCCGGACAAGCGCTATTATAATGACGACGCCAAGAAAACCGATTTTAACGTGTTTGGCAAGATCAACTACCAGCTTACAACCGCTTTAGGAGTGTATGGCGATATGCAGTACCGAAGGGTTAATTATACTGCCGACGGTGTATTGGCAGACCCTGTAGATGACACATTTGATTTCTTTAATCCTAAAGCAGGTTTAACTTTTACGGTAAACGATAAAAATACCCTTTACGCATCATACGCTCGTGCCAACCGCGAGCCACGCCGCGACGATTATGAAAACGGCAGCGCCAAACCTGAAACTCTAAATGATTTCGAGTTGGGCTGGAGGTTTAAAAGCGGCAGGACACTTGTAAACATCAACGGTTACTACATGCGCTATAAAGACCAATTAGTGCTTACAGGAGCTTTAAATGATGTGGGGTCGCCTATATACACTAACAGCGGCGACAGCTACAGGCTGGGTGTAGAACTTGATGCTACCATATATGTTACTGATAAACTATTGCTGCGCCCTAACGTTGCGGTAAGCAGCAACAAAAACCTTGATTTCTTTTTCCAGAGGGATGGTGTGCTGCAAAATCTGGGCAATACCAATATAGCCTTTTCACCAAATGTAGTTATGGGCAATGCCCTTACGGTACTGCCTGTAAAAGGGCTTCAGGTAAGCCTGTTGTCTAAATTTGTGGGCGAGCAGTATATGGGTAATATAGATAGCGATGCATCAAAGCTGGAAAGCTACTTTGTAAACGACTTTAATATCAGTTATGAGATTACAACAAATAGCTTCGTAAAATCAATAGTACTATCGGGCCTTGTGAACAACATATTTGACTATAAATACGAGTCTAACGGCTATTTTTATACTTATGATGATGATTACAGTAACCCTGGAACCATACAAACCATAGAAGGCGCAGGTTACTACCCGCAGGCAGGCACTAACTTTTTAGTTGGGGCTACGCTTAAATTCTAATTTTTTTGAGTTTAGTTGTGTTGAATAAAAAATCCTGCCTCATGGCAGGATTTTTTTGTACTTATCAGAGTCTTCGGCAAACTCTTTAATTATACGGTTACGTTCGGTTAAAAGTTTATGCATGTAAGTCTTAAGAAAAATAGCATCGGCAATGCGCCCTAAAATTCCAAGCGGACTCTCGTAAATAAAAATATCGGTCATTACCGTTTCTCGGTTTACTTCAGTAAAAATATGCTCGTGCTTAAAGCCTTTAAAGGCACCACTTACCATTTCATCAATAAACATATGGGGCGGTTGTAAGCTGTAATTTTAGAACTAAGGTGCTGGGTGAAACCGAGGTGCTTTGCGCGCCAGGTAACGCTGTCATGAAGCTCCATAAGGCCGGATGTTTTGCCTGCTACAGCCTCCTCATTGGTATGCGCTGTAGATATCTTGTGAAGGTCTACACTTCGTGAAAGGTCAAAAACCACTTCAATGGGCGCTTTTATGCTTTCCTGAAGCCTTATGACTGGCATAAGTTAGTTGTAAACCCTTATTGAAGTAGAACTTAAAACCTCTACCCTGTATTCTTTCAGGTTGTAGTCCAATCCTGCGTTTTGCTGTCCGGTAAGGAGGCTATACTCTACATCATCACACGGGCATGTTGCCATTATACCGTTAATTTGCAGCACTGAACAATCTGTAATGGCCTGGTTGGGGCAGCTGGCTTCAAAAGCCCTGTAGCCGCTGCCGGTATTGGTAACAATTACGCCATTAATGCCAATGCCGGCAGTAGTTATTCGCACAGGATTGGCTACAAACTGTAAATTGCTGTACAGGGGAAGGCTCATATCTATGGGAATAGAGAAATTATAGCTGGGCAAAAAGCGGTTACGATTGTTAAACTCATCGCTGCTACAGGCAAAAAACAGGGGCAGTGCAAGCAGAAAAAAAATGTATTTTTTCATGGGTAAATTTTACTTTAATAATTATGAAACAAATTTAATTTAATTAACTTTGGCTTGTGCTATTGCACATTTAAAAAGTGATTTAACAATTAAATGCTATCTTTGCATAAAAGAAATCCCGTCGTGATGGGATTTTTTCTATTTATATAAACGATGAAGTTATGAGTACAGTATCTTACTACACTGCAGAAGGGTTAAAAAAATTAAGGGATGAGCTGGATCAGCTAAAAAGTATAGAACGTCCTAAGGCAAGTGCTGCTATTGCTGAGGCCAGGGACAAAGGTGATCTTTCTGAGAACGCCGAATATGATGCCGCGAAAGAGGCCCAGGGCCTTTTAGAACTTAAAATTTCTAAGATGGAAGAAGTTGTATCTAACGCAAGGCTTATAGATGAGTCGCAACTGGATACCTCTAAAGCACTTGTATTAAGTACAGTTAAGATAAAAAACCAGGCCAACGGCATGGAAATGAAATATACGCTTGTTGCAGAAAGCGAAGCCGACCTTAAAACAGGTAAAATATCGGTTACATCACCTATAGGCAAAGGGCTTTTGGGTAAATCGGTTGGGGAGATTGCCGAGATCAATGTGCCAAATGGCACCCTTAAATTTGAACTGCTTGAAATTACAAGGGACTAATGTAAAGCCTTAGCTTATGAGTACTATTTTCACTAAAATAATAAACGGCGAGATACCGGCCTACAAAATTACCGAAGACGATAATTTTCTTGCCTTTTTAGACGTTAATCCTAATGCTAAAGGGCATACACTATGCATACCCAAACAGGAAATAAATAAACTTTTTGATATGGAGCAGCAACACTACGCAGGCCTTATGGAGTTTGCCCGCAAAGTAGCTGTTGCATTAGAAAAAACCGTACCCTGTAAAAGGGTCGGTATGGCTGTTGTAGGGCTGGAAGTGCCTCATGCACACGTGCACCTTATACCACTTAACGAAATGGACGAGATGCGTTTTGTAAACAAGGTAAAGCTTGAAAAAGAAGAATTTGAGGAGCTGGCTAAAGCCATAAGCGCCAACCTTTAAAATATTGAGCGGACGTTGTTTCCGCTTTTTTTAAACATAATTACCCACTAACCCTAACTTATAGTTCAAATGAAAAAATTACTTAAATTAAGCTTCGCGCTCCTTAGCATGGCATTTATTGCAACTTCTTGTGGAAGTGATGATGATGCCCCTGCGGTTAGTCTTGAAAATCTTCAAAAAAGATGGTATCCTGTGTCTACAAAATATCCCGGATCTAATGTGCCTTATGATGGACATCAGAGCTGTGGAAAAGATTATACTGAATTTCAGGCCAATAGCGCTATGAGAAAAGTTGACGTAACTGATTGCCAGAGCGACCCTACTATACAAACAGGAACTTATACTGTAACTGACAATACACTTACTACAGCAGTTGGCGGTGCAACGTCGGTTTATACTCTTAAAACACTTAATGCTAACAACATGGAGCTCGCTGTAACCCTTAATGGTGCAGAGATAGTTTATGTTTACACCAGCAACCCATAATAGCTAATAGGTTACTATAAAAAAAGCGGGAAGTTTCTTCCCGCTTTTTTTATACCCTTTTAAAACTGGCCTGCATGGTGGTGCCTTTGCCAACTTCAGAGTTTAGTACCTTTATTTTACCTTTGTGGTATTCCTCTACAATACGCTTGGTTAACGATAAGCCAAGTCCCCAACCACGTTTCTTTGTAGTAAAACCGGGCTCAAACACTTTTCTGAACTGTGTTTTTGGTATCCCTTTCCCGGAGTCGGATACCTTTATCTTTACAAAGCTGTCCTTTTCTTCAATTACAACATCAAGCTTTCCTTTACCTTTCATGGCATCAATGGCATTCTTAACAAGATTCTCTACCGTCCAGCTATGTAACTCGGGGTTAAGCAGTACCGGCACCGGATGGTTAGGCGCTCTAAAAGTAAACTCTACCTGTTTAGAAGCACGCGAGCGCAGGTATTCAAAAGATTTTTCAGTCTCCGCAATTATATCGCGTTCCTCCAGTACGGGTTCCGATCCAATTTTGCTAAAGCGGTCGGCTATAGTTTGCAGTCGCAATACATCTTTTTCAACCTCGGCAATGGTAACGGGATCTACATCATCCACACGCATAATTTCTATCCACCCTAATAAAGACGATAGTGGAGTACCTATCTGGTGTGCGGTTTCCTTAGCCATACCTGCCCATAGCCTGTTTTGCGCACCGGCTTTTGTGGCGCGGTAAAAATTATAAACCACTGCACTAAACAACAGTATAATTACCACCAATACAAAGGGATAGTATTTTAAAAGATTGAGTAATGATGAGTTGCCATAATAAATATACTGCGTATGGTTTTTAGAAATTTCCATCTTTATAGGGGCATTTTCTCTTTTCATGCTCTCTAAAAGACTGCGCATTTTAACCGTGTCTTTTACAATATCCTCGCTAATGTTGGCTTCTTTTGCAATGCTGTCTTTACCGTTTCTTATTTCGGTTAGTATGATGGGTATGGTAGTATTGTTACTGATTATTTCCAATGGCAAATCCATATCAGTGTTCTCAGTTGCGTTGTTCAATGTGATTTGAGACGTAGCCCAAAGCTCCATTTTAGCGCGCTCCTCTGCCTTAAACGTCTGAAAAAGGTAGTAGGTATTCCATACAATGAGCAGTAAAATTAAAAAGGAGATAATGATAATGATCCAGCGGGTAACGGTCCTGTTATCTGAAATTTGCATACAAAAATTTTGAGGCTTAAAGATAGTAAAATCTACGGTAGGTAAGGCGTGGGTACTAATAACGCTAAAGGCAGGCATTTATTTTATTAACAGCCCTGTTTGCAATAGGCCAAAAAAGTATCTTTGCAATCTAAATTAAAGCAGCATGCTTACCATAGACCCAAAAGAACTTACCACCCAAAAACTGCACGGCTACCTGCAAAGCTCGGTGGGGCCAAGGCCCATAGCCCTTGCCAGCACGGTAGACAGGAACGGCGTGCCTAACCTGTCGCCCTTCAGTTTTTTTAACCTGTTTAGCAGCAACCCGCCCATACTTATATTTTCGCCATCAAGGCGCGTGCGCGACAATACCGTAAAGCACACCCTGCTTAACGCAGAGCTTAACCGTGAGGTAGTTATAAATGTGGTTAGTTATGGCATGGTAGAGCAAACATCGCTATCCAGTACAGAGTATGCTGCCGGCGTAAACGAGTTTGATAAAGCAGGCTTTACCATGATACCCAGCGATATAGTAGCGCCATTTAGGGTTAAAGAGGCACCCGTACAGTTTGAATGCCGCGTTAACGATATCATTGCCTTGGGTACCGAGGGTGGCGCTGGTAACTTAATACTTTGCGAGGTGCTTAAAATGCACATAGATGAGAACATTTTAGATGAAAATGGCGCTATAGACCAGCATAAGATAGACCTGGTGTCAAGGCTGGGAGGTAACTGGTACTCAAGGTCTTCGCAAGGGCTTTTTGAGGTTGAGAAGCCGCTAACCACGCTGGGCATAGGGGTTGATGCCATACCGGCCTTTGTCAAGGACAGCAATTTTTTTGATGGCAACGATTTAGGCAAACTTGGTAACACAGAAACCTTGCCTACTGATGAAGAAGTTAGTATATTTGTAAAAGAGAGCTTTGAGGTAAAGGGCGTATTAAGCGCTGATGATCAGGATAAAAAGCTGCAAAAAGCTAAGGAATACCTGGATGATAACCGCGTTTTAGACGCGTGGAAGGTACTGCTGGCTAAGAAGGATTTTTAAAACATTTAATAACGATAGCTACCATTTTAAGGTAGAAAAACAACAATTACACTATGGAAGTTTTAGGAAGAATTAAAATGATCGATGAGACCAAAGCTTTTGGCGCTAACGGTTTCAGGAAGAGAGAGTTGGTAGTTACTACAGATGAGCAGTACCCGCAACATATTATGATTGAGTTTACTCAGGATAAGTGCGACCTGCTTAATAACTACCGTGTAGGTGAGCCGGTTAAAGTTTCCATAAATTTAAGGGGTAGGGAATGGGTTAACCCTCAGGGCGAAACCAAATACTTTAACTCTATACAGGGCTGGAGGATAGAAAAAGCTGGCGATGCACCGCAGCAGGGTGGTTATCAGCAGGCTCCGCAGCAGGGTTATGGCCAGGCGCCACAAGGCGGCGGTTACCAGCAGGCACCACAACAGGGTTACGGACAAGCTCCGGCAGCACGTGATGCTTTTGAACCTGCTACCAATTATAAAGAAGAAGACCACGACGATCTTCCGTTTTAATTCATTTAAGATTTAATAATTGAAATTTGAAATTTAAAATTTAGAATTCAGAATTTAAAATATTAGCTCTAAAAGCGCTTAATATTTCACTTTTGGATTTTGAAATGCCCAATTTGAGGCTGATTTAAGGCAATTTTGGAGCCTAAAAATGACCAAAAAACCTTAATATTTCACTTTTAGATATTGGAATTAAGATTTGAGAATTCAGATTTATATTTGTATTTCGGAATTTGGAACTTGGATTTTTAAATTGAGATTTGGAATTTGTTTTTTGGAATTTCAAAAAGATATAAACCGATCGGCATTTTGCCCTTCGGTTTTTTTATTTTTGCCGGGTCGGGTTTCGGCAAATAAAAAACCCTCCTGCCGGGAGCAGGAAGGTTTTTCGGGTTTGAGTTAGTTAGTGAGGTTTAGCTCGCTACATTTTGCGGGTTATAACCCATGTAAGGAACATGTTTTTCATGAAAAACAACCCCAAATTCTTCAAGTTCTTTAAGTATAGGTAAATACACCTCTTTATTTATGGGCAATTGCACACCGGGAGTGGTAATTTTGCCGTTAAGTATTTGTAAAGCAGCCATTGCCACAGGCAGGCCTACGGTTTTTGCCATAGCGGTAAAGGTTTGGTCACTGCCTATGCAAACCATAGTGGCATCTACCTGTTTTTGCTCCCCGTTAAGCTCATACCCAAACTTGTGGTACATCACTATCATATCCTTATCATCGGGGCTCAGCGTCCATTTGTCCGACAGTATCTTCTCTAATATCTGTGCCGGCGTGGCATTGCGCAGGCCAACAATTTTGTGGGCGTTAAAAAGGTCCAGCTCCATAAGCTTTTCCCACTGTATATCATCCTGGTCTATCTTAAGTATGTGCCTCAGCTTCAGCTCAACCGAATCGGTAGGGTGGTAGGGCAAAAACGAGTTGGTAAACTCGCGGTAGCTCATCGTTTCAGAGTTTTCCATAACATAGCTGTCATCGGTCATGCCGAGGGTAACAAACATATTCCACGATTTACTAAAGCCCACCCTGCGCAGCGTGCCGCGGTATAAGGTAAGGGCATCGTCTAACCCGTAAACACTGCGGTATTTAAGCGAATCGCGGTTGGCATAGCCCTCAAAACGGCCGTAACCCTCCACATGCATAAACTCGGTACGCCTAAAGAGTTTGTTATACGGTATGTACTTGTACGTACCCTCCTGAATAAACTTAGCAGTACCGCCCTGGCCCGCCAGCACCACGTTGCGGGGATTCCAGGTAAACTTATAGTTCCACAGGTTGTTATCGCTTTCCGGGGCTACTAAACCGCCGCAAAACGACTCAAACAGTATCACCTTGCCGCCCTGGTCGCGTATCTCATCAATAATCTTCATGGCGCTCATGTGGTCAATACCGGGGTCCAGCCCAATCTCGTTCATAAAAACAAGGTTGTTGGCGGTAACCAAGGCATCCAGCTCCTGCATGGCGGGGCTAATGTAAGAGGCCGTAACCATGTGCTTTTTATAAGTAATGCAGTCCTTAGCCACCTCATAGTGTAGGTGTGCGGGCAGCATGGATATTACAATATCGGCCCTGCTAATCTCCTCATGCCGCTGGGCTTCATTAAAAATATCAAAAGCTATGGCGCGCGCCCTTTCATGGCCGTTGGTTTTACGTTCGGCCAACGCTGCAGAGAGGTCGCCAATGGTTAGGAAAAGGTCTTCGGTAACCGACTTATTCAACAGGTATTCTATTAGTGACGAGGCCGATCTTCCGGCGCCAATAATTAAAATATTCCTCATAGCTTTTTATAATTATAACACGAATGTAGTAAAATGTTATATTTATAAAAAAATTTTCTGCATTAAATATTTTAAAGTGGCTAAATTTACGCTGGTTTTACGCACCGTATCTGATGCCTGAAACACCGCAATTATAAGGCTATGAAGTATCTTCAACTACTGTTTTTGGTAATGCTGGTAAGCTCCTGCTCTGTAAAGAAAGTGGAAGGACTGGAAGGCCTGAACCCGGCTGCGATTGAAGTGCATGAAATGATAGTATATACCGAAAAGCAGCTTAAAAAGCACAATATAGGCAAACCAGCCGATTTTTACCAAGTCCGTGCTCTTGTCGCTTTATCTAATATAACACCCAAGGCAATACATGGTAACTACTTGGGAACTCATTACACACCCTCCCGCCAAGACATTTTACTTTGGAAAGAATGGTTTGATAAAAGCAAACACTATTTCAGCTATGATCCTATCAGTGAGCGGTATAAGGATTTATTACATGATGGAAAGATAATCGTGTTGAAGTTGCTTGATGGTACAGTTTCTAAAAGTATTAGTGAAGAGGAATTAAAATACTTGGAAGATGATTATCAATTTTTAAATAAAAAGCAAAAACCAATGAATAATGGACAGGGAAAGTTATAGCAATAGCAGCCGTTCTAAGCCGTTCGGAATAGTTTTGGGTGCCTTTGGCGCATACGGTTTAATTTTTTTTAATGCAAATTATTTAAGAGGATAGTTGGTTCTAAATCATAAATATAAGAAGACTATGAAGTATCTTCAACTACTGTTTTTGGTAATGATAAGGAGCTTATGCGCCGCTCAGGAAACTCATGATTTCGAGAGTACAAACCCTGCTGCCGCAGATGTTAATGCTATGATTCTTGAAGCCGAAAAAGAACTTGAAGCCCATGAGAATGGCACATCAGGTAATATTTTTAGAGTTCATGCCCTTATCGCTTTGTCTAAAATATATCCTAAAATGGTTGATGGTACTTATTTCGGGATTCTTTACAGGCCATCACATGAAGAAATCCTGCTTTGGAAAGAATGGTACAATAAAAACAGATTCTATTTAAGTTATGATCCGCTTAACGAGCGGTATGAGGGTTTGTTAGATAATGAGAAGATAATAGTACTGACGCTGCCTGATGGTACAATTCGAAAAAGCAGGACAGAAGAAGAATTAGATTCTTTAGAAAAGATTTATCAACATACCTTGAATAATAAAAACAAAACCAATAAATAAATAATGGACAGGAAAGTTATAGCAACAGCAGCCGTTTTAGGCCTTACAGGAATAGTTTTGGGTGCCTTTGGCGCACACGGTTTAAAAAAAGTCGTATCGCCGGAAATGGTCATTGTTTTTGAAACCGGCGTGCGTTACCAAATTTTCCATGCGCTGTTTTTATTGTTTGTAGGCACTACAACCTACCTTACCGATAAAGCAAAGAAAAGCATCCTTTGGCTTACCGTTGGCGGTGTGTTTTTATTTTCGGTTTCCATTTATTTTCTGGCTATAAACACGCTGTTACCCTTTGATTTCGCTAAGTTTGGGTGGATTACGCCTATTGGAGGATTGTTACTAATTAGTGCCTGGGCCGTATTGTTTTTAAACATAATAAAGCAAAAGCGATAAAAAAATCATAATTCTTTATAGCGAATAGAATAATTACTATCTTTGTGCCCTAGTAATTATTCACTCTAAACCCAAAACTATGGAGAATTACGGCCTTTTTACGAAAACGATTGCGTTAAATGAGATAGGAATTAGCAACGCTACCGTGCGGTATCAGCTTACGCCAGAGGAACTTCATGACATTACAATTGAAAAAGGTGAGGGTGTAGAAACTTCTACAGGAGCCCTTGCTATTAACACAGGAGAATTTACCGGCCGCTCCCCGCAGGACCGTTTTATTGTTAAAGACAGTATTACCGAAGATAAAGTGTGGTGGGGCAATGTTAACCTGCCGTTTGACAGCAACAAGTTTGATGCGCTTTACAACAAGGTAACGGCTTACCTTAGCAATAAAGAGGTTTTTGTAAGAGACAGCTATGTATGTGCCGATGCCGATTACAGGCTTAATGTTAGAGTGGTTACAGAAACCGCGTGGAGCAACCTGTTTTGCTACAATATGTTTTTAAGGCTTAAAGAAGAAGAACTGGAAGATTTTAAAGCCGATTGGCATGTGGTTTGCGCGCCTGGCTTTAAGGCCAACCCTGAAGTAGACGGTACCCGCAGCCATAATTTTGCAATACTTAACTTTACTAAAAAGATAGCGCTTATAGGCGGTACGGGTTATACCGGCGAAATGAAAAAGGGCATCTTTTCTGCGCTTAATTTTATACTTCCTGTTTTTAAAGATACCCTGCCTATGCACTGTAGTGCTAATGTGGGCGAGGATGGCGATACGGCCATTTTCTTCGGTTTATCGGGCACGGGTAAGACTACCTTATCGGCCGATCCGCACCGTAAATTGATTGGCGATGATGAGCACGGCTGGGCACATGATAACAGCGTGTTTAATTTTGAAGGCGGCTGCTATGCAAAGGTTGTTAACCTTACCGAGGAGCATGAGCCGGATATCTTCAGGTCAATCAAAAAA
>Ga0265780_10010486_pt1 | contig 11038 bp, 7 predicted proteins | sample P1T30metagenome_FD_192432 | JGI IMG/M metagenome (GOLD analysis project Ga0265780, IMG submission 192432) | Plant litter microbial communities from East Loma Ridge, Irvine, California - P1 T30 | ecosystem: Environmental > Terrestrial > Plant litter > Unclassified | place: USA: California... | reverse complement strand
CTCTCCACTTCCACCTCACAGTCGCTGCCTCCGCGGACTCCGCATACGAAGACGCGGAATTCGTGTACCAGCCGCTCCTCAACGACCAGCGGGATCGCGAGCTACTCGACTTGTTGCCGGATTACTTGACCGAGGAGATTTGCTTTCCGCGCGGACAGGCGGCCAAGTTTTACTGCAAGGTTGTGGATAGTATGAGCAAGAAGATAGTGTTGGAGGAGGAGGATGAGTAAGTGGGAACATGGGAAGAGCTGTTTGGGAGTACTTGGTTATGATGGGAGGGACGGAGGGTTGGGACTAGGAGTGATATGATACCTGGCGCTGTGGATTACCCGTGGTTTATAGTGCATGTTTGGTTTTGCAGATTGATACCTTGAATACGAAATTTCTTCCATGTACGAAACTGTAGTACAACAAGGCAATGGCGGAAGTCTTTGAACATGTACAAGTCTCGTTGTCATTAACCCCGTCTTCTATATCCAAGACGACAAGACCTGCTATCTACACGAGTCTCCACACGAAACGCCATCCCAAAAATAGCCCATCGAGGCCAAAAGGTATCATCAAATCATTACCCCCATCCCTTTTCCTCCCTCATCTTCCCACACTACTCCCACCCCAACTACTCGGCGCCATACTACTCATCTTACTCTTAATACTGCTCCCACTCATCCAACTCGTCAACCCACTCCCGCCGCCCCACCCCAGCCCAAACTTGGCCTTCCACCCGCCCAACCTGCGCCCACCCCCAAGATTCGTCCGGCCCTTCTTATCCTCCATGCGATCCTCCCACTTGAGCTTCGTCTCCATGATCTTGTGGATCCAGTTGATGACGAGGAACGTCGTGCTGCCGATGGCGCGGAAGAACGCTAGGCCCGCAACCGCCCAGAGGATGAATGTGAGGTAGAAGTTGTTGGTTACCGCGCGGTTGCCGTATGCTTCGCTGACGGCCATGGCGAGGATGGCGTTGGAGATGAGCCAGATGACCACCATGTAGGTGCGCACGGCGCGGTAGTAGTCTTCCTGTTGCTGAGATTCGGAAATGGGCGGTTCGGGCACTTCGACGCGGTCGCGCAGGTTGCGTAGCGCCTCGTCGTAGCCGGAATCGATGTCGAGTTGCTCGGAGGGCATTTCGAGCTCGACGACGTTTTTGGTCTTGGCTTTGGCGTCGCCGAGGTCGGTTTTCGCTACGTTGTCGCCCTTGGTTCCCCAGGTGATGTCGTGCGTGTTGCAGAAGGCGTAGACTTGGAGGGTAGCGATGTAGGACGGGAGCAGGGCGAAGTATTGCGCTGAAGAGGTGAACATGTGCCACGGGTCGAAGTACATGAAGGACATCAGGAAGTAGAGACCGATGGTTGTGGCGGAGGAGATGATGAGATTGGTGAAGACGTTGTTGCCTAGTGTTTTCGGGGCTTTGGGGTCCTTGAGTTGGATTACGACAATGTAGAAGGAGGCAAAGGTTGTGTAGGCCATGATGACACCGTACATGATCATACTCCAGAAAAACATCTTCTTGGCGCCTTGTGGTCGGTTGCCCATCGAGAGGATGAATTGCATACATATGAGCAGTGTGCACGTGTAGCGAAGGACGTAGAAGACATATTTTCCAATGTTGTGGCCGAAGGGATCCATTTTCGGGTCGGCGAGAGAGCCGGCCACGAAGAAGAAGGTCAGGTAGAAGTTGGCGAGCGAGAAGAAGGTAAAGAGCAGTTGCACGAATTGGTAGACGAATTCGATGTGCAGCAGGATCTTCCGCCAGATGGTGTGGTCCGTCGACCAAACTTGCTTGAAGTGGAGGAGGGAGTAGACGGCTGCGAAGAAGGCTCCGTTGAGCCAACGACGACGTTGCGAGATAAATTCGGGGACAGAGTCTATACACGTTAGTTGATGTGATTTTCAAAGACATTACATGACTTACCAGGCACATCAGTCTCTCCCGTCGCCGCCTTGACGTACTTCAACACCCACTGTTCACTGCGCTTCGCAACAAGTTCCCAACACAGAATACGATCTTCAGCCAAGTACATGTTGGCAGTAAACACGTCAGCATCCTGACCATGCAGTGTCTCTCCCTTGAAGTATTGGCTAAGGGGACCATGGCCTGTGTGATCGTTTTGCAGCGCGTGGTATCGATATGCCGACAGCGCACCAGGCAACACAGTAATGTAACCGAATACCGACTCGAGCGGCTTGTCGAGGATATTGGACATCTTGTACTCAAAGTTCTGCGACGCAACAAGCGGGTTAAGAAGTCCAAGCCACGCTTTGCCCTTACCAGCCTTGATCTCGCCCGCAGCTCCAGCTACAGATGAGTCTGTGTCGAACGCTTTCCACAGATGGTACAGCGCCTTGGGACCAGGCTTGGTTCCCACGTCGAGCAGAATGCACACGTTAGGGTTCAGGGCGCGCCCGAATGCGTTGAAGAACCAACGATGCGAGTTGAGCTTCTTGGAGTTGCGCTCCTTGAGACAGAAGATCATCTGGCAAGGCACGATGCCCTTCTCAGCGCCCTTGAACTTCAGGTCTGAATCCAGTGAGACTTGGGTGGTGTACTCGTACACGTGAGCAGTGACCTCTTTCTGGTTGACGTGGTTCTTCGCAATGCCTTCCTGGAAACAGCCCATGGCGGCAATCGCATCGAGCGTACGGGGGTGCACCTTTCCGCGACCATCGGAGATGATGCAGACAACAATCTTCTGCCATCCGTCCTTGCCCCATGTGCGCGACTTCATACGCGAGCAGAAGTGACTGATGTTCTGCATGACACCGTGCATCGTCCGAGTGAAATCAATCTCATTTTCGTTGTACATGGTGATACAGATGAAAAGCTCGGTCTCACGCGCGTTGCCGATGTTTTGTCGTAATTGGTAGCCGCGCTCGACAAAGTCGTCTGGATCGCAGGTCACGGCCGTGTACCGCATGTGGGTGAACTCGATGTCGTCGCGTCGCGGCAGGAAACTGTACAAGATGGTCGGAATCTTACACTCCAGGATGAGTTCGCCGTTGATCAAGCGGACTTCCTTCTTGGTCATGACAGCGTCTCGCGCACCACGTCGCGTCTGTGCACCATCTGGGGCGGGTCCATAGTGCTCGACCTTTTCTTTCTCGTCGACTGTGGTGTATACGTCCGTGTAGGTGTCATCGGACATGTATGAAGCGCGCGAGTGCAGGTCGGGACGGCTCTCTCCTCGCTCAGTGAACGGGTCGTCTTCGTCAATGGGTATCGAAGTCATGTCGGTCATATCCATGGTCATTTCGGAGTCGCGCGAAACCGGCCGTGCAGCACCAGAAAACAATGGCGCAGGAGGCAGTGGCCGCTTAGGGCTGCCTGGTCGGCCTCCACCATATCTCGATGATGGGGTGCCCGGTCGCGGGCTGCCGTTCAAATCTGCTGGCTCATACGAGAATGATGATGCGGCGGGTCGCGAGTAGTCGACTGATGTGCGGGTGGGTGAATATGATCGGTCAGGTGACAATGGGCGTCGGTACGGCACATATGAAGGTGAGTCTTCTGATGGCGGCGGCATATTCGGTGCCGTGTCCATGACAGAGGGTGTCCGTGACAATGACGAAACTGTGGATTGATATGCGCGCGTGGGCGAATGTGGTCTGTAGGGTTGGGACATGGGTAAGCCTGGGTTCTTCTCCAGTTTCGAGTGCTTCTTCGACTTTGCAGCGTCGACGAACCGGACATTGAGCGTCTTCCGTCGCGGCATGGGCTGCGCCGAAGAGACGGCAGCAGCGGCAGAGGTCGAATTCAGCGCGTCGCCAGCCTCCCGCAAGAAGTCGACGATGCCCGACTCGGCGGCCTTTTGCTTGCCAACCTCGGAAGACGTCATGCGCGCGCCCAGCGCTGCCGTGGTGCTGTTCGCGCCCGACATGGATGAAGCCGACTCTTGGAAAGAGGGTCTTCTGCGTGGAGGGGGAGATGAGTATGGGGTGGAGTGGAATGACCAAAAGAGCACAAAGAATGAACAACGTGGGAGAGATACTCACGGCACGTAGCTGTGGCTGTCGTCGACGTTTGTCAACAAGCGCATTGTTGAGCCTCCTTGCATGTTGGGAGAGAAGCCATCCTCGTCGTCATATGCGGGCGGCCGTCCGTAGTGTGTACCGCCCGGTGTTGTGGATCGCTCCATGGCGACTTGTGCGACGGTGTTGTGATTGACAAGACGCGCCGAAAGGGAATCGCGTAAAATGGGTGTCGTCGAATGCAGCGAAAGAAGCAATTGGGGATTAGCGACAACGTAACGAATGCGCCTCAGGAATGCGATATGAATGTCTCTCGATGACGGGTGCGGTTTGCGTGCGGTGCAGTGCAAAGGTTCCGGCTGCTGCGGGCTTGTTTAGTTGCCGCACGTTGGCAGGGCAACACGCCAGGCCACCCCAACACCGCATTTAGATGCCATTATCAGATTGTACGACTTGTTCCATGTCGTGACATGCACTGTCTTCGTGATTCCTTTTTGCAGTTTGACCATAGCTGCCATGTATCGTGCAGGCGTGGCACTAAACTTGATGCCTCTGCATTGATCAACACCAACAATGAAGTCTGCCTTGCACAGCGAAGCCTCCAATAGTGTACTCCGGTCCTCGCACCACGATCGTCAGCACCTAACTCTTCCAACACGTTACCTGGCCGACGTATCTGAGCTACCTCTTACTCTCAACGGTAGCCTATCTTTTAGCCTCACCTCACGTCACGCAAGCGGACAAAAGTTCGGATCAAAGCTGCACTACCACAACTATACCACAACATCAAACTACCCCACAAACACCCCTCTGAAATACGTCTCAACACCCGCGTATCCCTCCTCGTCCAGGCTATCGATATGCCCAACGTACTGGTCTGGTCTCGCAACCACCACGCACCCGCTCTCCCTGCTAACTCCATACCCCTTGTACGCGTCTGCAAAGCCCTCGTGATAGCTCGCGTCATCCACATACACCGAGTCGTAGTCCCAGCCCGTCTTCTCGTCGTACGGATGCAGCACATCGGGAAAGTCGCGTACGAGTTCTACGTCGACGCGCTTCGACGAGTGAACAGTGAGCATGTGCATGTCCTTGTGCAAATGCTCCGCCAGGAGGGTCGAAGCCGTGAGTTTTGCGCAGAAAGCTTTCAGCCTCGCCTGTTGCTTTCCCTGCACAACATCGCCGGCGAAGACAATGATCCTGAAGCGTCCGTCGCTCTTGAGCTTGGGCTGGAACTCCCACGGCCGCGCGTCGCATTGGTTGAGCACTTTGTAGCTGGGGAAGCGCATGCCGAGCCTGACGTTTGTCGCGAGTTCCTGTTTTCCAACGGCTTTTTCAGTATGCGAGGAGGACACGTCCGTCCCGTCGCCTTCTTCGGTCGCATCGCCTGGTTTGGCGACCAGCATGCTCGTCCCGTAATCCACGCTCAGTCCCGACGCGAATAGATTTCCCTTGAGAAACGCGGCCTTGAATTCCTCCATGCTCACGCCCTCGGCGTCCATGACGTCCTTTGCTGGTCGTCCGCTAAACAGCCGACTGAACTTATGATCGAAAGCGATGAGGTCCTTCGCAATGCGTCGTCTCTCGCTCTGGTACGTCTTGAGAATCTCCGGCTTCGCAAGCCCCTTGACAACTAACCCAATCTTCCACCCCAGATTGTAACTGTCCTGCATGCTAACGTTCATACCCTGTCCCGCCTTCGGACTATGTGTGTGCACCGCATCGCCCGCGAGGAACACCCGCTCCTGGTAACTGAAATCCGTACCTACGCGTTGACCGATCTGGTACGCCGTCCACCAGTCGCAGTACTCGTAGGAAAGAGTGTACGGCGCTAGGATCTTCTGCGCGGCGCGAATGATGGTGTCGGGCGTGATTTGGCTGCGGTCGGCGCGCCCGCTGGCATCGAGCTTGATTTCGGTCAGTTGGATATAGAGTCGGACAAGTTTGTTCTCGCGCGGGATGACCATGAGGGAGCCTGAGGTAGCTGAGTGCACGGCACAGCGCATGCGGATGTCAGGGAAGTCTGTGAGCGGGATGATGTCTGTATATCCAAATTAGCGCCGCCTACATCCCACGTAATGGGGTATGTAAAAGTAGGGAAAGGAGAGGTGGTTTACCTAACACTCCCCAGATATAATCCGTTGGTTCGCCCTCAAGCTGAAAGCCCAACTGTCTCCGCGTCCAACTATGCGCCCCATCACATCCGACCATGTACTTCGCCTGCACAACCTCCGTCTGCCCTTCCTTCTCCTTACTCCTCCCCATCAAGTCATCAGTATCGTCTTCCGCAAGATTACTCCTAAATAATCCATCATTCACGCCCGAAGCCTTACTCTGCGCGGGCTTCGCTTCTTCCTCACTCAAGTGTCTGAGTTGAACTGTAATCGGGTAGTTGTCTCCGCTGTGGTCGGCGCATGTATCAGCAATGTGTAGGGATTCTGGCAGCACGCCGCGCTCGACCTTCAGGGTGCCTTTTGAATGTTTCTTGATGTGGTCGAGGAAGAAGCGCTCGATGCGGCCTTGATGAAGGACGATTTCCGTGAAGCGCGAGAGGCCCACGGGCACGTCAGGAACGCGGTCAGAGCGGCGGATGAGACCATCTTCGCCTGGGTTCTACTCGAAATCATATCAACATGGCCAATTCATCCGACTGAAGAAAGAGGAGAAGAGACTTACCCACATGCAAAACTACCCACCCGCTGTCAGCTAAAACTGCATCACTTCACATCATACCATAGGTGTACAGCGAACGCACCTCAAGCAAATGATTCGCCTCCTTGACTGCACGATCTGCGAACCCAAAACTATCGAATATCTCTAGACTGCGGAGTTGTAGTCCATCAGCCTGGCCTGCGTATATCTTGCTTCCTCTTTTATCCACAATGCGCGTGGTGATGCCCATGCGCGCCATCCAAGTGGCGAGCATCATGCCCGCGGGCCCGGCGCCGACGATGAGGACGTCGCATTTTGAGGTGGGAGTTGTCATGGTGATGCCCCGCGGTGAGTTGTTAGACAGGCGACAACCAGAAAAAGATTGATGCGGTGGAAAAGATTGAGGGTTGAAGTAGTGATATATTCGAAAGCAAAACTACCGCATTAGAAAGCTACATCCCAGCTCCAAAGCTGCGGCGGTGCCTTTCGGCGTCGTAAGTCAACCTACCCCACAATGCTGACAGCTGCTGAGTCGGGCCGGATGACGCACTGCATTACTTCCGGTCGTTTGATTCGTCAGGACGACGGGGGATGGTGGGTTTTGTCAGGACTTTGTTAGGGACGTCTAAGATTGACGTCGGCTATCGGTAGTGTCGTCGCGTAATGCTTAACAACGATCTGTAAGTAATGACGGAATCATCTCACATGTGTTCAGGAGATTAGTGTCGACTAGCCCAAAGAATTGCTCAGAGCGCTGATGTTTTCCTCAAAGTTGTAGCATCGACGTTGCATTGGGTATCGTTGTTTCAACCCGTCTATAGGCCGTAATATACAAGACCGCTTGTACCAAAATCCACAGTCCTGTATCTACTGTAAGGCTGGGATGCTCTACAACCGTGACATCAAAACGATGTAAGTACCGAGTTCTTGCTTTGATCTCGCTGTCTTTCTGCCCGCCTTATCTCTTTCCATTGCTCGCGTCGCACGCCCTGGTAAACACCCGCAGCAATTCCATAAAGTCGCAAACATTCATCGACTCGAACACTCCGGTGTTATAAACCTTCAGATCTGTTTCACGCGGACTTTTGATGCCAAATGCTATCTTAGCAAGGAACCGTGGGTCGTCTCGAACGCTGATCTTGTCAAGAACTTTCTGGACTTTAGCGGGATCCGGGGGCTGCGGTGGTTCGTTGGGCAGCACGACTTGGGTATCCGTCTCGCACCAGGTACAATGACTGCAATCCTTTGGCGCGTTGCTGCCTTTCTCGCCGAAATAGCCGGCCAGCGCACGAGAGAAGCACTGCTTATCGGTGATCAAATCGATGAGTGCTTTAGTGCGGTCCAGGTTCATCTTCTCCGTTGCTCCCATACTTCCGTCGAGCTGGTTGATGATATCGTCAATCTCTTTCTTCGTGGACGGCAGCGCTCGCTCAAGTCGGAACATGTTTCGAACACCCTCGGTTTTGAGCTCGATCGCACCCTGCTCGTTCCACTGGTTGAGCTTGCGAACCAAGTCTGCCCGTTCCATCCGAGAGGTATTGGCAAGGTCGTCCACCGCGACATGCGTCCACTTTGTTGCTTTGACGGATGCTTTCTTAATGACGTTCGCGGCTGCACTCGTGTCGTTCTTGATGGCATTTGCATCTTTGGTGGCGTACTTGTAGGTACTGTAGAGTGTTCCGGCAGCGCGAAAGAGCTTGTAATGCAGTTCAAGTTGTGCGTAAATGATCCCGAGTACGATGGCACCACTATCGACTTCCTTAGCCTGCGCGTACAAAGATACTGTGAAAGTCTCTCCAGCTTTCAATTTCTTATTCGCGAGCGAACATATGTCTTCGAGCAAGAGCCTGAGCGATCGCAAAGAGGGCCGTGCTCCATAGGTGAAGATATTGCGGAGATAGAAATCCTTCGTTGCGAGGTAGAACATGCAGATACTAGGCTTCCCATCACGGCCAGCTCTGCCAATCTGCTGACTGTAACTCTCGATTGAATCTGGAATATCGAAGTGGACGATGTTGCGTATATCTGGCTTGTCGATTCCCATGCCGAAAGCAATCGTGGCAACTACGATCATGTTTTTGCTTACAAGAAACTCGTCTTGGGTTTTCGAGCGCACATCAGGAGTCATACCGCCATGATACGGTTTAGCCTTAAACCCTCGCTGATTTAAGTCGTCCGCTAAAGTTTCCGTGTGCTTTTGTAGTGTGACGTACACAATAGTCGGACCAGGATATTTGCGGAGATGCGTAACCAGTTTCGCTTTGTAGTCGGTGCCTTTAGGATTCGCTTCGGCCAATAGTCGTAAATTTGGTCGATACATGGTGGTCTGGAAAAGTCCCTCGTTGGGGATCGAGAACGCATCTCGGATATCTTTTGCAACCTTCTCCGTAGCGGTAGCAGTGAGACACACAACCCTCTCCACGTTGGCCTCCTTTGCAAATCGAGAAATCTTGAGGTAGTCTGGACGGAAGGAGTGGCCCCATTCTGATATGCAATGTGCTTCATCGACGGCAAGGAGTCGAATACCGCCAGGTATATCTTTGAGAGACGCTATGAATCCTTCGCTGTTCAGTCGCTCAGGTGCACAGTACAGCAAGTCGAGACGGCCGTGCCGAAGGTCATCTTGGGTCGCCAGATAGTAATCGCGGCTGACGGACGAGTTCAGAACGGCCGCCTTGATCCCTCGTTTGAGCAGGGCGTCCACCTGATCCTTCATGAGCGCGATGAGAGGCGAAATAATGAGGCTAACGCCCTTGCTTTGCGATATGCGACGTCCAGCTTCTTCATCCTGGTACCGAAAACAGACTGCCGGTACCTGGTACACCAAACTCTTCCCGCCGCCCGTTGGAAACACGACAACTGTGCTTCCTCCGTCCAGAATGCGAGTGATGGCAGCCTCTTGCTCGAGTCGAAAGTCGTTAAGACCAAAGCGGCCTTTCAGCACCTCATTTGCTAGTCTAGTACTGGGTGATATCGTCAATTGAGAATTTCCGTCGAGTTTGACGCGCTTGATGATCTGTCTATTGCTCTCATCTTGCCTGCGCTTGCCATTGGTGACATTCTCAGACGCCGCAAGCAACTCTGCTTCGTCGTCGGAGCTCAGTCCGAAATCGTCGCTCATGTTGCGACCGATCTAATCTCGTAAACTTGGACCGAAGTAGCAGGTATGCCCTTCGACTTGTTGATGCAAAAGTGCTTGTGGTAGTGTTGAGTCGCGTGATTATCTTAGGTCCGAACGGTCCTGTGGACGTGCCTGCCAATGTGCCCTTTGCGTTAGCGTCACGCGTGGTCACATGACATGGCGCGCGTTTTTCCTAGACAGAATTACTACCTTGCTAGAGTAATCTACAAGACTAGGATTAAGAGCAGTCTAGGCGAACAGCTTGCTTATATATAATAATTACTACTCTCTTTAAGATCTTCTTAAAGGCCTTTACTATAGACGTTAGTAAGCTATTTATATACTTCTAAATTCTTACTTTTATAAGCATTAATTATAACTCTAATTTAAGAGTATTACTTAGAGTTTATAACTACTAAAAATAGTCTTTAATAGTAAATAATAGTAGAGTATAAATATAGATATTAAGAGCTAATATAACCTGCTCTAGATTAAATAGAACTAATTTAGCGCTTTAAAACTCTTCTTAGATATTATTAAAAGTAATTACTATATTAAAGGCGCGCTTAAAGTATAGTAAGAACTTAAGTTTTATAATATATATAATTTAGTTATATATAAGCTCTTTAGCTTAGTATCTATATACTTTTTTTAAAAAGATAAAATAACTTATATTAAAAGGCTATAGAAAGTATAATAAGTAAGAAGGTATATAGATAGTAATAATCTTATTATTTTTATAGTATTACTAGAACTTAAGTAAGTTATAGCTCTTATTATACTGTTGCACGAAGAAGAGAAATAGAGACTTTCTTAGAGTCTACTTAAGAGGAAGATAGTATAGAATAGAGGACTTACTACCTACTTAAGACACTTATACTTTAATTTACTGCTGTTCTATTATAATAAAGACTATTTATTTTAGTTACTACTCTACTCTATAGTATAAATAGCAAAGCCTATAGAGACTATTATTAGTCTCTAGTATAATAGAAACGCAGTACGCTAAAATTGCGAATAATTAGTAGTATAGAACAACGTACTTATCTACTACTATATAATACTAGTATATAGAATACTAGAAAGTTACTAAGTTACTAAGTTACTAAGTTACTAAGTATAAGTTACCTATTATAAGTTACTAGAAAGTTACTAAGTTACTAAGTTACTAAGTTACTAAGAATAAGTTACCTATTATAAGTTACTAGAAAGTTACTAAGTTACTAAGTTATCTACGCAGAGTAGAGAAAGAACGTAGATAAAGAGAGACTACCTTACTATACTAGAACGAAAACC
>Ga0265780_10010485_pt1 | contig 11039 bp, 18 predicted proteins | sample P1T30metagenome_FD_192432 | JGI IMG/M metagenome (GOLD analysis project Ga0265780, IMG submission 192432) | Plant litter microbial communities from East Loma Ridge, Irvine, California - P1 T30 | ecosystem: Environmental > Terrestrial > Plant litter > Unclassified | place: USA: California... | reverse complement strand
CCTCCGCTCAAATGCTCTACACATCAAACCTACTCGTCCGCTATCGCTCGTTCGCACATATAGCACACACGACTCTATGTCCGCCCGAAAAGCCCACACAACAGGTCGAAATCACATTTCCAACGTCCGAGATTATTTCGCATCCATGGGGAATGATACTGCTCAATCTATTATTGATCAGATTGTCCAGAGTCATGAAAGTGGAGGTAGGGCTCAGATGTTCGCTGCTCCTAGTATGAGGATTGGAGCTGGATTCATGAATCCTATGGCTACTGCTCGTAAGTTATTCTGTCTTCATCCTAAGCCTCTCCGGTACAGCCGAATCAAGACCGTTTGGCATCCACGAGCTTGAACAGGGTCGCCCTGTCAGGGAAAATCACTAGACGTCCAGTCGCGAGGTTTCCCCTTGTGATTCGACAGGCCCTGCTCCTTCAAATCCGGTTCCCATACCATGTCTGCGCGACCGCGTCAATCACTAACATTCAGCCTACCCACCAATGGCAGGTGGAACGTACCCACCGCAACAAATGCCCCCTCCAGGCGGCGCACCTCCATTCCGACCTCCCTTCCCTCCCGCTCAAAGTGCAAATGGCTACCCACCTCCAAATCAAGGAATGCCTCCACCACAATTCCAACCTCAGCAATATGGCGGTGCATCGTTCCCACCTCCCAATCAAGGTCCACCTCCTCAGCAACAGGGCCCACCACCTTCATCTGGATTTACACCTGCTACAGCGCCTTCGGCTGGTAATCCTGGTATTCACCCTGATAGAATGAGGATGATGGGTAATGGTATGTAGGTAGATTTAAATGTATTCTGTATAACTCTGCATCGGTCCGTCATGTTAGTACTGGTGTCTTCGTCTAGTTCGATGATCTATCCTGCCACGTCTCATATCGGAAAAACAAAGGGGATGGTCATTGCGGGGTATGTCCCACCTCCACCTGAAATATCCAGACGCAACAACTATTTCACCTCGTTACTCTACCTTTCATCTTCACCTTTACACCCCAACGCAGACTACAGGAGTCATGTCATTCGATGCATTCGAAGCGCGTATGCAGTTTCTGCAATTGCTCAGGAAGTTGAACGCATCACAGCAGAGTATACACAAAGTGGTAGGGTACGCGATTAAATATGGCTCGAAATGCGGGGAGGATTTATGGGAATGTATTCTAGAGGAATGTGGGAAGGTATGTCCCCTTGCTCAAGATAGACTGTACTCTCAGTGTGGTCAACGAACGCGATATGGAGCTGATAGAAGGGATCGCTCAACACACGTATAAACCTACTCTACCTACTCGACTCCCTACTCGAAATATCCTTACCATTACCACTATCAGACGCTCCTTATCCACCTTTAATCAGCTCAAATCTATCAGAGATAGTAAAGAGGGTAGTACCGGAAAAAGAGGGAGTCTTGAACCTAAGAGCAGCAAAACAGGTCAGTCCCTACATTCACTTGCAGAAGTGAGGAAATGCTGATGATAGATACTGGAGAGTTGGCGTACGAGACGATTGATTGATCCTGATATCGTTGGAGTCGCTTTGAAAGTCCTGGATGGACAGAATAGCCGAGGGTGAGTCGTATGACTGGCTGACGGGGAGGAGCTGATGATAGGGAATCATCCTCCTCCAAGAGGGGTCGTGAAGCATTTTCAAAAGGGGATATAGTAAGGCGGATGGAGGAAGATCGAGAACGTGTATGTCCCCTTTTCCCAATGCTCAATATTCTCATCTTCATTTCGAAGCTCGAAGACGCGGTGCATCACAGGTCGTTGACAAAATAGCATAAAAGACTAAGAGAACGTATTTGGATCCTACCCATACCCCCTCTGACAACACCCAAACCAAAACCAATATCTACAAATACAACAAACCCGACTCCATCCCCCTCAACACCATTTACACCGCCATCACCAGCTCGCACGAAAGAGGGGGCTCTACGACCCAAGACTCAGACAAATATGGGTCCACCACCACTTCCTCTTCCGACAACCGAGGCGGAGGTAGGAGTAGATGATTCTCTAGAGGTTGAGTTTGATCAATTATGGGAAGGTGGAAGTGATCTTGACCCTGATGATTTGGAACGGATGAAAGAGTATGTTCAACTATTGTCGGGATTGAAGATGCTGATTATAAGGGATTCTATTATACTGGCGGGTATGGAGAGTAGTAATCTATAGCACGAGATCTGAGAAACTCGCCTCGTGTGGTGTATGCCTTTCAGTCCCTCTCTTTGGGTTACGCGCAATGACGCCAAGTCATCTTTCGCATGTTGTAATGAAGCAAGAAGTATGCATGCTTTACTAATGCTGTATATTTAGACAATCTGGTGCGAGATCACAAGCTTTCAAGAAGTGATTTCAGCTTCTCAATAGCTTCAACCCTGGATCCCGTGACCTTCTGTCCAAGAGTCGAGACAAAATCAGCCTTTCATCAGCCCATATTCCGTGTCAACGTGAAAGACGACTCACATCAACAAGACCACCATTGATCCCTCTCCAATCTATTTCTCTATCATCCATGATCAAGCCATTCAATTTGCCAATTAAAGGTTTGATCTGCGACTTCAAGTGATCCCGGACTTCCTTGAGTTCTTGCATCAACGCTTTCTGATCTTTAGATTTCGATTTGTTGTTTTGTCCAATATCCCTTGATTTGAGATCTAGAATGGTCGCTAGCTGGATTATCAGTGTCTTTGAGCAAAAGGGCCAGGGGGGTGGAACTGACTTCGACGACATGTACGCCATGATGCAAGATTGACCAGCGCGAGGATTCGGCCACTTTGAGGAGGTCTTCTGATCAGCTTATTCAGGTTACAGGACGTACCGTCAAATAAGCCTGATAAAGGCTGTTCACTCGAGGTCATTCGTTTAGACAATCTGGTCATAGCTCCATAGAACGCTTCATCACTTGCTGACATCTTCTTATCTGTCAGCTTGACTGTCCACGGAAAGGAAGCGAGGAACGTACCGTATTCGTCCCTTCAATCCCGACTTCTCCGCCTAATGACCTCAATATAGCAGCCTGCTTCTCCAGTACATCCGGCCAACCATCCGTCAACCGCGTCATATCACCCACCGCAGTCCTAAGGCCACCGATGGAAGGCATCAATTCCCAATTCCTCGAATCAACCATCTCGCCGCTCTTGAGGGTTGTCAACCCACTTAGAGCCCGGGGAACCGGATCTCCTTTGAGGAGACGATATCGAGTTTGTTCTATCGAAAATGCTGCTCTTGTTTGGGAATTAGCCAAAGTAGAAGCTAGTGATCGGATAGAATGGATCTTCGAGAATGACCCATGTTCAATTGCTTGTTTCATATATTCTGGTAGCTGCCAATCAGCTTCCAGAAACGCTAGGAATAAAGATGAAAGAGACGTACATCGGTAGCACTCCTATTATACATCTTGTCCATCGCAGCTGTGCAGTTTTCCCAGGCTGACAAATCTTGCCCTCGGGGTATAGGAGCGAGTATAGCATCCGTAGCCGCCCCTTCAATCCAGATATGTAATAACGTATCAAGCTGAACCTCGGATAACTTCAGATCTTCAAGTACAGGCTTGACCAGCGATATTGCTCCAATCGAACGATATATGCGGACCAGGAGGAATTTAGCATGTGCGCAAGAAGGGCTCTGTGATAGGATGTACTCTAGAGCAAGGATTGCGCGGAGTGATGCTATGGGTGTTTGTGTAGAGAGAATCAGTTGAACGGTAGCAAGACCGATTTCGTCTGCGGGTTGGACGTCGGTGTGAGGTAGGTTCTTTCCTGCTTATCAGCTTCGTTGTAGCGGATGACATACCGTATGTGAGACCATCAAGGTAGAGTTGCCAATATCCCTTGATCTCTTCGTCGCTTGGTTTCCAATCTGTTGGTTTTTTACGAAGCACGTAGAGATTGGCATTGACAAGTTGTCGATAAGTATTCTCATCCGTCTGACCGTCAGTCTAGCCCAGCTCGTATATGGTCAAATTACCTGTCCTTCCGCTTTACGTGTCACCATCATCTCGTGTACCAATGCCGTCCGACTCCCAGTAATAGCTTCTAGCTCTGGCACTATCGAGCCCTTGGCTCCCCATCTCGTCCAGTATTCCGATACCAGCTGTTTCCACTCATCCTCAGGTAAAGCCATATCGGAATTAGACAGGTGAAGGTCTAATTCCAGCTTGGCTAGTAATGGCGCCCTCTCCTTGGTTCCATACTGCACATGTAGCTCGTCCAGCCTCGAGATGAATCGCTTGACAAGGTCAGGTCGACTCGCTAGGAGAGCTTTAGAAGCTGAGATCGAGTGCAGGTAATACGCGTAATTTCGATACCTTCAGAGTCAGCGCAAGATGAATACCAGGATAGAAAACATACGCTAAATCATCTTTCGACCAATAATCCGAAAATTCCCCCAAGTCTTTCTCCCATACCCAGTCTTGATCACCTTGAACCCTTTTGGAAATCTCCTCAATCCCTTTCATCCGATACCAATCCCTAGCTAAACTTCCGCCTTGACCATGCTGTAGTAGCAGTTCGTGACATTTCTTGTATTCGCCTGAAGAAAGGAGGACTTGGGATTTAAGCCATAGTATGTCGGAGGTGTTTATGGAGGGGCCGGCGGTTGAGAGGAGGATTGAAGCTATTTTCAGTGAACCCTCGGGAGCCGGGGGTGGGTAGGGTTGTGAAGGTGTCGGCTGAGGTGCTTTCTGCTTAATCAGCTGCTACCCCTCATTAAGATATTCAATCGAGTAAAAGGTAAGAAAGTAGAGACGGAGGACGCATTTGAGTGACGGAGAGGAGAAGACGTACATTTGCCCATTCTGCCCAAGCTGCCAATCTCGCCCAAATCTCATCCTTTACCCCATTAAACATCTTCCGACTACTCTCCGCCATCACTTTCGTGTCCCAAACAGCAGCAGCACAGAGGAAGACCTGTTCCCCAACTTCGATAGAATCGGGATTTTGAGCCCACATATCCTGATGTATCTCCAGGCATAGGTCCACTTCGAATTAGCCCATCCTTTCCTACAGCCTTTCCATTAGTACTTACACCTCTTGAGACTCCGTAGAGAATTCGTAATCCACCATAAACTCCTTGGATTCATCGGACTTTGCCTTGCATCCTTCAGTGACTTGAGGTATGTAGCTTCCGACGCTCCCTGTCGTTCGTTCAAGACGAATTTCAGTGTCAAGCCCGTATGTGATTTTGGGTTCTTCTTGAGGTGACGAGTAACTGCTGATTCGGCGGCTTTGTATCGTCCCGCTGAGATGTCTTCTATCATTTCAGCGTCGTCAACTATGCAAGTCACGTCGAAGTTCGTAGCCCATGCTCTTCGGACTGGTAGGCTGGATTGACGTACCGTAAAGGGGGGCGAGCTTGCGCTCATCTGGCGTCATACCTGTTGACATGATGGGTTTTGGCCACGGAAGCTCCCTGTTCAGTGAGATATGCCCTTGCTTGGCAGATGACAGCTCTGAGGGCGAAAGGGGAGGAGGATGATACAAAAGTCGAGCAATAAGTTACGTCTTTGTCTTTCCAACATTCGGGTACCAGGCACCGGACATCTGTGAATTTAGATATCCTCTATAGCATGGCGAAGTGAGGTGTGCATCTGTACAGCTCCGAAGGTACTATGTATACATGTAAGAGGATTTGCTATTCCTCATCCACCTCGATGATCTCAATGATTTCCTCTTCCTCCTCCTCCTCCTCATCATCCTCGAATTCACTAGCATCCTTCCAGTCCCCTTCCTCCTCTCCACTGAAATCAATTTGCACGATGCCGCTAGCGAATAGATAGGCAATCATTCCAAACCCAGCTGTTGCGAACCATGCCCATCTGGCCCTTTCGAATGATTTGTCTTTGGACGTTTTTGGGGTTGTGGTCTTTGATTTTGGTGATGATGTGAACATATCCCACCATGACGTCGAGTGTGTGGATGGGGCGATACGGGGCGGGTCAGGTAGCAGGGCTGATATACGGTCGTGATGTCTAACGAGAGCTGGGTATGTTGAGCGCAGTAAATCGGCTATTAAGGGGTTTGGTAGGGGTGTGAGTAGCAGAGCGAGATGAGCGTACAACCTTAAATCGACGGTTGACGGCCTGCCCGATCAGTAAACTCAATAGACCGGACAAAGTAGGCTCACTGATCAAAGAAATCGCCGTCCCCCAGCCTCCTGGCCAGAGGATCAAATACTCCCCTAGCCCTCTTCACTAATTCCTCCTCTCCCCACTTCCTCCTTCTCTCAGCAAATTCCGTACCAGCCCTCCACCCATTCCAAGCTTTAGGGGCCATAGTTCCCCCTGGTCCCGAAACGAAATTATCTTCCACCCTCTTTCGATCTTCTTCAGCTGCATCTCCTGCATTCTGACCTCCTAGACCCCATAATCCGACGTGACTTAAGCGGGATTTATGGATCGCTCGAATTCGTTGAGGGATGTAGTGCGATTGAGGGAAGGTTAAGGATTGGAATTGGGTTTTGGCGAAGGTTGGGTAATTCGGTGGTAGGGAGTAGAGGGTATGATTCTATCTATGAGCATTGATCCTTTACATGGAATGGGACGTACGACAAGATCAGTCAAGTTCTGCTCGATATACGAAGCCCAAGCTAGACTATCTGCTTTTTGGCTATCTGACAAGTCCTCATCTGGATCCTGGAACGCGGGCATGGAAGCCAGGTGCCTAGTACGTATACGACGGTCGAGGTGCGAGATAAACGGAAGAGTGCCTGCTTATCAGCCTTCCATTAGACGCATATGAGTAGTACATACCTCCATTATCTCTCCAGTCACCAGTCTGTAGCGCGAATCGTTCAGGAGCTGCCAGTTGGAAAACGGCAGCCAGGTATATTGACTCCGGATCGGAGGCCGGTAGAGAGCCCACAGGAGGAGTCGTATGGAGCGTGAAGGGGTATGATCCGGACGCCATATTTGCAAATGAATGAAGTACAGTGGAGAGGAGGAACACCGTTGTGAGATCGCCTAGCTCCGTCAGTTGCTGCGGGGTTTATATATCTCACAGCCGACCAGGCACCCCTAGTGAAACCCAGGGTTTGTGGCGAAGTTGGTTATCGCGTTCGCTTCGCATGTTGTAGCATACAGCACTCGAATCAGTGAAAGGCCCCCGGTTCGATTCCGGGCTGATCCAACCCGTGTTTCACGTTTTTGTTGGGCTCTTGAGTACATCCTGAGTTTCTCTTTATCCGTCGCCTATCTGTCCTTGTTGCTTGGGCCCGATATCGCAACCGTCCCTTTGGATGTGTACGACGCTGTAATCAAGTCACACATCTGGATGTGTGTTTGGTCTGAAACAGGGGGTCCTTTGTTTATCTCAATCCCCACCCGAGACACAATCTAAATAATGGCTACCGACGAGTAAGTCCCTCCTTCCTTCACGTATAGTAACGTTTATTGACACCCAGATCATTCCTACCGCAGATAGTGGGCGTACGTACCTAGGGCGTAAGGGAGGTGGAAGCTGATGGGTAGTTGTTCTACGCTACTTTTGACCCGCGGCTTGGACCAATCGTTCAACATCAAGTCCCCGAGGATCTCATTACTTCAAGATCACGTACTGGAGATGACGCGATGTCACAGTCTACTTCACGGTCAAGGTCACGATCAAGATCGCGCGCTCGACTTGACCTCGAGTTCCTATCACCCCCACAATCAAGATCACGTTCACATTCCCGCTCTTCCTCTCTGAGTGATGAACTGGAAATGGACGCGGACGCTCTACTCGATTTCGCACCTATTTCCGAATATGTTATCCCTAAGAAATCGTTACATGGGAAATTAGTCACAATGCTCTCTCCGTCCAAATTGGAAGGGGAGACGGAGGAATATAGGATCATGGGATTTCCTGCTATAATTACGGATGAAGGTGGGGGAAGGTATAAGAGGAATGAGTACATGTGGAATTTATGTTTTGTCTTTCATGCTAGTTCGAGCTTGGAGGCTTTTGAACCTGTTGTTAGGAAGGTTGGGAGGATTCTTAAAGCTGCAGAGGTTAGTCTTTCTCCCTTTAATCGTTACATGTTTTGCCAGTAGCTGATGAATAGCTTGATTCTGGTTACTTGTCATCGCCTAGTGCGGACCACACTTCAATCCCTGCAGTACTGGAGCAATTGTTCGAAGATCTAAATTCATATTCAGAAACGAGTATCCCTCTAGATGGGTTTAATTCACTGGAACTGAAATTATTCCCTTTCTATCGTAAGTACCCCTCTTCCTTCATGTTTGATATCTGCTGATGATTAGCCAACCCGTCCGACTGCGAAGATTGGCATGTTCCCATGGCACTTGTTGATCTAAATGCGTTGAAGGATGATAATTGGGATATCACCGCTGCGAGGGTATCGGAATATATCGATGGCGTGAATCATGTTGCGAGGATTGCGGAATTGGCGGATGCCGATCCTGCTCTGACGAGAGAAACTCTTCGTCATATGATGTACGTCTTTTTCTTTCTCTATACCATCACACACATGGGATGCTGATGGTAGGTACTACCAGGTGATCATGATGATCGACATCTTCCAATACGCCAACATGTACACTCTCAAACCCAGTATTTCCCGCTTAGCAGCGGACGAATCGATAATCACTGAATGTGGATCCTACATCACCCGCTCAGGATCCATCCCACCAAGTTGGCCAACTTTACTACGCCTATACTCGAAGTTACTGCCCGGTACAACGGTACATCAGTGGATCGAAGCGAATGATGTTCTCTCCCTCGGTATAGATCCCCGTCGATTCGTTTCTTTCGGAATCATCAAGGGGTTCTTGAAAAGGGTCCATCGTTGGCCAGTCCGTATCAATCATTCTGCAACGCCTTTATTCGAGACTCCAAAGAATACATCCACCTCCACACGCCGAGTTGGGTTTGATCGATTCGCCAAGCCCGGACCCTCTGAATCTACTCTAACCCGCTCGGGGCCAGGTGATTCATCATTGACCCTCCGATCTACCGAGACCAATACCTCCGGCCTGTCACCCTCATCTCACTCAATGGCGCACCATCGTTCACCCGGCCAACGCAGACCTGTCGCAATGACCCAAGTCCGCGAATCGTCATTTGGTCGTAGTGTCGCTTCTGCGGCTACTCATCCTAGTCAGTTGAGTAAGAAGGAGATGAGGTTGAGACATGATGATGAGGTTGCTATCGCCAAGTCATTGGCTATGGAGAGGTATTTGGATGGGAATCATCATACGGATGAAATCCAGATTGTATTTAGGATGGGGTGGAAGGAGTTGGAAGAGGCGCTGGGAGCTAGGGGCGCAAAGGGGGTCAGGATCGTTTACCGCTAGGCCTGAGGCTGAGTTGGTCACGGCGGATTCGCATCTCCAGCATCTGGCTACCTGGGTTCTGAAAATCGCCCTCAGCATGGTTGCATGATTCTATAGCTTAGTACTATTTCCTGTAATCGTTGTATAGTAATCAAATCAAGTGAAATAAATCGATGTATCAGTACGTCATGACCTCCACCAAGGATGACCACTTTGTATTCTTACATTCACATTCACGTTCACATCCACATTCATCTCTATCATTCACAATGGCCCCCAAATTGAGAGTGGTGATCTCCTCCTCGTCCTCTGCATATCCACCTCATCAACCTATAGATGTGAACTCCTTTAAACCAACACCCCTAGAGACACCATCTTTCAAAGGGGAGATAAGCGTTTGGATTAAAGGTTATGAAGGGGATCATAAAGGTGGAGAGGGCGATGAGTACTTTGGAGAAGAGGGTAGGGAGGGAATGACTTATGCTATTGTCATCAAAGGTATGTCCTCCATCCCTGTGGCTCCCCTCTCGCGATCTGGAACGCAAAATTGGAAGAGTTTGGCTGATAAAAGGTAAATTCCTGGAAGATGTCGATGCCGATCAAGTACTCTGGGGCAATGTCTTTGAGCACCCTATAAGGGATCATTTGCCATGGGGAACAGCTATAGCTACAAAGTTCATGTAGTAGGTCTCCCTCATTTCCCCCAAGTCCCAACGTTCCATCTGCTTCTCCGTTCGTATTACACCTGCTGTCATCAACCCTTCCTCCCGAGGGATCTTGTCAAGTGTCCCCCACTTCCTCATCTAGTGATCAGTGATTAGCCATACGGAGTACTGATAATAGCTTCGTAGACCCAAACGTCGAAAGCGATATCTACGCAGATAAACCATGGGCCCTGAGTCCAATGGTAGCAAGTATGAACAACCTCTCAATCGGCACAACAAGCTCGGGAAGGACAGTCAAAGAATCACATACCGATCTAGAAGGTATGTTCCTTCAAAATGGTGTGGAGCTGATAATAGATGTCCCAAGTGAGAGTAAAGGTCGGGCAAAGCATTTTGGCGATAAGGCACACCGTCAAGCTGTTGGTTTGAAAGATAAGGATGTAGCAATGGAATTCTGCAATGGTCTACTAGGTTCGTCTCCCTTTTCTTTCAGCCTTGTCATTGTTCTTCTATTTCAACTACCTATCGCTGCGTCCTCTGTCGGGTAGACTCTGTCGGGTAGACAAGGTGGACTGATGATCAGATTTCAATACACTCTCGGTCCAGCTTCCATCTCCGTTCAAACTCCAAATTCCCTTAACAAAATACTGGGACGGTCAACCAGTAACCTATGTCTGTCAGAAACGTGGAACACCGGGAGAAAATGTAATGTTTTCAGTAGGCTTCGAGATCGTCGATGAGGAATTGAAGAAGGCTTTGGGGGATAAAGGGGAGGGTAAAGGATTCTCGGCGACCGAGGAGACCAAGGTCGACGAGCCTGCTGAGAGTCCTGTCGAGCAGATGGTGGGTAAGAAGGAAAAGGTGGAAATTTCCGATGATCTTGATTAGATGTCGAGGTGGATCAAGTTAGTTCGTGGATTAGGTAGATGTCGGATTAGACGTATTGGGTCCTTATGATGTATTGCTATTGTTTATCCTGCTGGATCCACTATCGTATAAGTATCAGCATAATGCATACAACATTCCAATCCATAGGGTCACGTTAAGCCTTGATCCATTTCCTCCTCTTGACAGCTGTAGATACCGTCAAA
>Ga0265780_10010484_pt1 | contig 11039 bp, 6 predicted proteins | sample P1T30metagenome_FD_192432 | JGI IMG/M metagenome (GOLD analysis project Ga0265780, IMG submission 192432) | Plant litter microbial communities from East Loma Ridge, Irvine, California - P1 T30 | ecosystem: Environmental > Terrestrial > Plant litter > Unclassified | place: USA: California... | reverse complement strand
GTATTATCGGGCAGAATCACATCGAGGGTGATGAGGTCGGGGGTGGTGGCCACCGCCATTTCCAGCGCTTGCTGGCCGTTGGCGGCTTCGCCCACTACGTCGTAGCCGGCGTCGGTGAGCATATTTTTGAGCATCGTCCGCATATAGAACGAGTCGTCGACGATGAGAATGCGCTTATTCATGAAAGCTGAACTAGGGTATAAAAGAAAAGCAGGGAAAGTGCGCGGCCCACTGCCACGCGGCCTCTCTACGGCTTTTCGGGGGGTGAGGGTGTATCGGTCGGCGCTTTAGCTTTGGCAGCGGTTGGCTCGGCTCGACCGGGCAGGCGCATAATCTCGCTGGGGGTAAGCAGCTTAGCCATATCCAGCACGATAATAACCCCCTCGCTATTCGGCAATTTGGCGATGCCTTCGAGGTATTTTTCGCGCTGGCCGTTGTCTTGCACAAACTCCGGGGCCGGCTCGATGAGGCTGACGGGCAGCGTAACCGGGCGCGGCACCTCGCGCACCATCAGCCCGAGGGTGTAGTCGGCCGCTTCCACGGCCAGCGTGTACGAAAACTCGGGCACCGGCCGGCCCGCTGGCCGCAGCTGAAACCGTTCCTCCAGGTCCACAATGGCGATAATATCGCCGCGCAGGTTGGCAATGCCCTTGATGAAAGGGGGCGTTTTGGGCATCCGCACCACTTCGGGCGTCACTGTCACCTCCTTCACCTGCTCGATGCGGATACCGTAATCCTCATCGCCCAGGCAAAAAACAATCAGCTGGACCACCGCCTCGGGGGCGGCCGGGGCAGGCCGCCGGGAAGCAGACGGGGCCGCAGAAGTATCAGCCATAAATAACGTAGTAATTGATAGTCAGGCCGGCTAGCCCACGCCACTAGGGCGGGGCCAGCTTACCAAGGCAAATTATTATTTCGAGCGCGTTTTGGTCTTGGCGCGGGGCTGGGCAGATTTAGCGTTGGGTTCGGGCTGGGGCGTTCCGGCAGCCGAAGCAGCCGTTTTCGCTTTCACTCGGCGGCGCGGGGTCGGCGTAGGCTCCGGCGCGGGTGCCGGGGCTTGCGCAGGCGCAACGGCCCGGCGCACCGGGCGGCTGGCAGTGGCTGGGGCCTGATTAGCCGCATTTTGGCTGCTCGCACTGCCGTTTCCATTGCCGTTCATAGCGGCGTGGCCGTTGGCACTGGGGCGGGCGGCCGGCCGGGAGCGACTATCGTAGGTAGGTGCCACTGGGGCTGGCGCAGGAGCCTGCTGCGTCGAGCGGCGCAGCATACCCAAGCGACGCGGGGCAGGTTCTGGCTCCGGTTCGGGTTCCGGCTCGTAGTATTCGAAGAGCTGGAAGGTTTCGAGGCCGGTTTGCAGGTCGTCGGCGATGTCGGAGAGGCGTTGCGACGAGCTGGTGAGCTCCTGCATTGAGGTCGAAAGCTGGCGGGCCGTGCCAGCCACCTGCTGGGTGCCGGTCGCCGTTTGCTCGGCAATGGCTACCACTTCCTCCACGTACTTCACCACGTCGCCAATCGAGGTTTGCTGCTGGGCCGTGGCCGTGAGAATATCCCGCGAGCTGCGTAGTGTTTCGCCGCTGCTGGTGGCAATGTTCTTAAAGGCCGCGCTGGCCTCAAAAGTGGCGTTTTTGCCCTTGAGCACCCGGCTTTCCATCGCCGAGATAGCGGCGGCGGCGCTCGTCGTATCCTTACGCACATCTTCCACGAGTGTGGCAATCTCGTTGGCCGACTTGCGCGAACCTTCGGCCAGCTTGCGGATTTCCTCGGCTACTACCGCGAAGCCGCGGCCGGCTTCACCAGCGCGGGCCGCTTCAATGGCGGCATTCAGGGCCAGCAGGTTAGTCTGCGAGGCAATGTCGGTAATCACGCCCAGCGACTTGCTGATTTCACCCGAGCGGGTCGAAAGCACTTCGATGGTGCGTGAGGTCTGGGTAGCGGCGCCGGAGATTTCCTCCATGTTTTTCACCACTTCGGCCACCGTTTTTAGGCCCTGCTGCGAAGTTTGCTCACCCATGATGGCCGACTTGTTCACCACGTCGGCCTTATTGGCTGTCTCGCGGGTCACCGTCATGATGTCTTCAATCAGCTTGAAAGCCTGGTCGGTTTTGAGGGCCTGGTTCTGCGCGCCTTCGGCCATCTGCTGCATGGCCAGGGCCACGTCGACAGTTACCCGGCTCATTTCCTGGCCTTTGTCCACCATTTCTTCCGAAGAAGTCCCCACCACCTGCGCCGAGTCGTTGATTTCGCCGAGCAGGGCGTTGAGGTTTTCGACGGCCAGGTTCAGCGAGTTCGACATGGATAGAATGTCGCCCGTCGTTTGAATCTCGACCATCTGCGTCAGGTCGCCCTCCGAAATGGCCTGCACCACGCGGCTCACCTCTAGCACCGGCAAGGCGATGCTCTCAATCAGCGCGTTGAGCGTGTCCACCAGCTCTTTCCACGAGCCCGAAACGCCGCCTACGGTGGCGCGCTCGGTCAGCTTGCCTTCAGCACCCGCCACGCGGGCCACGCGGCTCACTTCGGAGGCTAGGCGGTTGAGGTCGTCCACCATCAGGTTGATGGTCTGGGCGAGGTCGGCCACTTCGCCAGCCGCTTCTAAGGTCAGCGTTTGGGTCAGGTCACCCTGGCTCACGGCCGTTACTACTTTCACGATGCCCCGCACCTGGGTGGTGAGGTTGGTGGCCATCGTGTTCACGTTGTCCGTCAGGTCTTTCCATACGCCGCTCACGTCGGGCACTTCGGCCTGGCCGCCAAGTTTGCCTTCAGTGCCCACTTCCAGCGCCACGCGGGTTACCTCGCCGGCGAAGATGTTGAGTGAGTCCACCATCTGGTTGATGTTGTCCTTGAGGTCAAGCAGCTCGCCATTAACGTCTACCGACACCTTCTGGCTGAGGTCGCCCCGCGCCACGGCGGTCGTTACGTTAGCAATGTCGCGCACCTGGCTGGTAAGCGAGGCGGCCATCGTGTTTACGTTGTCCGTCAGGTCTTTCCAGGTGCCTTTCACACCCGGCACGTTGGCCTGGCCGCCGAGTTTGCCCTCAGTGCCCACTTCGCGGGCCACGCGGGTTACCTCGTCGCCAAACACGTTGAGCGAGTCCACCATCTGGTTCAGGTTTTCCTTAAGCTGCAAGAGTTCGCCGCGCACGTTCACCGTCACGCGCTGGCTGAGGTCGCCGCGCGATACGGCAGTGGCCACGTTGGCGATGTCGCGCACCTGACTCGTCAGGTTCGAAGCCATCGTATTTACGTTGTCCGTCAGGTCTTTCCAGGTACCGCTCACGCGGGGCACGTTGGCCTGGCCGCCCAGAATACCCTCGGTGCCCACCTCCCGCGCCACGCGGGTTACCTCGCCGGCGAAGATGTTGAGCGAGTCCACCATCTGATTCAGGATGTTCTTGAGGTCGAGAATCTCGCCCTGCACGTCCACCGTCATTTTCTGGCTGAGGTCGCCGCGAGCCACGGCCGTGGCCACGTTGGCAATGTCGCGCACCTGGCTGGTGAGCGAGCCGGCCATGGTATTTACGTTGTCCGTCAGTTCTTTCCAGGTGCCAGCCACGCGGGGCACCACGGCCTGGCCGCCCAGTTTTCCTTCCGTGCCTACTTCGCGAGCTACGCGGGTTACCTCGTCCGAGAAGATGTTGAGCGAGTCCACCATCTGGTTCAGAATGTTCTTCAGTTCCAGAATTTCGCACTTCACGTTCACCGTCATTTTCTGGCTGAGGTCACCGCGAGCCACGGCCGTGGCCACGTTGGCAATATCGCGCACCTGACTCGTCAGGTTAGCGGCCATGTTGTTTACGTTGTCCGTCAGGTCTTTCCAGGTGCCCGACACGCCCGGCACGCTGGCTTGGCCGCCGAGCTTGCCCTCGGTGCCCACGTCGAGCGCCACACGGGTTACCTCGCCGGCAAACAGGTTCAGCGAGTCCACCATCTGGTTGAGGTTCTGCTTGAGCTGCAACAGCTCACCTTTCAGCTCCACCGTTACTTTCTGGCTGAGGTCGCCGCGGGCCACGGCCGTGGCCACGTTGGCAATGTCGCGCACTTGGCTCGTCAGGTTCGAGGCCATCGTGTTTACGTTGTCCGTCAGTTCTTTCCACACGCCGCCCACGTTGGGCACCACGGCCTGCCCGCCCAGCCGGCCTTCGGTGCCCACCTCCTGCGCCACGCGGCTTACCTCGCCCGCAAACACGTTGAGGTTGTCGATGGTGCGGTTGATGGTTTCGGCCATCAGCTTAAAATCGCCCGATACCGGAATCTGGAAGCTCTCGTCGAGGTTGCCCCGGCTGATGTTTTTCAGCACCTTACCCACTTCCAGTACCGGTACGGCGATGCTGTCCACCAAGCCGTTGATGTTATTGAGCATGTCGCGCCAAAAGCCCGCCGCCCCGTCGGCCGAGGCCCGGGCCTTGAGGTTGCCCTCCACGCCGGCCACCTTCGAAATGCGCGATACCTCCCCACCTACCCCGCCTATCATCTCCACCATCGAGTTGTAGGCTTCGGCGATTTCCGAGAAAATGTCGTCGTTCTGCTTGGTGAGGCGCACCGACACGTCGCCTTTTTTGAAGGCGTCGAGGGCGAAGAGCACGCGGTTCAGCTGCTCGTTCACGTAGTCGGTATCCTGCGTCAGCGGAGCCTCAATGCGGTGCGAGCCGCGCTTGCGGGCGCTGTCGGGGCGCTCGGGGTTGCTCGATGCCGGCTCGATGCCGGGGTCAGCCCCGTCATTGGTTTCAACACGCGCAGTATTTTTTTTGGCAGTAGCCATAATATATAAGGACAACAGGAAAACCGGGCGAGGGGCTCAGCCTGGCAGGTGGGGAAGGGCAAAAGTATAACAACGGCGCGGGTTGCCAAGCCCGGCCGGCCGCCGCCGATTTCAAATTGGTAGCCGCCGCCCGTGCATCTTTGTCCCCCTTTTCAACTTTTCGGCCGGGGCCAACGTTCTTCGCACCGAGTTAAAATTGCTACCCGCCTTTATCCCACCGCCTACATGGTCAAGAATTTAGTTATCGTCGAGTCGCCCGCCAAAGCCAAAACCATTGAGGGCTACCTCGGGGCTGACTTTGTCGTGCGCTCCAGCTACGGGCACGTCCGCGACCTGCCAAAGGACAATAATGCCGTCGATGTTGCCAATGGTTTTAAACCGACTTATGTAGTCGATGCCGATAAACGGGAGCTGATTTCGCAGTTGAAAAAACTGGCCAAGGAAGCCGAAATGGTGTGGCTGGCGAGTGACGATGACCGCGAGGGCGAAGCCATTTCGTGGCACTTGTCCGAGACCCTTAATCTCAAGGCTGACAAGACGAAGCGCATCGTGTTTCGCGAGATTACTAAGCCCGCGATTCTGGCCGCCATTCAGAATCCGCGCCAGATTAATCTTGACTTGGTGAACGCCCAACAGGCCCGCCGCGTGCTCGACCGCCTGGTGGGTTTTGAGCTGAGCCCGGTGCTGTGGCGCAAGGTGAAAGCCGGCTTGAGCGCGGGCCGCGTGCAGAGCGTGGCCGTGCGCCTGGTGGTAGACCGCGAGCGCGAAATCAACAAGCATACCGCCACCAGTGCCTACCGCGTGGTGGCCCGCTTCGACGCCGGCCAGGGCACTACCCTAGAGGCTGAACTGCCGACCCGCTACAAAACCCGCGAGGAAGCTGAGGCCTTTTTGACGCGCTGCATCGGGGCGACATACAGTATTAATAGCCTCGATAAAAAACCGGGCAAGCGCAGCCCCGCGCCGCCCTTCACTACCTCAACGTTGCAGCAGGAGGCTTCGCGCAAGCTTGGCTTCTCGGTGGCGCAGACTATGACGGTGGCCCAAAAGCTGTACGAGGCCGGCCACATCAGCTACATGCGGACTGACTCGGTGAACCTCTCGGAGGAAGCCAGAAAGGGCGCCCGCGAGGCCATCGAGGCGGCCTACGGCGCCGAATACGCGTTGGAGCGCCAATTCAAAACCAAGTCAGCCTCGGCCCAGGAAGCTCACGAAGCCATTCGCCCCACCAACTTCAAGACGATGAAAGCTGGTGGCGAGGCGGCCGAACAGCGCCTCTATGACCTCATCCGCAAGCGGGCCATGGGCTCGCAAATGGCCGACGCGCAGATTGAGCGCACCACAGCGGTTATTGGCATCAGCACGCAGCCAGGCACCACATTCTCGGCTACCGGTGAGGTCATTACCTTCGAAGGCTTCTTGAAGGCCTACGCCGAAAGCAAAGACGACGACGACCAGCCCGCTGATGGCGAAAGCTCGTTTTCGCGCGGCCTGCCGCCTCTGAGCGTGGGCCAAAATCTGCCCCTGCAAACGCTAACCGCCACTGAGCGCTTCACGACCCCGCCCGCCCGCTACACGGAGGCCTCGCTGGTGAAGAAGCTAGAGGAAATGGGCATCGGCCGCCCCAGCACCTACGCCCCTACCATCAGCATCGTGCAGAAGCGCGGCTACGTGGAAAAGGACTCGCGGGAAGGCAAGGAGCGCAAGATTTACGCGCTAGCCTTAGTGGATGGCGCGGTGAAAACCGAGCAACGCACCGAAACCTACGGCGCGGACAAAGCCAAGCTTTTCCCAACCGATACTGCCTTGGTCGTCAATGACTTTTTGGTAGAGCACTTCCCCAATATCGTGGACTTCCAGTTCACGGCCAAGGTGGAGGACGAGTTTGACCAGATTGCCAACGGCCACGAAGAATGGGGCAATATGCTGGCCAGCTTCTACGAGCCTTTCCATAAGAGCGTGGAGCGCGGGCAGGACATCGAGCGCAGCACGCTGGGCAGCACCCGCGAAATCGGCGTGCACCCTGAAACGGGCGAGAAAATAACCGCCCGCCTCGGCAAGTACGGCCCCTACGTGGCGCTCGGCGACACCGAGGGCGAAACCAAGCCCGCCTACGCTAACCTGCGCAAGGGAATGTTTATCGAGACGATAACGCTGGAAGAAGCGCTGGAACTCTTTAAACTGCCCCGCGTGGTGGGCGAGTTTGAGGGTAAGGATATGACGGCCGCGCTCGGCCGTTTCGGCCCCTACATCCGGCACGACAGCAAGTTTTACTCACTTACTAAGGAGCAGGACCCGCACACCATTACGGGCGAGGAAGGCGTAACGCTCATCGAGGCCAAACGCAAATCAGATGCTGAGAAGCTGATTAAGTCCTTCCCCGAAAACCCCGAAATTCAGGTGCTCAACGGCCGTTTTGGCCCCTACATCGTGGCGGGCAAGAAAAACGTGAAGATTCCGAAGGGCGAAGAACCCACCGAACTCACGCTGGAGCGCTGCTTAGAATTGGCCGCCGCCACCCCCGACAAGCCCGCCAAAGGCGGCCGCTTCGGCAAAAAAGCCGCCGCCGAAAAGCCCGAGAAAGAAGCCGACGCACCAGCCAAAAAAGCGGCTAAAGCGCCGGCCGCGAAGAAGGCTGTGGCGAAGAAGCCAGCCGCAAAAGCAGCCGCCAAAAAGCCGGCCGCCGCGAAAAAAACGGCCGCCAGCAAATAATTTTTTCGACGCGTTTTACAGAAAGCCCCGCCCACCAGCGGGGCTTTTTGCGTGGGCACTTGGCGAGAATGAGATAGCGCCGCAAATGGCGCAGGCTGTTGCTTTTCAGACCCAACTTTAGTCGATGTTCTAACGCCTGAGCTTAACGAAATAAGCCAGCTTAAAATGCTATTCAGCAAGCTCATCGCTACAAACACCTGCTTTCTAACTGGCGTAGGAAAGGGCGGCGTTCGGTATTGACGCCGTACTCTTAACCCTTTTCCTTCATGTTTTATCACGATAAACGTACCCAGTACAAAGTGCGGGTCGAGAAGCCCAATCCGCATTTTGCCCGTCTGTTGCAGCAAGCCATCGGCGGTATCGAAGGCGAAATGCGCGTGTGTTTGCAGTACCTGTTTCAGGCCTGGAACTCGCGCGGGCCAGTCAAATACCGCGACATGCTGCTCGACACGGGCACTGAGGAAATTGCCCACATCGAAATGCTGGCTACTGCCGTGGCGCTCAACCTGGAAGGAGCACCGCTATCGGTGCAAGAATCGGCCATTAAGCAGGATGGCGTAATTGGGGCCGTGCTGGGTGGCATGAATCCGCGGGCCTTTTTGTCGGGTGGGCTGGGTGCGCTGGCAGTCGATGCGGAAGGCGTGCCCTTCAGCGGGGCTTACGTGGTGAGCAGCGGTAATATTTTGGCCGATATGTACACCAACGTGGCGGCCGAAAGCACCGGCCGCGCCCTGGCCACGCGCCTGTGGGAAGTCACCGACGACCCCGGCATGAAGGATATGCTAGCCTTCATGATTGCCCGCGATACCATGCACCAGCAGCAGTGGCTGGCCGTGATTGAGGAACTCGGCGGCACCAGCGCTCTGCCCATTCCCAATTCCTTCCCGCAAAGCAAGGAAAACCAGGATTTCAGCTACGCCTTCATCAGCCCCAACATCGATGGCACTGGCACCCCTTCGGGCCGCTGGACGCAAGGCCCCAGCATCGATGGCCGGGGCGAGTTTAAAGTACTTAAAGCCGAGCCCTACGGCGACGAGCCCAAGCTAGGCCCGCCCGTGCCCGAAGGCCACGCCCAAAAAGAGCAAATGACGCTGACTGATACCCTCCTCGGCAACATCAAAGACACGCTGAGCTAGCGTAGCTTCGCGCTACCGTTCTATGCCCAGGCGTAGCAGCCAGTCGCCTGCCCGGCGCGATAGCTGCTGCGCCTGGGCATAGTTGCTTGCCGAGGTGCCTGCACCAACCAGCGTACCAAAAGGCGCAAGCCAGCGTTGAAGGCTTTTCGGCGCTTTGTGAAAGCTATTCTACTCAATCTTAGGGCAGCCCGGCTACTCCTGCTCGGCTGGCCGCTGGCCGCTTTTTCGGCGCGAGGCCAAGCGGGAGCAGTGGCTGCGCCCGCCTACCCTTGGCTGGCTGCGCCAGTTATTCCGGCCCATAGCCTAGCCGTCCGCTTTGCGCCACCACCCGGCTGCCAGCGCGTGGCCGTGCCGCCGGGCTCGTGGGGGGCGTGGCTGCGGGGACTGCCGCTACGGCCGGCGGGCACCCCGGCGCGCCTGTTCAATGGAAAACTGAAGGACAACCAAGCCGTGGTAGCGGCGGTGGTGGACATCGACGCCGGCACCAAAGACTTGCAGCAGTGCGCCGATGCCGTGATTCGGCTGCGGGCGGAGTATTTATTCAGCCAGAATTTCAATAAAATCCATTTCCACCTCACCACGGGCTACGATGCCTGGTTTTCGGACTACGTGGCGGGCCGCACGTTTCGGGTGAAGGGCGAGGAAGTAACGGCCGCGCCCAAGGCGGCCGAAGCTCCGACACACGCGGCGCTGGGGCGGTATTTGGGGCCGGTATTCGGCTACGCGGGCACGCTCTCGCTGAGCCGGGAATTGCAGCCAGTGCCGCTGGCCGAGGTGCGCCCCGGCGACGTGCTCATTCACGGTGGGCGGCCCGGCCACGCCGTGCTAGTGGCCGACGTGGCCAAAAACCCGCGCTCCGGCCAGCGTTACATTTTATTGGCTCAGAGCTACATGCCGGCCCAAAATATCCACGTTTTGCGCAACGTGGCGCACCCGGCGCTGGGCGCGTGGTTTGCGGTACCGGCGCCAACGGAGGCAGAAGTTGAAACACCGGAATGGACGTTTGCCCGCGAGGAAGTGGGCCGGTTTGAGTTGTAGCGTAAGCTTTAGCTTGCGAGCGAGCGCCGCGAGCAGTGCGTAAGCAAACACCTGCCAACGCGGCTGCTCACGGCGCTCGCCTACGAGCGAAAGCTTACGCTGCACCGTAATTTGCGCCTTACGGCTGTTTTTCGATGAATCTGTTTTCCTACGCCACCCTGGCCAGCTACGAGTGGCAGCACCCCAAGCTACTGCTGCTGCTCGGGCTGGTGCCCTTGCTGCCGCTGCTGCGCTGGCTACTGGCGCGCCGCCGGCGGCAGGTGGTGGTGGCGTTCGGGCCAGGCGGCCTGCGGCCCGACTGGCGCGCTTTGCTGCGCTTTGTGCCCGATGTGGTACTGAGCCTCAGCCTCGCGCTGCTGGTGCTGGCCGCCGCCCGCCCCCAGCGCGCCAGCGAGCAGCTGACCCAAACGGGCCGGGGCATCGACATCGTGCTGGCCATCGACCTATCGGCCAGCATGGAGCTCGAAGACCTCAAGCCCACGCGCCTCGAAGCGGCCAAGCGCCTAGCGCGCAGCTTTGTGCAGCAGCGGCCCGGCGACCGGCTCGGCCTCGTGGCCTTTGCCGGGCAGGCGTATTCGCTGGTGCCGCTCACCACCGATTACGAGTTGCTGCTTACCAATTTAAGCAGCCTGAAACCCGGCCTGATTGCCGAAGATGGCACGGCCATCGGTACGGCGCTGGGGGTGGTTATCAATCGCTTGCGCGAGTCCACGGCCCGCTCTAAGGTGTGCCTATTGCTTTCGGATGGCGAGAACACGGCTGGCAACCTCGACCCATTGCTGGCGGCGCAGCTGGCCCACGCCTACGGCATCCGGCTCTACACCATCGGGCTGGGCGAAGATGGCTTCGTGCCCTACGGCCGAGATTCGACCACCGGCAAGCCCCGCTACGTGCAAACCCGCCTCGACGAAACCACCATGCGTCAGCTCGCGCAGGCGGCCAGCGGGCGCTTTTTCCGCGCCACCGATAACAAGGCGCTAAGTCAGGTTTTTGGCGACATTAACAAGCTCGAAAAATCCGACATTCGCACCCAGCGCTACCGCAGCGTGGAGGATTTTTATCGCCCCTACCTGGGCTGGGGCCTGGTACTCTGGCTGCTCTGGCTGGGCCTGAAAAGCACCTTTATGAACAACATTCTGGAAGATTGATTTACCAGTAGGGTGCGGGGCTTGCCCCCGCCCAACGTTGTTTAGCTTACCACCCAAACAACGCTTTAACTACTAAACAACGCCGGGCGGGGGCAAGCCCCGCACCCTACTCCAAATGTCTATCGCTGAGAATATTGCCGCTATCGAGCAAACCTTAACTGGCACCGCCGCCCGGCTGGTTGTCGTGACCAAAACCCACCCCGTTGAGCGCCTGCGCGAGGCGTATGAGGCGGGGGCGCGCATCTT
>Ga0265780_10010483_pt1 | contig 11039 bp, 8 predicted proteins | sample P1T30metagenome_FD_192432 | JGI IMG/M metagenome (GOLD analysis project Ga0265780, IMG submission 192432) | Plant litter microbial communities from East Loma Ridge, Irvine, California - P1 T30 | ecosystem: Environmental > Terrestrial > Plant litter > Unclassified | place: USA: California... | reverse complement strand
GGTCGGACTGGATCCGCGCGACAAAGATGCCCTCGGTGACGACCGTGACGCGCGTCGCCGCGGATCGCTTGCTGTCCATCCGCGTCGCATAGCCATAGGTGCGCCCGACGGGCTCGCCCGCCGTCGCTGCCATGCGCTCCGCCGCGGCGCGCGCGGCGAGGCGCCGGGGTGAGAGCAGCAGGATCTCGCCGGTGCACCAGGCTTGCTCGAGCAGCGCAGGCGCGACCGCGGTCGTCTTGCCCGCGCCCGGCGGCGCGACGAGCACGGCGGAGGACCGCGTACGCAGCGCGGTAAGCAGTTCGGGCAGGACGGCAAGGATCGGTAGCGGCGGCGCGGTCATCGCCGCCTGCTGCCACAGATCGGTCGTGGTGCAACCGCTTTTCAGGGGGTCGCGCACCACTGCGACCGTCGTGTCCAGCCCCCACCCCGCCGAACGCGGCTGGCAAGGACGCGCGAACCTGCTAGACGCGGGGCACGAATATGGCGTCCGATCCTTCCCCAAACTCTTCGACGGCGACCCGCCGGACCACCGACAGGCTGCGCGGCCGCGTCGCGCGCGTCTGGGCGAGCCGCTGGACCAAGGCGGCGCTGGCGCTGTTCGGCCTAGGGCTGATCGCGCTGTTCGGCTTCTGGCTGATCGTCGTCCGCGACCTTCCCTCGGTCGATACGCTGCGCACCTACGAACCGCCCTTGCCGACCAATGTGCGCGGGATCGATGGAGCGCCGATCCACAGCTATGCGCGCGAACGTCGCGTCGAGCTCAGCTTCGCCGAATATCCGCCGATGCTGATCAATGCGTTCCTGGCGGCGGAGGACAAGTCGTTCTTCGAGCATCACGGCGTCGACTTTCCGGGGCTTGCCGGCGCGGTCTTCGACTATGTCTCGAAGATCGGCAGCGGCCGACGCGCCCGCGGCGGATCGACGATCACGCAGCAGGTCGCCAAGAACCTTCTGATCGGCAACGAATATTCGCCGACGCGCAAGCTGCGCGAAGCGGTGCTGGCGTATAAGATCGAGGATACGCTGACCAAGCCTCAGATCCTCGAACTCTATCTGAACCAGATCGCGCTTGGCCGGAACGCGTTCGGCGTCGAAGCCGCCAGCCACGCCTATTTCGACAAGGACCTCGACCAGCTCGATCTCGCACAGATCGCCTATCTCGCGATCCTGCCCAAGGGTCCGTCGAATTACGATCCGGTGCGCTATCACGACCGCGCAATGACGCGGCGTAACTATGTGCTCGACCGGATGCTCGAGAACGGGTTCATCACCCGCGCGCAGTTCGATGCGGCGAACGCCGAACCGCTGGGCGTCGTGCTGCGACGCACGCCGCGGTTTGAAAGCGTTGGCGGCTATTTCGTCGAGGAAGTCCGTCGCCAGCTGATGGCCAAGTTCGGCGAAAGCGCGAAGGACGGCCCTTACAGCGTCTACTCGGGCGGTCTCTGGGTGCGGACCTCGTTCGACACGCGGTTGCAGGATCTGGCGCAGCAGGCCTTGCGTGATGGCCTGGTCCGCTTCGACAGCGGGCGCGGCTGGAACGGGCCGATCCGCCATGTCGAGATCGAGGACGACAACTGGCTCCAGCCGCTGCTCAACAGCAACATCGCACTCGATTACCGCAACTGGGTGGCGGCGATTGTGACCGGCAAGGACGGCAATAGCTGGAGCCTCGGCTTCCGCACCGGCAAGACCGGCACGCTGCCGCGCTATGCCGCGCAGATGGCGGTGCGCGGCAAGGGCGGCAATGCGTTCGGGGCGATCAAGACCGGCGACATCATAGCGGTCGCGCCTGATGGCGGCGAGTTCGCGCTCCGGGCGATCCCCAAGGTTTCGGGTGCGTTCGTCGTCGAGGAGCCTGCCAGCGGCCGCGTGCTTGCGATGCAGGGCGGCTTCGACGACCGGTTGCAGGCGTTCAACCGCGCCACCCAGGCGATGCGCCAGCCCGGATCGACGATCAAGCCGATCGTCTATTCCGCCGCGCTCGACAACGGGATGACGCCCGCCTCGATCATCGTCGACGGGCCGTTCTGTGTCTATCAGGGCGCGCGGCTGGGGCAGAAATGCTTCCGCAACTTCGGCAATTCGCGCGGCGCCGGGCCGCACACGATGCGTTGGGGCATCGAACAGTCGCGCAACCTGATGACGGTCCGCGCCGCCGCGCAGACCGGCATGCCCAAGGTCGTGGCCACCATCAAGAAGATGGGCGTCGGCGATTACGCGCCCTATCTCTCCTTCGCGCTGGGCGCCGGCGAGACCACCGTGGGGCGGATGGTCAACGCCTATTCGATCCTCGCGAACAACGGCAAAGGCGGGCCGCCGTCGCTGATCGACTTCGTCCAGGATCGGCACGGCAAGGTAATCTGGCCCGAGAACTGGCGCGCCTGCGACCGGTGCAACGCCCCCGACTGGGACGGCAAGTCGATGCCGCGTCCGGTCGCGCGCCAGCGCCAGGTGCTCGACGCGATGACCGCCTATCAGATGGTCCACATCACCGAAGGCGTGGTGCAGCGCGGCACCGCCGTGACGCTGCGTGATCTCGATCGGCCGATGTTCGGCAAGACGGGCACGAACAATGGCCCGACCGACGTCTGGTTCATCGGCGGAACCCCGCAATATGTCGGCGGGCTGTATATCGGCTTCGATACGCCGCGGAACCTTGGCAGCGCAGCGCAGGGCGGCACGCTGGCGGCGCCGATCTTCAAACAGTTCGCGGTCAAGGCCTATGCCGATCTGCCCAAGCTGCCATTCCGCGCACCCGCGGGCATCCGGATGGTCCGGATCGACCGGGGGAGCGGCCGTCCGGTCTATGGGACATGGCCGAACACCGATGATCCCAAGCCGGGCGTCATCTGGGAAGCGTTCAAGCCCGAAAGCGAACCGCGGCGTGCCGCGCGCCGTGCGGGCCCCGCCCCCACCACCACCACCGCGCCGACCGCCGCCCCCAAGGCAGAGGCTCCGCGCGACAGCGATTTCTTGCAAAGACAGGGCGGAATCTACTAGCCGTCCCCATATTCCGGGTCCGGCTGTTCATGCCGGTCCCAACACTGGAGAATACCCATGCGCGCCGAAGCGCAGGCTCACGTTGACACCATCAAGGACGCGCTGGCGCTGTTGCGCCGTTTTCTCGACTGGGACCGCGCACTGCGTCGTCTCGACGAGCTGAACGCGCGCGTCGAGGATCAGGCGCTCTGGTCGGACCCCAAGGCTGCGCAGGAGGTGATGCGCGAGCGTCGTCGTCTCGACGAGGCGATCAGTGCGACGCGTGCGATCGAGAGCGAGCTCAACGACACATCCGAGCTGATCGAAATGGCCGAGGCCGAGGGCGACACCGCGATGGAAGCGGACGGCGTCGCCGCACTCGCCGAACTTGCCGCCCGCGCGGACAAGGACAAGATCAAGGCGCTGCTCGCGGGCGAGGCTGATGCCAACGACACCTATATCGAGGTCAATGCCGGCGCCGGCGGGACCGAAAGCCAGGACTGGGCCGGCATGCTCAGCCGCATGTATTCGCGCTGGGGCGAACGCCACGGGCTGAAGGTCGAACTGGTCGACCAGCATTCGGGCGAGCAGGCGGGGATCAAGTCCGCGACGCTGCTGCTGAAGGGCGAGAACGCCTATGGCTATGCCAAGACCGAGAGCGGCGTCCACCGGCTGGTGCGGATCAGCCCGTATGATTCCGCGGCGCGTCGTCACACGTCGTTCGCCAGCGTCTGGGTCTATCCGGTCGTCGATGACAATATCGAGGTCGAGTATAACGAGAGCGACCTGCGCATCGATACGTATCGCGCATCGGGCGCAGGCGGCCAGCACATCAACACGACCGATTCGGCCGTGCGCATCACGCACGTCCCGACCGGCATCGTCGTCCAGTGTCAGAACCAGCGATCGCAGCACAAGAACAAGGCCGAGGCCTATAACCAGCTCCGCGCGCGCCTTTACGAGCGCGAGCTCGCTATCCGCGAGCAGGCGGCCAATGCCGAGAATGCGTCGAAGACCGATATCGGCTGGGGCCACCAGATCCGGTCCTATGTGCTGCAGCCGTACCAGATGGTGAAGGACCTGCGGACCGGCGTGGTCTCGACCAGTCCGTCGGACGTGCTCGACGGCGATCTCGAGGCGTTCATGGCCGCGGCGCTGTCGCAGCGTGTAACCGGCGAGGCGGTCGAGGTGGAGGACGTCGATTGAAGATGACGCGCGTCCTGGCCCTGCTGCTGTCCCCGATCTGGCTGCTAGCGGCATGCGATGGCAGCAAACCGCTGATCCAGCATGAACCCAAGGATGCGGGCCCCTTCCCCGCCGCCGACCGGCCGGTCGCGTCGATCGTCTCCGCGCGCTGGTCGAATGAGGAAGCGCGCGACCGGTTGAACGAAGCGGGCGAGGTCATGACCAAGGCGGATATCCGCAAGGGCATGACGGTCGCCGATATTGGCGCAGGCGAGGGCTATTACACGATCCGCGCCGCCGCGCGGGTCGGCAAGGATGGTCGCGTTCTCGCAGAGGACATCGTCGCGAGCGTGCGCGACCAGCTGGCGGAGCGCGTCGCGCGCGAGGATCTCGCCAATGTCAGCGTGCGACTCGGCGAAGCCAATGATCCGAAGCTCCCCCCGGCGAGTTTCGACCGCGTGCTGATGGTGCACATGTATCACGAGATCGAGCAGCCCTATGAGTTCCTGTGGCGGCTTCGCCCTTCGCTGAAACCCGACGGACTGGTCGTCGTCGTCGATGCCGATCGCGAGACGCGCAACCACGGCACGCCGCCCGCATTGCTCAAATGCGAGTTCGCGGCGGTCGGCTATACGCAGGTCGACAGGGACGAGATGCCGTCGGCGGGCGGCTATATGGCCATGTTCCGTGCGACCGGCCCGCGCCCCGCGCCCGAGGCGATCCGCGCCTGCCGGACGAAATAGCGCCACCGGGTGGAGCAAGTGTTGCTCCGGACCGTCAGACCACCCCCATCGCGCGCAGGCTCGCCACCCGGTCGCCAGCGATCACCACGTGATCGAGCAGCACGACCTCCACGGTCCGCAACCCGGCCGCCAGCGCACGGGTAAACGCCACGTCGCGGGTACTCGGGGTCACGTCCCCGCTCGGATGATTGTGCGCGATCACCACCCCCTGCGCCGCGAACGCCAGCGCATCGGCAGCGATACTGCGCACCGCGATCCGCACCTGATCGCGCCCGCCCGCCACATGCCGCATGCCCAAAAGCCTCCGCTTCGGATCAAGATAGGCGACCGCCACCGCCTCAGTCGTTGCATGCCCGAGCTTTGCGAACAGCGCGCACGCCGCTGCAAGGTCGGCAATGATCGGAGCGGAGGCGGGCGAGGCGGGCACCACCTCGACTGCCGCATCGCCGCCCCTGTCGCATCCACAACTGCATCCGCTTGAGCGATCCGCCCCGCACCGCTAGGCCGTCGCGATGCGCCAATATCTAGACCTCATGGACCGCGTGCTCTCGACCGGAGTCGAGACGATGGACCGCACCGGCACGGGCACGCTCAGCGTCTTCGGCGCGCAGATGCGCTTCGATCTGGCGCAGGGCTTTCCCGTGCTGACGACAAAGAAGCTTCACCTGCGCTCGATCATCGTCGAACTCCTGTGGTTCCTGCGCGGCGACACCAATGTTCGCTGGCTGCAGGACCGCAAGGTCGCGATCTGGGACGAATGGGCGGACGAGAGCGGCGATCTCGGCCCCGTCTATGGCAAGCAATGGCGCGACTGGGTGGCCGGCGACGGTCGCCATATCGACCAGATCGCCGAGCTGGTCGACCAGATCAAGACCAACCCTGCCTCGCGCCGCCAGATCGTCTGCGCGTGGAACCCGGGCGATCTGCACGCCATGGCGCTGGCCCCCTGCCACTGCCTGTTCCAAACGCATGTCGCCAACGGCAAGCTCTCGCTCCAGCTCTACCAGCGCTCGGGCGACATCTTCCTTGGTGTCCCGTTCAACATCGCCAGCTACGCGCTGCTGACGCACATGCTCGCGCAGCAATGCGGACTCGAGGTCGGCGAGTTCATCTGGACCGGTGGCGACTGCCACCTCTATTCGAATCATCTCGAGCAGGCACGACTGCAACTCGGCCGCACCCCCGGCCCGCTCCCGCACCTCGAGATCGTGCGCAAGCCGGACTCGATCGATGCGTATGAGTATGAGGATTTCGTGCTCCACGACTACGTCGCGCAGCCGCACATCAAGGCACCCGTCGCGGTCTGAACCCGCCGCCCGAACAGAGAGCGAATCGCAATAGGAACCCGTGACGGCGCGCGCGGTTGACCGTCCGAACCCATTCGGAAGGCCATCATGGACATCACCCAGCTCATCCTCGACGAACATGCCCAGCAGCGCGCGCTGTTCGCCCAGATCGACAGCATCGACGCCAAGGACACCGAGGCGCTTTCGGCACTGTGGACCCGCCTCAAGAACCTGCTCGACGCGCATGCCGAGGCGGAGGAGCGCTTCTTCTACCCGCGGCTGATGAAGATCGGCACCGGCGGCAACGACGCCGACTCGGCCGCCGAGGAGACCGAGGACGCGATCGAGGATCACAACGACATCCGCGAAACCGGCGAAGCGGTCGACAAGCACCCGGTCGGCTCGGACGCGTGGTTCGAGGCGGTCGGCGAATGCAACAAGGCGAACAGCGATCACCTCGCCGAGGAAGAGCGCCAGGGCCTGACCGACTTCCGCAAGCATGCGACGCTGGAAGAGCGGCACGAGCTGGGCGTCCGGTTTGCGGCGTTCGAGGCGAACCACCTGAACGGCGTGAAGGTCGTCGAGAAGGATCCCGAGGCGTACGTCAAGGAACATGCTCCGAACTGATCCACCCGCTTCTTACCACCCCGGCGAAGGCCGGGGTCCAGGTGGAGAGGTGGTCGTACCGGAGCGCCGTCTTTCACCACCGACGTCCCTCAACTGGGCCCCGGCCTTCGCCGGGGTGGTGATACAAGCATAGCCGCCCACCCCCCGATCCGGCATAATACCCGCATGATCACCTTCTACCTCGCCCGCGCCAGCAACGGCGTCATCGGCCGCGACGGCCAGCTCCCCTGGCGCCTCCCTGCCGATCTCAAGCGCTTCAAGGCGCTTACGATGGGCAAGCCGATGGTGATGGGCCGAAAAACATTTGAGAGCTTCCCGAGCCCCCTCCCCGGCCGCCGCCACATCGTCCTCACCCGCGGCCACTGGCACGCCGACGGCGCGGAAGTGGCGCATTCGATCGACGAGGCGCTCGCGATGGCCGGCGACGACGTCGCGGTAATCGGCGGCGCGCAGATCTATGCGCAGCTGCTCCCCCATGCAGACCGGATCGAGCTCACCGAAGTCCATGACGAACCCGAAGGCGACGCCATCGTCCCCGCGTTCGACGGCTGGCACGAGATTGCCCGCGAAGACCACCCGGGCGAAAAGCAGCGCCCACCCTACAGCTTTGTAACCCTCACCCGCCGCTGAAGATTGTTCTCCCGCGAAGGCGCGCCAGCGTAAGGAAGGACTATCGTCATCCGCGGCGTCTGGGTACTGACCCGTGCATGCAACGGCTTGACGGTGGCGCATCCATCCCTTCGCATCTGGCGGACGGGATCGTGGCGCTGGGTAATTTCGACGGATTCCATCTCGGTCACCAGGCGGTGGTCGCGCGCGCGATCGCGTGGGCCAAGGCGGAGGGTCGCCCCGCGCTGGTGGCGACGTTCGATCCGCATCCGGTCCGCCATTTCCGCCCCGATACGCCCCCCTTCCGCCTCACCACGCTCGACCAGCGCGAACGGCTGTTCGCAGACGCTGGCGCCGATGCGATGGTGGTGTTCCATTTCGACGGCGATCTCGCCGCGCTGACCGCCGAGCAGTTCGTCGCCGACCGGCTCGAACGCAATCTGCGGATCGGCGGCGTGGTGACGGGCGAGGACTTCACCTTCGGCCATGCCAAGAGCGGCACGGTCCACACGCTCGCCGCGCGCGGCCCGGTCCACGGCTTTCGCGCGGAAACCGTCGGCGCGGTCGCGCTGGATGGCGAGACGGTGTCCTCGACCCGGATCCGCGAGGCGCTGCGCGCCGGCGACATGGCGACCGCAGCTCGGCTGCTGACGCGCCCGTTCGCGATCGAGGGCGTGGTGCAGCATGGCGACAAGCTCGGCCGCACGATCGGCTATCCGACCGCCAATCTCGACATCGGCAACTATCTGCGCCCCGCCTACGGGATCTACGCGGTGACCGGCCGGCTGGAGGACGGCCGCGTGCTCAAGGGCGCGGCGAACCTCGGCATCCGCCCGAGCTTCGATCCGCCAAAGGAACTGCTCGAGCCGCATTTCTTCGATTTCGCCGAGAGCCTGTACGGACAGACGATCGAGGTCGCGCTGATCGACTATCTGCGCCCCGAGGCGAAGTTCGACAGCCTCGACGCGCTGATCGCGCAGATGGACATCGACTGCGACCGCGCGCGCACCATTCTGGGCTGACTGCAGCGGCGCCGGTGTGTGCGGGAGGGGGGATGGCAACGCGCCCTCCGCTCGGCTACAGCCCGGCCCACTTATGACCGATACTCCTGCGCCCGCCCGCGATTACCGCGACACCGTCTTCCTGCCGAAGACCGACTTCCCGATGAAGGCCGGTCTCGCCGCCAAGGAGCCGGCGATCCTCGAGCGCTGGGCCAAGCTCGGCATCTACGACCGGCTGCGCGAACAGCGGCTCGGGCGCGAGCGGTTCATCCTGCACGACGGCCCCCCGTACGCGAACGGCGACATCCACATGGGCCATGCGATGAACAAAGTCCTGAAGGACATCATCGTCCGCTCGCAATCGCTGATGGGCAAGGACGCGCCCTACGTCCCCGGCTGGGACTGCCACGGCCTGCCGATCGAGTGGAAGGTCGAGGAAGCGTATCGCGCGAAGAAGCTGAACAAGGACGACGTCCCCGTCGACCAGTTCCGCGCCGAATGCCGCGCCTATGCCGAAAAATGGGTCGAGGTGCAGAAGGGCGAGTTCGAGCGGCTCGGCGTGATGGGCGACTGGGCCGATCCGTACCTGACTATGAAATACGATGCCGAGGCGACGATCGTCGGCGAGCTGCTCAAGTTCGCCGAGAGCGGCCAGCTCTACCGCGGTGCGAAGCCCGTGATGTGGTCGCCGGTCGAGAAGACCGCGCTCGCCGAGGCCGAGGTCGAATATGAGGACATCGTCTCGACGCAGATCGACGTCGCGTTCGAGATCGTCGACGCGCCGAACGCGCCCGAGCTGGTCGGTGCGCATGCGGTAATCTGGACGACGACGCCGTGGACGATCCCGGTGAACCAGGCGCTGAGCTATGGGCCTGGCATGCACTATCAGGCCTTTCACGCAGCTGATGGTCGCCGGTTCCTCATCGCCTTCGACCTTAAGAACGAGTTTGAGCGTCGCACCGGCATCCTGTTAGACTCAGGAGATTTGCAAGAGATCACAGATCGACAGATCCTCGGTTCGCAACTCGAAGGCGCGACCGCACGCCACCCGATGCACGCGCTCGGCGGCTTCTTCGCAAAGCCCCGCCCGTTCCTCCCCGGCGGCTTCGTCACCACCGACGCGGGCACCGGGCTCGTCCACATGTCGCCGGATCACGGCGAGGACGATTTCGAGCTCTGCAAGCAGTACGGCATCGACCCCGTCTTCGCGGTCGACGGCGCAGGCATGTACCGCACCGACTGGGCGTGGCTCGGCGGGCAAGGGTCGGTCATCAACAAGAAGTTCGTGGCAGCCGACGGCCCGATCTGCACCGACCTGCGCGCGACCGGCGCGCTGCTCGCAGCGAGCGACGACTTCAAGCACAGCTACCCGCATTCGTGGCGCTCCAAGGCCAAGGTAATCTTCCGCGCGACGCCGCAATGGTTCATCCCGATGGATGCGGCGACGTCGATGGGCACCCAGGGTGCTTCGACTTCGCTCAGCACGAACGGGGTTGGGGATGCGGCCGCACCCCCGTTCGCCCCGAACGAAGTAGCAGGGCCTGGGTCGAGCAACGGCGCAACCCTCCGCGAGATCGCGCTCGACGCGATCGCCGCGACCACCTGGATCCCTGCGCGCTCGGAGAACCGGATCACGTCGATGGTGCAGGGCCGCCCCGACTGGGTCATCTCACGCCAGCGCGCCTGGGGCGTGCCGATCGCGCTGTTCGTCAACCGCGCCACCGGCCAGTACCTCAACGACCCCGCGGTCAACGCGCGCATCGTCGAAGCCTTCCGCCAGAACGGCGCGGATGCCTGGTACGCCGACGGCCACCAGGCGCTGCTCGGCCCCGATTACGCGCTCGCCGACTATGAGGTCGTGAAGGACATCCTCGACGTCTGGTTCGATTCGGGCTGCACGCACGTCTTCACCGTCGAGGCGCGCTACGGCGAAGGCACACGCGCCAACCTGTACCTCGAAGGGTCGGACCAGCATCGCGGCTGGTTCCAGTCGAGCTTGCTCGAAAGCTGCGGGACGCGCGGTCGCGCGCCCTATGACGCGGTCCTCACCCACGGCTTCGCGCTCGACGGCCAGGGCCGCAAGATGTCGAAGTCGCTCGGCAACGTCGTCGATCCTCTCAAGATCATCGGCGAGAGCGGCGCGGACATCCTGCGCATGTGGGTCGCCTCGACCGACTATTTCGACGACGTGAAGATCGGCAAGGAGGTGCTTGCCACCGCGTCGGATTCCTACCGCAAGTTGCGCAACACGTTCCGCTACATGCTGGGCGCGCTCGAGGGCTTCGACGAGTCCGAGCGCGTCGCGGTGTCCGACATGCCCGAGCTCGAGCGCTATGTGCTTCACCGCCTCGGCATGATCGACACCGAGCTGCGCCAAGCGGCGGAAGGCTATGAGTTCAACCGCTACACGCGCCTGCTGACCGACTTCGCGAACGAGGACCTGTCCGCGTTCTTCTTCGATATTCGCAAGGACTCGCTCTACTGCGACGCGCCCGGCGACGTGAAGCGCCGCGCGTACCGCACCGTCCTCGACGTGCTGTTCCACGCGCTGGTCCGCTACGCCGCGCCGGTGCTGTGCTTCACCGCGGAGGAAGTCTGGCAGTCGCGCT
>Ga0265780_10010482_pt1 | contig 11040 bp, 6 predicted proteins | sample P1T30metagenome_FD_192432 | JGI IMG/M metagenome (GOLD analysis project Ga0265780, IMG submission 192432) | Plant litter microbial communities from East Loma Ridge, Irvine, California - P1 T30 | ecosystem: Environmental > Terrestrial > Plant litter > Unclassified | place: USA: California... | reverse complement strand
GCTTTTACAACGACATGGGCGCGGATGTTACCATCGTCGAGATGCTGCCGCGCATCCTGCCGGTAGAGGACGAGGAAGTCTCCGCGTTCATGGACAAGGCGCTCACCAAGCAGGGCATCAAGCTGCTCACCAACACCGGCCTGGACGCGCTCGACGTGACCGAGGGCGGCGTCACCGCCAAGATCAAGGGCAAGGACGGCACCGTCACGTCGGCCGAGTTCAGCCACGTCATCGTGGCGATCGGCATCGTGCCCAATACCGAGAACATCGGTCTGGAAGCGCTCGGCATCGAAACCGATCGCGGCCATATCAAGGTCGATGGCTATGCCCGCACCAATGTCGAGGGCGTGTACGCGATCGGCGACGTGACCGGCCCGCCATGGCTGGCGCACAAGGCGAGCCATGAGGGCATCGTCTGCGTCGAGCAGATCGCCGGGTTGAAGCCGCATGCGTTCGAAACCTGGAACATCCCGGGCTGCACCTATTCGCGCCCGCAGGTCGCGAGCGTCGGCCTCACCGAAGCTAAGGCGAAGGACGCCGGGCATGAGGTGAAGGTCGGCAAGTTCCCGTTCATCGGCAACGGCAAGGCGATCGCGCTCGGCGAGGCGGAGGGCTTCGTCAAGACGGTGTTCGATGCGAAGACCGGCGAACTGCTCGGCGCGCACATGGTCGGCGCGGAAGTGACCGAACTGATCCAGGGCTATGTCATCGCCCGCCAGCTCGAAACCACCGAGGCCGAACTGATGGAGACGGTGTTCGCGCACCCGACGCTCAGCGAAATGATGCACGAGAGCGTGCTCGGCGCCTACGGTCGCGCGATCCACATCTGATGCGGTTCGGCGCGGCGGCGACATGGCTTTGACGCCGCCGCGCCGCGTCGCCTGTGCGGCGGCGCTGCTGTTACTGATCCAGCTCGGCCTGTGGTGGCCGGGCGTGGCGATGTTCGACACGATCGGCCAGTTCAGTCAGGTGCTGGCCGGCGCTTATGACGACTGGCACCCGCCGATCATGGCGAGGCTGTGGGCGGCGCTGCACCCGCTCGGGCCGGGCGGTACGCCGATGCTCGTGGTGCAGGCGGCGGCCTATTGGCTCGGCCTAGGGCTGATCGCGGGCGCGCTGGCGCGAGACGCAAGGGTGCGGGCAGGCTGGGCGATGATCGTGCTTGGCGCGCTGCCGCTGTTCGTCGCGTGGCAATCGGTGATCCTCAAGGATGCGCAGATGCTCGGCGCGCTCGTGCTCGCGGTCGGCATCGTCGCGCGGGCGCGGCTCGGCGGCCGGCGCCTGTCGGCGCCGGCGCTGGTCGCAGTCGGCGTGCTGCTCGCTTACGCGGCGTTGGTGCGCACCAATGCCGTGTTCGCGGTGGTGCCGCTTGGCGTGATGCTGCTGCCGGGGCGGCGGCGGCTGACATATCGCGCGGGGGCGGTCGCGGTGCTGACGCTAGCGGTGCTGGCGGTGTCGCCGACCATCAATCACCGGCTGTTCGGTGCGGAGCCGACCAGCGTCGGCAACACGCTGCCGTTGTTCGACCTCGCTGGCATAGCGCACTTCGCGGGGGATGATGGTGTGCTGAGCCCTGACGAGCGCGCGCTGATCGTGGCGCGGCATTGCTACCAGCCGTTCTTCTGGGATCCGATCGGCAGCCCGTCGCGCTGCGGTGCCATCTCGGTGCGCTTCGAGGATGCTCCACCGGGACTGCTGAAGCGCGGCTGGGTGAGCGCGATCCTGCGCCATCCAGCCGGCTATGCGCGCCACCGGCTTGCCCATCTCAACGCGACCGAGCGCTGGCTGGTGCCCGCGGAGTGGACCAGCGCCGCACCGCCCGCCGGCTCCGAGCGGAATACGATCGGCCTCGGCGCACCCGGCAGGGTGGCGCGGCCGATCGTCACCGCCGCCGGGTGGATGGCGACGTCGCCGCTGGGCTGGCCGATCATGTGGGTCGTCGTTGCAGGCGGGGTCGCCGCGATCGCGCTTGGCACCGCGCGAACCGCGATCCGCGATCTCGCGCTGGCGCTTGCGGTATCCGCGCTCGCGCTGGAGGCGAGTTTCGCGGTGGTGAGCATCGCCTCGGATTTACGTTATCATCTGTGGCCGATGCTCGCGAGTGCACTCGCTGCGATCCTGATCGCCAGTGAGGGCAGGGTGCCGCGCCGGCTTGCGCAAGGCGGCGGGTTGGCGCTCGCGCTGATGATCATGGCCGGCCTCATCGCGCGCGCGACGCTGCCGTCGCCGCCGCCCGGCTACGCCGCGATGCTGGCGTGGGACGGCGGCGCTGGACAGGCAGGCACGCCGGCCCCACAACCGGTGCCGGGCATACGTTAAAGGGGATTACATGGTTCGGAAGTTGATCGCGGCTGCGTTGCTGGCGTCGTCGGCGGGATGGGCGGCAACGCCGGCGCTGGCGGAAAGCGTCGTCGTCACAGCGGCGCACATGCTCGACGTTGCATCGGGCAAGACGCTCGACGATCCGGTGGTGGTCATCACCGACGGGCGCATTGCCTCGGTGGTGACCGGGCAGAACGCGCGGCCGATGATCCCGGCGGGCGCGACGCGGATCGACCTGCCCGGCAAGACGATCCTGCCCGGCCTGATCGACATGCACGTCCATCTGACCGCGCTGGCGGAGATCGGCGGCTATACCGGCCTGAAATACACCGACAGTTTCTGGCAGGCGGTCGGCACCGCCAATGCCAAGAAGACGCTGGAGGCGGGCTTCACCTCGGTGCGCAACGTCGGGTCGGCCAATTTCGACGACGTGGGTCTGCGGCAGGCGATCGACGGCGGCTGGATCGAAGGTCCGCGCATGACCACCGCGACCTATGCGATCGGCGCGACCGGCGGGCATTGCGACGACAATGCGCTGCCGCCTTCGCTCGACAAGCAGCAGCCCTCGGTCATCAACTCGCCGGAGGAGGCGCGTGCCAAGGTGCGCTGGCTGCACAAATACGGCGCCACCGTCATCAAGATCTGTGCGACCGGCGGCGTGTTCTCACTGGGTGACAGCGTCGGCGGCCAACAGCTTTCGTTCGAGGAGATGAAGGCGATTGCCGATGAGGCGCACATGCTCCACCTGCGCGTGGCGGCACACGCACATGGCGATGAGGGGATCAAGGCTGCGATCCTCGCCGGCATCGACACGATCGAGCATTGCAGCCTCGCTTCGGACGAGGCGATCAAACTGGCGATCCAGCATCACACCTGGTTCGACATGGATATCTACAACGACGACTATATCCTCGCCACCGGCACCAAGAACGGCACCGAGCAGCAGAGCCTCGACAAGGAGCGCACGATCGGCCTCAAGCAGCGCCAGACGTTCCAGCGCGCGGTGAAGGCGGGCGTGCCGCTGCTGTTCGGCACCGATGCGGGCGTATATCCGCACGGCGACAACGCCAGGCAGTTCGCGACGATGGTGAAGTGGGGCATGACGCCGCTACAGGCGATCCGCGCCGCGACGTTGAGCGCGGCCGAGGCGCTCGATAGACAAGAGGACGTCGGCCAGATCGCGGTCGGCCGCTATGGCGATATCGTTGCGGTGGACGGTGATCCGCTCGCCGATGTGCGCGTGCTCGAACATCCGGCGGCGGTCATCAAGGGCGGCGAACGGGTAAAGTAGCGAGGGGCGCGCACCTTCCCCGGCCGGCGCTGGGGAAATCCTGTCCTGATGCAATGCTGAACCGCGCGCCGCGAAGTGATGAACAATTTCCGGATCGTCCTTGCTTGCGGCAGCGCTCTCAAACAAGGACGGTTTGGGTCGGCTTGGCCGGCTGTCGCGGGGCCGGAACGCGGAGCCATACGCGTGCCGACGCTTCATTGTCGTTCGCGGCGGCCCGCGCTAGCGGCATCGCCGTCCGCCAGGTGGCGAGCGCGATCACCACGAAGCCGGCCACCACCAACGCGGCTTGGCCGAACAGATTGCCGGCGATCGTCAGCGTCGAACCCGCTTGGATCAACACCGCGACCTGCCACGCGCGTCGCTCCTGCGAGGCGACCGCCCATACGAGCGCAATCACGCCGGCGATAACGAGGCTTGCCTCGTGCCACTGCGGTAACACGCCGACCGAGACGAGCTCGGCAAGCAGCGCGACCGGCAGCAGCCGCACGCCCGCGCCCGGCAGTCGCGTGGAGAAGTGCGCGACGTAACAGGCGCTCACCCCCACCACGCCGACGACGACGAGCCCGCCGAGTTGCGGCATGATCCCCGGCAGCAGCGCCTCAACCAAGAACCAGATGTTCGGCGCGCCGACCACATCTGCCGCGTGGTGTAGCGGAATCAACGTCGCATCCGGCACGGGCCATCCGAGCAGGGCGGCAGGCGCTACTGCCGCCACGTAGCTTACCGGCGCGAGCAGCCACAGCGCCGGATTGACACGTCGATGGATCAGCACCGCCGCGACGAAGGGCGCAAACAGCGCAGCCTGAGGCGCGAGCGCAACCGCGAGGCCACACCACAGCAATAGCGGCCCATGGCGGCGACGGATCGCTGCATCGAGCGTCATCAGGCACGGTGCCGTCCAAAGCGCATCGCCACGCCCGAGCAGCACGCTGCTCGGCAGCAAAAGCATCAGCCCGGTCCAGCGACCAGCATCGGGTACGCTCAGCGTGCGTAACAATCGCCATATCGGAGCCGCCGGGGCAAGCGATACCAGCGCCACCAGCATTGGCGGTGACAGCAGATCGCCAACCACACTCGCCGACGGAGCAGTGCCGCCGAGGCGCGTCAGCTCGTACGACAGATCAGCACCAGCCCAAGCGATCGGCGCCAACAGCGCGTACAGGGCCACTACTGTGGCGAGCCAGAGCAGCGGCGGCGGTGAGGCGAGGGGCTTGGCTGACAAGGACGGGGTTCCGACTGGGGCGCCATGTATGGCAGGCCGGTGGTTAGCGTGCGGTAAAGCGTCGCGCTTGGCCGACGCCCGTTGCCTGCGCGCAGGTGCGCCTCTATGTTGATCGGCGACGAGCGACCCGGCATTCAAAGCCGCGCGCTACGGGCCGCAGAGCCGATCCCGCCGGGGAAGATCCGGTGCCTGAGAGAAGGAGCCGAGAGATGGTCGACATGAATGAATTCGCCAATAAGGCCAAGGACACGTTCGACGAGAAATTCGCCGATCCAGCGCGCAAGACGGGCCTGAAGTTCGTAGAGGGTGGCTCGAACCTGGGCATGCGGATGCTCGATCAGGCCGAGTCGAACACGCGCGAGGCTTTCGCCGCGATGCGCCAGGTGGCCGAAGCGAAGGATCTCTCGCAGGTGATGAAGATCCAGGGCGACTTCATCCGCGAGCAGAGCAACCGTTCGGTCACGCAGGCGCGTGAGATCGGCGAGCTCATCATGAAGTTCGGTCGCGACGTGGTGACGCCGGAAAAGGGCGAATAGACGCGCCCCGACCCGTCGGTTTAACTATCGAGCCGGAGTCCAGTTGTGCTGCATTCCGTTACAGCAGCACGCTGACTTTACGCTACTTCGTCGCGGGCGTTGGCCGGGTGTCGTCAGGCGCGCGGTCGAGCGTCGCATCGCCACCGAGCGTGCGGTACAGCGTCACCAGATTGGTTGCCGCGATCAACTGCGTGTCGACCAGCGAGCGCTGCGACGAATAGAACGATTGCTGGGCGGTGAGGCTCTGTAGATACGTGTCGATGCCGCCTTGATAGCGCGCGTTCGACAGCTCGAAATTCTCGCGCGAGGCGGCGGTCAGCGCTTGCTGGGCGCGCTCCTGTTCGGTGATCGTGCCGCGGCGGGCGAGCGCATCGGACACCTCTCGGAACGCGGTCTGGATCGCCCGCTCGTAAGAGGCCAGTGCTGAATCGCGCTGCGCCCGCGATTGCGCGACGTTTGCGCGACCCGCGCCGGCGCGGAAGATCGAGTAATTCACGCTCGGTGCGATCGAATAGGTGAAGGCGCCGCCGGTGAACAGGTTGGACAAGGCGCTGGAGGCGAAACCGGTCAGCGCGGTCAGCGAGATGGTCGGGAACAGTTCGGCCCGCGCGGCGCCGATCTCGGCATTGGCCGCACGCAATTCGTACTCCGCCTCGACCACGTCGGGGCGGCGCAGCAGCACGCGCGAGTCGAGCCCGGCGGGCAGTTCGGCCACGGTCTGGCCAGCTTGCTCGATCGCGTCGGGCAGCAGCGCGGGATCGACCGGTGCGCCGACCAGCAGTTGCAGCGCGTTCGCGTCCTGCGCCAGCGCGGTCCTCTGCTCGGCGAGATCGGACAAGGCCGTCTGCAAGGTGATCTGCGCCTGGGCGAGATCGGTGCGGGGCGCGATGCCGCCGTTCAGCCGCTGGGTGGTGAGCGTGACGCTCTTCTGCGCAATCTGCGCGGTCTGCTCGGCGATGCGCAACAGGCTCTTGTCTGAGGCGTAGGTCAGCCAGCCGGTGGCAATGTCGCCGATCAGCGTCAGGCGCGTGGCACGCGCAGTCGCTTCCGTCTCGAAATAGCGGTTCTGGGCGGCCGTGCTCAGCGAGCGGACGCGGCCGAACAGGTCGAGTTCGAACGCGGTGATGCCGACATTGGCGGTGAAGCTGTTGGTGGTGCCGCCCACCGAGGTCGAAAAGGCGGTTCCCGCTCCCGTCCCGGCGCCCGAACCGCCGGTGCCCGTGCCACCGGTGCCGCCATTGCCGGTACCGCCATTACCGGTGCCGCCTGTGCCCGTTCCGACATCGCCGGTACCCGCGCCACCCGTGCCGGTTCCTACCCCGCCGATGCCGGTGGTGGAATTGCCGCCCGCCGAACTGGTCCGACGCCGCGAATAGCTGCCGGTCGTGCCGATCTCGGGAAACAACTCGGCGCGCTGGATGCGATATTGCGCACGCGCGATCGCGATGTTGGCGGCGGCGACGCGCAGGTCGCGGTTGTTGGCGAGCGCCTGTACGATGATGCTTTGGAGCCGCACGTCGCGGAAGATGTCGCGGTAGCTGACGCTCGGCAAGGTCGCTTCGCTGCTCCGCAGATACGCGTCGCCGGTCGGCCAGGACAGCGGAACCGGTGCCTCCGGCCGCACATATTTCGGCGCCAGCGTACAGCCGCCGAGCGCCGCGAGCGCGAGTGCGGTGGCAACGGTGCGGATCATGCCGCGCCCTCCTTCGGGGTTTTGCGGTGGAAGCGGCTTTGCACCGCCTTCCAGCCGTCGCGCGCACCGCGCCGTACCAGCACGAAGAACAACGGGATGTAGAAGATCGCCAGGATCGTCGCGGTCAGCATCCCGCCGATCACCGCCGTGCCGATGGCCACGCGGCTGTTCGCGCCAGCGCCGGTCGAGATCGCCAGCGGCAGCACGCCGAAAATGAACGCGAAGCTGGTCATCAGGATCGGACGGAGACGGATGCGAGCCGCGTCGAGCGCCGCCTCGATCACGCGCTTGCCTTCTCGCTCCGCCTGCTCGGCGAATTCGATCATCAAAATCGCGTTCTTGGAGGCGAGGCCCATCGTCGTCAGCAGGCCGATCTGGAGATATACGTCGTTCTGAAGCCCACGCAGCGTGACGGCGAAGATCGCGCCGACCAGACCAAGCGGGATGACGAGCAGCACCGCGATCGGAACCGTCCAGCTTTCGTACAAAGCGGCAAGGCACAGGAACACCACCAGCAGCGAGATACCGTAGAGGAACGGCGCCTGGCCCGTGGACAGCCGCTCCTGATACGACAGCCCGCTCCACGCGACGCTGGTGCCCGGGATCTTTGCGGCGAGTTCGGTCATCACCTTCATCGCATCGCCCGAGCTTTGCCCCGGCGCAGCCTGCCCCTGAATTTCGTAGGAGGAGATGCCCTGGAAGCGCGCGAGCGAGTTCGGCGCGGTGTTCCAGCTCGTCGTCGCGAAGGAAGAGAACGGTGCCATCGTGCCGGTCGTACCGCGCACGTACCAGCGCGCGATGTCCTCGGGTCGTGAGCGATACTCCGCCTCGCCCTGCACGTACACGCGCTTCACGCGGCCGCGATCGTTGAAATCGTTGACGTACGAACCGCCCCACGCGGTCGAAAGCGTGGCGTTCACCTGTGCCTGGTTGAGGCCAAGCGTGCTGAGCTTGAGCGGATCGACATCGACCTTCAGCGTCGGCTGATCGTCGAGATCGGTCGGGCGCACCGCCGTCAGGCGCGTGTCGGCACGGGCGGCGGCGAGCAGCTTGTCGCGCGCGGCCTTGAAGTCGACCCGGCTCATCCCGCTGCTGTTCTGCAATTCGAGCGTGAAGCCGTTGCCCTGACCGAGCCCGCGCACCGCGCTCGGCTGGATCGCGTAGAACTCCACATCGCGCAATGCGCCGAGCGCGGCCGTCGCGCGCTGGGTGATGGCGGGCGCGGCGTTCACCGCGCCCTTGCGATCGGACCAGTCCTTGAACGCGACGAAGCCGCGACCGGCGTTTTGACCACCACCGCCATTACCGCCGGCACCTGCCACGGTCAGCACGCCTTCGACATTGGCCTTTTCCTGGGTGAGAAAATACTTCTCGATCTCACGCTGCGCCAGTCTGGTCTTGTTGATCGTCGCACCCGGCGCGAGATTATACTGGATGGAGGCGATGCCCTGGTCTTCGGTCGGCAGGAAGCCGGTCGGCAGCCTTACGAACATCAACGCGAGGATCGCGACCAGGCCCGCATAGATCAGCAGGAACAGCCATTTGCGGTCGATCACGCGGGTGACGGCATTGCCGTAGCGATCGATCGTCCGGTCGAAACCGTTGTTGAACCAGTCCTTCGCGCCCTGAGTTTTGCGCGAGAGCCAGCCGTCGTGCTTCTCCTCGTCCTTGCGCTTGAGCAAGGTTGCGGTGAGCGCGGGCGTCAACACAAGTGCGACGATCACCGACAGCACCATCGCCGAAACGATCGTGACCGAGAACTGCTTGTAGATCACGCCGGTCGAGCCGCCGAAGAACGCCATCGGCAGGAACACCGCCGACAGCACGAGGGCGATCGCGACCAGCGCGACGGTAATCTCGTCCATCGACTTGATCGTCGCATCGCGCGGCGAGAGCGACGGGTCCTCATCCATCAGTCGCTCGACGTTTTCGACCACCACGATCGCATCGTCGACGAGCAGGCCGATCGCCAGCACCAGCCCGAACAGTGTCAGCGTGTTGATCGAGAAACCCGCCAGCGCGAAGATGCCGAACGTGCCGAGCAGCACCACCGGCACCGCGATCGTCGGGATCAGCGTCGCGCGCCAGCTTTGCAGGAACACGAACATCACGATCACGACGAGGACGATCGCTTCGATCAGCGTGATGACCACCTCGTCGACCGACAGCTTGATGAATTCGGTCGAATCCTGCGGGAACGAATAGGCGAAGCCGTGCGGAAAGCTCTTCGCCCGGTTCTTGAATTCGGCACGCACGAGCTCGGCGGTCGACATCGCGTCGGCACCCGGGGCCAGGCTGACCGCCATGCCCGCGCCGGGATGGCCGTTGTAGCGGCTGACGATGCCGTAGCTTTCCGCGCCGAGCTGCACCGTGCCGATGTCGCGGATCCGCACCGCCGAGCCGTCGGGCTGGGTCTTCACCACGATGTCGCGGAACTGTTCGGGCGTTTGCAGGCGCGACTGAGCGGTCACGGTTGCGTCGAGCACCTGCGTCGGCGGATTGGGCGCGCCGCCGACCTCGCCCGCCGCGACCTCGGCGTTCTGCCCCTGGATCGCGGTGATGACGTCGCTCGGCATCAGGCTGAAGCTGGCGAGCTTGTCCGGGTTGAGCCACACGCGCATCGCATATTGGGAGCCGAACACGTTGGTGTCGCCGACGCCCTTCAGGCGGCCGATCGGCTCCTGCATCTGCGAAACGAGATAGTCCGACACATCCTCGTTGGTGACGCGATCGGACGTGTCGTAGATCGCCGCGACGATCAGGAAGTCGGGGTTGGATTTGGTGACCGTCAGGCCCTGCTGCTGCACCTGCTGCGGCAGTCGCGATACCGACTGCTGAACCTTATTCTGAACCTGCACCTGCGCGATGTCGGGATCGATGCCCTTCTGGAAGGTGGCGGTGATCGTCACCTGCCCGCGCGAACTCGAACTCGACGAGAAATACAGCAGACCGTCCAGTCCGGTGAGCTGTTGCTCGATCACCTGCGTCACGCTGTTTTCGAGCGTGCCGGCGGATGCGCCGGGATAGGTCGCGCGGATATTGACGGTCGGCGGGGCCACGTCGGGATATTGCTCGATCGGCAGCGAATAGATCGCGCCGACGCCTGCGAGCATGATGATGATCGCGATGACCCAGGCGAAGATCGGCCGGTCGATGAAGATGCGCGAGATCACGGGCCGGTCAGCCCTTCGCGCCGTTGGTGGCGGGCTTCTTCGGGGCCTGGATCTTCTGGGCGGAGCCGGCGGGAACCGGCTTCACCGTCATGTCGGGCTTGGTCTTGCCGACGCCCTCGACGATCACCTTGTCGCCCGGCTTCAACCCGCTGGTGACCACCCAGTCGGTACCGACCGTGCGCGTTGCGGTCACGTCGCGCAACACCGCCTTGTTGCCGTTGAGCACGAACACTGTCGCGTCGCCCTTGGCGGTGCGCGCCACAGCCGGCTGCGGCACGAGAATGGCGTTGTTGTCGACCGATTGGGCGAAGCTCGCGCGCACGAACATGCCGGGCAGCAGCAGCCCCTGCGGGTTGGGGAACACCGCGCGCACCGTTACCGTGCCGGTGGTCTGGTCGACCACCACTTCGGAGAACTGGACCTTGCCCTTGGTGCCGTAATCGGTGCCATCTTCCAGCTTCAGCGTGACGGACGCGGTGGTCGGCACCGCCCCGCCCGAGGCGAGCGCACGGCGCAGGCGCAGCAGATCGGCGCTCGATTGCTGGATGTCGACATAGATCGGATCGAGCCGCTGGATCGTGGTGAGCGGATCGGTCTGCCCCGAGGTGACGAGCGCGCCGACCGTGAATTGCGAGCGGCCGATCCGCCCGGTGATCGGCGCGGGTACGGTGGTGAAACGCAGGTTGATGTTCGCGGTCTGAAGCGCGGCGCGCTGCTGCGCGACGGCGGCGGCGGCCTGCCGTGCGGCGGCCTGCGCATCGGTCAGGTCCTGCTTGGCGACCGCCTCGATCGCGGCGAGCGGC
>Ga0265780_10010478_pt1 | contig 11042 bp, 9 predicted proteins | sample P1T30metagenome_FD_192432 | JGI IMG/M metagenome (GOLD analysis project Ga0265780, IMG submission 192432) | Plant litter microbial communities from East Loma Ridge, Irvine, California - P1 T30 | ecosystem: Environmental > Terrestrial > Plant litter > Unclassified | place: USA: California... | reverse complement strand
CCGTCGAGGATGTCGGTCGCGACGACCTGCGCCCCCTCGGCGGCGAAGCGGTGGACGATGGCCTCTCCGATGCCGGACGCGGCGCCCGTGACGATCGCGACCTTGCCGACGAGACGGGCCATGGTTCCTCCTGGGGTGCGGAGCGGTGGAGCAGCGGCACGGAGCACGGGCGTGCCGCCGACCGCGGACAGGCGCCCGGACGGAGGCCTGACCGAGGGTACCGCGGACGACCTCGGCGGAGGCCGGGACCGGAGCCGGAGCCGGAGCGGGAGGTGGAGCCGGAGCCGAGCGGACGCGACGGACCTCAGCGACGGGCGTCGGACTCCGGCCCCACCGAGACGATGCGGACGACCGCCTCGCCCGCGTCGTCGGAGGCGACGAGGTCGACCTCGGCGCGGATGCCCCAGTCGCGGTCGCCGTCGGGGTCGTCGAGCACCTGTCGCACCAGCCACCGCTCGGGCTGCTCCTCGACCACGAGGAGGTCCGCGCTGCGGGCGGCGGGCCCGGTGCCGATCGAGTCGTACTCGTCCCAGTACCCGTCGAGGGCGGCCGACCAGCGCTCGACGCCGAAGCCGGCGCCGCCGTCGAGCTCGCCGAGCGCCTCGACGTCGTCGCGCGCGGCGAGCTGCACCCGGTGGAACAGCGCGTTGCGCACCGCCACCGTGAAGGCTCGGCGGTTGGCGGTGTACCGCCGCAGCACGGGCGGGGCGATCTCGTCGTGCGCGGCGGACTCCGTCGGGTCGACCATGCGCTCCCACTCGTCGAGCAGGCTCGAGTCGACCTGCCGCACGAGCTCGCCGAGCCACTCGATGAGGTCGACGAGGTCGTCGGTCTTCGCCTCGTCGGGCACGGTCTGCCGCAGCGCCCGGAAGGCGTCCGAGAGGTAGCGCAGCACGAGCCCCTCGCTGCGGGCGAGCCCGTAGAACTGCACGAGGTCGGCGAAGGTCATGGCCCGCTCGTAGAGGTCGCGGACGACCGACTTGGGCCGCAGCTCGAAGTCGCCGATCCACGGCTGTGAGGCCGTGTAGGTCTCGAAGAGCGCGGTGAGCAGCTCGTCGAGGGGCTTGGGCCAGGTGACCTCCTCGAGCAGCTCCATGCGCTCCTCGTACTCGATGCCCTCGCGCTTCATCGCGGCGACGGCCTCGCCGCGGGCCTTGAACTGCTGCTGCGAGAGGATCGGCCGGGGGTCGTCGAGGGTCGCCTCGACGACCGAGACGACGTCGAGCGCGTAGGTGGGCTGCTCGGGGTCGAGCACCTCGATCGCGGCGAGCGCGAACGGCGACAGCGGCTGGTTGAGCGCGAAGTTCGGCTGCAGGTCGACGGTGAGGCGCACGGTGGGCCGGCCGGAGGCGTCGGTCACCCTCTCGACGACGCCCGCGGCGAGCAGGGTGCGGGTGATGGACAGCGCGCGGCGGGCGAGCTCGAACTGCCGCGCCCGGGTCTCGTGGTTGTCGAAGAGCAGGTCGCGGACGGTGCCGAACACGTCGCCGCCGCGGCCGATCACGTTGAGGAGCATCGCCGTCGTCAGCTGCAGGTGGCTGGTCAGCGGCTCGGGCTGGGCGGCGATGAGCTTCTCGTAGCTCGGCTCGCCCCACGACACGAAGCCCTCGGGCGCGCGCTTGCGGACGATCTTCTTCTGCTTCTTGGGGTCGTCGCCGGCCTTCTGCACGGCCTTGAGGTTGTCGATCTCGTGCTCGGGCGCCTGGAGCACGACGGTGCCGGCGGTGTCGTAGCCGGCCCGGCCGGCGCGCCCGGCGACCTGGTGGAACTCGCGCGCGGTGAGCTGGCGCATCCGGGTGCCGTCGAACTTGGTGAGGGCGGTGAGCAGCACGGTGCGGATGGGCACGTTGATGCCCACGCCGAGGGTGTCGGTGCCGCAGATGACCTTGAGCAGGCCGCGCTGGGCGAGCTGCTCGACGAGCCGGCGGTACTTGGGGAGCATGCCGGCGTGGTGCACGCCGATGCCCGAGCGGACCAGCCGCGACAGCGTCTTGCCGAAGCCGGTCGAGAAGCGGAAGCCGCCGATGAGCTCGGCGATCTCGTCGCGCTCCTCGCGGGTGGCGACCTTGATGCTCGACAGCGCCTGCGCCCGCTCGAGCGCGGACGCCTGCGAGAAGTGCACGACGTAGACGGGGGCCTCCCTGCCGGCGAGCAGGTCCTCCACGGTCTCCTGCACCGGCGTCGTCGCGTAGCGGTAGTGCAGGGGCACGGGCCGCTCGACGCCGGTGACCCGGGCCACCGGTCGTCCCGTGCGACGGGCGAGGTCGTCGCTGAGCGCCTCGACGTCGCCGAGGGTGGCCGAGAGCAGCAGGAACTGCGCGTGGGGCACGAGCAGCAGCGGGACCTGCCAGGCCCAGCCGCGGTCGGCGTCGCCGTAGAAGTGGAACTCGTCCATGACGACCTGGTCGACCGGGGCGTCGTCGCCGTGCCGGAGGGCGAGGTTGGCGAGGATCTCGGCGGTGCAGCAGATGATCGGCGCGTCGGAGTTCACCGACGAGTCGCCGGTCACCATGCCGACGCGCTCGGCGCCGAAGAGCTCGACGAGCGCGAAGAACTTCTCGCTGACGAGCGCCTTGATCGGCGCCGTGTAGAAGGTGCGCCGCCCCTGCGAGAGGGCGACGAAGTGGGCCCCGGCCGCGACGAGCGACTTGCCCGTGCCGGTGGGGGTGCTGAGGATCACGCTCGCGCCCGAGACGAGCTCCATCATCGCCTCGTCCTGGGCGGGGTAGAGCGGCAGTCCCCGGGACTCGGCCCACCCGGCGAAGGCCGTGTAGGCCTCGTCGGGGTCGTACGCGTCGTCGCCGGGGACGTCGGGCAGCAGGGCGGCGAGGGGCGCGGTCGACGGGGAGGGGCTCACCCGACGATCCTCCCGCATCCGGTCGGTGCGCGGGGCCGACTCGTCCTGCCGGGCGTCCCCCGGCACTCCGGCGCGCCCCGGGCAGGAGTCCGCGGCCGGGCAGTCCGCGAACCGTACCGGAACGACGGGCACGGGGGAAGGGGGTACACGTGCCCTTCTCCGGGTGCAGTGTGGGACGGGAACGACGGCGGCCGAGCCCACGAGCCGCTCCCCCTCAGCACCGAGGAGGCCTCGCCGTGACCCTCACGCTCCCCCTGTCGTCCGCACCCCGGACCACCGCCCCGCTCCCTCTCCGCCCCGTCCGCGCCCCCGGCGGCCGGAGCACCCGCCAGCCCGTCGCCCTCGAGGGCAGGCGCCCGTCGTCGGCGCGCACCGACCGCGAGGAGCGCCGTCGGGTGACCACGCTGGCCCGGTTCGCCGAGCTGGCCGCGCGCCCCGACGACGATGCCCTGCGCCGACGCACCGTCGCCCTCGTCGCCGAGGACCACCTCGACGTGGCCGAGTCGCTCGCGCGCCGGTACGCCTCGTCGACCGACGACTGGCACGACCTGCGCCAGGTCGGCTGCGTGGGGCTGCTCAAGGCCGCGCAGCGGTTCGACGGCGAGAAGGGCGACGACTTCGTGGCCTTCGCGGCCCCCACGATCTCGGGCGAGATCAAGCGGCACCTGCGCGACACCGGCTGGCTGGTCCGGCCACCCCGCCGGCTGCAGGAGCTGCGGGCGGCCGTCGCGCAGCTCAGCAGCACCCTCACGCAGCAGCTCGGCCGGGCGCCGAGCACCGCCGACCTCGCCGCCCGCCTCGACCTGCCCGTCTCGGAGGTGGCCGAGGCCGTCCTCGCCCAGCGGGACTCGCAGGCGGTCTCCCTCGAGGCGCCGCTGCCCGGCGTCGAGGACGCGTGCCTGGGCGAGGTGCTGCCGGCGACGGACGGCACGCTGGAGCGGGCCGAGCGGTGGGCGGAGCTGGAGCGCGCGATGCGGGGCCTGGGCGAGCGGGACCGGCTGCTGCTGCGCCTCCGGTTCGTCGACGACCTGTCGCAGGCCGAGATCGGCCGCGAGCTGGGGGTCACGCAGATGCAGGTGTCCCGCCTGCTGACGCGCGTGCTGGGCCGGCTGCGGTCGGAGCTGGACTGCGTCGAGGAGCCTCCGGCAGCGAGCGCGTCGTCACGAGCTGACGGGCGACGTCGGCGAGCTTGAGGTTGCCCTGCTGCGAGTGGCGCCGCAGCACCGCGAAGGCGCGGTCGGCGTCGAGCCCGTGGCGCTCCATGAGGATCCCCTGCGCCTGGCCGACGAGCGTGCGCGTCTCGCGGGCCCGCTCGAGGTCGTGCGAGGCGAGCAGGTCGGCGACCGCCACGGCGACGTGCCGGACGAGCACGGCGAGCGCGGCGTGGTCGTCGTGGCGACGGAACGCCCCGGGGCGCTCCGACCACAGCGTGAGCACGCCCAGGTCGCGGTCCCGGGCCAGCAGCGGCACGGCGAGCGCGCTGCGGTAGCCGCGCGCCGAGACGGCGGCGCACCAGTCCGGCCAGCGGCGGTCGAGGAGCACGTCGTCGACGGCGAGGGGCGCCGTCTCGCGCACCGGCGTGCCCGGGGCCGCGTGCGCGAGCGAGAGCTGGGCGAGCCCCTCGGCCCGGTCGCTCGTGGCGGCGACGACAGGGGCCAGGCCCAGGGCGGCACGGCGGTGGACGCGCACCGACGCCTCGTCGCTGCGCAGCAGGGCCCTGGCGTAGCCGACGGCGCGCTGCACGGTGAGCCGCAGGTCGGGCTCCTCCTGCAGGTCGGCGGCCAACAGGGCGAAGAAGTCCTCGTCGGTGTCCACGCGTCTCCCCTCGCGTCGGCGGTGCGGTCCACGGGAGCGCACCGGCCCAGCGCCGGTCGGGTCCCGCGCCCCCAGGGTGCTCCCCCGGGGCCGCTCGGCACCAGTCCGACGTCCAGGGAACGCACGCGGCGCGCACGCCTGCCCGGGGCGGGGTCAGCGGGCCCGGACCACCTCGCGACCGGCGGCGACCACGTCGGCGACCTGCACGGCGAGCAGCGCCGGGTCGCACTCGGTGCCGAAGGTGTCGCCGACGCGCAGCTCGGGGTGGGTGAGGACGACGTGCGGCCCGTCGACGGGCGGGCCCCACTCCTCCGGCGGGGCGGGGCCGAAGAGCACGACCGAGGGCGTCCCGTAGGCGGAGGCCAGGTGCGCGGCACCGGTGTCGACGCTGACGACGAGCGCCGCGTCGGCGACCGTCGCGGCCATCTCGGCCAGGTCGATGCGCCCGGCGAGCACGTCGCGGTCGACGTCGTCGGCGCCCCAGCCGGCCAGCGCGGCCACCTCGAGGGCGCGGTCGCGCTCCTTGGCGCTGCCGGTGAGGACGACGCGGTGCCCGTCGGCGCGGAACGCCTCGACGACGGCGGCGAAGCGGTCGACGGGCCAGTGCCGCGACCCGTAGAAGGCACCCACGTGGACGACGACGGCGCCGGGGGCGGGCGACGCCTGGGCCGGCCGGTCGATGGCGATGTCCTCCTGGTCGGCGGGCATGCCGTGCGCGGTGGCGAGGCGTGCCCAGCGGTGGCGCTCCAGCACGTGGTCCTCCCACTCGGGGCCGTCCCAGCCGGGCGACGCGTGGCCGAGGAGCACGCGCGGTCGCAGCTGCTCGAGCACGCCGCGGCTCTCGGGGCCGTTGCCGTGCAGGTTCATCGCGGTGTCGATGCGGCCCGGCTCGATCCCCAGCGGGTGGTCGAGGCCGGGGGTGGGCCAGAGCACGTCGAGGCCGCCGACGAGGTCGGCGATCGGCTCGAGCCACCCGGGCACGGCGAGCACCAGGCGGTGGTCGGGGCGCTCCCGCCGGATCGCGTGCAGGGCGGGCACGGCGACGAGGAGGTCGCCCAGCTTGAGGGCCCGCAGGGCCAGGAACTCGGGGGTGCCGTCGGGCTCGGGCAGTCGTCGCACGCGCTCAGCCTGGCACACCGGTGCCGCCCCGCCCGGCCGCGCGCGCCCGCGGGCCCGCGTCCGGGAGAAGGTGGCGGAGGCAGGTTTGAGACCCCGCGCCCCGGGGCAGGGCACTGGCATGACCCGACCCGTGCGCGCCTCCGGACCCCGCGGTGCGGTGCTGTTCGACCGCGACGCGACGCTCGTGGTCGACGTGCCGTACAACGGCGACCCGGCGCTCGTCGTGCCGGTCCCGGGCGCGCAGGAGGCCGTGGCCGCCGTCCGCCGGGCCGGTCACGGCACCGGGGTGGTCACCAACCAGTCCGGCGTCGGCGACGGCCGCATCACGCTCGAGCAGGCGCACGCCGTCAACGCGCGCGTCGACGAGCTCGTGGGCCCGATCGACGTGTGGGAGCTGTGCCCGCACCACCGCGACGCCGGGTGCGCGTGCCGCAAGCCCGCACCGGGCATGGTGCTGCGCGCCGCCGGACGGCTCGGCGTCGACCCGGCGCACGTCGTCGTGATCGGCGACATCGGCGCCGACGTCGGTGCCGCCCGGGCCGCGGGCGCGACCGGGATCCTCGTGCCCACCCCTGTCACCCGCCAGGAGGAGGTGGACGCCGCCGAGCACGTCGCCGCCGACCTCGCCGAGGCCGTGCGCCTCGCCCTCGCGCACCTCGACGCCCTGCCCGCCCTGCCCGCCGGACCGGGAGACGACCGGTGACCCGCCGCGTGCTCGTCGTGCGCCTGGACAGCGCCGGCGACGTCCTCGTGAGCGGGCCGGCCGTGCGCGCCGTCGCCGCCGCGCCCGACGTCGAGGTGACGCTGCTCTGCGGCCCGCAGGGCGCGCCGGCCGGCCGGCTGCTGCCCGGGGTGGACCGCGTCGTCACGTGGGCCGCGCCGTGGATCGTCGACCCGGCCCCCGCCGCCACGCCCGAGCACGTCGCCGAGCTGGCCGCCCTGCTCGACGAGGTCCGGCCCGACGAGGCCGTCGTGCTCACGTCCTTCCACCAGTCGCCGCTCCCCACCGCCCTGCTGCTGCGCCTCGCGGGCGTCCGCCGGATCAGCGGTGCGAGCGTCGACTACGCGGGCAGCCTGCTCGACGTGCGCCTCAAGCCCGGCGAGACCCTCGACGAGGACCAGCCCGAGCCCCTCCGCGCCCTCGCGATCGCCGAGGCGGCCGGCTTCGCGCTGCCGGACGACGACGACCGGGGCCTCGCCGTCGTCGCCCCGCCCGACGTGCACCAGCTCGTCGGCGACGGCCCCTACGTCGCCCTGCACCCGGGCGCGGCGGTGCCCGCGCGCGCCTGGTCGGTCGAGCGCTGCGCCGAGGCCGTCGTCGCCCTCGCCGGCGCCGGCTGGCGCGTCGTCGTCACGGGCTCCCCCGCCGAGCGCGAGCTCACGCGCGTCGTCGCGGGCGACCTCGGCGTCGACCTCGGCGGGGCGGGCGACCTGGCCACCCTCTCGGGCGTGCTCGCGGGCGCGGCCGTGGTCGTCACCGGCAACACCGGTCCCGCCCACCTCGCCGCCGCGGTGCGCACCCCGATCGTGAGCCTCTTCTCGCCCGTCGTCCCGGCGGTGCGCTGGGCCCCCTGGGGCGTGCCCGTGCAGCTGCTCGGCGACCAGCAGGCCGCGTGCCGGGGCACGCGCGCCCGCACCTGCCCCGTGCCCGGCCACCCCTGCCTCACGTCGGTCACCGCTGACGACGTCGTCTCCGCGGTGACGACGCTCGCCGGCCGCCCCGGCGACCGCGCCCGGTCCGCCTCGTCCCCGCACCCCCTGGAGGTCGCCCCGTGAAGATCCTGCTCTGGCACGTGCACGGCGGCTGGGCCGACGCGTTCGTGCGCGGTCCGCACACGTACCTCCTGCCCACCACGCCCGAGGGCGGGCCCTGGGGGCTCGGCCGTGCCGGTCGCGACTGGCCCGCCTCGGTGGTCGAGGTGCACCCCGACGAGCTGCGCGACGCCGACGTCGACGTCGTCGTGCTGCAGCGCACCGAGGAGCTCGCCGAGGCCGAGCGCCTGCTCGGCCGGCGGCCCGGCCGCGACGTGCCCGCCGTCTTCGTCGAGCACAACACCCCCCGCGAGCACGTGCCGAACAGCGTGCACCCCTACGCCGACCGCGACGACCTGCTCGTCGCGCACGTCACCGCCTTCAACTCCCTGTTCTGGGACTGCGGCTCGACCCCCACCGCGACGATCGAGCACGGCGTCGTCGACCCCGGGCACCTCTACACGGGCGAGCTGGCGCGCCTCGGCGTCGTCGTCAACGAACCGGTGCGGCGCTGGCGCGTGACCGGCAGCGACCTCCTGCCCCGCTTCGTCGAGGCCGCCCCGCTCGACGTCTTCGGCATGGGCGCCGACGGCCTGCCGGACGCGCTCGGCCTGGGCCCCGAGCAGATGACCGTCGTCGGCGACCTGCCGACCGCGCACCTGCACGCCCGCCTCGCGCAGGACCGCGTCTACCTGCACCCGATCCGCTGGACCTCGCTCGGCCTGTCGCTCATCGAGGCCATGCAGGCGGGCATGCCCGTCGTCGCGCTGGCCACGACGGAGGCGTTCCGCGCCGTGCCCGCGGAGGCCGGGGCCGTCAGCACCGACGTCGACCTGCTCGTGCGGCGCGCCGCCCGCCTCGTCGCCGACCCCGACGAGGCCCGCGCGTGCGGCCTCGTCGCGCGCTCCCACGCGCTCGAGCGCTACGGCCTCGGGCGCTTCCACGCCGAGTGGGACGCCCTGCTCGGCGCGCTCGTCGAGGGCGGCCCGCGCGCCGCCGCGAGCAGCGCGGCCGCGGCCGCCACCGCCCAGGAGAGGACCCTCGCATGAAGATCGCCATGGTCTCCGAGCACGCCAGCCCGCTCGCCGTCCTCGGCGGGGTGGACGCCGGAGGGCAGAACGTGCACGTCGCCGAGCTCAGCGCCGCCCTCGTCCGGCGCGGCCACGAGGTCACCGTCTTCACCCGCCGGGACGACGCGACCCTCCCCGACGTCGTGCGCATGCCCTCCGGCGTCGACGTCGTCCACGTCACCGCCGGCCCGGCCGACCACGTCTCGAAGGACGAGCTGCTGCCGTTCGTGCCGGCGCTGGCCGACGGCCTCGAGGCCGCCTGGCTCGCCGACCGCCCCGACGTCGTCCACGCCCACTTCTGGATGTCCGGCCTCGCCGCCCTCGACGCCGCCCGGCGCCCCGCCGTGCGCGACGCCGGCGGCGGCCTGCCCGTGCCGGTCGTGCAGACCTTCCACGCCCTCGGCCACGTCAAGCGCCGCCACCAGGGCCCCCTCGACACGAGCCCGGCCGAGCGTGCGACCCTCGAGCCGTGGGTGGGCCGCTCGGCCGACACCGTCGTCGCCACCTGCTCGGACGAGGTGTTCGAGCTGCGCGGCATCGGCGTCGACGCCGACCGCATCGACGTCGCCCCGTGCGGCGTCGACTCGACGCTCTTCACCCCCGAGGGCCCGCAGGAGGCGCGGCGCCGCCCCGTGAGGATCGCCACCGTCGGCCGCCTGGTCACCCGCAAGGGCCACGGCAACGCGATCAGCGCGCTGGCCCGCGTGGTCGCCGCCGGGCACGACGCCGAGCTGCTCGTCGTCGGCGGCCCGCGCCGCGAGGACCTCCCCTCGGACGAGACGTACCGCCAGCTGCACGCCCTCGCCGAGGCGGAGGGCGTGGCCGACCGGGTGGAGTTCCGCGGGCAGGTCGCCCAGGACGAGCTCCCGGCGGTGCTGCGCTCGCTCGACGCCTTCGTCTGCGCCCCCTGGTACGAGCCGTTCGGCATCGTGCCCCTCGAGGCGATGGCCTGCGGCGTGCCCGTCGTCGCCGCGAGCGTCGGCGGCCTCATCGACACCGTCGTCGACGGGGTCACCGGCCGCCTCGTGCCGCCGCGCGACCCCGAGGCCATCGCCGACGCGCTCGTCACCCTGCTCGACCACCCCGAGCAGGCCCGCGAGTACGGCCGCCAGGGCCGCCTCCGCGCCGAGGGCCGCTACTCGTGGGACCGCATCGCGGCGAACACCGCCGCGAGCTACCGCGCCACCGTCACCCGTGCCCTCGCGGCGCCCCGCCAGCCCGCCACCGCAGAAGGAGCAGGACGATGAGCACCGACACCCGCACCAGGCCCCTCGCCGGGACGGCGCCGGGCGCGACGAGCGCGCCGGCCGTGGTCGCGCCTCCTGCGCCGCCCGCCGCGCCCGCGGCCGGGCACGCCGCGGTGCTGCGCGAGCACCTCTCCGACCTGGCTCCGGTGCTGCTCGCCCTCGACGCCGAGGCCGAGCACCTCGAGGCGTGGGGCGTGGAGCTCGCCGACCGGCTCGGTGCCGGCGGGCGCCTGCTCGCCGCGGGCAACGGCGGGTCGGCGGCCGAGGCCCAGCACCTCACGAGCGAGTTCGTCGGGCGCTTCGCCGACGACCGGCCGTCGTTCTCGGCGATCTCGCTGCACGCCGAGTCGAGCGCCGTCACCGCGATCGCCAACGACTACGGCTACGAGCAGGTGTTCGCGCGGCAGGTCCGCGGGCACGGACGCGCCGGCGACGTGCTCGTGCTGCTGTCGACGAGCGGCACCAGCCCCAACCTCGTCGCCGCCGCGCACGCCGCGCGCGAGATCGGCGTCACGACCTGGGCCCTCACCGGCACGGGCCCCAACCCGCTCACCGACGCCTGCGACGACGCGATCGCCCTGCCCGGGCCGTCGTCGAACGTGCAGGAGGCCCAGCTCGTCGCCGTCCACGCGCTCTGCCTCGTCTTCGACGCCGAGGTCGCCCGCCGCGGCGTGACCGGGCCCGACCGGGGAGCCCGCTCGTGAGCATCGTGGTCGTCGGCGACCTGCTGCTCGACGTCGACGTCACCGGCACCTCCACCCGGCTCAGCCCCGATGCTCCCGTGCCCGTCGTCGACGTCACCGGACGGAGCACCCGGGCCGGAGGCGCGGGACTCGTCGCCGCGATGCTCGCCCTCGACGGCGAGCCCGTCGTGCTCGTGACCGCCCTCGGCGACGACGAGGGCGCGGGCGAGCTGCGCGCCGCCCTCGCCGGCGTCGAGCTCGTCGCCGGGCCCCTCGGCGCGGGCACGCCCACCAAGACGCGCCTGCGGATCGGCGACCACGCCGTCGCCCGCGTCGACGAGGCGTGCGGCCCCGCCCCCGTGCCCGGCGTCACCGACGCCATGCTCGACGCGGTCCGCCGCGCCGACGCGGTCGTGGTCGCCGACTACGGACGCGGCATCACCGCCGACGAGCGGCTCCGCGCCGTGCTCGCCGAGGTCGCCGCCCGCGTGCCCGTCGT
>Ga0265780_10010477_pt1 | contig 11043 bp, 12 predicted proteins | sample P1T30metagenome_FD_192432 | JGI IMG/M metagenome (GOLD analysis project Ga0265780, IMG submission 192432) | Plant litter microbial communities from East Loma Ridge, Irvine, California - P1 T30 | ecosystem: Environmental > Terrestrial > Plant litter > Unclassified | place: USA: California... | reverse complement strand
TCAGCCAGGTATCGAGCAGCTCGGCCGGACGGGCATTCAGGGCCGGGAAGGAACCGACGATGCCGGCCTTGCACTGGGCCGCCACCAGGGCGGGACCGCTGGCGATGAACATCGGCGACGCGATGACGGGAAGGGACAGGTCTTGCAGCGCTGCGGGCATCGTCATGGCGGACTCTCGGTGGTTGGTTGACTGATCAAGGCATTATGACGAGAAAAAGAACGACCGTGCTAGATTCCTGCCTCTAAATGCCGCTCACTTCCATGCGATCTCATTTTCGCGGCGCCGGATCTCGGCCCAGATCGCGCGCTTGTCGTCCTCGCTGGCATTGCGCCAGGCGCGGATCTCGTCGATCGTGCGCATGCAGCCCTGGCACAGGCCGGTTTCCGGCACCATCTTGCAGATATTGATGCAGGGCGAAGGGACAGGGGATTGCAGTTCGGGATTCATACAATGACAGCTCAAAAATGGGTGGGCGCATTATCGCGTGTCCATCAGCCCAGCGCCGTTTTTGTTTGTCCATCACTATACTCGTCAATACGCGTTGCCTTTGGAGCAGTGCACTTTTGCAAGAGGTGTCCGATGAAAAAAATACGTTTTCTGCTCTTCTCTGCCCTGCTCGGCCTGACCGGGACGGCTTCGAGCCAGGTCCTGTCGCCCGATGGCTACGGCAAGATCCATTTCGGCGAGCGGCTCGACCAGGCCGAGCGCCGGCTGGGTCAGCGCGCTACGCCGCGTCCGCCCGACCCGGCCTGCTCCATGGTCGGCTTCAAGCGTTATCCACAGGTGCGCTTCATGGTCGAGCAAGGCGTGATCACACGCGCCGATGCCAAAACCGTCGTACGCAACAGCGCTGGCATCACCGCGCGCATGTCCGCCAAGGATGCGCTGCGCCACGCGCCGACACTGCGCAGCGAATTGCATAAATACGACAAGAACGGCCAGTACCTGGTCTTGCCGAAGGGCGAAGACAAGGCGCTGATCTTCGAAGCCAGCAAGGGGACACTGACGAAGATGCGCGCCGGCATCAAGCCAGCCGTCGACTATGTGGAAACCTGCGGATAATAAAGTGGGTTAAATGCCGCAGCAACAGCCGTTCGGCAATGTTTGAAAGGTTCGTGTAAGCTCATGGCCTGAAATTGGTGCAGTGCACAAACAAGGATTGCCATGAAACTCAACCGACTATTGCTGGCGCAAGTGCGTGCGGCCACCCGTACGCTTTGGCGTACGGGACCGTCCACGCCGGGTGCGGCCGTGCAGCAGGCGCTCAAGAATGCGGCCGCGATGCAGCGCGTGGCCCAGCGCCAGATGCGCGACTTCGCCATGCCCCCGGTACCGGTTGCGCCCGTACCCGAGCCAGCCCCGGCCCCGGCGCCGCCGGCACGCGCCCCTCTCCCCGGCCAGTTCATCGACGGCAGCCACAGCAACGCCGCCGGCCGCCGCGACTACAAGCTCTATATACCCGGCAGCTATACCGGCGCAGCAGCGCCCTTGCTGGTGATGCTGCACGGCTGCACCCAGGATCCGGACGACTTCGCCAACGGCACGCAAATGAATGTGCTGGCCGACGAGATCGGCTGCCTGGTGCTGTACCCGGCGCAAAGCAAGGGCGCCAATCCCTCGCGCTGCTGGAACTGGTTCAATGCAGTCGACCAGCGCCGCGACGAGGGCGAGCCCTCGATCATCGCCGGCATGACGCGCGCGATCATGGACAGCCACGCGATCGATCCAGATCAGGTGTATGTCGCCGGCCTGTCCGCGGGCGGCGCGATGGCGACCATCATGGGCACGCTCTATCCCGAGCTGTACGCCGCAGTGGGCGTCCACTCCGGCCTGCCGTTCGCCTCGGCCAACGACCTGTCGTCGGCGCTGGCGGCGATGAAGGGCGACTTCCGGCGCAGCCAGTCGCCAGGCCAGTCGCTGCCGATCATCGTGTTCCACGGCGACCGCGACACCACCGTGCATCCGGCCAATGGCGAAGAGCTGGTCGCGCAAGGCGCGCGCCACCTGGCGCAGCCGGGCACGACCGAGCCAGGCCGCGTGCCGGATGGCCACGCCTATACGCGCACCCTGTATCCGGCCGACGATGGCACCGTGCAGGCCGAGCACTGGGTGGTGCACGGCGCCGGCCACGCCTGGTTCGGCGGCAATGCACGCGGCAGCTATACCGATGGCAAGGGGCCGGACGCCAGCCGTGAGATGATGCGCTTCTTCCGCACCCGGCGTTGATGCGTCAGGCTGGCTTGACGCTAGGCGCCTGATGCGCGGCGATATGCGCGCGCAGGCAGGCCGGGCACCAGCAGCCGACCGCCTCGGCGGGCACAGCCACCGCCGGCGGCAAGGCCGTGCACCAGCACGGTTCGCTGGCGCCAGCGGCCATCGCACACCCGAATTCGGCGCCGCAGCGCGTGCAGATACTCATCGATTAGCCATCAGGGAATTGCATGGAGAACAGCGGGAAAGTCATGTCAGGAGTACAGTACGCATCGATGCCATAAAATACAACAGGACGCGTCCCCTCCCCACAAGGTTTACGCTGTTTTTATGACGTTTGCCTGTAAAATCTCGCGACATTTCATTTCGGACCCTCCATGAACGCTCAAGTGACCAGCCTGAAGACCGACGACCAATCTGACGACTTGACTGCCGTGTCGACGGCGCTGAAAGCACAGATCCTGGCCGAAGCGCTTCCGTATATCCGCAACTTCCACGGCAAGACCATCGTCATCAAATACGGTGGCAATGCCATGACCGAAGAACGCCTGAAACACGGCTTCGCACGTGACGTCATCCTGCTCAAGCTGGTGGGCATGAACCCGGTCGTGGTGCACGGCGGCGGCCCGCAGATCGACAATGCGCTGAAAAAAATCGGCAAGCAAGGCACCTTCGTGCAGGGCATGCGCATCACCGACGAAGAAACCATGGAAGTGGTGGAGTGGGTGCTGGGCGGTGAAGTCCAGCAGGACATCGTCATGCTGATCAACCACTACGGCGGCCAGGCAGTCGGCCTGACCGGCAAGGACGGCGGCCTGATCCGCGCACGCCGCATGGCCATGCCTGACAAGGAAAAACCAGGCGAGTTCCTCGACATCGGTTTCGTCGGCGAAATCGAAGCGATCAATCCGGCGGTCGTAAAAGCGCTGCAGGACGACGCCTTCATCCCGATCATCTCGCCGATCGGTTTCGGCCAGGACGGCCAGGCCTACAACATCAACGCCGACGTCGTCGCCGGCAAGATCGCGGAAATCCTGAAAGCCGAGAAGCTGATCATGATGACCAATATCGCCGGTGTGCAGGATAAGTCGGGCAATCTGGTGACCGATCTGTCGGCGCGCGAGATCGACGAGATGTTCGCAGACGGCACGATTTCGGGCGGTATGCTGCCGAAGATTTCGTCGGCACTCGACGCCGCCAAGTCGGGCGTGAACACCGTCCACATCATTGATGGCCGTATCGAGCACTCTCTGTTGCTGGAAGTCTTGACCGAACAGGCTTTTGGCACTATGATCCGGTCTCACTAAATTTTTTGTGGCAACAAGCCACAGAAAATTGTCCGGTGGGCCTATGCCCACCGCGAATCTACCAGCCCTTGTAGCTCAGTGGTAGAGCACTCCCTTGGTAAGGGAGAGGCCACGTGTTCAATCCACGTCAAGGGCACCATTCTTCTTCGTCTTCCCTGTTTTTTCCCCGCTCCATGACCTGGTCATGCGCCGCTGGCATAATCGTGTGTTGCAACCATTGCGCTCCGATTAATCGTGTCTACCTCATCTCTTCAAGCACCGGTCTGGCTGTTCGACCTCGATAACACCCTGCACGACGCGTCGCACGCGATTTTTCCGGCGATCAGCGCCAACATGAACACGTATATCGCGCGCGTACTCAGCCAGGACGGCGTGCCGGCCACGCAGGCGATGGTCGATGCCGCGCGCCTCGGTTACTGGAAGCGCTACGGCGCCACCCTGCTCGGCATGATCCGCCACCACCAGGTGTGCGCGAAAGACTTCCTGCACCAGACCCACGACATCGGCCCGCTCGACGCCCTGCTGCGCTCGGAACGTGGCCTGGCGCGCCTGCTGCGCCGCCTGCCGGGCCGCAAGATCCTGCTCACCAATGCGCCGAACAGCTATTCGACCGAGATCGTGCGCCGCCTGAAGCTGCACAACCATTTCTCGCAGCACGTGGCGATCGAGCATATGCACGTGCATGGGCAGTTGCGGCCCAAGCCGTCGAAGCTGATGCTGCGCCGGCTGTTGCGCAAACACGGCATCGCGGCCCAGCGCTGCATCCTGGTCGAAGACACGCTGGCCAATCTGCGCACTGCGCGCCAGCTGGGCTTGCGTACCGTTTGGGTCACACAATACCTGGGTCAAAACTCTACCTTGAGCGATCCAATTGGAAAAGCACCCCTGCCGAGGACCTTGAAATGCCCCACGTACGTCAATGTCAAAGTAAAATCCGTGCGGCAACTTCCGACACGGCTGGCAAGGCTGGGTCGCTCCAATAACAAACCCTAGGGATCCCATGGCAAGCACCAAGCCAGGCCAGCGCAAGCTGCAAATCCTCCAGGCCCTGGCCTCGATGCTCGAGCAGCCCAAGGGCGAGAAAATCACCACCGCCGCGCTCGCCGCGCGCCTGTCCGTGTCCGAAGCGGCGCTGTACCGCCACTTCGCCAGCAAGGCGCAGATGTACGAGGGCCTGATCGAGTTCATCGAGACCTCGGTGTTCGGTGTGATCAACCAGATCAGCGAGAAAGAAGAAGGCGGCCTCGAGCAAGCGCATGCGATGCTGCAGATGCTGCTCGGCTTCGCCGCCAATAATCCGGGCATGACGCGGGTGTTGATCGGCGATGCGCTGGTCAATGAAGACGAACGCCTGCAGCATCGCATGAACCAGTTTTATGACAAGGTCGAACTGGCATTCAAGGGCGCGCTACGCCTGGCGGTCACGCAAGGCCATGGCCAGGAAGCCGACGTTGCCGCGCGCGCCAGCCTGCTGGTGAACTACGTCATCGGCCGCTGGCACCGCTTCGCCAAGACCGGCTTCAAGCTCAATCCCACGGAAGGTACGGCGCTCCAGCTGTCGCTGCTGCTGGCAGCGTAAAATCCGGGGATGGATACCGGAGAAGTTTTTGCATTATTGGACGATGCGCGCGCCGTTGGCGAAGCGCGCTCGCGCTTGTATAGCGGGCATGCTGGCACATTGGCGTGCAAGGACGCAGGCGATTGGCCTGCGTTACTGACTGCGCTGTCGACCGCCCTGCAGGATGGGCTGCATGCAGTGCCGCTCCTGAGCTATGAACTCGGCGCGCATTTGCAGGGACTGCCCGCACGGCCGCTGAGCGGGCCGCTGGCGCAGGTGCTGCTGTTCACGCACTGCGAACACATGACCGGGGCGCAGGCCGAGTCCTGGCTGGCGACCCGCAGCGCCAGCGCCGAACCTGCCGGCATCGCGGGCATTCATGCGAATGTCGACGAGGCGCAATTCACCGACGCAATCAACCGCATCCGCGATGACATCGCGGCCGGGGACACCTACCAGGTCAACTACACCTACCGCCTGCGCTTCGACGCCTTCGGTTCTCTGTTTGCCCTGTATTCGCGCCTGCGCGCGCGCCAGCCGGTGCCGTATGGCGCGCTGGTATCGCTACCTGGCGGTGGCGCGCTGCTGTCGTTCTCGCCCGAGCTGTTCGTGCGCCACGACGCCGGCATGCTGCTGGCCCGGCCGATGAAGGGCACGGCGCCGGCCAGCGGCGACGCCGCCATCGATGCCGAACGCGCACAGGCGCTGGCGCACGACACCAAGAACCGCGCCGAGAACCTGATGATCGTCGACCTGCTGCGCAACGACCTCGGTCGCGTGGCGCAGACCGGCTCGGTCGAGGTGCCGGCGCTGTTCGAGGTGCAGCGCTACGGCGCGGTGCTGCAGATGACGTCCACCGTGCAGGCGCGCTTGCGCGACGATGCATCGTTGGCCGCCATCTTCGATGCGCTCTACCCTTGCGGCTCGATCACCGGCGCGCCCAAGCGGCGCACGATGGAGATCATCCACGAACTCGAGCCAGAGGCGCGCGGCATCTATACCGGCGCCATCGGCTGGTTCGATCCGGCGCCGCCGGGCCGCGCGTTTGGGGACTTCTGCCTGTCGGTGCCGATCCGCACGCTGGTGCTGGGCGGCTTGCAAGGCGGCGTGCGGCGCGGCGAACTCGGTGTCGGCGCCGGCATCGTGTTCGACAGCGAAGCGCGCGCCGAATACGCCGAGTGCCAGTTGAAGGCGCGCTTTCTGACTGGCTTGCACAACGAGTTCGACATCTTCGAGACGATCCGCGCCTCGCGCGACCATGGCTGCCGTCACCTGGAGCAGCATCTCGATCGGCTGGCCGCTTCGTGCGCCTACTTCGGCCATCCATTCGCGCGCGGCGCGGCACATGCAGCGCTGCTCGAGACCAGTGAAGCCCTGCCATCCGATGGCATGTACCGCCTGCGCCTGGCCGTTTCGCATATAGGAGAACTGAACCTGACCTCCGGCGCGCTGACACCGATGCACGAACCGGTGGCGCTGGTGCTGGCGGACGAACCGATGGATAGCCACGACGTCTTCCTGCGCCACAAGACGAGCGTGCGCAGCCGCTACGATGCAGCCTGGCGTGCGGCCGAGGCGCACGGCGCCTTCGACGCGCTGTTCTTCAACGAGCAGGACGAATTGACCGAAGGTGGACGCAGCAATGTGTTCGTGCGTATCGGCGAAGCGTGGTTCACGCCGCCGCTGGCCTGCGGCCTGCTGCCAGGCGTGATGCGTGGCGTGATGCTGGCGGCGCCCGCGTGGAACGCCAGCGAGCGCGTGATCACGCGCGCGATGCTCGAACAGGCCGACGACATCGTCGTATGCAATGCCTTGCGCGGCCCGCTGCGCGCCGTGCTGGTGGCCTGAGACGCTGTGTCCATGTCGCCACGATTCATCGAACGCATCGGCTTCTACAACAAGATCTCGGACCCGGGCGCCGTGCGCGCAGCGCTGTGGCTGTTCGCGTATGCCCTGGTCCCGACCATCCCGGTCGTGGTCTTGCTGCCGCTATTCCTGAGAACCGACGGGCAGCGGGAGACCGGCTGGTTCCAGATGCTGGTAGTGAATCCGGTGATCGGCACCCTGATGCTCGGCGCGATCATCATCCATCTGATGAAGACCCAGAAGGAACACCACGCCGTCATGATGGCGGCATTGGTGCTGGGCGCGTTCTATTCCCTGAACAGCGTGCTGTGGGGCTTCGCCGCCCTGGGCGCCCTGCTGATCCACGGCTTCGCCTTCACCCATCTCTATCGGACCGATCGGCAACGCGCCTTCGCCGTGCCGATGCTGGCGCATGCGCTGCACAATGCGCTGCTGCTGTTGATATGGGAAGTGTTCTAGAAGGCGTGGGTCACGCCCCGCCCGACTCCATGCTTGAACTTTTGCTGGAAGCTTGCCCATGGAGAGCGGGCGGAACGTGATCACGCGCAAGAGGTGGAGAGACCCAGGACTGCTTGACGGCTGGTACGGGTCTCTCCGCGCCGCCCCGCTTGCGCAAGGCGACGTAAGCTGAGGATCAGAAGCGGTAGCCCACGCCCAGGCCGAACAGCACCGGGTCGACCTTCACATAACTGGCCTTGGCGCCGCCGACATAGACATCGCTGCGGATATTGACCTTCTTGACGTCGGCATTGATCGACCAGTGTTCGTTCAGGCGAAAGTCGAGGCCGGCCTGCAGCGACAGACCAAAGCTGTCGTTTTCCAGGTCGCCGGCGCCACCCAGCAGCTTCACGCTCGACATGCGGGTGTAGTTCACGCCCGCGCCGATATAGGGATTGATGGTGGCGCCCGGCGCGAAGTGGTATTGCAGGTTCAGGGTCGGCGGCAGGTGCTTGAAGCTGCCGATCTCGGCGCCGTTCAGGCGCACCTTGTGCTTCTGTGGATACGTCAGGATCAATTCAGCCGCGATATGCGGCGTGAAGAAATAGGTGATGTCCAGTTCGGGGATCGTCTTGTTGGCGACCTTGATCGTGTCCGCTGCACCCACCCCGCCAACCGGGTCCGACTTGTTGTCTGGCTCGACGTGGACGGCGCGGGCGCGCACCAGCCACGGCGACTCCTGGGCCATGGCCTGCGACGATGCCACGGCCATCAGCGCCAACAGCAGGGATTTCGTGATCGTTTTCATCTTCTTCTTACCTTTCGTTTGTAGTCATCTGCAACGAAGGTAAGCTTATTGATGTGGGGCAAAACAAACCATGATCTACATCAAAATACCCATGCTATTAGTATGGTTTATAAAGAGACTATCTCCGTGGTGATAACACGAACGTGGGATGGGCTGTCTGAACAGGCAGTCCTTACAGCGCCTGTTCGATCTTGCCGGTCAGTTGCGGATCTTCCGGCGTGACCTTGCTCGGGAAGTAATCGAGCACCTTGCCATCGCGGCCGATCAGGTATTTGGTAAAGTTCCACTTCGGTTCCTGGCCGGTAGCCTTGATCAGCTGCGCATGCAGCGGATTGGCTTGCGGGCCCTTCACCACGCTTTTGGCGAACATCGGGAACTTGACGCCGTAGGTGTTGTAGCAGAGGTCGGCGATTTCCTTGGCGTTGCCCGGTTCCTGCTGGCCGAAATCGTTCGAGGGGAATCCCAGGATCACCAGGCCGCGGCTGCCGTATTTGGCGTAGATCTTTTCCAGGCCTTCGTACTGCTTGGTGAAGCCGCAGTAGCTGGCCGTGTTCACCACCAGGACCACCTTGCCGCTGTACTGGCACAGGTCCTGCGGCGCTTCATCTTGCAGGCGCTTGAAGCTGTGCTTCAGGATCGCCGGGCAGGCGGCCGGGCTCTTGGTGAGGGCCGCGACTGGCGCAGCCTGCGCGCGTGCGCTTTGGGTGACGCTCAGGGCGGCCGTGGCAGCGAGCAGCAAGGCGATGGTCTTGATCATGGGATGGGGTTTGACGGGGTTGAGGTGCGACGATTGTAGCGCAGGGGCTGCACCGGCGGCGGTGGCCGGCGCCCTATTTCACCATCACGATTCCAGGCTGCGGTGCTCGATCTTGATGCAGTGGTTCATCACCACGTCGAGGCCGGCGGCGCGCGCCAGGTCGGCGGCGGCCTGGTTCTCGATGTCGAGCTGCATCCACAGGCAGCCGGCGCGCACCGCGATCGCGTCGCGTGCGATCGGGCCGATGTCTTCGGATTTGCGGAAGCAGTCGACGATGTCGATACGCTGGCCACTGCCGGCCAGCGCATCGGCGGCTTCTTGCAGGGTGGCGTACACGGTCTCGCCATGGATGGTTTGACCGGCACAATTCGGGTTGACGGGCAGGATGCGGTAGCCGTTGTGCTGCAAGTAGGCGCCCACTTCGTTACTGGCGCGATCGGCCTTGTCGGACATGCCGACGATGGCGATGGTCTTGCTGTCGCGGAGGATCTGGGTAATGGTTCTCATTGGCCACGCGTTGTTGTTATCGTTGCGATGAGCTTATCAGGTTTGCATGCCGCGGGACGCATGCCGTGCTGGCGCCGCGATCGCAAACGTGGAAAGATGGCGGCTCATCCTTTGCGGGCTGTCCCGGACATGATTTCTCTTTTTTCCCGCAGCGCGATCCTGTGCGCGCTGATGCTGTCGTTCGCTGGCGCGCACGGCGCCGAATCCCTGGCCGACGTGGAGCGCGCCATCGTGCCGGTAGCGAATTGGGGCGGCACGCCGGCCGACGCCGCCAAGGCGCGCCAGCACAAGATCAGCCACATCACGCTGCACCACCAGGGCGAGCCATTCAAGCCAGGCACCGATCCTGAAGCCTACCTGCGCCGCCTGCAGGCATGGTCTCGCGCCGAGAAAGGCTGGCTCGACATCCCCTACCATTACGTGATCGACCTCGATGGCCGCATCTATGGCGCGCGCGATATCGCCTATGCCGGCGACACCAATACCGACTACGACCCGAAGGGCCATGCCCTGATCGAGGTGGTCGGCAATTTCGAGGAAGTGGAACCGAACCAGCAGCAGCTCGATGCAGTGGTCAAGCTGATGGCCATGCTGGCGGCCAGGTACGGGGTGTCGCTCGACGAGATCGGGAGTCACCGCGATTATTCGGACAAGACCGTGTGCCCGGGCGCCAATCTGTACCGCTACGTGCAGGAGGACTACTTCCGCCACAAGGTGGCGCTGCGCCTGGCGCAGGAGCAGGCGGCGCGCTGACACCGCCCGCTCTTTCCGAGTCAGTGCTTACTGCGCCGGCGCCCCGCCCGGCTGCGGTGCAGGTGCGTCGCTAACGCGGGCGCTGCGCGTCACCCGCTCGGCATTGGTCATCGTCACGAAGGCAGCTTTATCAGCGGCGCCACGCTCGAATTCAAACTGGGCCAGCGAGCCCGGAATAAAGAAGCCGGTGCGCGAGAAGGCCTTGAGTGGCACTTGCCTGCCGCTGCCGCGCTGCATGACCAGTTGGCCATCGCGGACCGTGAAACTGCGCTGGTCGTCATCGTCGGTCTCGTACACGCCCGCATACGCCTCAAGCGTCTTCGCATCCACTGCGATCGCCTTGTGCTCCTTGAACGGTTTGCCGATCGCCAGCGCCGCCGCCTTCTTGGCCAGTACCTCGGGATCGGTGTTGCCGCTGTCGGCGTTGGACAGCACCGCCACGAACACCTTCTGCTCCGGCAGGCGCAGCGCGAAGGTACGGAAACCATTGATGCCGCCGCCATGGTCGATGAGCGGCGCACCTTGCAGGGTGCCAACGCCCCAGCCATAGCCGTAGTCGGTCGACTTCTCGGGACTCAGTTTATACGGCGTGAAGGCGAGCTTCCAGCTGGCCGGCTTGAGCAGCTTGCCGGACGTGATGGCGGCATCCCACCTGGCCAGGTCGTCGACCGTGGAGACCAGCGAGCCGGCCGCGTAGGGTTGGGTCATGCTCAGGGCCGCAGTGGGACCGAAGCCCTTCTCCTTGGCGCTGTAGCCTGCCGCGCGCGGCGCCCTAGAGCGTTCGAATCCTTCGAAGGCCGTGTCCTTCATGCCCAGCGGCGTGAAGATGCGCTGCTC
>Ga0265780_10010476_pt1 | contig 11043 bp, 8 predicted proteins | sample P1T30metagenome_FD_192432 | JGI IMG/M metagenome (GOLD analysis project Ga0265780, IMG submission 192432) | Plant litter microbial communities from East Loma Ridge, Irvine, California - P1 T30 | ecosystem: Environmental > Terrestrial > Plant litter > Unclassified | place: USA: California... | reverse complement strand
ATATTAAAGGTAATAACTTAAATAGAGTTGGTACTCCAAATTCAGTATCTAACATTATTTCATGAGAAGGATGTATAAATAAAGCATTATCTGAAAAGAATCCTGAACCCAATCCTATAAACATATCTTTTGTTATAAACCCAAAGAATATAGAGAATACAGCTAAAACCATTAAAGGTGCACTCATAAAGATATCACCTTCATGTGCTCTTTTATAGTTGATTAAAGGTCCATTAGGATTCGTTAAGAATGTTAAATACAATACTTTTACAGAGTATAATGTAGTAAACATAGCCCCTATTGTAGCTATAATGTAAACAACAGTACTAGAAAAATAATATTGACCGTAAGCAGACTCAAGTATAAAATCTTTTGAATAGAACCCTGTCATGAAAGGGAAGGCTACTAAACTTAAAGAAGCTATAAGCATTACAGAATAAGTAAGTGGTAAAAATGGTCTTAAACCCCCATATTTCCTAAAGTCTTGATTATCAGCTACAGCATGAATAACTGCTCCAGCTCCTAAGAATAAAAGTGCTTTATAGAACGCATGATTAACTAAATGAAATAAAGCTATGTTATAAGAAGATAAACCTACAGCTATAACCATCATCCCTAATTGACTCATAGTGGAGTAGGCCACTACCTTTTTAATATCTTGTTGGAATAACCCTATTAAAGAACTAAATACAGTTGTAATTGCACCTAATCATAAACATAACATTAGCACTGTTGAACTATATTCTATTAAAGGAGATGAACGCATTAACAAGTAAACACCTGCGGTAACCATGGTGGCAGCGTGTATTAAAGCAGATACTGGTGTAGGACCTTCCCAAAGCTCATGGTGCACAATGGTGATGAAGCTATGCAATGATAATACAAAGCTATACACCATTCCGATCACACCTTTAAATAGAGCCTCCGACTGTACATTAAGCAGCCTTTCAGCCACCCCACGGTAAGACAGTCTGTAGCGATATATTGAAATACCGACGGTCTTGACTACGGAACGTTTTTGACCGTTTTCACCATAGTAGCATAAGTTTCCATTTTACAAGTATAAAAAGCTAACACCTAATTATGAAAAATAATTTAATACACAACCAAATAAGGATATTATATGAATTTGATAATTATAATAACGAATCATTACTATAAATAGCTACCAATATGCAGAAACTTCGAGAAACAGCTAATTTAGAATACCCTTAATGAATATATTGTATAATAACCAGAAATTATATACATAAGTAATTGATAGGCATTACTAACAATAAAAAGTAAATCAAATCTTATTAAACATTATTATTTGTTATAAGACCTTTTATAATAATAATATAGTAATTCCACTAAATTACTATAAATTTTCTCCCCATAATTAGAAAAAAAAAGTCTCACGCTGAACTTCCCCCGTCATTTTCAAAAGAACGTTTATCAGGTTGAGAAGAAGGTTTATCACTTTCAGAAGAATTTTTTTCACTTTGAGAAGAATTTTGTTCATTTTGAGAAGGACCCTTATCACTTTCAGTAGAATATGGGGTATTGTTATTTTTATCATGATAATCTACTTTTTTAGAAGACGGTTGACCATCAACATCAGATTCAACCCTATTCCGTTTAGAGTTATTAGAAGATTCCGAATCCTGTGTATTAGATTCAGGGATGATTTTTTTAATGTTATCATTTACTTTGGAAAGCTCAGATTTTAAACTTTCCTTTTCACTTTTAACATATTCTTCAATATCTTTAATTCCCTCCTTAACGGAAGAATTACCACTATCCTCGTCAAAATACGAAGGGTATTCTTCTTTAAGTCCTAGATAATATCCCTTTTTTTTCTTTAGAGGGTTCGGGCAGTTTTGCGTCTAGTTTTAGGGCTAATTTTATATCTTTAAGTGTTACATCGGAATCATGAATCTCATCTATTAATTCATCTCGTTTTTTCCTTAAGTCTGCAAATTCTTCCGAATTAGATTTACCACTCGTTGGATATTCATCTCTAAATCCAGGACTAAAAAGGTACACCGATTCTCAGAATTTAGATGTAGCTGTTTTTTCAGATTTATTATTTTCTTTACATACCCCTGTATAATTTTCTAGGCATAAAAATTTATGCGTATATAATTCTTGTAAATAAATTAAAGCGTATGAAACATTAGTACAATGAGAAGGTCCTAACATTTTTTACTATTTGCAAAAGTTAAACTTTTACTTTAATCTCTGGAAATTACATACCTACGAAAATATATTTAGTTCAATCTTTACTATATTTCTAATATGCTGCTATGATCGAACCTTACCATTACTGGTTTAAGCAGTAACTGTTCATTGACCATTTTCGACTTGTAACATAATCGCCATAGGTAGTCATAAGTGAAGCAATAAAAATTGGACTATATCTTTAAATAGCAAATATAAATTGACTATTTACTTTGAGTGTCTAAATAAACTAAATTACCGTTAAGGGTAATAAAAACAACCGACTCTAAAAGTTGTTTGTTATCCAGGAGTAAAAACCCAGTCTCTGAGGGTTATTTAAATAAATTTAATTTTACAAATTTAAAGCTGAAGCCTACTGCTGTACTAAGCATATTAGGCAATCATATTATATTATAAATATACATAAAGAGTAAATTTAATTATATTCTTTTATGATGTGGACTCAATAAATTTATAAAGCTTGCTTTCTTTTTTATTTCATTATAGTCAGTTATTTCTGAAGATGGTTTATTTTTCCGGTCATTATATATTTCCATTCATTTTGCAAAAGATTGAGCCTTTGCAGTTCTTAATTCGAAGATAGTTAAATACTCAATAAGAAGGTCTAATTTTAAATAATTTATAACAATTCTATCGTGTCCTTTTAACTTTTCAGTATAACCGTTAATTAATTTACTTATAAAAATAAACTCTGACTCAGCATCTTTCTGTGCTAATACAAATCTTTGAATGATCTTAGTTTTAGACACTGAAACCATAAAACTACCTTCTGCGTCAATAAATCCAGCCAGTCAGGCATTCATTAAAAAAGGTTGAAAATGAAAATCTTTCATTTCAATGCTTAATTTATTTTTAAGATTATAATTATAAACCCACCTTTCGAACTGAACTTGTTTTTTTTTAAGAAAAATATTACCATTAAATATTTCTATTAAAGTAAGTATATCTTTTTTAGCTTTTACTATGAAAATAGCACTGTCTTTACTTTCATATACATTACCCATATTTAATTCAGTTTTTATTATATAAAGTAGAGGTAAATCTATTTTATGTAAATGAATAGAAAATATAGTTTTACCACTGCTAATTAAAAATGAACCATCTCCTTCGGAAAATCCTATAAATCATTCTAAAAATGAAGGATTAAATTTATTTATTCCCTGCTGATTGGTTCCTTGTCTTTGAGATTTTTCCGGGCTATTTTCTATTAATAAGCCTATTGCGGACTCTAAAGCATTTGAAACTTTTCCAGCATATATCAAAGTGCGTAAAAAACCTGAATCTCATCTTGGTTTTTTAAGGGCCTTCATTCGACCTATTTGAGAACTTTTAGCCATAGCTCCAATTAATAAACATATACCTACAATAGTAACAACATTTTCATTCATGTAAGGAGCTAATGAGAATACAGTTGCATAATCTAAATTACCAAATGCTAATAAAATAGCAAACATACCTATAGTTAAAAAACAATCACCTACTCTGTTAGTTAAAAATGCTGAAAGAGAACTTTGATTTGCTGCTATTCTAGTAAATCAGAAACTTACTAAAAGATAAGAACAAACCCCAACACCTTCTCACAGGTTTTCAGTTAAAAACTGTTGCGAATCTTTTGTACTAAAGATTTAATTGGTTATATCCCTAATTTATATAACATTTCAGGTATAAAATACGGTTTTACTAATACTATAAATTTATCCATACTTTTTTTACTTATTCTAATTCTATAACTTTGAACACCACTGCTACTAATACGTTTATTCAAAGTAGCTTTTATTCCAAAGTTTTCATGCAATGCATTTATTAGAAGTTCTTGTTCCTCTTAGTGAAACTTTCTGTGCATAACATAACTATACCTTTATATAAAAACCCATCTCCCATTATTAAGTGAGCTAACCCTCTGGGTGTTAACAAGTCTTGTATATTTAAAGGAATAACTTTTTTTTTGATCTTTGTAAAATAAAAAAAAAATGATATTCATTTAAGCAAGGAAACCTCAATGTTCTAAGATATATAGATTTATATATTTTACCTGTTCTAGGATCAGCTTTTCTTACAACTATTACAGGCTCCATATATATTAAATCGCCAAATAAAGTGTATAAACTAAATACATATGACTTTTGATCTGGGTAAGTATGATCTATTCTAAGTCTTGTATTATAAGTAGGTTTACCTTTTTCCAAAAAGCCGTCTGCTAACATTATACCTATGATTGATTCCTTTTGCTCCTGTGTTAGTTCATACTCTTTTTTGTACTGTTTAGTGTATTTACTGGTTTCAGGTATTTTACTATAAAATCTTTTAAATACGCATAAAGGATAAGTGATATAGTATATATAAGAGGTATAGTAAGGATATAAAAAATAGTATGAGTAAAAAATGAGAATAATAACCAAAATATAACCATTATGCAATAGTTTTATAACAAAACCTTGGACTATATCTTTACCCCTATATCCTGTTTGTTTCCCTCAGCGCAGCAGCCTCAGTCTTAATTTCATCTTAGGATGAAATAACCGTAAGCTTGTGGGAAGAAACCATTTTTTATAGATATAGTAGGGTATTCCACGTATAGTCTCTGAGGATCTTACTAAGACGAATTGTCCTTTTATTTCCTGCTGATTATTATAAGCAAAAGGCCTTATAGTTTCCAGCATATAGTGGAATAGTAATTTATGAACTTAAATCCATAAACGGCCGAGAATGGACCTACAAACATTAATAAGTAGTTATTTGCTGTAACTAATATTACCATCATAAATGTGAACAAGCTTAAATAGCTAAAGAATCTTTGGTTATGCATAAAAATAAAATTTATCCTGCAATTGATTTATAAAGTGCTTATTAACAATGGTTAAATATCTTCAATATTTCTACCTGTGTTCATACCAGATTTTATTTTTCTAATAGAATCTATACCTTCAACCGTAAGATGATAACGATTAACCATTAAACTATGAATTTTACATCAATCAAGATAATCATATAGTTTTATACCTATTATAGGGTTTTCATTTAAGAATGGAATTATTATATCAGTAATATGTTTAAAATCAACGATTGCTAAACTAACCGCAGATTTACCAGCATATTTATATATTCTTCCTGACCCTAAATACTCCACTATTTTCTGCATTAGTATAAAATCTCTACTGTGTTGAGATATTCTAAATCTTAATTGAACTCTATAACCTAGTTTACTGTTGGTGGATGGTATACGAACATCAAAGTTTCCCGCAGCGCTTATAAATCCTGAAATTCAATGAGGGTCTAAAATAAGATTATCATAATTTATTACAGGTCTTTCAACTGGAACATATGTAGAAAACTCTGATTTTAACGTGTCAGATAAACCTAAATTCATGGATGCTTTTATATTTACTAATTTTTCTAGACCTTCAACCGTAAGATGAGCTTTATCATTAAAAAGTCCTACCGCTTTTTTAAATAATGTAAAATCTGCGGCTTTTTGAGTCAATAACGGATATTTTTCTAAATGAGTAATAAGTTTATTTATATCCTTAATTGAATCTATTGAATAATTAACTATATCTCGGTTTGAAGCTGAATGAATAGAACCAATACCCCCTAAGTATTGTTGTAATAGACATAATAAGTTAAGATCTTTTGTGTGTAAACCTATTTGAAATTTTAATTGAACACGTCAACCTAATTTACGAACTTTATTTTTGTCTATAACTATAGTAAATGAACCTTCACCGTCTATTAAACCAGATCATACTCCAGGATTTACAATAGTAAAACTATAGGTAGAAAAATTTTTTAAACCGAATTGTTTAGATGGGCTTTTTATATAGGAGTTTCAACCTTGTTGGATATTGAAACCAAGTTTTAAGTCTTTATTCCTTTCGGAACCCTGTAGAGTACACCTTAAATTCATTAAATGTGATTTAATGAATCAACTGCCGTCTACTCGTTGTTCTTTTACAATAATACTATTTAGTATTGCTGACTTAGATCCGCGATTGTCCATTTTGTTTTCACATATCTTAAGACTTGTTACCTTCTCTGAGTAATTACTTCAGCCACAAATCGTTTTTCAACTACTGCTTGGTACCTTAAGCTTTAGGAGTTCCCCGGAGTTTGACAGTTTACCCCCATAGACGCGTTTTCCCCTTACGCGACCCCGAGGGTCGTGTTCCATGTAACCAATTGAATATATATGTACTAAGGAAGAAACTATTAGCACAGGTATAAGCATAGAAACTGTTAGTGAATCAAAATGGAATCCTCAGGATACATTTAATGATTCAGAGTCAATTCATCTGAATACCTCTATTGATACAGGTATATTGTTTAATCCGACTTCAAAGAAAGCTAATACAGCCAATACTGTTGTTGTTACAACAGCTGTACATGTAATGATTTGTGCTCCTGATACTCCGATTTTTCTACCAAAAAAACCAGAAGCTATTGATCCTAATAGTGGTAAAATGATTATAGCTAGATACATTATTTAAATTCAATACTAATACTTCCTCTTCGTTTTCTCCTTTTTCCGTAGGAATTTTATTCCCTTAGGAAGGCTAGGATATTACCATAATTTTTGAATTATGCCTGACTATATCTTAAGCAAATAATTAAATTATCATAATTATAAACCAACCTACATTTAGTCGATGAACTGTGCACCAATTTTATTATATTGGTGTTTAGCTGCGGATAATCTATTTCATTTCTTCATACAAATCGTTTTTACCATACAACGAGTCATTACCTGTTCCATACATTACATTACTGTAATAATTTGGTAGATTTGTCTTTAAGATGTTCCCGCAATTTGAAGGTTTTGCCACATTGAAAATATGACTAAGCAGAGGTTTACTCTACTTTTTTTGATCTAGTTTCTCTGTGCCTTCTACAACACTGTTATTATTCATAGCCTTATTTGAGTAAAGTGACGTAATTCTTCCTTTTAACTGTAAAATTTGTTTTAAACCTAGCCCATCTTTATTCAAGTGTTCTTTATTTTTAATAATATATGATGCACTCTTGAAATCTAAGAAATTTAAGTGCTTTGACCCTAATATGGGGTGTTTATCAAAAAAAGGAATTACATGTTCAACTATGTGATCAATTTTTGTAATAATAAACTCACATACTGAACGTTTTTTATAATGCATTACAGAACCGCCACCAAAGAAAACAACAAAGCTCTCTAATAATAAGAGATCTCTTGAATGTTGAGCTATTGAAAAACGTAATGAAGTATATAAACCACTATTAGTCTTAGATTTTTGAACAGCAATAAAAAAGTTAGATTCTCCAGTAGAAAACCCTGCTACTCATTCCGGATGTAAGTTATTATTTTTAATAAAGCTTTCCAAGTTTAGCGTAGCTGGAATAGTCATAGGGAATGCTTCTTTTAAATCATTAGATAAACCTGTGTTTATAGAGGCTCTAATATTCACTATTTTTTTTGTATACCTTGTAAAGTATTATGTTCTTTGTTTAACATAAGTAAAACAATTTCTTTAAATAATAGATAGTCTTAATGTTTTTTGGTTATTAAAGGATAGTTATCGAAATGAGGAAGAATTACATCAACTAGATCTTTTAAAGTACTAACTCTAAATTCTACGCTTGAAGTATCATTAAGTTTAGATACATAGCCTATACCTCCGAAAAATTATTGGATTGACTGGATTAAACCTCTATCCTTTTCATGCATTTTTATCTGAACTCTAGCTTGAACGTTCCATCCTGTTTTGTACCTAGAGTTTAAAAAAAAAATTGTAACTACAAAAGAACTCTCAGCATCGAAAAGCCCAGTAATAAATAAAGGATCCATTGAATAATTTCTAGATTGGTTAGTAGTATCGTTATTCTTAGCTATTGTAGAATAACACCTTGCTATTCTTTTAGAGCTAAACTTGTTTACGTTTTTAGAATAAGTTGTATGGCCTTATTTTTTTCGACGTAATTTCTATGAAATTACTAGAAAAAAAATTAGGGATAGACAGGATAAATATAGAGAAGAGTTTAATCTATAAAAAGCTACTAAAATACCTAGACCTATAGCAGATTCTGCTCCGGCTATGGCAATAATATAAATAGCATATGTTTGACCTAATATATCATCAAAGCTAAGTGAACTAACCAATACTAAGAATGTAATAGCTAATAGCATTATTTCAATTGAAATAAGCATTAATATTATGTTTTTTCTGTTTAAAACAAAACCTAAAATTCCGATTGTAAATAAAATTAGTGATAAATTCATTGTATAAAAATATAAATTAATAGAGGTTTGACAAAAATAAGTGATTCGAACACTTAACCCTCCGCGTGTAAAACGGATGCTCTACCAATTGAGCAAATTTCTTTTTTATTAAAATGTTTCTTTGAAAAAAAGAAACAAACAGGAAAGACGTCTAATGATATAGGTTTTGTTATCTACACGCTTGGCTTATTATGAGTGATATGGACACTACGCATGTTATATAATAAATTTATAATTGGTTACCTAGTTACCATATCCTAGCATCTGAGTAGTCATTTTGGTAAGTTTCCACATTCAGCTAAATTTTACTGGTTAGCTATTTTATTACCTTTCCCAGATAAGTGCTGGATACACCATGGTTGTAACAGGAAATCTACTTCCTTACGACAGGTGATTTAACCCGGAAAATATCTCAACCATATATAATAAATTAAGTTCTGATAGGGCTCAATTCTGGTCGATCAACCTTTAAACAGATAAGAAACAGTACCGTTTCTTTTTATTTGAGATGTAATGTATTTGATATAGGATATATCAAATACATTACTATAATTTATAAAAGCTATATACTTAGTAATAAATTAACTATATTTATATAAAACGGGTGCTTATCCATTAAAGTATATATGTGTATTTTCCTTGGTGTGGGGATTATTCTTTTCTCCTCTACATACACTTATAATTTGCAAAAAGCTAAATAAGTGATTTGAACACATACCTTTTATTTAATAAACGGAAGCTTTCTCCTAGTTTTTTTTAGTAATTTCTAAAAAGAAATTACGTCAACAAAAAACAAGAGCTAATTTCTCTTTTTAGAGGGCTTTACTAAACATTTGTTTATCTTCTCCCCTAATTACTTTTTACTAACTTTTTTCATATGTTATAATATATGAACAAAAGTAAACGTAACTGCAATTTTCCAGTATGATAAAAATATTTATATTCCGGGATTTGTTATACTATTTGGTAAAGGTGTTACCATTTTCATAACAAGTTAACTGTAAAAGAAGAACAACTATTGTTTTTTGCTGCCGCCATAAACTTAACAATATCTAGCTAATGCTATAATTATTAATATAGCAATTAAATTAAAGATAAAAGATTCACCCTATATATAGTAATGCATTTTATTTAGATTTTTTACTAGATTCCCCTTTTTTATTAGAATCATTATTTCTAGATTGTTCCATAGCTCTACTCATTTCGTCTTCAAAAGTACAATCATCAGATGATTACGCTAAATACTCTTAATCAGAAAAGCTATCACTATCCCTTGTCGCTTTACCTTTACCTTTATCTAAACCTATTTCAGGTGAAACTTCTTTAGATAAAACTTCTTTAGATAATACATCTTCAGATAAAACATTCCGGATAATTGTGCTAACACAATTAACAATAGTTAATAGTACTACGTCCGACCATATTCATCACTTACTAAGGATGTGGAGTCTACAGGAATTGAACCTGTTATTCATAAAATGGTTTTTTTAAATATACCAGAAACTCCTTTTTTTTTTAATAAAAAGTTTCTTTTTTTAAAAAGAAGAAACAAACAGGAAAGACGAAAAATGATTTTGATTCATTATTATTTTACATTCGTTTGTGGCTTTAGAGTAATAACTATTGTCCCAACTTAGTGTAAAAATAATTATATTGTTACAAGCGGGTGTCCTTAGACTTATAACTGCATAGATATTTAACATAATAGTTAAATACGTTTCGAGTTCGTGTCGGATTTTATAAGTCTTATTACATTTGCACCCTTTTTCAGTTAAATAAGATTTGCTTTTAAGAGATAGTTGATTTCTCCTATACCACAAAAAATTCTGTATTGCCTAGAATACAGCCAAGTCTCTTTTATGTAATTCTATCTTGTAAGCAAGTATAATAGTTCAACCTGATTTATATGTGTTGTCTTTACGAACAACAACATGAAAAGAATATTCACCATCAGAAAAACCTGTAACCAACCAGGTGAAAAATTCAATAAACAAGTAATATTTGTAGTACAAATACTGCTTTCTTGAGGTTTACTAATAGTACTAAAAGACCGACTAATTAAAAAAAAAATTAGTCTTTGAAGTTAAAGGAGAATTAACACTATGTTTAACCAGACCACTGTAAATATTACGTTTAAAGGAAATTATTTTTTTTCCTTTAAAGTAATAACAATACAACCAACCATCGCCAGTAACAATATAATGGATGTAATTATTAATCATATAGAATAATTACCATACAGTATATTTCCTATACTTGTTATATGAGAATTTTCTGCTAAATATCCATCTCATGACACAGATGTAACATTAGTTAATTTTTTTTTAATGCTAAAATGATATAGTAAATTATTAGTCATTACCATGTATGGTAAAACATTATTAACAAAATAATTAAAAAAACTACCTACTAATATAGCTAAAGGTATACTGTTAATACTATCTATTAATAGCTCAGATATTCTAACATTTATTAACATTAAAATGAATAAAAATAAGATAGATACAGCCCCTATATATACTAATAAGTAAGATAATCCTATGAAGTTTAATCCTGTTAGAATTAAATAAGCA
>Ga0265780_10010475_pt1 | contig 11045 bp, 10 predicted proteins | sample P1T30metagenome_FD_192432 | JGI IMG/M metagenome (GOLD analysis project Ga0265780, IMG submission 192432) | Plant litter microbial communities from East Loma Ridge, Irvine, California - P1 T30 | ecosystem: Environmental > Terrestrial > Plant litter > Unclassified | place: USA: California... | reverse complement strand
AACAAAATCAGCTAGTTAGATTTACATCCTTCCATATCCTCATAATATAGAATAGGAGGATTGTCGAATGGTGTCCTTTTTTTTCGTCGCGTATTTCTCTCTATTTGCCCAATTATCTACTAAGCAGGTAATTCGTAAGAAAGAGATAACAGGACACGGTAACGTGCATAGTTGCTGCACTTTGGCCCTATACAGGCGACGTTGGACGAGAAGCTGAAGCCGGCGTGGTTGGATCTGGTGCGGGGTACATGGAACACCCAGCGGACACAACAGCTGCGACGAGCTTGTGACTAGACTATCCTGTGTTGCTTATATCGTTTTAAGTGATGAGTGAAGGTGTTATCATGGAGAGATTAATCGTGCAATGCTCATGTCAGCCACATCTGGGCAGGAAGTTGTTGAAGATCGGTGGTGGCACGTGATGCGGTGAGGGTACCCCTGCCAATCGCAACGAATACCGAAGCGCGTCGTGAACTTTCGCGATTCAGAAGGAGCTCCGCATTGGGAGGGCAGCCACGACAACAGCTTGTCACGCAGCGAAAACAACGACCGACGGCCGACGCCACCTTTGCAACCGCCAACTTCCATCGGCTATCACTGAACCCCCCAGCCCCCGCCATGGGCTCCCGATTACACAATGCGCCGATTGTGATAGACAACGGCAGCGGCACAATTCGGGCTGGTTTCGCAGGCGAGGATGTGCCAAAATGCTTTTTCCCGTCATATGTAGGAAGGCCCAAGCATGTGCGGACAATGGCCGGTGCATTGGAGGGAGACGTCTTCATAGGCCCACAAGCGCAGCAATACAGGGGGCTCTTCAAGATCAACTACCCGCTGGAGCATGGCATAGTCACCGACTGGGACGATATGGAGCGGATATGGCAGTACGTCTATACAGAGGGCCTGCGGACTGTCAGCGAAGATGTGAGTGCGGCGACGGCAGAAGCAGCAGGTTTTGCTGTTGTAGAGGGGCATGGCGCTGACTATGACTGTTGCTAGCACCCAGTACTTCTCACCGAACCGCCGCTGAACCCTCGAGAGAATCGCGACACGGCTGCTCAGATCCTATTCGAGACGTTTAATGTGCCTGCCTTGTACACATCCGTTCAAGCCGTACTCTCGCTGTATGCCTCGGGCAAGACGACGGGTCTCGTTCTAGATTCAGGAGATGGCGTGTCGCATGCAGTACCCGTCTTCCAGGGCTTCGCCATACCCAACAGCATCAGGAGAATAGACGTGGCAGGCAGGGATGTCACTGAGCATTTTCAACAGCTACTGCGCAAGAGCGGGCGCATCTTTCACACCAGCGCTGAGAAGGAGACGGTCAAGACGATCAAGCAGGAGACGGGCTACGTGGCACTCGACCCGGCCAAAGAGGAGAAGGACTGGTCGGGTTCTTCCCGCTCAGAGGGCAAGAGCATCGAGTACATACTTCCCGATGGACAGAGGCTGAAGGTGAGTTTGCGACAACGCATTGTGCGCGACATGAGCTGACTGAGGCTAGATTGGCGCAGAGCGGTTCCGAGCACCGGAGATTCTGTTCAACCCCGAGATCATCGGTCTGGAGTACCCTGGTGTGCACCAAATCGTTGTGGAGGCGATCCACAGGACTGACATGGACCTTCGGAAGGCGCTCTATGGCAATATTGTGCTCTCTGGCGGTTCCACGCTGACCAAGGGATTCGGAAACCGGCTGCTCCACGAGGTGCAAAGACTGGCGGTGAAGGACATGAGGATCAAGATCTTAGCACCCCCAGAGCGCATCTACACCACATGGACAGGCGGCAGCATTCTCGCCGGCCTGAGCACATTCAAAAAGGTGAGCTGGCTTGACACATGGCGGCCGAATAAGTCATGGTGAACTGACACGTGCATGCAGATGTGGGTAGAAAAGGACGAGTGGCAGGAAAACCCAGACATTATCCACACCAAATTCGCATAGCACCAACACGTTGCCCCTGTGCCAGCAGCACCTTCTCCGCACCCGGTGCTCCCGCCTCCGCACCTTTGTTCCAGAAGAGGCTGCATGGGCGCGTCAGTAGCGCAGTTGCCGTTAGTCATTGAAATGGAGATGGAGTGCGGCGGCGGCGGCCCCAAGCAGAATAGGAGAAACCTGGGGCATGCGCGCTTGGTTGGGTGATTGTGGATCCACGTGCCAGCCGGTAACCGTAGCTCGTGGACGGGAGAGCTATGCTAGTACCATCATGTTCCCCGCATTCGAGTGCGTTTCTGTTACTTAAGCGCGAGCATGGTTTGAGAGTAAGGGTTAGGTAAAGTGTAGGGGGTGGGGGAGGGGAAGAGTGGAGAGGAGAGGTTGTGCATGCACGGCGTTTGAGCGCTTTGGAATACCCCTATGATTATGGAGCATAGAAGATAGGAAACAAAGCAGATTCACATGCGACTGCGAGTGTGTTGTTGTCGTTGTAGTGCGAAACGTGAAGTTTGGGGCGAAGGAGGGAAGGGGACCCTCCTCGGGAGACAAGAAGGCAGGAAGGGGGGACAGGAGTCACGGCAAGAGCGAGGCGGGTCTGCCAAGGATCGTGAAGTCTTGTCAGGTATGGTGTGACTGGAGTCACATAATTTTTACTTCATCTCGCGCAATATGCAACGCCAACCCACGGAATTTGCAACGCCAATTACACCACCCATGGCGACATGGCGCGCGCGAATGGCATCTTCCCAAGGTGCCCTCATCACGTAAGCGCTGCAGGTACCTCTGATCACAGGGCTTCCTGGCTAACGACACGTAGTCACCGCAAGCACAGAGCCTCTGGCCTGGACTTCACGATGCTCGACGTCATGTGCGCCGGCGTGTCCGCGGGAAGGCTTTTCCACTTTGACGCGTCAGAAGCGACCGGTCAGCAGAGCAGACGAGGCGCAAGAGGAGAAAGGGGGGGAGAAGTCTGCTTCTTTGTTCGCGGTTAGGCAGTACACGACGTACCGTACTGTGGTCGATGGGCTGTATGCAATGGGTATGCAGGCAGCCTGCAATGGCGCATCAGAATCTGCAGCCGTCGTCATGGCAGATGGCAGTCCCCCTGTGTTCCCCTCTGTTCCAGGAACCAGACAGCGTGGGCTGACTAGGCATGACGCCAAAGGCAAAATTTCTCTTCCCGCCTCCACACTCTCCGGCGGGAAGCATGCTCGCGGCTGCACTGGGAGGCGGAAAGCAGCATGGCGTCGTTCTGGCGTCTTTTGCCTGCAAAATTTGCAAATCTGCAGTTAGCCGCAACGCATCGGCAAGCTGCGATGGGCGGTTGCTGCGGAGCCAAGGTCCGGCGCATTTCCAATAGCGTCATGGGTCTCGGTCGCCTCGTTCCTTGTCCACGACTGCACCTGACCGTTTCCCCTGGCAATCTCTTACCCCCGAGAAACTGGCGGCAGCCAATCAGCGCGTTTTGAGGGGGTAATGGTGAACTATTCATGGCGCTGAGAAATTTCCTACACTTGCGTTGTTAGGGCACGCATGATCCATTGACTGCCGTTAACTGCAAAGCCTCGCTGAGACTTCCAAGGCTCTGGCCACGGCCTCGTGCGCGTTTGATTTGTTTCGTGGCGCCGAGTCTTTTCGTAACCGGCGTGTGAGAGGCTTTTTTTTTTCGCAAGCTTTGCAGCTGGGGGGAGTACGTTGGTCATCGTGATCAGTGCGAGGCACAGCTTGTTATATAAACCCTTCACCCCAGTAGCCTTTTGGGTGTGCATTCAGACCAGCAACTACAAACACATCCTCCGGACCTACACTTGACCATCACCGCTACCCCAGACTCTCATCACAGTAGTCGGAACTTCACTTGACATCAATATCAAAACCAACACCAACAACCACTACCTCTTAACAACCTCGCCACCAAACAATCAAAATGGTCAACTTCCACATCAGCGAGCCTCACCCCTCCGCCTCCGCCTACATGTACTCCGGCCGTGGCGGTGCCGGCAACGCTATGCGCATCAAAGCTACAGACATCACCCCGGGCGCCACTGCCACTGGCCCAGCCTCGCGCACTAAGCTTCCTCCCCCACCTACCAACGCCTTCTACGCCACCGGTCGTGGCGGTGCCGGCAACATGAAGAAGTCTGAACGCGCCATCTTCAGCTTCGACGAGGAACTCCAGCAGCAAGAACGTCTCCGCACCCAACAGGCACCCGTCTACCACATTGGCCGTGGCGGTGCCGGCAACCTGGTCGACGAGATGAAGCCCCGATCCCAACGCCTCAACTCGGCTTCCTCAACCACCAGCGCCTCGAGCGTGGAGAGCGAAAAGGACGGCGTACGAAGGAGTGTAGAGCATGCCTGGCAGCGCCTGAGCAGGCAATTCTCTCACCAGTAGAGCGAACGCCGACCGCCTTTCTACACTTGCTTTTTCTCTCAGCCTCTTTGCTTTTTCCATCATCATCATCATCACTTGGCGTTCATCACCCTCATCACAACGATTGAGAGCTGGTTCTGAATCTCTCATCAAAGCATTTCCATCAGCACGGCGTTTCCGGCAACCTTTATTGTACAAAACAGTACCACCAAAAAAGCTCTTTTTCATTTTGTTTTCACGATCTTACGACACAACAACACACACACACACCTTACTACAACCATCGAGGAGCATAAAGGCGCACACTCTATACCTCGGGTTTCTACATCAACAAAAGCCCTCCACCTTTCTTTTCTTGATATATATACCCTGATACAAAGGCCGATAGCTGTTTGCTATCCTTGCCAGAGAGAGAGAGAGAGAGGGCTTTAACGATTCTCCTCTGCATGGGAATGGAATTATACCCCCCTTTGGAAACATTAGCATAAGCTTCTTTTAGTAGTTTCAATTGAATGATTTGAATCTTCATAACAACCTGTTCTGCCATGCTCTGCTTGAAGTGATGTCAAACACGTTCTCCGCACTTCTTAGCGCATGTACCCCGTGAACCCCTAAAAACGAATGAAACTTAAACTCTTCTCACCGCATAACACAAACACACAAACACACACCGTCTGTTTTCCCCGTTTCCCAACACTCTATCCCTATCTCTTTCTTCTCTTCTTCGTCTCTCTCTCTCTCTCTTTTCTCCGGAGAAGCACATCCAAACCTTTATTCATCCATCTACCCCGCAACAAATTCGCCTTGCAAACGCCACTCCCAAGCCACCAACTAAACCTACCTACCTACCTAAAAGAACCCCACCCTCCAAGAGTAACCTAGCCTTACCTAGCCCTACCTAACCCGACACACACACACACACACACACCTTTTGCATCTCGCCCCTTCCTCCCCTAAAAAGAAAAGAGGGTAACCCACCTAAGCGCCAAAAGCCCCACATTCAACTACTTCCCCACTCAAGCCACACACTGACCGGAAACAACGATTGTACATGTGTATGTCTTTCTCTCAATATCCATGCCGATAATTTCGGCATTTGGGCATTTTAGATTGGCACACGGGACGTTTTAATACGGGCATTGGGATAGGGCACTTGTTGCTGCCATGTTCTCCTGATTGTAACCAGACGAAAATCTAAGCCAATCAGCGGTTGATGTCAAGAAAAAAAGGGGATCCCTAGGGAGGTAAGGACAAGGACAAGGACAAGGACAGGGACAAATTCAAAAGGGTAGAGAGAGAGAGAGAGCAGTCAATCCATTATGGAGGAGAGAGAAATACAAACTGAACATTACAAAAAGTCTACTTCCCCTCCCCACTTGTCCCCCAAATGCTAATTCTTCTCAAACTGTGGATAGAAAAAAACCCCCTTTTTTTCCCTCCCTTTAAAGATGACGGTTGTTTTTAAGCTTTTTTTGTCTCCCTCCCCCTCCCCTCCTCCAACAAAAAAAGCAGCGGGTATATAAGCCCCGGGGTAAATGATCTTTCGCAAAACACAAAAACACTTGCCGAGTACGTCGATGCAAAACGCGAGCGGGAACTCCCTTCACCACACTAATACTACTCCCCTCTCCTCCCTGCTCATGTATATGCCGCCGCCACTACCGCCTGGCTGGCGCCTGCTTACTAGCCGCCGTCGTGACCAGCATCTTGAACCCGTTCTTTAGCGCCACCATATCAGGGTAAACATGCTTCTGGAGCTCAAATGCATTCGGCACCACCTTGATGCCCCACGCGCCCTTTGGTCCCTTTGCGCTCATTTGGAAGCAAATCCAAAAGTGACCGGGGTACTTTGGCATGCTGCAGAAGGCGTACATGGAGCGTGACGGGTTGGCTTCGCAGTAGTTTCCTAGCCATTTTTCTGCACTGAGCGTTAGTAGGCGCATGAGTACTGACTGCTAAAATTAACTTACCAGTGTCTTCCCGAGTACCGGGCTGGAATCGTTCGTCTCGTGTGAGTTCGGTGACCTTGCGCGCCATGGCCTCGACATGGTTGACAATCAACTCGTCGAGATCAGAGTACGTGTGCTTTCCAATCTTGAGTTGCTTGCCGAGTGAGAACTGGTTTGGCTTGTTCATCTCCAGAACATCGAGATGTTGGTAGGCGTTGTTAGAGACCTTCCATGTGACGACCAAATGGTCGAAACCCTTGGATGAAGGACGAATGACAAGGTCACCAGTCTCCTTGCCACCGAGGTACTCTTCAGCCTGCACCGTGTTGAAAGCGAAGAAGAGCGGATGGTTGACCACACGGTTGGGCCGGCCAGTTGCGACTTCCTTCTCCTTCTCAGCCGCCTTCTTGTCCAGAGCTTCTTGGGCCTCGTCCCATTCTCCCGCTGCGCGCTCGTAGCGCTTCTTTTCTGGTTGCCGGATAAGGTCATCTCGGAGTGATAGTTGCGCAGTAAGCGCTTTCCGATTCAGGTAGACAATACGTGCGCGCACAATCTGGTGGGTGGAGTAAACGTGACGAGGCTCTTGTCCGCCACCACCCACACCTTCTGGAAACTCTGACTCGGAGACACCGCCTTCAATCCCACACTCGAGCTTGACTTCAATGTGATCGGGGAATGTGCGCCGTATGGTAACAGGGACGACCATGCCCTCGTACAAGGACTCCTTGGTCTCACCAGTCAACATTGTGAACATCTCATCACCAGACAGCAGCGCGAAGATCTGTCGGATCTCTTCGTAAGGGTTGTCCAGCTCAGCCCGAATGGTTTCGAGTGTCGCACGCTTGCGTTGTCCGAAATTCCTCTCAATCTCCGCAGCGTAATCTTCAAGAGCAAGGTCATTGACTAGATCGGTGGTCTCTTCCCGCACCATTTTCCTAACAACGGCGCTGGGACCGCCCTCGTCGGTCTCTGCCTTTACGTCTTCCTCGTCCATGTTCAAAGCATCAGCAACCATCTTCCGCGCAAGGTCGTAGTCTTCCGGATGCACTCGGGTGTAGTCCAGGTAGTCTGATGACTCCTCCGTCGAATCGTAAGGGATATACAGGAAACTGGCGCAGTTCTGGAAGACCTTGGGTCCCATGGCCGCCTTGAGATCTCGGGACTCAGATACACCGAGGAGGTCGAAGCGAGAAAGAATCTCGTCGCTATTGGCTTGGATGGCCTTGATCAGCCTGTCGGCCTTACGCGGTCCCAGACCGCACACATAAGGTATTAACTTGGACAGATACTTGTCGTCATATGTCTCCGGTAGGTCAATTCCGACGAGGTTGACCATATCCACCATGGCCGTTTCTAGCCGGTCTAGAAGCTTGTCTTGGGGTATCAAAGTCTGGTTAGGAATGAAAGGAATGGAAACAATGTCTTTGCCGAGAGATGCGTATTCTGCGAGAGGATTTTGCAGATACCTTCCAAGGGCGATGCAGTACCTCGTTAGTGCTGGATGTTTGGGGAATTCTGCAATAGCTCGAGCACTGGTGTGGTATAGCCGAGCAACCTCATCGTTGACCATGATGACTTCAAGAGGCTCATTCCTCTCCTCACCGGTATCCTCGTCCTCGTATGCCGGACCCGTCAGGCCTCGCTGGCCGATGATCTCTTGGATGTCTTTGTACAGTTTGCGCGTCTCAACTGAGAAACCACTGACACCGACGACGTCTGGGCGACGACGCTGGATGACATCAACCAGTTTCTCGATATCTTGGCCTTCAGGGATGTTACGCTCGGGGTTGCCAAGCCTCATCTCGATCAAACGGCCATGCTCCAGGACGCGACCATCGTTCTCGACATAAGCCCACATGATGGCGTCGCCGCGCATGCCCGTACCGTTGGACAAGCAGAGAACATTAGGAACGGACCCGAGAGGTGCGCTCTTCAACTTGTAGGGCGCCTGATCGAGCTTGTTGTAGTAGTTTTCCCTCGCCGACGCAGCGAGCTCATCCTCGCATCGAGCACGCAGAGTCTCCTTGACGCCGTTCGCAATGACACCCTGTAGCTTATCGAGAGCCGTGTCAAGCAATTCTTTGCGGAGAGCGTTCCACGTATCCGAGACGTCGCTGACACCCTCGGAGACAATCTCCTTGTGAAGACGCGCCTTGAAGTTGTCGTAATTACCCATAGTGATTTTGACTTGCATCAGACCTTCAGACTCAGCTTTCAACATCTTCAGGAAGAGGTCAGGACGGCCTTGAAGATCGCCAAAGGTAACCCGACGCAGATACTTAAACTCATAGTACGGGTTATCTTCAGTAATGGTGCGCATGCCCTTGTCAGTGCGAAGACAGTCAATCTCGGCATTTTGGTAGAAGCTAGCGCGCAAATATCTGCGTAATCGCGAGCACATTTGCAGATCTTGCACAAACAGCAGTTTGGTAGATCTAAGTAGAGTGGCGCCAGTCTCTGGTGATTCGGCCAGCTGGTCAGCGAGCTCGTCGACCTTGTAAGGGGGGTCTTCGATGGTGTGCGCGCCGGTGTTCGTTCCATCAACCTTCTTGGCAAAGTCGTCTGGTGTAATACCGATCGCCTTGACGAGTTGGAGTGCTTTGCCGCTCCTCAGCTTGTCGAAAAAGTTACGTGCGTTGTTGGCACGCTTTTGCGTTCCGTTGAGTTCTTGGCGGACCTCGTTCAACTCCTGCGAATACTTGTAGTGCAGATAGTCTTGAAGCTCTTGAATCTCTTCGATTGTGGCGGCGCGGTTTGACAACTCCTCAATTTCAGTATCCGTTATGTCAGAGTAAACGCTCTTCAGATTCTCATAGTTTTGCTTCAAGGCGTCACGCTTCTCAGCAAAAGCCCTGAACTTGAGGTCCAAGTCGAAGACCTCCCACAGGTCAGCCTGGTTGAGCAGACGCTCTGGTCGCGCATCCATAGGCGGCGGGTTGTCGATGTCATCATAGTCGTCGTGATCGCTAGGTGCATGGATGAGGTAGTCTTTTCGATGGTTGAAGATGAAGGGAACTTCGTAGTCCTCGAGGTTGATGAACTCAAGAACCTTGCGCACCGCTTTCTCAAAAGGCTGTGAGAAGTATCTCGGAAGGCCTTTCTTTGGCCACAGCATGTTGCTAATCCAGGTTGCCTCCTCCGTTAAACGTGCCTGCATGTCCTCTGGTGTAAGTTCGATATCCTTGAAGGGCTTTCGGGCCAGCTGCAAGCGTTCAGGGATATCGGTCTCGCGAATGATGTTGTCCTCATCCGTGAGCATGCGCTCTTGCAGTTGCGATGGCTCGAAGACATCCTTGAGTTGAAGCTCGCGGCCTTCGCCAGCTTGCTCTTCCTCTTCTGCCTCTTGCATCTCCAGCGCCCAGTCGTAGTCTGTGCCATCGCCAAACGCAGCTCTGTAGTCTTCTTCGGCGCCCTCGTCCAACCCAGCAGCTTGCAAGCCTTTGGTTATCAGGTTTATGCCCGGCTGTGTAACGTCGCGGTCGTCTTCGATCTCGTCTTCAAATTTGTCGTCTTCAATGAAATCGTCAAATTCGTCACCGCCGATTCGCCGCGGCTCGTCATAATCCTCGTTTACGTCTTCGTCGGAGAAGATGTCGTCGACGCCGCGGGACTTGACGCGCTCCTTGTGGCCGCGCTTGAGGCGCTTGAATCTCGTCTTCCCCTGTGTTAGCAACGTTCAGCTTCCAGCAGAGTAGGGGGACCTTGTACCTGTTCTTCCGCTGGACGCTCCACTTCAACGCCAATCAGATCTAGATCTTCGTCGTCGAGGGCTTCCTCTTCGTCGCGGTTCTTTCTCTTCTTCTTGCGCCGCCGCCGCCGCTCTGCGACTTCGTCCTCTTCGTCTTCCTCGTCAACGACAAACCCTTCACCTTCCTATGTACTGTCAGCAGATGCGACTAGGTTCCTCACGCAGAAACTTGCCTGTCGGAGCCGGTCCTCATCGTCATCGTCCTCCTCCTCGCTGGAGTCGTCGATGCCGTTGGTTCCATTTGTCTTCTTAGGCCTGGGTTCGCCAGCCTCACCGGCTTCGCCATCGAAGTCCTCATCCTCCTCCTCATCGCTGCCCACATCGGCGATTGTGTCGAAGTATTGCGCCATGGTGAACTAAACAAAGGGAACGCGTGCGTTGTTGTCCGAGGAAGAGCGCGATTGGCGATTGGCGTTTTCGGGAGACTCTCGGGGGAAGGAGGTCGATCGAATGCGGCGCTTCGGTGAGAGGGAGAGTCGTGCACAATCGAGGTAAAGGAGAGAGAAGAAAGGCAGATGTAGGCTGTCAAAGGTTCGCGCACCCATCGGCCGCGTTAACTTTCCGCCGTACTGACGCTGTGCACGTGATATTTGCGCTAGTGGCCGGAAACCATGTGGCATCACACAAGTCAGCCTTCCCCAATTTTGGCACTGCGCGTGTATCCGGATGGCATGCCGTCTGATTATGCGCCCCAGGTATCAATGTTACAGGCCGATAGACGCGAACTTGTCTCCGATAGAGAGTGGGAGTGAGAGAGACCCAACTGGGTCGTATACAGAGGAAACCGGGGTTTGTTCATCGAGGCGCCTGGCACGTTGCAACCAACTGCTGTGATGCAAGCCATGGGTTCACAAGCGGTATTGCAGACAGTTGGCTGCACAGAAGGGGAGCTGTACATATGCAGCTGTTCTACCTAGTGTCTACGGCCAAAGCCCTTGCCTTATGCGCCCGGCACCATGGTCGTGTCCAAGGTAGCGACTCTTGAAGTTCTGCGCTAGAAGCAGGTAGGTGAAGCATGGCGACGGAGGACCATGCCAGTCT
>Ga0265780_10010474_pt1 | contig 11045 bp, 9 predicted proteins | sample P1T30metagenome_FD_192432 | JGI IMG/M metagenome (GOLD analysis project Ga0265780, IMG submission 192432) | Plant litter microbial communities from East Loma Ridge, Irvine, California - P1 T30 | ecosystem: Environmental > Terrestrial > Plant litter > Unclassified | place: USA: California... | reverse complement strand
CTCGAGATCGTCCACGTCGATGTCCGGGCATCCCCGATGGAGGCGGAAGCCTGGACGCTGGGACGGTGTGCCAATCCGGATCGCCTTGACAGTAGGCTTGCACTGCGTCCAGCATGTGGTTCTGGACCGAGGCCGAACGGGAATGAGCAAGCCAGGGCAGGATCGCTCCAGCCTTGCTGATTGAGGAGACCCATGTGAGACGATCCGCGGCGAAGTCTGAGACTTTGGCAGCATCGTCACATTTGCGAATTCCGGCATACTCCTTGCTACAAATTTCTGCCCACCTGCTGAGGGCGTTTTGATCCATCATGACCAATGAATTAGATGTCTCGCTCAACAGTCCAATAGTCGCCTCGTAGACTCTTCCGAATCTGTCCCGCAATGACGGCGATTTATCGGATCGGCAATCGAGCACATCTTGAACGGTGGACTTGGCGAGATATAGCAGCTCTTTGCGGAAGTCTTCATAATCAGCTTCCCTTCGAGCAAGAGAGATAGAACAGGTAGCACTATCTTCTGACATGATATATGTCACTCACCGTCGTGTCGTGACGGGTAAGGTGTGGACTCTGAATAGGTAGCAAGAGGTTATACTCCATGCAACAAGAGATACAATTGTGAGGATAGTACTATACTATCCGAACTATATATACGGTTCACGGGACTCAGGGTCCAGTGATAAGGGATTAAAGATTGGGGTCATGACAGTCGCCTCCTTCTAAGCATCAATGTCCTCGTTGAGTTGCAGTGAAGCTCCGTACATGTATCCCACGCATCTCGTCAGCCTTGTTGCCTGGCAACGGTGGCGTCGTTGGCCATTGGGCACTCCAAGTGCCTGGCCAAAGCTTCCTTTGAAGTTGAGCTCGGACCTCTTTGGTTGGTTCATATATAAAGGGGGTCCTTTCCAGATTCCTTTCTCTTTCGACTTTCTACCTTTATAAGTTTCTGAGATGTAACTCCAGTTTTTCTGTTATCAAGCTTCAGCTCGACGAAGATACTCCCCAGCTCTTTGAACTTTCGCTCCGCCTTCCTGTTCATTCATTTCATTCAATATGGCCCCCACTCCGTTTCTAGGAGTGAAGTCCCAGGGATATGTTCCCCCCCAGAACCCTCGTAAGTGATTCTGGTATCTCCAGATTTTGGGAGCTGATCTGCAGCCGCCCGAGTACCGGAATACAAGGCCATCGATCTTTGTCAGATGTCCACCTCACTGACTGACTCGGTTGTTAAGGTGAGCCATCTCCATCTGGTGGAGCTGACCTCCAGGAAGTAGCAGATCTATTTGTCCAACACTGGGATAAGTCTAAGGCGTCCAAAGAATCCAATAGAGCCATCGCTAGGCTCAACGACGGTTTTCTGGACTATGTTTGCGGAAAAGACAATTCGCCCTCCGGTTATTCGAACTTCGCTCTCGCAGCGACTGCTCCGGCTGATGAAGGTTTGACTGATATCGAAGGTAAGTCCTTCTCCAGGTGTTGTAGCTGATCTCCATAGACCAGAGATGTGGTAATTGCCAAGACTTCAATACCTCCTGTGTAGTGGCTACCGACTCCAAACGAACTGAAGTCCAATCTCATTGTATTGGCTGTACCATCTCCAAGTTGAAGTGCCCTCTCTCCTTGACCAGGGCTTCCGGTCCGCGCGGCGTTTTGAGGGGTCCGGAGCCTCTTCTTAAGAAGTGTTCGGAAGTGAGTCCTTTCTCTGGGGTTGAACTCCGGCTGACCTCAAGCACATCCACAATCTTAGGACTTCAATTATCGCCAAAGCGAAGGCCCTCGCCAACATCCCGAACCACAAGCTCACTCCCAAGCAGCGACTTAGGATGAAGGAGCTCAAGGCCATGAAGTCAGACGGCAAGGCCCTTTACAAGGTGTTCTCCGCTTCCGTGGCTAAGATCCCGTCGCCGAGGAAGGCTCAGATTGACTCGTCCAACTCTGAGGAGGGGATGTAGTATGGATTCATAATAGTGATACCTAACTCCATTGTATATAATGATCCTTATGAATTCAATGATCGCTGGCTTGGAACTAATCTCTGGCCGGACCGGGACTTAGGTCCAACGTGTTGGGGCTGTGGTTCCGTGTCCTTCACCGGTTCCCATGCATAACCTTTCCAGCCTGGCTTGTGCGTTGCCTTTTTGGCCTGGGGGTCTTCTACGCAGTTCTGGAGCAGAGCTTCGCCTCCTTCTAGGTTCATGACTGTGCTCCGGCGCAACCATTGATTATCACTCTCGGGATACCCTAACCATTTCACCAGGTATTCGCTCCGACCATGTCTTTGTCGTTTGCGCAGAATACCTTCTGGTCTCTGGGGCACGTCCGCTTCTACATGGAAGGGGACTGCTTCTGATGGTTCTGCGTTGTTGCGGGCAACGTAGGGTTTCAACAGTGAGATGTGGAACACCGGGTGGATTCTCATCGATTCCGGTAATTTGAGTTTGTAGGCCACGGGGTTGATGACTTCGATCACCTCGAATGGTCCTACATGCCTGTGGTCCAGCTTCTTAGAGGGTCTGATTGACCTCAAGTGTTTGGAGCTCAACATTACTTGATTACCGACCTCGAAGCTTCCATCCCTGTGCTTCTTGTTATATGGCTTCTGCCAAGTCTCCTGCGCTTTCAGGATGTTCTCCTTCAGTACGAGGTGTAACTTCTGCATTTCCAGTGCATGGTCTCGAGCGGCGGGACTATCCCCCTCCTTAGAATGGATGACCACATCCCATTCCGTGAGTCTCGGCTCGTTTCCAGTATATGCGTATATTGGAGAATGCTTTGTTGTACTGTGTTTGGTGCTGTTGTAGCAGATCTCCGCTTCTGAGAGTTTTTTGGACCAGTCTGACTGTGTCACGTCCGTATAAATGCGGAGGTACTGCTCCAGCCATTGGTTGACTATCTCCGTCTGGCCGTCCGTCTGCGGATGGTAGGCTGTAGATAGTTTTCGTTTAATTCCCAGAATTCTTGCTAGTGTGGTCCAGAACCCAGCCGTGAATTCTTTTCCTCTATCTGTGGTGATAGACTCCGGCAAGCCGTGTTGACAGTACACAAATTCCTTGAACAGCTCCGCAAAGCCACTGGAGGTGATGTTCACCGTGCAGGGAATGAATATTGCCATCTTTGTAAAGCGGTCCACTATCACTAAGATAGCGTCATATCCATTGGAGTTTGGCAGTTGTACAATGAAATCCGCTGATACGTGTTGCCAAGGCTTCTCCGGCACCAGGAGTGGTTTTAGTAATCCGAGAGGCTTTTGCCTTGAAGGTTTATGTTGTTGGCACTCAATGCAGGACTCGACATACTCCTTTCCATTGTGCATGATCATCGGCCACCAGTAACTTGATGTCAGCCTTTCGAGGGTCTTGGTGATCCCTGGGTGCCCAGCGGTCTGACTGTCGTGACAGAGCCACAGAATGCGCGTCCGCATCTCCAGAGGGACGTAGATCTGCTTCGAGTTTCGTAGGATCCCGTGGGCATCGAGACGCAACTCCGAGTTGGTGTCTTCGCGCATATGGAACATGAGCTGCGCGTACTCTCCATCTGTCGCGTACATTGAGCGAAGGGTTTCGAGTTTGGGTTCATACAACCACGAGCTGATATCGAGCGGTTTAGCTCTAACAGAGCTTATCATCGCTCTATAGTTATGGGGGTTCAGTTCCGGAGACAGGGACGTTGCCTCCATATCTTGTGGTCTATAGTCGGAGCGGCGAGACATGGCATCAGGCTTTGTCGCTTGCGCTCCGGGCCTGTATTCTCGACCTCACTGATGGCGTCTCTGTGCTCCTGGATGCTGCACCCAACATTGCGAATTTGTTCCGATCGCTCGATCTGGCCCGTCAAGGCGAGGCTGGCGGCATGCCCAGTACATTCTTCAGCGATGCCGTCCAACTTCTGCGTAACTGCGTGGTTCCAACCGGCCGTCCAATGATGGGTGAGTCTGTTTTCTTCAACCGAGGCCGAATGCATTAACTGGGGCTTCCAAATTGAAGCTAGCCACAGTTCAGGTTCGTCAATCATCGATCCCTCAGCCATCTGGTGAAGTGTTTCACACAAAGCTATGCATCAGCTGAGGGACAGGGAACCGAGCGGCCGGACGACATGGAACAGTCCAATGATCTGCCCGTGGAACTTACAATACCTGAGAACGCAGAGTGCTTCGTTATTGATCGAGACATCGAGTTCTGCTGGGTGAATTGATACGCTAGGTTTAGACATGATGGGTGTGTTTCGATTCAATATAGTATCGGAGTGTCAAAGATAGATTGGGGGAGTAAGATCACTGTGAAGAGTTTGAGAAGGACATGAGCTCACCATTATGTCCCTTATATAGCTTCGAGCTGAAAGGGCAAAACAAGAGAGCGCGATCCTTTCATGGCCGATTGTGGAGTGCGACCATAGCTGATCTTCTTTTGATAACGAAGTCTCTACAGGGTTCCATCTCGCCCTCGTCGTGGCTATGGGAGGGTATAGCACCGCCTCTTCCTATGCGTCATTTTCCAACAAAGGTTTACCAGTGCTCCAACAGTTCGCAAGAGGCCGACAAAGATCGTCATCCTTCTGCAATGGACCCTGATGATATTCGCGTTATTCACTCACGATGCCCTCCTCTCCTTGCTTCGACCCCTGTTCCCGGCATCCTTTCATTGTCAACGCTTTGAGTCGACCGAGCCCAGCCGGGACCGGCGATCTCATTGAGCTGACTGGGGAGGATCAGGCCGAACATATGACCGGAGCGACCGTAAACGGGACCCCAAGCAATTCGCCAAGTTCGGCCTTGTGCAAGATTGTCATCTCTTCTTGGTATATCTACGCGAGGCTGACTTGACCGTCGATAGCGTCGTAGATGTGGATATACTGACGAGCAGTGTTGCCGAGGTTGTGGGACGGAATTTGATCACGTGGTGGTGGGTGTAACTCCTGCAATTCGGATTTGTACTATGGTGGTTGAATAGGCGGTCGAGCATTGATGATCACGTATCCGTAGTGGATCAACCTGTAGTAAGTACAACTGTGGTGGACGATCAAGCGTGATAAGTAAAGTGAGACCCGTTCGAGTGTTCATCGGCATTTTCCCAGCAGTATCATGCCCCTCAGCTCGAACCGCGGATAGCCCCATTCTCAAATATGAGCGTCAGCCTCCTGCACGTGTCCCGGAGATCCACATCCGATCCACATCCAAGAGTCCGACCCGCGAAAGCACGCAGCGTATAAAGATGATGATGGCATGTCGGCTAACATACAAGCACCCCTACCCTACTCCTCATCGGCATCAACAGCAACGGTCTGGAGTCCCTGTTATGTCAGCCCAACTCAGTCACTTTCCATAGGGTCAACTTGCCTTGAAGCTGGTAACACCCTCGACGATGGAAGCCAAAACGTAAAGCTTCTCCTTTGCTCCCTCGTCGTCATTCCTCTTCCTCTCGAGTCTAACCCTAATTCGTCGTGGGGGGGACTTGACACCTCGAGACCAAACGGCCTGGTTGAGTCCTGGGGAGATTCGGACATCGTTAACACCCATGGACTGTTGTGCGAACTTCTTGACGGCCTTGATGGCGTTGGGTGCCTCTACATTGTCAGTTCATCCTTGTGCTGAGAAGGGGTGAACGAACTCTTCTTGAAAGCCATGTCGTGAACTCGCTTGTGTAGGTGAATGGTGTATTCACGGGTCACGACATCGTGTAGCGCCGATCGGGTCTTGGGGGTCTGGATGTTAGCTCACGTATGGGGCAGGAGTGTGGGTATATGTCGGGCTGTCGAATTATGCCGGAGTCGGAAAGGCTGTCTGATATCCTCGTTTCCTCCCTCAATCCATTCATCCGCCAGCTACGACCATTCCTGCCTTCTATCCATCCCCACTAGCTCAGTCTTGCCACTTGATCCCGTCCAGACAGCCTCTTCCGACCCAGATGCACAATTCGATATTTGATAATTTGATTAGAGAACAGTATTCACCTTTCGCTCGGTAGCCTGAAAGTTAGCGCTTAACCCTCTCACTATATCCACAACAGCAGCAGCAGCGGTATCCGACGGTCTCCCACTCCATCGACGAGATGATATCCCTTCCATGACTTCATGTCCATCGTCCATCCTCATAATTCCTATCCACTTGAGTGATTGCTTCTATCCAATCTTCTTCCTGATACGCCATCCATCTTGCTTGACCTATCCCACTGATCCGCACTATCACTGCTGCTGCTGCTGTCCAATACACTATATGTACTCACCATCTTTATCCCTTTTGTCGTTGATTGAAGGTTAGAGCAGCGAAGGAAGGGAATATGAGTATACACCCTACACCACCTTCCTTCTGCCATGTGGCACATAACTCCGTAAACACCGATACAACCACAACCCACAATATTGCAGATGTGGCAGTGACAGATCGGCGTTAATTCATGCATACATACAACCGATACACCCGTCCATGTCATTATGTTATGCATTAACCATAGTATAGTCCCGAACCTGAACCTGATTGACCTTGACCATCACCTTGATTCTGTTGTTGTTGATGCTGCTGCTGCTGCTGGGCCATAGCATTACTCATCTGCTGAACCAATCTCCCCTGTCCTTGTCCAGTGTAGTTTACGGGTGTTCCTATACCTGGGAACCGTTGTCCCTCTTGAGGGGGTTGTGGCTGTGGCTGAGAATGAGGAGGTGGAGGACGACTTTGCATGAGTGAATTCAGAGGGTTGGAAGTGGATCTCAATGGAGGTGGAGGTAGTTGAATAGGTGACGGCCTCTGTGGTAATTGATGCTGGACATGTTGAAGGGGGTGCTGAGGTAGTTGCTGATGTTGATGCTGATTGGGATAATGTGGTTGCTGTTGCTGTAGATGCTGTGAATGCTGATCAACCCAATCAGCCAACGGGTTCGAGTCCGGAGGTGGATTTTGTAGAATCTGCGATGATAATTGCTGACCAGAGGATGGGGGAGGTATCGGTATCGGTGGTTGACAGGTATGAGGTCGATCGAATTGGAGAACCCGCGGCTGTTGAATCGGTGATATTGTCGGGTGCGGTGCTGCTCCCGCTGATTGGGGTTTTGCCTGCTGAGGAGCAGCGTGGGAAGAAGCTGGTCTTGGGGGTTGTTCTGTGGCGAGATTATTGGTAGGCATGGTGGGTGTAGTGGTTGCGGCTCTGGTCGGGGCGGGGATTTGGCCTTGAGCATGGAATTGTGATTGCAGATTCGGTTGTGAATGACTTTGTGATCGGGATTGAAGTAGAGCCTGACCTGGCACCTGAGCATTGACACTTTGTCCGTTCTGTTGCTGGTGCGGATCACTCGCTGATGTCGGAGGGACTGGGTTAGATGTACCTTGTCCCTGACTCGGACGCCTTTGTTGCTGTGGTTGCTGTTGCTGTTGTGGTTGTGGTTGTGGTTGCTGTTGCTGAGGTAGGCGTTGCTGTGGTTGCTGTTGTTGCGGAAGGCGTTGCTGGAGTTGACTCGCATCCAGTATATTCCCCTGTGAAACAGTCGGTAATCTAGATGAAGTACCGATATTCGGTGATATCCTAGGGTTTGAATTCAAATTGGAATTGGAATAAGGAGTCACCCCAGCATTAGATAATTTAGCGATCACCTGTAATATTTGCTATCTCCATCAGCTCTCCACTTCAGTTCATGAGAAAAGGGAGAGAACTTAACGTACAGATCTGACAAGAGCTTCACAGTGTGTTTTCAATTCATCCAGAGCTTTCGTATCCTCCAATCCCTTCTTGGCCTGTTTCAACTGTAATTCCTTACACTCTTTTAGTTCAATCTCCAATTGCTCCACCTGCTTCTGTAGTGCCGTGACCTGCGGCGGTGGTGCGAGTTCTCGTGCGTTATTGATGATTGAGTTCGAATGAAGAGCGATCCTCAATGATTCGACTTGTTCTCGGAGTTGCTTGATTTTATCTCGATCCGACCGGAAGCTGTCTATTTGAGCTTGTAAAGCAGCGATAGCTTTCATTTCATCCGTATGCGTGTCGGTACGTACGTTCATGTCCGTATTGGAATTCGCTTTATTCTCATCCTCAGCGGGAGGTGGCGGGGGCGGTGGTGGATCCTCGAGAGGTGACATATCACCCTCAAGCGGGCGATCATCCTCCTCCCTCTTTCGCTTGATACCTCTGATACTCCCATCTGGATCCCTCATATTCTCAAAATCCTTCCACCTGCCATTACCCATTTTAACAACTTCCAAATCATCTTGTATCCTACTGTAAACAAGATCTTCAAGATCATTACACCGAGTATCGAGATTATCTTTCAATCCCTCAACAGCTTGAAGGCGCGATAACATTTCTTCCAGAAGGAGTTTGGCTCGTGATCTCTTTCCTTCTATTCCAGTTCCGTCGCCATCTGCCTCATTGGATTCTTTCTCCTTACCTTTCCGAGTACTAGCCGTAGTCGTAGGTGGTGGAGGAGGAGGAGGGATCTCATCTAGACGTCGTTCCAGAGCTTTCATTCGATTCCTCACTCCTTCCACTTCGGATTTGCTTAATTCCCTCTCTCTCTCCTTCTCCTTATCGTTTACAATCCCGCTATCACCATCTGTGTTCCTGTCGCGAGATTGCGAAGAATGCCTCCTCATCAATTCCTCAAAAGTCGTATACAGTTCCCTCATCCTATCGCTCAATTCAACCTCGGCGGCTCTTAATCGATTTTGAGCATCAGCCAAAGACGGACTTGGGATTCCAGAAGATGGGATTGGGAATGATTCCATTCTTTTCAAGTGTTGTACTGCGAGTGCATGCGTTGATGTGGATAGAAGTGTTGAATGCATAGTTCTGCTTATGAATATGATCTTATAATGTCAGAAAGATGGTAGGATGGACATACCTCGAGAACCCCCTTAGTGCCTCCGTAACTGCTTTCCCCTTATCCTTATCCTTATCCCCATCCCTGACCCATTCCCTCTCTCTATCTCTAGGAGACCGAGATCGTCGAGAACTTCCAATCAATGGAGGATATCTCGGGTCCCGCTCGACCTCCCATTCCCTCCTCCCACTCCCAGTTCCACTCCCACCAATTTGTCCAGGCTCATAATCATTACCATATTCATCGTTATACCCCCTTGGTCTAGGCTTGTACGATGAAGTCGAACTCCCTTGATACCTATCTCTGTCCCTGTCCCTGTCCCTATCTCTATCGGGAGAGCGACGAGACATTGGACTTGGTGTATAAGTATATGTATATACGCGTCAAGATGAACATGTATGATGGAGGTGGCGGGTGGAGGGAGATGTTGATTCATGGCGGAGTTAGCGATCATCTCCACAAATCTACTTCAAGTCGCGTTGTCCAAGTCACGGTTGCGCTTGGCATACTGTAGTTGTAACATCACCGCTTAGCTCCTGCAGTAAGCACTGTATCTCATCTAAGGAGTTAAAGTAGTATACATGATCCTATAATCCTTTCAATACCCAGAATATTCACTTCCACACGCCCACGACCCTAAATACAATTGCCCCCTAAGATCCCCAAATCCAGATGTACTGGAGTGCACACCTGACGACTACGGGTCCTCAGAGTAAGCTGGATCGACATTGCTATTGCTCCAGTAATATGACTCCGGATATTCCCGCCTCAACAATAGGTCTTCCATCTTCTCCTTCTGTTTTAGCAATCTCAGAGCAGTATCCCAGGCGATGCGGACGTTTCCTCGAGGCAATTTCGAAGGACCGCTGATGAGATCTTTACTGAGTGCTTCCCAGGTACGGCTGTCTGGATGCACATGGATATGGTACGCTGTCATCTGACTCCGAAGATATGTCACAACGTGATTCTCTCGCTCCTTCCATCGTGAACAACTCTGGCGAGCATTTCTCAAAGTCTGTATGCCTCGTGCGTGACTGAGTACATCGTCCGCCTCCTCAAAATCTTCGTCCTTGTCCGGTTCTGCCTTGCTTGTCGCTCTCTGTCCTCTCTGCAACAGGTCATTCAAGGCATCACCGGTGACTCTGTCAAGCCTATCGAGGTACGACAACCTTGATTCGTCTTGTGTTTCCTCAAGATTTGACCATGGTTGACGAGAGTTGTCGCCGTATTTTGCTTTCACAGCTGAGAGAGCGTCGGTGAGAGCTTTGGATGGGTACTGGGGTTGTGGCCATAACCTTTACTTACTACTGTCCAAAAAGTTAAGCTCATCCGTTATTTGAAATTTTGCGCATGCGATCCCATCCTCAAATCTGAAGTGAAAGCGTCAGCAACGAAGAACGTAGGTCTTGGGGGCAGGAGCTTTTCTCACCTGGTCTGAGATGGGCTGAAGCTTGAATTCTGCATGGTGTTGTTGCGAAAGGTTGATATGTCAAGGTGGAGGCGAGGTGGATCGATGACGGGTGGTGGCAAAAAGGTTGGAATGGAGTGATGGGAACGGCAGTCGCAACAGGGCTTATATACGTGGGCGCAACTAACTGCTATACCCTCCCTTCATGCCTTTGTGACTCCACTCGTGAGTCAGAGACCCTTTCATGCAGTGCAGTACAAGAGAGGAATGACATGAAGCGCTCCACTGCGACTTGGGGGCATGAAAGGTGTTTTGTGTCTGGGTTCACAGGGGCAAGAAGGGATACGAAGCAAGGTACCAAGGCAGATTTTCCAGCCTGCCGGCTTGCCAGAAGAATACCCATCGCAACGATCCTTTGATCAAGCTGCAAAATGATCTGTGCTCCTGAAACTTGTAACACGAAACTGAAGAACGGACGGACGGAATGCAGGCGTTTCCGGAATACCAGCATGTGACCCCGAACTCCCTCAGTTTTAATTGATCGATCCATTTGGGCTCTAGACCCACTTCAATAAGCATCACCGATCAAAGATGGACCCGCTTGATAATCAAGAAAAAGATGCATTCAATACGTAAAAGATCATAATCATACACCCACTCATGATAATACCAAGAAGTAAAAGAAAAATTGTCCATTTACAAAACAAGTGCTAGAGCAATAGCAGCCCCCACTCCACCCAATACCAATAACGGAATAACAATAGCCGCAGCCCTCCTATTCCTCTTGACCCATACATCAGGATGATAAGTCCATTTCCAACCTCTCCAACTATTCTCCG
>Ga0265780_10010472_pt1 | contig 11046 bp, 6 predicted proteins | sample P1T30metagenome_FD_192432 | JGI IMG/M metagenome (GOLD analysis project Ga0265780, IMG submission 192432) | Plant litter microbial communities from East Loma Ridge, Irvine, California - P1 T30 | ecosystem: Environmental > Terrestrial > Plant litter > Unclassified | place: USA: California... | reverse complement strand
TGGTAGGCAGTCGACTGGTGCGGAAAGCCCGGGTACCGCTTGCTGTAGTTGGCGATGTCGGCGTTCTCGTTGCCGACGAGGTTCGGCTTGATGTACAGGAGGATTCCTTCTTCTGCCTGCGGGCCGTCGGCCTGGCCATAGCAGATAGTGCCGATGACGAACGACACCGGTTGAGGCGGCGGCGGTCCCAGGGTCTTCATGCCCGAGGTGCGGATGTGGATGGGCACGTTGAAATCGGTCTGGCACCTGCGGATGGCATTGCCGAGATCGCCGAATTCATAACCGGCATCGGCGGTGGCATCGATGGCGACGATCAGACGACAGCGGCGCCGGACCAATTCGTACAGCCCGAGGTTCTCGAAGTGCCCGCCATCAGACAGGTAAAGGAACTTGGCGCGCGTATCGGTCAGGCCGAACAGTTCCAACAGGATGCTGGCAATGCCGTTGTAGGGCGCCGCCCTTTGCCAGGAGTGAGGCCTAATGGGGTTGGGCGACCAGCGCCCGAGGCGCAGGTTGAACAGGGTCATCAGGAAGCTGAGCGGCGGCGAGGAGTGGTAGCCCATGTTCGGGCTGGCGGCGGCGCCGGACACTGCGACCGCCATGCCGAGGTGGACGCCAGCGTCGTCGTCCTCGAACGGCCCCCTCTGGGAAGCGTAAAACTCGGTCGGGCGATAGGCGCCGCGCGGCAGGCGCCCACGCTTGCCGTCGGCAGGCATCAAGGGGAGCTCGAAGCCCGAGTACATGGGAGAAAAGCAGAAATTGGCCGCCTTGCGGGTTTGCCAGGCAAGCTCCTTGCCGCCAACCATGTTCACCGCTGCATTGATCAGGTGATACGGCCGCTGCACCGTGCCGTCCTTGCCGCACAGGTCGGCCAGCTTGATGTCGTCCTGCGGGTCGAAGCCGGTGAAGGGATGGGGCGCGCGGTTCTTGGTGCTGGCGCCGAAATAGGCGCGAACGAGGCGTAGCCGGTACATCATGTAAAGCGAAAACTTGTTGACGTCGACGCGCCAGCCGAGTACAGCGTTCGTGACCAGCAAGCCCGCCAGCAACCATCCGATCCCGACCAGGGCGTCGGCGCGCGCAATGACCCTGGCGCCCGCGCTGACTCTCTCGAAGGCTGCGACGAAGGTGCCGAAGCTGGCATTTGGATCGACTGTGGCCGGCGCGACCAGCTGCTGCAGGCCGGCGCACAAGAGGGAAATCGCCAGCAGCATGAAGGCATAGGGCGCGAACTGGGCAAGCGCTTCCTTCGCAATGGGCGAGCCGGGCGTGCCGGTGGCTTTGCCGCACCCGGTTCGCAGGCCGACGGCGGTGGCCAGGGTGCTCAACGCGGCAGCGGCCGCAGTCCAGCCCGGCCGGTTTGCCCAGGCGTAGGCCAGCAATGGCGGCAGGTAGAAGGCGGCGCCGCATACGAAGACCCAGCAGAGCGCGCAGATGACGGTCCAGGCGCCCTGGCGTGCCCACCATTCGCGGCTCTGGTCGCGGTACAGGCGCCCGACCAGCCCGATCATCAGGGTCACAGTCACGCCGAACAGCAGCAGCATGACGGGCACGCCGAAGGTCGCCAGCCGCACTGTCATGGCATTGCCCGCCGCTTGTGCCGCCAGCTCGGCCGCGGCATTGGCTGGCCCCGCGGTCGCGACCAAGACCCCACTCGACGCGGGATGCGCACCGACGACGCCGGCGACGCCCACGAGCAGTAAGATGGTGCCGATCGTCAGTGCCGTTACCGCGCTGACGAAGTGGCCGCTGGCCAGGCGCAGCAGATGGTCCCACTTGACCTCGCCATCCTCCGCCTTCCTGTTCAAGTGCCAGGCCCTTAGCCAGCCGATCCCCCAGGCGACGATGTACAGAATGCCCGGGGCCAGCAACCACTTGGACTTAGAATCTAAGAGGCTCGAGGGGAGTCCGGTCCAGTAGTCGGCCAGGTGCTGACGGTTCTCCCATACCGCGATCGCGCCGAAGAAGGCAGCAAGGAGCAGCGGCAGGCAGACCCTCCTTACGATGGCCGATTGGCTCTGCGACCCGAGCCCATGGTCCGGCAGTGCCCCCCTTCGCGATATGCTCAGGGCGATGAAGCCGGCGGCCCAGAGGAAAGGCGCGATCGCCAGGCCGATCCAGGCCGGATTGCGCGCCACGGCCGCGCCGTACGGAGCGACGCCCGTCAGGACCAGCCGGGGCACGAGGAACAGCGCAGCGAGCCAGGACAGCAGAATGATCAGGTTCAGAGCTGTATTGCGGCAATAGGTACAGACCAGGGTCCAGGTATCGGCGCTGAACAGGCCCACGCGCGGCGTCAGGTAATTACTGTAGCGGCGCAGGAATTGCACGGGCCAGGGTTGGGTGCGCGGCCCGAACGAGCTCTTCTGGCCGGCCAGTTCTTCCTCGACCTTGCGGATATCGCCGCCGCATTCCCGGGTCCACTTCGATAGCCAGCCGCCGATGTAGCCGCCACCTGAGACGGTCGACAGGTAGTCGAAATGGCTCAGCAGCTTCATCTCGGCAAGGGCCTGGATGACGCCCAGGTTGAAGGTGGCGCTGCGGATGCCGCCGCCCGAAAAAGCCAGGCCGCATAGTGTGGCTACGTGCGCATTGCGGTACACGTCGGACTGGGGTGGCGGTTCGTTTTGTCGCGGCGTCCTCCCCGCCAGCGCGTCGAGTTCGTACTGGAAGATTTCGCCAAAGGTATAGCCGCCCAGTTGCGCCAGTTTCTTCCATTCCTGTCCGGGCGCGATCTTGTACTCCTTGCGGAACTTGGTCAGCGCGACGCCATATTCGGCGTCGTCACAGCCAGCGTTCTCGAGCTTGCGCTCGAATGCCTGCGAACGGGCCAGGCCCGGTAATGGCGTCTTATTCATCGCATGCTCCTACTTGGCCTGCGGTAGGCCGGCCGTTTGCGTGGCTGTTTCGGCGTTGAACGCCGGACAGCCATCGTCCTCCGGCTGCCACTGCGGCGCCAGCGCGCAGGCGCGCTCGCAGGCGCGCTCGCGGACGAGCGCCGGCAAGTCCTGGGGCTTCAGGATCTGGCTGACGATGAAGCGGACGGTGAAGTCGCGGAAATCGTCGTTCCAGAAGTCGTTGTGGTCGGCAATCAGTTCCGGCCCGGCCTGGACGACCAGGTAGGGCATGCGTTCCGGAACGGCCGCCATGTCCCGGGGCCGCTCGGTCTTTGTCAGGCGGAACGGACCGAGGACTGTAACGGCGCGCGCGTCGGCTCGGGTAGCATCGGCGGGCGAGTGTGGCGCGCCGGCATCTTTTGCCATCTCGAGGCGGTGGGTGCGGTAGCGCTCGAGGTGCCCGACCGTGTGCATTACGGTCTCGCGCTCGCCGTCATGCGGCGCAGATTGCACAAAGGTATAGAAACGGCCCGCCGGGAAGGCAAAACGGGTGGCCTTGTCCGCGCGCGAGGTGACGATGGCCATGACCGGCCGCTGCCAGCGCGGATAGCAGCCGCGCGAAAGCGCCGCCTGCCAGATCGGCTCGTAGGATGCGCCCTCGAAGGCCGGATTGACCAGCAAGACGAAATCGCCGAAGCTCTTCGCCGTGCGGTAGCGTCCGGCCTGGTCGAGCTGCAGGCCGCGCTCCAGGATCGCCGAATACAGGGCTGTGTAGGTAATCAGACCGCCGAAGCTGTGGCCGATGAAGACCAGTTGCGTTTCCTTGCTTTCCGCTAGCTGGTCGCTGGCGCTCCAGCCGTTGGCGTAGGCGCGGAACTGGTTCAGTTCGACGAACAGTTGCTTGATCGAACGGCCGCCGACACGCTCAGCGGCGTTCTTGCGCGTCCAGAACGTGATGTTCTCGACGATAGGAATCGGGATGGTGGAGCCGCGCCATCCGATGTAGACGCCGACCACGGTGCGCGGCCCGCTGGGTCGCCCGGTAGCGTGCTCGATCGACGTTAGCTGCGCGAGCAACTTGCGGACGTCGCGCAGGTTGCCGTCGCCCTCCTTGGCGTTATGCTTCCAGCCATGGGTGTACGCGACGATCAGCATCGACTTCTTTTCGCGATGCAAGGCCTGCAGCCTGGCAAACAGAGCCTGGCGCTGACGCGGGTCCTGAAACCAGCCCTGGTCGTCGAATTCCACATGCGACAGTACGTAGCCGGTGCCGATGCCGGCATCGACCGGCGCGGAAACGGTATCGTCAGCGCCGGCCTGATAGGGACGGTCGGATACGCATGAGCAAGATAGCGCGGCTGCCAGAACCAGTCCTGACGAGCGCAGTAAGGTGAGCATAAGGACTCCTGTGATGGAGAAAACGCTTCGAGCGAAGGTGACGCCGGGGATGGCGGGATGTACGAATCAGCTGAACAGTGCCTCGTGCCGAGCATGGCGGCGTTCCAACTCGGCCAGCATGTTTCGTTCGGAAATATTCTTGGCCCATGCGGGGCGCAACTGGAAATGCGGCTCATCGGCGAACGAGGTCCAGTTGCCGCCCCATTCCAGGCCCAGGCCAAGGCCGATCGCACCGACCGCCTTGTATAAGGGGGAGTGATCGAGGTAGCGGCGACCATCGAGTACCCCGACGTCGAAGGCGATGCCGAAGTTGTGGTTCGATTGGCCGCCGCGGGCATTCGTGACGATGTTGCCGGGTGCCGTGCGACCTTGGGCAAACAACGCATCCTGCTCGACGTAGCTGCGTGTACAGCTGATTACCTTGATAACGATGCCTTGCATCGCCGCCCGTTCGACGAGGGCGGTTGCAAAGGGACGCACTTCCGGCTGAAGGCTTGCAACGTTGCGCGCGCTGTGTTCATCGAGAGCGCCCGGGTCGGCTTCGGCAGGCGGTGCATGGCCGACGATTCTTTCGTAGAGAGCGGCCCAGGTCAGAGGGCCGGCCTTGCCATCAGGTTCCAGGCCAACACGGGATTGGATGGACTTGATCATCGCTTCGATATGCATGCCGGCCTCCAGGACCGATGGATCTCGAGACGCCTGTCCCTTTCGCATGAGTTGTGCGGTTGTGACGACGAATGCATGACATCAAAGGGCTGCATAAAACGGCCGCGAATGCGATGTATTTTCGAAATCTCTGTTTTATTTCACGATTTTAAATTTATTTAACAAGCAGTATTTTCTGCTAGGGAGCAAATAAATGCTAAATCCAGGAGGCTAATGTTTGAACTGCCGTAATGTGGGCGCTGGGTTAAGGCTTCTAAATAGAATAACACCAGAATTGCGAATATATATATGAGAAATTTAATGGTTAAGGGCCGTGATATACGTTTTCGAAGATAGTCATGGGGAATTTAATAATCACGATAAATTGAAAATAAAAATAATTATTTTGAAAATCGGAAATAAGAGATTTGAGGAAAAAATTATTTAATCGTCGGCTGCTTGTAGCTGGCGTCAGACTTGGCACAATGACGCCCTCAATTCGTGGCGAGGCGCTATAAAGCAACCACGTTCTATGCCGCTGAATTTACCTATGAAAGAAGCAGATCTGACGTGACCTGTTCATGGTTGAGATCGAGGCTGCGACGTCATGGCTGGCGCTGGTCGCTTCGCTGTTGCCGTACTATACGAAGGTCGATGGACGAGGCCAGTGGCCGGTCAGCCTGGATCAGATGTTGCGCATGTAGATAAGGCAATAGTGCTTCGGCCTGTCGGGCGAGGGCATCGAGGATGCGCTCTCTACGATAGCCAGGCCATTTTTGCGGCTACGTCGGTACTGACCTGACGCAAGAGTGGCGCCGGACGACACTGCCCAAGTTCCGTACCTGCTCGAAGAGCATAAGCTGACCTGTAGTATTTTCGAAGAGAACAAAGGGCATTTGATGAGCAATGGCGTGTTGATGCCAGAGGTTCCATCTGTTCCGCCCATCTCATCCGCTAAGCGCCAGCCATCGTCATTTTTTAGTAAGCCTATGATGAATCTCCTGAGCATGGGACTTAGAGTCAAAAACGCTTCAGATGTGCCCGCGGATGAGCGCTGCTGGGATACTCTTAGCCCGAACAACGCGCCCCTCGGGCCGCACTGTCCAGTCACGGTTACCTCAGCACCCGCCCCGCCCGCATCCGTATCGCACCCCAGGCATGCCGCGACGTAGCCAACAAGGTCACCACCGCCACCCCAAGCAGCGCCACCCAGGGCATCGCATACACCAGCGGCGCATGCTCGACAAACCCAGCCTGGTAGTAGCTCACCGCAAGAAACGCCAGCGGCAGCCCAAGCACGGCCGCAATGCCGATCAGGCCGCCCAGCTCCCGTCCAAGCAGCACGGCAATCTGCGTGCGCCCGGCGCCATACAGCTTGCGTAGCACGATCTCCCGCGCGCGCCGCTGCACGATCGAGGCCGACAGTGCATACATGCCGGAGGCCGTGATTGCCAGCGCAACTAAGGTGGCCAGCCCCAGCAGTCGGGCCAGGCGGCTGTCGTCGGCATAGCTGGCGGCCAGCACGTCGCCTGCACGCTCTGTGCGCAGGATGGCATCCGGGAAGTAGCGGTTCCACAGCGCTGTCACCGCGCGCTCGGCATCGGCCACCGACGTGCTGCTGCGCACGCTGAGCACACCGGCCCAGTCGGTACCGAGCATATACAGCGTGGCGCGCGGCGCGTCGTGCAGCGAACGGAAGCGTAGTTCCGGTGCGATGCCGAGCACGCGATACGGAATCATCTTGCCGTCGTTATCCGGGTGCAGCAAGGTCTGGCCGACCGCAGCCTCGGGCGTGGCGAAGCCGAGTTCACGCGCGGCGATGGCATTGATCACGACCGGCCCGACCGCATTTTCCTGGTCTAGGCGCGGGTCGAACAGGCGTCCCGCCACCGGTTTCAGGTCATACACCTCGAAGAAATTGGTGTCGACCATCTTCGTTTCGGCCGATACGCTGGCGCCGCCGTCGCGCTTGATGTCCTGGATCAGGGCATTGGCGGAGCGACCTACCGCCTGCTCGGACAGCACCAGGCTGTACACGCAAGGCTGCTGGCCCAGCGCGGTCATGAAGCCGCGCACGGCCTCGCTTTTCTTGCCGCGTCCGGGCAGGTCGACGATCAGCAGCGGGGCGGCGTCGAAGCCTGGCGAGGCATTGACGGCAAAGCGGGTTTGCAGCGCGATGCCCATGGCCAGGCTGGCCAGGCCGACGGCGGTGGCGATCTGCAGCACGGTCAGCGCCTTGCGCATGCGCGCACCGATACGCGACTCGGTATTGGCGCGTCCGGCCAGGGCCTGGCCGGGGCGCACGCGTAGCGCCGTCCAGGCTGGCTGCAGGCCTGTCACCACGCCTAGCACGAGGCCGATCAGCAGCGCTAGTCCCACATTGGCGGGAGAGAACAGGTGCTCCAGCTTGCGATTGACCAGCTCGGCGAACAGGGGCAGGGCCAGATAGGCCAGCAGCAGACCCAGCATGGTAGCCAGCAGCGATACCAGCAGCGACTCGGCCATGAATTGCAGGACGATCTGGCGCACGCTTGCGCCCAGCACCTTGCGCATGCCGATTTCGCGCTGGCGCCGCAGCACGCGCACCGTGGCTAAGTTCATGTAATTGATGGCGCCGATGGCCAGGATCAGTAGCGCCACCACGGCCAGTCCGGCCACGGTGGCGCGGTCGCCCCGGTCGCCCGGCGGCGAAACCGGATTGCGCGCCACGTCGCGGTCGAAATACGCTTCGCGCAGCGGCGACAGTGCCAGGTCCATCACCCTGCGCGCGCCCAGGCGTGCACGGATGTCCGGCGCTACACCCTGTACCGCCGGCGCGGCGTCGAGCGCGCGCTGGAGCGCCGCCGCCACCTGCGGCACGGCGTCCGGATTCTCGATGCGCAAGAGGAGACGGCCCCAGGCGCCATGTTCCCCGGTCAGCAGCTCGGTGCGCATGCCGGGGTCGTTCAAGACCGAGGGCACGCCATACAGGGCCTCGAAGGGGATGGTGGTATTGGCCGGCGGGTCGGGCAGGATCGCTGCCACGCGCAGAAGCTTGTCGCCAATCTGCACGGTCCGGTCGAGTGCACGGGCGCTGCCGAACAGGCGCCGGGCGGTCGATGCGGTTATTACCAGGGCATCGGGCCGGATGAGGGCGGCGTCCAGGTCGCCTTCGAGCGCACGCAGTCCCAGCAATTGGGCGAAACGGGGCAGCACCAGCAGGCTCGGCATCTTGTGCAGGGTCGTGCCCACTTTTACGGTGGGAACATCCACGCGGAAAAATGCGCTGGCGTCGGCCACGCCCGGGGTCTTCAACGCGGTCGCGCGCAGCAGCAGCGGGGCCTGGTCGAACCAGGGCGCCACCGGATCGACGTTGAAACGCTGCTTGACGACCTGGATCTGCTCCACCCGCGGCACGTGGGCATCGTAGCGCCAGGAGTACTGGACATAGCCGAGCAGGAGCAGGCAGGCCGCGAAGCCGACGGCTAGGCCCAGGATGGCGATGGCGCTGTAGCCTGGCGCGCGTAGCAGGTGGCGCAGCCCGATCCGGAAATCGTCCAGCCTCATGGCGCCACCTGCGCTAGGGTGGTGGCGTCGGCTTCGATGCGGCCGTCGAGCAGGCGCACCATGCGTCCGGCCTGGGCGGCGTGGTCGGCCGAGTGGGTGACAATGACCACGGTGGTGCCTTCGTCGTTGATCTGGCGTAGCAGGCGCATCACTTCATTGCCGTGCGCGGTGTCGAGGTTGCCGGTCGGTTCGTCGGCCAGCAGCAGGGCGGGGCGCGCCACCAGCGCACGCGCGATCGCCACGCGCTGCTGCTGTCCACCGGAAAGCTGGGACGGGCGGTGCCTGGCCCGGTGGCCGACGCCGAGCTTGTCCAGCATCGCCGCCGCGCGCTCGCGACGCTCCTGCCTGGACACATCCGTGTAAGCGAGCGCCAGCTCGACGTTTTCGGCCACGTTCAGTTCTTCAAGCAGGTTGAAGTCCTGGAAAATGAAGCCGATGCGCCCGCGCCGCAGCGTGTGGAGCGCCATCTCGCTCCAGCCGGCGATGTCCTGGCCATCGAACCAGTACTGGCCGCTGTCGCCGGTGTCGAACAGGCCCAGCACCGACAGCAAGGTCGATTTGCCGCAACCCGAGGGGCCGGTGATGGCCACATATTCGCCTGCCGCGATGTCGAGCGAGATGCGGTCGAGGGCGGTCGTCTTGACCTCTCCACCGGTAAATGACTTGCTGAGGCTGACAAGCTTGAGCATGGGTTCTCCTGTATGGGGTGCGGACCTGCCGCGTGGGCCAGGCTAGTGGACGAGTCTTAAACGTTCGGCCTTGCCGAATGCGGCATAACTGGACACGATGACCCGCTCGCCGGCCGCGAGTCCGCCGAGCAGTTCGATCTGGCTATTGCTGCGCCGGCCAATCCGGATCGGGCGCCGCAGGGCGCTTCGGCCATCGGCTGCCACCACATAGGCATAGGCGCCGCCGCTGTCGTTGACGAAGGCGCCGTTGGGCAGCAGCAGGCCCTTGCTGGCCGCGCCGAGGGTGATGCGGGTATCGGCGCTCTGGCCCGGACGCAGCGAACCGGGCTGCGTTTCGGCGAACACCAGTTCCACGGTAAAGCGGCCATCCTTGATCTGGGGGAATACGCGGCTGACTGCGACTGTGTAGCTGCGTCCGTCGACATCGACGCTGCCGCGGTGGCCGGTGGCCACGCGCCTCAGGTAGAACTCGTCGACCTGGGCCGTGAGCTTGAAGCGGTCCGGGTCGTCGATGCGGCCGATACGCTGGTCGGGCCTCACCGTTTCGCCCACCTGCAGGCGAAAGTCGGTCAGGCGCCCTGCCGCCGGGGCGCGCACGGCGAGTGCGGTGACTGTGTTGCTGACCAGGCCCAGGCCGGTCTCAAGGCCCGCGATCGCCTTTTGCATCTGGCGCACCACATCCTGCTTGATGGCTAGGTCGGTGCGCGCCGCGCTGCCGGCTTCGGCCAGCAGGTGGCGCTGCTGGGCCAGGCGGTCGGACGATTCCTCGGCCTGGGCCGGCGACAGGAAGCCCTGGGCGGCCAGCTCGAAGGCGCGCTGGTGTTGCTTGGCCGCCTGCGTCTGCGCGAAGCTGAGTTCGGAGATGCGGCGCCGGTGCTCGGCGCGGCTGGTTTCGAGTGCCATCCGCATGGTGGCGAGGTTGGAAATCTGCTGGGCAAGCTCGGACTGGCGCGCCAGCAGGTCGAGGTGGCGTTGCGGGTTCGACAGGCGAAACAGCAGTTCACCCTTGGCGACGACGAGTCCGTCGCGCGCCATCACTTCCTCGACCCGGCCCGATTCGGTCGAGTCGAGCATTACCGAGCTCAGCGATACCGCCTGGGCCCGCACCATGACATCGTCGCGAAACGCGCCGGGTTCTGCGCTGGCGATCTGCACATCGGCCCACGCCACTTCCAGGCCGCGCGGCCAGGTGTAGTAGCCGGTGACGGCGATGGCGACGGCCGCCAGCAAGGCCAAGACAAGTGCCCGCCAGGGAGTGCGTCTGGCCGCGATGGGGGCGTCCATGGCCGCACCCGTTACCGGGGCGGCGCGGACGGACTTGCTGTCCGAGTGCTTCATGCGCTACCCACCGTGCCATGCGACCGGGTGGCAGCCAGGATCGGGCGGGGCTTGATCGTCCCTGTGCTGGTACTACCGGGCGCCGCGGGAAATTCATGATGGCGCATGGCGCATTGCTGGGAGATTCGCAAGCCCGTAGCGACGGCAGCCGTTCGATCGTGAGAGGGACATGCCCCCCAAGCCTCCCCGTGTATGAAAAGGTAGATGAACGGGGCATAGGCGATGAAGCGGGCCATCCTTCCTCCAAGCCAGATATGTATTGCTAGCTTAGCATGGGGTTCTAAGTAATGGCAGTTAAAATTTCCTTTATGGGGAAATAATATATCTACATTGAGGTAGTTTTAATTCTACGATTAGGCTGCGTACGCTTTCTGCCATTGTTTCTCAACCCCTCTCCGCCGAAGTCAACACGCCACCGGCCCGGCGTTCCAGCGCATGCCCAGCCAAGGGAAAGCGCACGCTGAACGCCTCCGCCGGCAGCGCCGGCGACAGGAAGAAGCCCTGCATCTCGTCACACCCTTCGGCGCGCAGGAAATCCTGTTGCGCCTGCGATTCCACCCCCTCGGCGATGACCCCGAGGTTCAGGTTGCGCG
>Ga0265780_10010471_pt1 | contig 11047 bp, 10 predicted proteins | sample P1T30metagenome_FD_192432 | JGI IMG/M metagenome (GOLD analysis project Ga0265780, IMG submission 192432) | Plant litter microbial communities from East Loma Ridge, Irvine, California - P1 T30 | ecosystem: Environmental > Terrestrial > Plant litter > Unclassified | place: USA: California... | reverse complement strand
CGCGCGCGCGCTCGCTGCTGCGCCGGCTGCCCAGGGTTACGGTCTATTCCGTCGCCGAGCTGGTGCTGCTGGCGGTGCTGGCGGTGCAGTGCGCGCGGTTGGTCTGGACGGTGGTGACGCCGGTCGGCCCGCTCGGGGACTGGCGGCCGGCGGGCGTGTCCGTGCCCGGCGCGCCGGCGGACGTGCTGCGCGGGTTCGACCCGTTCTTCCGGCTAGGCGGCGGCGATGCGCAGCCTTCCACCGTCACGTCGCTCCAACTGACCCTGTTCGGCACGCGGATCGACAGCGCAATGGGCGGCGGCTCGGCGATCGTCGCGGGCCCTGACGGCGTGCAGAAGAGCGTGGCGGTCGGCCAGGAGGTGGCGCCCGGCGCGACGCTCAAGGCGGTCGCGTTCGATCATGTCACCATCGACCGTGGCGGCGCGAGCGAGGATCTGTTCCTGGCACAAGGTGACGCCGCCGGCGCGCCTCCGCCTGCGACAGTTCCTGCAGCGGCACCGTTGCTCTCGCCACCCGCTTCCGGTGGCCCCGGTGGTCCGCTATCGGCCGCCGGCACGACCGTGTCGCAACTTCGTGCCGACATCGGCTTCATCCCGCGCGTCGACGGCGGGCGGATCAGTGGCCTCGTCGTGCGGCCGCAGGGCGGCGGCACTGCGTTCCGCCAGGCCGGCTTGCGCGAAGGTGACGTGATCACCGCGATTGGCGGGCGTCCGGTGACCGGCGCGGCCGACGTCGAACGGCTCGGCGCGCAATTCGCCAATGGCGGCAATCTCTCGGTTACGGTTGAACGCGGCAGCCAGACGCTGCCGCTCGCCATCACGATAGCAGGTCCATGAAAAAACTGATTCTCGCCCCCTTGCTGGCGCTCGCCGCGGTCGGTCCGATCGCGGCGCAGCAGACGATGAACGTGCGCGATGCCGACATCCGCGCCTTCATCGCCGATGCCGCGCGGGTGACCGGCCGCACCTTCATCATCGACGCGCGCGTGCAGGGCAAGGTGACGGTGGTCACCGACCGGCCGCTGTCGCGCTCCGAATATTTCGAGGTGTTCCTCTCGACGTTGCGCGCCAACGGCCTCGTGGCGGTGCCGAGCGCGAACGGTGCTTTCCGCATCCAGCCGGGCGACAATGCCGCCTCGCAGCCAAGCCGCATCGGCGTGGGTGGCGCGGCGCGCAACAGCCTGGTCACGGAGATCGTGCGGCTGCGCTCGATCGACGCCGCATCAGCGGTCGATACCGTGCGCGGCCTGGTGAGCTCGCAGGGATCGGTGACGGCCAATCGCGCCGGCAATTCGATCGTGATCGTCGACTTCGCCGACAACGTGCGCCGCGTGCGCGAAGTGCTGCGCCGGATCGACACGGACAATGCCTCGACGCGGGTAATCGCGTTGAAGAACGCCGGCGCGCGTGAGATCGCGACCGCGCTTCAGGCGCTGGTCGGGCAAACGAGCGGCGGCGCGGGTGGGCAGGCGGGTAGCCCCTCGTCGGTGAGCGTGGTGGCGGTCACCAGCTCGAACTCGGTGGCATTGCGGGGTGATCCGTCGAGCGTCTCGCGCCTCGCGGCAGTAGCGCAGGATCTCGACGCACGCGCCAAGAACGGCACCGAGATCAAGGTAATCTTCCTTGAAAACGCCGATGCCGAGCAGCTTCTGCCGGTGCTCCAGCAACTGGTCGGCCAGGCGCCGACGCCGATCCAGACGCAGCAGCTTTCCGCCTCGACGTTCGGCGGCACCGGCAGCAACGGCTCGAACGGATCGTCGAACGGGTTTGGCGCAGGCTCGCCCAACACCAACATCGTGCCGCCGCAGACGCAGACCGCGCAAACCGGCAATGCGCCGACACAGGCCGCCGTCACCGCCGAGGGCGGTAAGACCGCCGCCGTCGTCACCCGGTTTGCCGGCGCCAACGCTATCGTGATTGCCGCGCCGGCGGAGGTGCAGCGCCAATTGTCCGATGTGGTGCGCCAGCTCGATACGCGGCGTGAGCAGGTGCTGGTCGAGGCGATCGTCGCCGAGGTGTCGGACGCGACCGCGAGCAAGCTTGGCGTGCAGTTCCTGCTGGCGGGACTCCCCGGCAGTGGCGTGCCGACCTTCGCCACCAGCTACAGCAACTCCTCGCCCAATCTACTCACGATCGCGGGTGCGATCGGTGCGCGCCAGCTCAACAACAATACCACCACGGTGAACGGCCAGACGACCGTCACGACCAACGGGAGCGCGGTCAGCGATTCGCTCGCGCAAAGCGCGCTTACCTCGATCCTGGGTGCGACCGGCGGTATCGGTGGCGGCGCTTTCAACGTTGGCAAGAACGCGATCTTCGGCGCGATCATCAACGCGGTGAAGTCTGACACCACCTCCAATTTGTTGCAGGCGCCGTCGCTGACCACGCTCGACAATCAGGAGGCGCGCATCCTCGTCGGGCAGGAGATTCCGGTGACGACGGGGCAGGCGCTCAGCCAAAACTTCGACAACGCCTTCCGCACGGTGCAGCGCGAGAATGTCGGCATCCAGTTGCAGGTGCGCCCGCAGGTCAATTCGAGCGGGTCGATCAAGCTGATCCTGCATCAACAGGTCAGCTCGATCGCCGGGCCGGTATCGAGCGACAACAGCGACCTGATCCTCAACAAGCGCGAGGTTGAGACGACGATGACCGTCGACGACGGCCAAATCGCGATCATCGGCGGGTTGCTCAGCGATGACGAGCGCCGCACGATCGAGAAGATCCCGCTGCTCGGCGATATCCCCGCGATCGGCCAGCTGTTCCGGTCCAAGGCGAAGCAGCGCACCAAGACGAACCTGATGATCTTCATCCGCCCCACCGTGCTGCGCTCGCCGGAGGACACCCAGCGCGTCACCTCGCAGCGCTACGGCTATCTGCGGCTCCAGCAGGGGCAGCAGAACCCGGTCGACGAGCCGTCGATCGACGAGCTGGTGCGCGACTATATGGGCGCCGCCCCGCCGATCCCGAGCGCGCCGGTGCCGGGCAATATCGAGGATCCGCGCATCGGCGTGCGAGTGGTGAAGAACACCACGCAGATCGTTCACCCGGAGAACCAGTGATGGCTTCGCTCGTCGAGGAACTGCCGGAAGCGGTGCCGCTGCCGCTCGGCGTGGTGACGATCCCGTACATGTTCGCGCGGCGCTTCGGCGTGGTGTTGGGCGATGCGGTCGACGGCCATCTCTCGATCGCGATGCGCGAGGGCGGCGACCCCAAGGTGTTGCTCGAACTGCGTCGTCATCTCGCGCGGCCGTTCGACGTTGGCATCGTCGCACCCGAGGCGTTCGATCGGTTGCTGTCCGAGCGCTATGCGATGGACGGTCAGGCGGCGGCCTTGGCGGCGGGCGGGATCGGCCTGGGTGACGAACTCGACATCCTTGCCGGCGATCTCCCCACCGCCGACGATCTGCTCGATACGGCGGACGATGCGCCGGCGATCCGGCTCATCAACGGCATCATTGCCGATGCCGCGCGCAACGGCGTGTCGGATATTCACATCGAGCCTTATGAGACCGGCCTCGTCGTGCGGATGCGGATCGACGGGGTGCTGCGCGAGACGCTGCGCATGCCGCCGCATGTGGCGCCGGTGGTGGTCAGCCGCGTCAAGGTGATGGCGCGGCTGGACATTGCCGAGCGGCGTATCCCGCAGGACGGTCGCATCGGCCTGACGCTTGGCGGCAAGCTGCTAGACGTGCGCGTGTCCACGCTGCCGAGCCGGGCGGGCGAGCGGGTGGTGCTGCGTATCCTCGACAAGGAGAATGCCGGCATCACGCTCGACGTGCTCGGCATGACGCCGGTGATGAACGAGATGCTCAAGGCCACGCTGACCGAGCCGAACGGCATCGTCCTCGTCACCGGGCCGACCGGTTCGGGCAAGACGACGACGCTCTACGCGGCGCTGCGCCTCCTCAACGACGGCAGCCGCAACGTGCTGACGGTGGAGGACCCGGTCGAATATGCGGTTGAGGGTGTCGGCCAGACGCAGGTCAACGCCAAGGTCGGGCTGACCTTCGCGGCGGGGTTGCGTGCGATCCTGCGGCAGGACCCGGACGTGGTGATGGTCGGCGAAATCCGCGACCGCGAGACGGCGGAAATCGCGGTGCAGGCATCGCTGACCGGCCATCTCGTGCTTTCCACCGTGCACACCAACGATGCGGTTGGCGCGATCACGCGGATGCGCGACATGAAGATCGAGCCGTTCCTGCTCGCCTCCACGCTTCGCGCCGTGATCGCGCAGCGGCTGGTGCGCCGGCTGTGCGAGCACTGCCGGCGGCCGGTGCAGGCGTCGGGCTCGGTTTCGGCGCTGCTCGGCTTCGATGTGGGGACGGTGGTGTACGAGGCGGTCGGCTGCGAACAGTGCAACCACACCGGCTACAAGGGGCGGATCGGCGTGTTCGAGGCGGTGCGGATCGACGAGACGATCCGGCGGCTCATCAACGACGGCGGCGACGAATCGCTGATCGCGCGGCATGCCTTCCTCCATGCGCAGAACCTTGGGGCGGCGGCACGGCAACTGGTCCGCGAGGGCAAGACCACGCCCGAGGAAGCGGTGCGCGTGTCGCGGCGCGACATGGCCGATGCCGAGGCGCCGATGCCGGTGCCTGCGCCCGAGCCGGAAACGGCTGACCGTGGGTAAGCCCCACAACGGTTCGGGTCGAGCGCAGGCGACACGCGCGTGCTGCGTACCCCATGGCTGACTTCGACTACCTTGTCGTCGACACCAAGGGGCGCGAGGTGCGTGGGCATGTCTCTGCGTCCTCGATCGACGCCGCGCGCACGTCGCTCGATCGCAAGGGGTTGTACGTCCTCAAGATCGAGCCGGGCGCGCCGCCGCCACCGCGCAGCAAGGCGCTGTTCTCCGACCTTCGCATCGGCCGGCGCCGGATGAACACCAAGCAGTTGACGTTGTTCACCCGCCAGCTCGCCACGCTCAACCGTGTCTCGCCGCTCGAAGAAGCGCTGCGCACCATCACGCGCCAGACCGAGCAGGATCACGTCCGCGAAATCGTCCAGTCGGTCCACGCCGGCGTGACTGAGGGGCGTCGGCTAGCCGATTCGATGGCGCGCGAGCCGAAGAGCTTTCCGCCGCTGTACCGCGCGATGGTTGCGGCGGGCGAGCGATCGGGGGCGCTGCCGTCGATCCTCGAACGGCTTTCGGTGCTGCTCGAACGGCAGGCGGAGATCAACGGCAAGATCATCACAGCGATCGCCTATCCCGGTGTGCTTGCGCTCGTCGCGACCGCGGTGGTTACGGCGCTGATGATGTTCGTGGTGCCGCAGGTAGTCGAGCAATTCGATACCGTTGGGCAGCAATTACCGCTACTTACGCGGATCGTGATCGGTATTTCGCATTTCCTTGTTGGCTGGTGGTGGGCGATCGTGCTGGCGCTGGTGCTGGTCGGCCTTGTGTTCTGGCAGGGGATGAAGCGGCCCGCGATCAAGCTCGCGTTCGATACGCGGCTGCTCAAGCTGCCGCTGCTTGGTCGATTGTTGCGCGATCTTCATGCGGCGCGGATGGCGCGCACGCTGGCGACGATGGTGGCGAGCCGGCTACCGCTACTCGATGGGCTGACTTTGACGTCGGGAACGATCCATAATGCGCTGCTACGGTTGGCTACCGACGAAATCGTCGAGGCTATCCGGGGCGGGGGAAGCCTGTCGGCGGCGATGCGGCGGGTCGGCGTGTTTCCGCCATTGCTGACCTATCTGGTTGCCTCGGGCGAGGCGGCCGGGCAGCTCGACGACATGCTCGCGCGCGCCGCCGAATATCTCGAACGCGAATTCGACCGTTTCACCGCGACCGCGCTGTCGCTGCTCGAGCCGCTCATCATCGTCGTGATGGGGGGCGTCGTCGCCGCGATCGTGCTATCGATCCTGTTGCCGATCCTCCAGCTCAACACGCTGGCCGGCCAGTGAGTATGCGACATGAGGACTGATATGATACCGACGCGAACGACCCGCCGACGCCGCCGCAAGGAAGAAGGTTTCACGCTTGTGGAGCTGATGGTGGTAATTGTCATCATTGGCCTGCTCGCCGCGATCGTCGTCATCAACGTGTTCCCGAGCGGCGACAAGGCGCGTATCACCCGCGCCAAGGCCGACATCTCGACAGTCGAGCAGGCGCTGGAACTCTACAAGCTGTCGAACGGCAGCTATCCGTCGACCTCGGACGGGCTGAACGCGCTGGTCAACGCGCCAGCGGGCGTCGACGCGTCGAAGTACCAGAAGGGCGGCTACCTGAAGAAGATTCCGCTCGATCCGTGGAACCACCCGTACCTCTATGCCTCGCCCGGCCAGCACGGCGAGGCTGACGTCTGGACGCTCGGGGCGGACAACAAGGAAGGCGGCGAGGGCGTCGATGCCGATATCGGTAGCTGGGAGTAACCGGCCCGCCCGACGCGAGCCGCGCCGCGCGTCTTGCGGGCGTTCCGCCGAACACGGCTTCACGCCCGTTCGGCGTTCCGCCGAACACGGCTTCACGCCCGTTCGGCGTTCCGCCGAACACGGCTTCACGCTGGTCGAGCTGATGATCGTGGTGACGATCATCGGGCTCGCGTCGGCGGCGGTGGCGCTCAGCCTGCCTGATCCGCGCGGGCGGCTCGCCGATGAGGCATCGCGGTTTGCTTTGCGCGCGCGCGCCGCGCACGATCTCGCCATCGTGCAGGCACGACCGGTGAGCATCTGGGTGACGGCGGCGGGCTATGGCTTCGACGTGCGTCGCGACGGGGCCTGGGCGGCGCTCGCCGACAAACCGCTGCAAGTGACGAAATGGGGGGAGGGCACGCAGGCGGCGAGCGGGATTGCCGGTCGCGACCGCGTGGTGTTCGATTCAACCGGCATCGCCGACCGTCCCTTCGATGTACGGCTGCTGCGCGACGGACAGGCGAGCGATGTGCATATCGGCGTCGATGGCACGGTGCGCGTCGATGGGTGAACGTACTCTGTCCGTCCGTGCCGAGCGAAGTCGAGGCACCTGCGTGCGGGGAACGTCCCTCGACTTCGCTCAGGACGAACGAAAGGGGAGCGGCTTCACGCTGATCGAGATGATGGTCGCACTCGCGGTGTTCGCCCTCGCCGCGCTCGCGCTGATCCGGCTGGAAGGTGCGACGATCCGGGGCGCCGGCATCCTCGATTCGGCGATGACCGGGAAGATCGCTGCGCGCAACGTCGCGATCGAGGCGGTGACCGACGCCAAGCCGCCAACGCTCGGCATCGCGAGCGGCACCGAGCAGAATGGCGGTAAGACCTGGCGCTGGACGCGTACCGTCGCGCCGACTGGCGATCAGCGTATCCTCCGCATCGACGTGACTGTCAGCGATGCCGATGGCCGCGCCGCCGGCAAGCTGACAATGGTGCGCGCGGCGAGCGCGTCGTGAGCGAAAGGAGACCTCTCCTTGGCCGACGCAGGCCGAGGCTTGATTTCAAAGCTCGATTACTGCCGCCTTTGCAACCGGACTCTCGCCTGTGCGCGGGAGGGAGCGGTGGGGTGGCTTTCGACCAGCCTGATGCGACGTGCCCTTCCGTTCGTGGCGCGCGACGTCGAGGCGCGTCCCTCGTCGTCGCTCGGGACGAACGGAAATGCCGCTCAAGCCGGGGGCAGGCCGGCTTCACCCTTGTCGAGATGATGGTTTCGCTGCTGATCTTCGGTATGCTCGCCGCCGCCGGCGTGGCGCTGTTGTCGTTCAGCGTGCGTGCGCAAGGGGTGATGGCGGGCAAGCTCGACGATACCTCCTCGCTCAACCGGTTGTCCTCGGCGCTGGAGGCGGATCTTGCCCAGGCAACGCTGCGGCAGACGCGCAACGAGCGCGGCGATCTGCTCCCCGCTTTCACCGGCGAGAACGGATCGGGCAGCAACCCGATGCTGCGGCTAGTGCGTGGCGGCTGGAGCAATCTCGACGGTGCGCGGCGGCCGGGCGAGCAGAAGGTCGAATACCGGCTCGACGGCGACGTGCTGATGCGTATCGCCTATCCGATGCTCGACGGCGCACAGTCCTATCCGCCCTCCGCGATGCTGGCCAAGGTGCGGCAGGTCGGCTTGCGCTACCGCATCAACGGCGCGTGGAGCGACCGCTGGGAAGGGTCGGCACGTGCCCCCCTGCCGCAGGCGCTGGAGATGCGGCTGGTGCGCAGCGACGGCACCGAGGTGCGCGAACTGTTCCTCGTCGGCGCGGGCTATGGCGAGCGCGTGAAGGAGGGCGGCAATGCCGGCACCTGACCGCGGCTCCGAAACCGGGGCGGCGTTGCTGACGGTGCTGTTGCTGGTCGCAGTGATCGCGGTGCTTGCGGCGACCGCGCTCGAACGGCTGCGGATCGCGACCAAGCTTGGCGGCAATGCGGTCGCGCTCGATCAGGCGCGCGCGTTTGCGGTCGCGGGAGAGGCGCTGGCGGTCAACCGCATCAGCGATCTGTTGGGGCGTGACGCCACGCGCGTGTCGCTGGCCGGCGGGTGGAGCGGCACGCCGATCCCGCTGCCGGTGACGGGTGGCATCGTCACCTTGCGGATCGTCGATGGCGGCAATTGCTTCAACCTCAACGGCCTCGTCACCAGGGGCACGGATGGAAGCTACGTCGCCAACCCGACCGTCGCCGATCAGTTCGCCAAGCTGATCCGCCTTGTCGGCGCGCCGGCGCGCTCGCCCGAGGGAATCGCGGCGGCGGCGACCGACTGGATCGACAGCGACACCACGCCGCTCCCCGGCGGCGCGGAGGACAGCGATTACACCGGGCTGGAGACGCCCTATCGCACCGCCAACACGCTGATGACCGATCGGAGCGAGTTACGCGCGGTGATGGGCGTCACGTCCGACGTGTACGAGAAGCTGAAACCGTGGATTTGCGCGCTGCCTGTGGCGGAGACGGCCAAGATCAACGTCAACACGCTGATGCCCGAACAGGCGCCGCTGATCGCGGTCTTGCTGCCCGGAACGCCCAATGTCGCGGCGGTGAGGCGCGCGCTGATCGAGCGGCCCGCGCTCGGCTACGAAAGCACGGTAAAATTTTGGCAGTCGTCCTCGTTCGGTGCGGCGGGCGATACCGGCGATGCTCCCGGCCAGACCGCCGTCACGACCAAATGGTTCAACCTGCGCGTCGATGCGACCGTTGCCGGCACCGACCTACAACAAAATAGCCTGATCGACGCATCGACGCTTCCCGCGCGGCTCGTCTCGCGGCAATGGGGCGAAGCATCATGAGTGAGACGCTTGTAATCTTCCTGCCCGTCGCGGACGGGCCGTGGCGCTGGTTGCGGGTCGCCGGCGATCACGTCGTCGCGCGTGGCGAAGGGCTGCCGGTGTTGCCGGGCGAGGACGCGCCGCTGCCGGTGGTGGTGACGCCGGCCAATGCGGTGACGTTGCACTGGGCCGAACTGCCCGACCGGTCGCCCGCGCAGGCGGTGACGGCGGCCCGCATCCTCGCTGCCGAGGCGAGCGCGGCGCCGGTCGGCGATCTGCACGTTGCGGTCGGTCGCGAGGATACAGGCACGGAGCGCCCGATCGGTGTGGTCGCGCTCGCGCAGATGCGTAGCTGGCTCGATACTCTGGCGGCGAGCGGGGTCGAGGCGGGTGCGCTGCTGCCCGCGCCGATGCTGCTGCCGCGTCCGGAGCTTGGCTTCGTCGCGGGCGATCTCGGCGGCGAAAGCGTGGTGCGCGGGCCGACGAGCGGGTTCGCCGACGAGCCGGGACTGACCGGGCTCATCACCGGCGGCGTGGCACCCGAGCGGCTCGATCGCGGCGCGCTGGAGGCGGCGATCGTCGCGGCGGTGGCGGCGCCTGCGCTGGACCTGCGGCAAGGCGTGTTTTCGCGACGCGCCCGGTTCGCGGTCGATTGGGCGCTGGTGCGACGGCTCGGCTGGCTTGGGCTGGCGATCCTGGGCGTGAGCCTGGCGATCTCGATCGCGCAGATCGTGCGCTACACCGTCGCGGCAAGCGAACTCGAACAGCGTGCCGATCTCGCCGCGCGTGCCGGGTTGCCGCAGGGTGAGACGGTGAACGACGCCGACCGGCAGCTCGACGCGCGGCTGGCGCGGTTGCGCGGGCCGGGGCTCGGCTTCAGCCGGACGGCGGCGACGGTGTTCAGCGCGGTGCGCGCGGTGCCGGGCGCGGAGGTGACGAGCGTCGCGTTCGATTCGACCGGTGCGATGCGGCTCGGCTTCGCGGCAGATGGCGAAGGGGCGGCGACCGACCTTCAGCAGCGACTGCGCGCGGCCGGGCTGTCGGTCGATGCGGGCGGCGCGCTTACCGCTGCGGGCGGACGTATCACGGGAACGCTGACGGTGAAGCAGCCATGATCGCCAATCTCAAGCTCTGGTTCGACGGCCGCTCGCAGCGCGAGAAGCAGATGTTGATCGTGATGGCGGCGCTGTTCGTCGTGACGGTGATCTGGGGCCTTTATCTGCCGATCGGCGATGCGCTCTCCTCGGCGAAGACGCGGCATACCGATGCGGTGATCCGCTATGGCGAGACCGAGGCGCGGGTGCGCGCGATCGGGCAATTGGGCAAAGGCGGCCCGGTGCAGCTCGCCGGCCCGCTCGATACGGTGATCCGCGATCGCGCCAACCAGGCGGGGTTCGATCTCGCCAGCGTCGGCCCGGCGCCGGGCGGGGGCGTGGCGCTGACGATCGCCAAGGCCAGGCCGGCGGCGTTGCTCAATTGGGTGGCGATGCTGGAGAGCGGCGGCATTCTGGTCGATTCGCTTTCGGCGACCGACAATGGCGACAAGACAGTGGCGGTACAGATGACCGTGAAGGTGCAGGGTTCGTGAAGGATTTCGGCCAATGAAACGCATCCGGCTCACCACCGGCCCGGCCGCGATCTTCGGCGCAGTGTTCGTGGTCGCGCTGCTGGTGCTGTTGCCGATGCGGCTGGCGCTCGGCGCGCTCGGCGTCGGCGAGCAGGGGCTGACCGCGCGCGCGGTCGAGGGCAGCGTATGGCGCGGCGCGGTGCGCGAGGCACAAGTCGGGCGGATCCCGCTCGGAGATCTTGGCGTGGCGGTGTCGCCGCTTGCGCTGCTCACCGGGCGCGCGCGGATCGATCTGGCGGGCCACGCGACCGATC